>Ga0209289_100786_pt1 | contig 14626 bp, 15 predicted proteins | sample GXS110809BmetaG_FD_184121 | JGI IMG/M metagenome (GOLD analysis project Ga0209289, IMG submission 184121) | Hot spring microbial communities from Gongxiaoshe hot spring, China to study Microbial Dark Matter (Phase II) - GXS 110809B (SPAdes)... ...
TTGTTTCAAACACATCACCACACTTTGAGATGTACTAAAAGAATTATACCACACAGTGTTTAATTAACAAAACGGCTCTGTATCCGTGCATTAAAATGCGGGGTTTTAGAGCCGAGAATTTCTATAATGGCTTTACTTGTGGAAAAAGGTTTACGTGGTTCTTTATTTTTCCAAAGTTTGTTCTTACTTCCAATGGCTATCTCTTTCGTTGTAACAGGTACGGTATGGAGATGGATATTTGCACCTGGTATTTTGCCTCAATTCCCGCAAGGCATAAATTTACTATTGAAAAAAATGGGTTTAACTTCCCTATTGTGGGAATGGTATACATCAACAAGAGCTATCGGAAAGTTTAACCTTGCCTTAATTCCCGTTGTTATCGCAGCCATTTGGCAACTTTCAGGCTATGGAATGGCTATGTACTTAGCTGGGTTACGCGGTATATCTGAGGAGATAATTGAAGCAGCAAAAGTGGATGGAGCAACTGACGCACAAATATTTTGGAAAATCAAGCTTCCTCTCTTGCAACCTATAACACTAAGTGCTCTAATTATTCTTGGCCATATATCTTTGAAGATATTTGACCTTGTGTTTTCTCTCAGTGGTAGTGGTCCAAACTTTGTTACCGATGTCCCAGTTATATATGTTTGAATTAACATTCAGAAGCAACCGTTACGCTCTTGGTTCGGCAATTTCTATAATAATGCTTGTGTTAGTTGCAGTAGTTATAATACCATACTTGTGGTCTTCGCTAAGAGGTGAAAAAAGATGAAAAACATCCTCACATACATCTTCTTGATTTTGATATCTATATACATAGTACTTCCAATATATGTTTTTCTCGTAACAAGCTTCAAGGACTTATCGGAAGTGAGTATAGATAAAATGTGGGACCTTCCAAGAAAGTTCTCACTATACGGTTTTTCAAAAGCATTTTCAAGAATATGAGGAAACTTAAAAAACAGCTTTTACTTAACTATCCCGGCAACTATAATATCCGCTCTTTTGGGTTCGATTGGTGGTTACGTCTTTGCCAAAGTTCGATTTAAATACGACAACTTACTATTTGCACTGATACTTTTTGGCATGTTCATACCTTATCAAAGCATACTCTTCCCGCTGATTAGCTTCTTGCAAAAGATAGGGCTTTACGGTAGTATCGCAGGTTTAATATTAGTTCACGTCGTTTACGGTATACCAATAACCACTCTGATATTTCGAAATTACTATACAGAAGTACCAACAGAACTAATCGAAGCTGCGCAAATAGATGGTGCAGGCTTTTTTAGAACATATTCAAAAATCTTGTTCCCTATCTCTATCCCAGCATTTGTTGTTGTAATATGGCAATTTACAAACATATGGAATGAGTTCTTATTTGCCGTTACAATCACAAACGATCCAACAAAACAACCTATAACAGTTGCACTTGTAAATCTTTCTGGAAGTCAGGTCGTTGAATGGAACGTTCAAGTGGCTGGTGCCGCTATCACAGCTTTACCAACGATGATTGTGTATCTTTTATTAGGAAAATACTTTATCAAAGGTTTGTTTGCTGGTTCGGTAAAAGGATAAATAACTTTCAAACTTCACACGTCCAGCTGTAAAATTGCGGGACTTTTTATTTCATATCAAAAATCGATGAAAAGGTTATATCAGAAATCAAATAGCTAAAAAAATAAAGAGGCAGTTTGGGAAACCAAACTGCCTCTTTAATTTTTAAATTTTTAGAACTTTACATTTGGTACCTCTTCCGCTCCTGGTTTTGCTTCGAAGTATTGCTTTTCTGTAAATCGATTACCAGCTATCAAGAAATACGGAAATCTTTTAATGAGTGTGTTGTATTCCATCACTGCTTCGTTGTAATCTTTCCTTGCAACTGCTATTCTGTTTTCCGTGCCAGCTAATTCATCCATGAGTTGTCTGAAATTAGCATCGGATTTGAGTGTCGGATAGTTCTCAACAATCACAAGAAGTCTTGATAGTACACCGGACAATTCAGCATCAGCTGTTGCTTGTTCCTGTGGAGTTTGCGCTCCAGCAAGTTTAGCTCGTGCATTTGCAAGTGCTTCAAATATTTCTTTCTCCTGCGCTGCGTAACCTTTAACCGTTTCAACAAGATTCGGTATAAGATCTGCCCTACGTTGCAACTGATTTTGGATCTGGCTGTAAGATACTTTGACTTTCTGCTCCAATCCTACCATTCTGTTGTAGGCGCCTATAATCCAAAAAATAACTCCGACAATAGCTATAAATACTATCAGAATAACCCAAGTTGATTTCTTCAAAACCTCACCCCCTTGGAAAGTTATCAAAGTGTTCAATAATAGTATACCACATTTTCTTATTCATATCTCATTTCTATATATTTATTTGAAGCATTCCACAACATATACTCGTTTATTCCAAGGTCTTTGAGGGCTTTTATCTGCTTTCTTATCTCTTCTTCTCCGTATTTTATGTGCCCTTTAACCCACGTAGCTGTAAAAGACTGAATCCAAGGTCTTATGCGTGCAGGCGATGGTAAATATTTGTTTCTAATAACTCCGTCAAGTACAGAATTGTACGCCGTTTCGTATGGATACGCATCCGGAACAGATAAACCGAAGGATCCATTAGCATAGTGGCTTGGATAAACCATTGGACATACGTAATCAGTTGCGCTAGATATCATTTCCCAATTTTGTCCAATTCCAAGGTCATCAACAACAGATGAAACAAGTCCGAATATATCAGCCGCCAACGGAACGCCGTATGGTTCTAACTCTTTCTTTGAACGAACAAGGAATTGATGAATCGCTTCAGCCATAGTCTCGTTACCAACTTGCCTTAAGTTAACTCTGTCTTTAATAGCTTTTGGAAGCTCTATAAACCTAACGTAATCGTACTGTATTTCATCAAAACCAACTTCTGCAGTTTCTTTGGCAACCTCTATATTGTATTCCCATAATTCTCTATCGTAAGCTGAAGCCCAAGGTACTTTGTACACGCCCATGTAGGGTTCTCCTGTATCTTTATACACAATCGCTTTATTCATATGAGCCTTTGCATACGTTGGATCTTTAAAACAAACTATTCTGGCAATTAAATATATACCTTCAGATTTGAGTTTCTTTGTTATCTCCTTCATTTCTTCTTTTGTATAAACAGCAAATCTGTTGGAATTCGGTGAATACTTTGTGCTGACCTCTGATTGGAATAACATCAATCCATCGTCATCTTTAACATCTATAACGAATGCGTTCAAGTTATTGCGTTTTGCAAATTGAAGATACCAATCCAAATTCTTTCTTGAAGATGCTGTCGACCTTGATAAATAGATTCCTCTTACATTCTTAACTCTGGCAGTAATTTTCTTAGTTTCCTCCATTAAAGTATTTGATGATTTGGAAGAAACATACTTTGATACAAACGTAAGATGGGAAGTTCTAAGCCACCCCTTTCTTACATTATCAAGATCTTTTCTGTCATAATAAACAACGTATGAATAATTTACTCCAGATACCTCTTTTTGTTTAATAACTCTAACATATGTACCGTATCTAACTCTTCCAATCTCTTTTTTCGTCTCTGGAGAATCGAACAACGATATCCCACCATTATTCACAAACGCAAGTTCATTTATTGATGCGATTATCGGTTCTTCGTTTCTTGGAACTTCAGCAACCTGCCCTTGACTTAGCGAACTTGAATCCGTTGATTCTGGATTAGTTGTTTCTTTATCCGTGGCTTGCGCATAACTTACTCCCGTACTATCTTGGGTACCATTTTCCGCTTTACTAACCTGAGAATTAGTTTCTGGCATTTGGGTTATTGTACTGGTTTCTCCAATTTGAGGATTGTAAACAATAGGACTTGCGGGTATAACTTCAACGAGCTTCCCCGTGTTACTTGTATTAGTCTCAACATTTACGTTAGAAGTTTCCGTTGCTGGCTGGACAACACTTGTCGAAGAAGCTGTTGGCTCAGAGTTAGTTTGCGTAGGTTCAGCAACTATCTCAACGGATGTCTGATTGTTTTGTAAATTAAAATTCTTTTTGGCAAATGCACGTTCAGCCCACGATACAAAAAACATATAAGCAAACAAAAAGGCACTTACTATGAGTGCTGTTAAAAAGAACGTAAGGGCTATTTTTTCAGACTTTTCCCATTTTATACGCTGAGAAGTTAATTTACCCTTTTGACTAAGCTTATAAATCTTGTTGAGAAATCTGTACTCTTTCTGTTCCTTCTTATTATCTGACTTTTTGAATGTTATAGTAACCACTCCTTTCTAAAAGTTTCATTTTTCACCCAGTTTCCCCCATTACGACGCTAATTATTATAACATATAAGCTGTTTTAGTGAAGTGGGAAACATTTTATGTTTGATAAACATGTTCAAATCTATTCGAGGGAATTTCTAAAATTGTTATTGACTTTTTTCTCTCAAGGGTGTATAATGAATCAACCGCTGTAAAGAGCGGTGAGAAATTGAGATTTTTAGGAGGCGTTGTTACATGAAAGGTACAGTTAAGTGGTTTGATGCAAAGAAAGGTTACGGTTTCATCACAAAAGAAGATGGTGAAGACATTTTTGTTCATTACAGTGCTATTCAAGCGGAAGGTTACAAAACGTTGAAGGAAGGCGACAAAGTCGAATTTGACGTTCAAAACGGTCAAAAAGGTCCTCAAGCAGCCAATGTCAAAGTTATAAAGTAAGCTTTAGAGGAGAAAAAAATTAGCCCCCGTGGAGGGGGCTTTAATTTTTTATTTACTCACTTTTTGATTCCGTTTTCGTGGATGTTCTGCTGTCTGTTATGTAAAATCCACTACCTTTGAAAACTATGCCAACTTTGCTTATTGCTCTGGTCATTGAGTTACCGCATTTGCTACAATTAATCGATGGCGTGTCGTTGATTCCGTGAAGGTGAACTTCTTCGTTTCCACACTCAGAGCAAACATATCTGTACATTGGCATATCTTTCACCTCCCAATGATGTTTCAATGTTTCAAGTCTTTTCTATTATATATTATACTATTTTGCTTTTTTCTCTTCAAGTAACTCTAAGGTATCTTATAGGTTAATCTTTTTTGCTTTTGAACGTTCTTACAGTACGTTTGTTTGGTTTTTGCCATTCGATTTCGATATATAAAGTGCATCATCGGCTCTTTTTAAAAATGTTTCTATGCTATCTTCTCCTCTTAGTTGTGTAACGCCAAGGCTTATCGTAACTTTGTAAGGTTTATTTTGGAATTCTTCTTCGATTTTTTTGCGTATTCTTTCGGCAATTGAATAGGCGGCGTTTACATCCGCTTCTGGAAGGAGTATGAGTATTTCTTCTCCACCCATTCTTATTGGAAAATCGCTCATTCTGATGCTTTTCAATATCACTTCACCTATCTTTTTGAGGACTTCGTCACCTGTTGCATGCCCATATGTGTCGTTTATCTTTTTGAAATTGTCAGCGTCTATTGCTATCGCTGATAGAGGTATTCTATCTGCTTTGCTCGATACGTAAAGTCTTTCTATTTGTTCGTTAAAAACGTGTCTTGTAAGTAGACCAGTTAGCACATCTTTCTCAAGTAATCTTCTTACTTCTTCGTTTAGAGCTCTTAAACTGGCATTTTTGCTCTCAAGTTCTTTTAGGTAAACATTTATCTGTTCTCTTTGAATAAGATACTGTTTTATCGCACGGGAAAGTTCACCTATTTCGTCAACTTGATAAACATATTTTTCAATGCTATCCGGTGTTTTGTTTTGGATTGCGTACTCTATATCATGAAGTGGTAAGATAACGTACCTTGCAATCGATGGACCAATTATATAGACAAAGATGAAAAATAAAATTGGGAGGATTAATAAAAGTATGGTTATATTAATCAGTAAACTACGAAATACTTGTGAGGTTTTTTCGGCGATAAGGTAACCTATAACTCTTCCATTTTGGTTTTTAAGTGCTTTTAAGAATTTTAATTTTATACCAAAAGTTCTACTTTTTCCTCTATATTCGGTTTCAAAGGTTATTTTGGAAGCGGTTTTCTTTTCAAGTCTAAGCATCTCTTCAATATCGAAATACCTTCCAATAACAAGAACCCCAATAGGTTTTTCTCTGTTTATATCGTCTGTTTTGACGATAGGATATGCGTAAATTTCAACTGGAAACGATGAACCATCAAGTAATTCGAAAAAGTGTGTGTTATTCTCTTCTGGATTCAATTTTAAAGAAGAGACGAAATTTCGAAGACTATGATTTATAGAAGAGGCAAAAATAAGCTTTTTAAAAGAATAGACCGCTATGAATTCTGCACCGAATTTCCGAAGGTAATCTATATCCAGGTAATTAATTTCAAAATCTTTGTTTGGGTTAGTGACATAATCGTACATGTTATCCCAAACGGAATAATCTTCCGCTAAAATCTTCATTGATTCTGAATCACTTTCAAGTATAGAATCTACAAGAGAGGAATAAAGTTCGTTTTCCTGCTCAAAACTTTTTAATACATTTTCGATAACGATTATTGAAAATATAAGCAAAGAAACAAAGAGAAGCAAAGAAGAGTACATAAATAAACGCTTTACCCTAACTTTTAATGAAGGTTGGAATGTTTCTTTCTTTTTATCCATATATATTATCCCCCAATAGTTTTCTTTTTCGTAATATTTAGTTCCCCTGTCCGAATACAATTATACCACACTTCTTGACAAATTATAAACGTTGTTTTAGAATATATCATGGTTTTTTGGGTATTTTCCGTAAGACTTTTTTGGGTTTTTCCACGTTATTCAAAGAAAAACTTAGTATACCTTCGTAACAAAAAGATTTGCAAAAATAGTGCTTGACAAAAATTATAAATGTGGTATAATAGATAATGGTCAACGTTGAAGTTCCGGCGTAGCTCAATCGGTAGAGCGGGTGGCTGTTAACCACTAGGCTGGGGGTTCGAGTCCCTCCGCCGGAGCCAGTAAAAAAGAGCGGTTTTAAAACCGCTCTTTTTTCATTTTTTCACTCTTACCCGTAACTCGCCACTCGGCATTTCAAAATCATATCATGCTTCCTTCGCTATACGTAGAAATATCTTCACTTGTCAATTTCTCGCTCAATTTTCTGAGGTGTTCTTTTTCTTCTTTTATGATTTCTTCAACCGGTTTCGGATCTGGAACGATTAATTTGATTTCGTTGTAATATATTATGGAATCTTTTTCAACTTCCATCGCTTTTCTAATAGCACCAAGTAGTGTCTCTGGCATTTCTTCTTTTTCTATTTCTGGGAATATAAATGCTTTTGCATAGCTTTCCGCATAGCCACTCACTTCTTCGTTCTGCCAAGTTGCAAAGTTACTATCGTTTTCGTATTTCTTCATTATTTCCTCAAAGCGCTTTGCGTGTTCCCTTTCTTGAGATGCAAGGTCCTGGAAGAATGTTTTTAAATCCCCAGAAGCTTTCTCAGCTAATTTCATGTAATAAGAATATCCTGCACCTTCGACTTTGATAGCAATTGCCAATAAATCTTTACCTGTCATGTGTATCCCTCCCTTGGACTTGGTATACATTTTTATTATATCACACTTTTGCGATTTTTTTCCAATTTTTCATTTGCACGTGTGGTTTATCTGGAAGTTGTTTCCACCTTCCACCCCATTCAAGTCCAAGGTTTTCGGCTATTTTTCCACATTTTTCCCATAATTTGTCATCATTCCAGACCGCTTTTCCGTCAACGATGGGGACAAAATCAAAGGCAAGTCCGTAACAGTGAGGAGAAACTTTTGTTAGTGTAATTATCTTGTTTTCCTCAATAGTTATTGGTTGTAATCCGGCTTTCCTCCTTGCTTCGTTGACAACTTCGATAGGTGCTCTACCTTGCAAAAATAGTGCTTCTTGTTCTTCTTTGGTTCTCAATGTGTTGTAGATTTTCACTTTTATTCCATTTTCAAGACATTTTGAGATAAATTTGTAGGCAAGTTCTCTAAATACCGGCTGAAGTTTCTCTAAGCTGTCTGTCATATTTTCACCCCAGTAAGATATATCTACAGATGTGGTATAATTAAGAAAGTTGCGGGTTGCGAGTAACGGGTTAAAACTTCTGATTTGTAACTCGTAGCTCGAAATTCGAAACCATATTCGGGAGGGGATATTGGATGGAACATTATGGCTGGCTCAGTCTTTTACCACCTGTTTTAACGGTGGTTCTGGCTTTGGTAACTAAAGAAGTTGTCTTTTCTCTCTTTACTGGTGTTTTTGTTGGTTATCTGATTGTTAACAATTGGAACCCACTTGCAGCTTTGATTGGTGCAACGGATGGCATTGCAAGTTCTTTGAACGATGGTTGGAACATCAGGATTGTGCTCTTTTGTGCTTTGCTTGGTGCTTTTGTTGGTTTGATGCAAGCAACGGGGGCAGCTCATGCATTTGGTAGATGGATGGCTTCAAAGGTGAAAAGCAGGGTGGGAACTCTCATTATCACTTGGTTGTTTGGTATTTTTATTTTCATCGATGATTATTTCAATTCGTTAACTATCGGTACGGTTATGAGACCGGTTACAGATGAACAAAAGATTTCAAGGGCTAAACTTGCTTATATTCTCGACTCAACAGCGGCTCCTGTTAGTGTGTTGGCACCTATATCAAGTTGGGTTGTCACGATTATGAGTATTATTAAAGGTTCAGATGGTTTTAGTAAACTCGGTGTGAGTGAATTTACGTTTTTCATTATGCTTATTCCGATAAACCTATACGCTATTTTGGCAATTTTGATGGTTCTCCAAACAACGTTGAGAAAAGACTTTGGTCCGATGGCTGCGAGTGAAAAAAGAGCTATCGAAGGATTGGGATTGTACAACGAAAGCTACGGTCAACCAACTGGAGAGATAAAAGAAGGTGTTGTTGTAAAAGAACGCGCAAGGGCTATTGATATGGTTTTACCGATACTCGTTCTTGTTGGTTTGGCTGTTATATTCTTCCCAATTACAACTTACCTTGGTGCAATTGATGGAGAGAATATCCATAATTTCAAAGAAGCTGTTCAATCTATGAGCTTAAAAGATGCTTTCAATAACACGGATGCATCGAAAGCACTGTTTTACGCTTCTGTTTACACACTTGTTTTTTCAGCTCTTTATTTTATGTTCAGAGGTTTACTCTCCATCCAAAAAGTTGGTGAAGCTATAATTTCAGGTATTAAATCGATGGTACCTGCGCTTGTTATACTAACACTTGCCTGGACAATAGGAAGCGTTATAAAATCTTCGCCTGAAGATGGTGGGCTTGGGCTTTCAAAATTCTTGGCTGAAGTTGTTACATCGGGTGGTTTCCCAATCTGGGTTCTTCCAGTAGTTGTTTTCTTAGTGGCTGCTGCAATTTCGTTCTCGACTGGTACAAGTTGGGGTACGTTCTCTATTATGATTCCTATTACTATGCCGATAGCTATTGCTTTGGCTGAAAAGACGGGAGCAAGTTTGATGAACACTGCTTTAGTCTCCATAGGCGCTGCTGTTGGTGGAGCTATCTTCGGAGATCATTGCTCACCGATTTCTGATACAACGATACTCTCGTCAACGGGTGCTGGTTGTCCACACCTTGAGCATGTTGCAACTCAGATACCATACGCTATGTTTGTTATGGTTATTTCCGCAATAGGTTACCTTGTGGCGGGAATTTTTGATAACCCGATAGCTGGTTTAATCTCTGCACTTGTTATTTTCTTCATTGCTTACGAGGTAGCTGTAAGAGTTTGGAAACCGAAGGAATCTAATTAAGCTATTAAAATAAAAGAGCCCCGAATCGGGGCTCTTTTTATTCTGTCTATTTGATTTCAAGCCAGCAATCGTCCATTATTAACGGGTCAGTTGGATTTCCTCCGCCCATTATGTATGCTTTCGGTTCTTGTTGGAGTGGTCTGAACTTACTCTCAATACCATCGTAATCCCAACTTGTTACGTATATCGTCCATCCAGTGAAATCGCTTGGATTACCAATCCAGTCTCCTTTAACAATTATCTTAACCCACCCATCTTCAACGAATACTTCCGGTGAACCGAGTTGAGTACCAAATTTATCTTTTCTTGCACCTTGCGATGTGTAAATTCCACTAAGCCATCCTGTGGCGAATATTTCGTAATCCCAATCCCAATCTGAAAATTCGTAATTTTGAAGTGGCAAGAAACTAACTCCTGTCTTCTTTGGATCATCTATGAATATCTGGTATGTGACATGGTCAAATCCAAATGGAGGTCCCCAGCTCTTTGTGAGGTCTCTTGGTTTGATGGAAATAACGAGTGTGCTTCCAATACTCTCAACTTTTGCTTCGAGGATATCCATTTGACGTTTGAATGTCACATCTGTTGGATAAATATAAGTACCGTTGGGTCCGATATCATCATCTAATGGATCCTTTGTTTCAGCAAGGAGTTTCTTTTCAAGTTCAACTGTGAATGCGATTTCTTCTGTATAAACGGTGTCTTTTACATTTCTTCCAACTGCCCTGACGAGTAAGATATGCTCGCCAGGGTCAAGTTTGAATGGGTCAATAGAGAATGAGAATTTACCATCTTTTGGTTCTATCTTTATTTCGTTTTCAACTTTTCTATCGATGTGTACGTAAATCGTTCTTGCGTTCGTTTCACCTGAAATTTCACGAAGTTGTGTGACTTTTTCGCCGTTTTTAAAGTTCAGTTTTATATCGACGTTTGGTTTGTAAACTTCTTCTTTGTCTTTGGAAATTGCAAATAGTGTAAGGCTTCTTCCAGGCATTCTGAATGTTATGTAACCTTGATCCTTTACGACTATCGGTGTGCTTGTACCACCTGTTGCGTTGTAAATTGGTTCAAGTACGGTTCCCGGTTCGTAGGGTGATTTGAAATTAGTTATCCTTGCTTCGTTCGATGTGTTTAAAACGACGAATAGCTCTTCTTCTTGTGATTTCAGCGTGTAAATGAGAAGACCTGCACCGCGTTTTTCGGATAACAACACTTTGACTTCTCCGTATCTTGTTGCTGGATGTGATTTTCTGAATTGAATAGCTTCTCTTATGAATTTGTACATATCACTTTCTGTGTTGAAATGATCTTGTTCCATAGACCCCCATCCGTTTTTAAACATTGAAGCTCTGGTCTCTTCAAAATATTGCTCGGTACCGTAATATATAACAGGTAAACCGGGTAAAGTTAATAACAGTCCGAGGGCTTGTTGTGTTATATTTGGTGTTACGCCTTTTCCGAACCTTTCCATATCATGGTTATCGATGAATGTTACAAGTAATCCTTTTTTGAGGATATCGTTTCTCAATTCAAGTCGGTAGGCAAGATAATCGGTTGGTTGCCCACCTTTGACAACTCTTTTTATCTCTTCCATAAGTGTGAAATCGAGCATTGAGTTGAATCCGTGGTCAAAGAAAGAAGCGATTTCGTAATCTGCGTTAGATTCGTACGGTCTTGAAGAGAGCCACGTTTCTCCAAATGCTATAAAATCCTTCTTTAAACTGAACATGCCATCCGGAGCTTTGAAAAATTCATCAAAGAACGTTTTTGGAACGTACATAGCGGTATCGACTCTGAAGCCATCCACTCCAACTTCTTTTATCCAATATGCATACGAATCTTTGAGTGCTTGTATGACTTCTGGGTTTTCTGTATTTAAATCATCCAAGCCACTCATTTGGTAATTCAATTTCTGATCTGGGTCACTGTAGTTGCTTATATCCGGTGTCCAGTGGTAAATGGCTTTTTCTTTTTGTTGTGGGTCGTTGTAATTATTTAGGTTGAATGGATACTGTGTTGGTGCACTTGTTGGAACATTTCCGGTATTGAGTTCGAATTTACCATTTCTGAATCTGAAATAGTTTCCAACGTGGTTAACGACTATGTCTTGGATAAGGTACATGTTGTTCTTATGGAGGGCATCTGCAAGTGCTTTGTAATCTTGTAATGTTCCAAAGTGCTCATCGACTTTCTTAAAATCCCTTGCCCAATAGCCATGGTAACCACCGTAATTTACCCAAGGGTCCCACCATTGATTAGCCACTGGTGGTGTAATCCAGATACCATCGACACCAAGACTTTTTATATATTCGATTTTGTCGATGATACCTTTCAAATCTCCACCACTGTACTTTGCACCGTCCCTCGGATTGTACTCAACGTTTGCTTGGTTGTTGTTAGATGGGTCACCGTCGTTGAAACGGTCTATCATAATCATGTAAAGTACCCTATCCGCCCACCCACCTTTCAACGTTGTTGCAACGTCAGCAAAAACTGTGAAGGTTTGAAATAAAAATGAGAAAAGTAACACTACCAAAAGTAACTTGTTAAGATAGACTCTCATTAAAATATCCTCCCTTCTAATGGATTACTAACTATTATACCGCAACCTATACCAATGTTACAAAGGTGTGGTATAATTTCCAAAGAAGGAGGCGGTAGGGATGATAGATGTACTGGTGGTGGATGACGAAAGGCATGTTAGAAATCTTCTTATAAAGATGATCTCTTCAGCTTTTGAATGTTCACCTATAGAAGCAGAAAGTGTAGAGGAAGCATTGCAAATTTGTGAGAGGAAAAGGTTTGATATAATAACAACAGATATAAAGTTTGGCGAGGAAGATGAATTGACAGGTATAGACTTCATCAAACGACTAAGACTTAGAGGAATTTTTACACCAGTACTTATAATTTCAGCTTACGCTACTCCAGAGAGTATTTCAGAGGTTTGTAGGTATGCACCAGTTGATTATCTTGCTAAGCCATTTACACAAGATGAATTAAAAAGAAAAATAAAAGGCCTATTAGATTTAAGAAAAGATAGCTTCGAGAAATATCTCCGTGAAGCTGAGGGCTTTATCCACTCAAACTTTCCAGGTGATTTAGATAAAGCTGAACAGATAGTTAGAAACATGTTTTCTATTATGCCATCTTCACCGATTCCGCACTATCTAATGGCGGAAATACTCGAGAAAAGAGGAAATAAAGAGCTTGCACAACGTCACAGGGAAGCTGGTATGGCGTTAGATGTTAACAAAAAAGGTTACAGAAGAGGTGAAGAATTTGAGATCGATTAATTATAAATTTTACGTTATTGTTGTAGGTTGCGGAAAAATAGGGTTAGAAGTAGCTTCAAGGCTTTCTCATATAGGATTTAACGTAACAATCATAGATAAAAACCCGGATTCGATTTCAAGACTCCCAGAAGATTATGGGGGATTTGTGATAGTTGGAGATGCCACAGAACGTGAAACTATGGAAAGAGCTAAAGCTTCCAAAGCTGATATGCTTATTGCAACAACAGAAGATGACACAACAAATTACTTTGTGAGTCTTGTTGGTGCAAAGATTTACGGGATACCAAGTATTATTTCACTTGTTAATAACAGAGAAAACGTCCAACTCTTTGAACGAAGTGGAATAAACATCATATCACCAATCAACCTTGCCGTTGAAAGCTTTGAAAGAAGCATTCTTGAAGGTCTTGAGCATTCGATTGATTATATGGCTGGTGATAGGAAATGAAGGTTATTATCATCGGTGGTGAGCGTGTACCGTACTTCCTTGCGAAAAAGCTCGTAGCCCAAGGTTATATAGTTTATTTTGTGAATAAGAACAGAGAGTTATGCGAAGAATATTCAAGAACGTTGGGAGCCGAGATAATTAACGGAGATGGTACCGATAAGGCTATTTTAGACCAGCTCCAAATCGAACCAGATGATATAATTGTGTTGTTAACTGAAAGGGATAGAAAGAACTTCTTTATCGCTAGGTTGGTTCAAGAATACTATAATGTAAAGAATGTTGTTACTCTTTTGAATAACACCGAAAATGAAGACTTATTTGAGAAGTTTGGAATAAGAACGCTTAAAGTTACCGATTTGATAATGAGCAATATCGAACCACTTCTTTTTGAAAACGAAGTTGTGGCTGCTCTTGAGGATGAGGCTAACACAAAAGGAGCATCTGTGTTAAGAATAGATATTGATTGGGATTCAAAAATTGCACGTAAGAATATACGTGAGTTAAGCATCCCAGAGGGAATTATCGTTGTTGGAATTGTGAGGGGCGATAAATTTCTCATTCCACGTGGTGAGACAATAATTGAACCGGGAGATAAGTTAATAATAGTGTGTAACGAGGACAAGAAAGCTCAGGCAATAGAGATGTTCAGCTTGTGAACGTTTGCGGGGGGATTTAGAATTGATAGCACGCTATGTAAAGATATTTAAAGCTTTTTCGATAGTAATGATTCAGTATTCTTTTATCGCTTTATTTCCGATAGTTCTTTGTCTTTTTTATCCGGAGGAATTAATTCATATAAATGGTTTTGTTCTAACAGCAATAATTTCTCTAATAATTTATGTAATTGGTTTATTGATAAAAATAGAAGATGTTGGCACAATAAATTACAGAGATGGCGCACTTTTGACTATTTTTACGTGGTTCGTGGTTGCACTCTTATCGGCAATTCCACATATGATGGAGGGGCATTTGAATTTTTCACAGGCGTTTTTCGAATCTGTAAGTGGACTCACGACAACGGGTCTTACAATGTACGGTGATGTCACAAAGGTGTCGAAATTGGTTTTATTCTGGCGCTCTTTTACTCAATACATCGGTGGAGCTGGTTTTGCACTTTTGATGTTGTCAATGGTTATAGGTCCTAAAGG
>Ga0209289_100787_pt1 | contig 14599 bp, 17 predicted proteins | sample GXS110809BmetaG_FD_184121 | JGI IMG/M metagenome (GOLD analysis project Ga0209289, IMG submission 184121) | Hot spring microbial communities from Gongxiaoshe hot spring, China to study Microbial Dark Matter (Phase II) - GXS 110809B (SPAdes)... ...
TTAAGGCAACCTGCAAGACCACTTTAAAACGCCTTTAAAAGCAGCCTTCCGCACCCCAAAATTAGCACCACTGGTTAGAATTGTATCTCCGCAACCCTGATTGTCTCAGGAAGTTGCCAAAACTCAAAGATTTACCTGATTCTTTGACATGTGCAAAACTATAGTTTAACAGTTGAGGCAAATAGTGAGGGCAGAGGAGATGTCTGAGGTAGTGACAAACTTTTGGCGAAAGGCAAAGGAGGCGTTGATAGTCGCCGACTTGGCTTATCAAAGCGGCTGCTATAACGAAGCCGTCTGCAGAAGTTACTTTGCTGCTTTAAAAGCAGCATTGGCGCTGATGGCTTCGTTAGGGTTGAAGCCTAAGGAAACTGTCCGCATTGGCTATTGGGTTCAAGCTAACTTTGCTAACGAATGTATTCATCGCAGGAAATTGATGCCCGCAGATAGTGCACGATTGTTAGCCGAGTTGAGAAACTTGAGAGCACGCGCTGAATATACACCTGAGTTAATGCCTGAGCGGGCAGCAGGAAAGGCACTTAAACTTGCAAAAGACTTTTTGAGCGCTGTTGAAAGGAGGCTACAACCATGAGGCTCGGCAAGCGCTATCAGCAACTTATCAGTCAGTGGGTTGACGAAATTTTGCGCAAGTATCCACAGGTAAGGTATGAGGGTGTTGAGCGGGTGCCTGAAGAAGGGGGCGTTGCTATTAAGTTGAGAGGTCCTGAAGATGTGCTTATGCTCATCATGCACGAGTATGCTGATAAGCAGATTGAGGCTGCACGCAAGTATCGCTGCGATATTTTATTCGCGCCGATTTTTGAGCCTCCCATTGATCCCGATTGGCCAGATTGGGATATTTGGAAGTTGCGCGACGATTGGGAGGCTGAGCAAGGAACACTGGACTGGGGGAAGGAAGCGCTAACCAAACCACAGAGAGGAGGTCAAAAGCATGGCGACGGTCGTTGAACTGCCCATCTTGCCAGTCACGAGCGTTGGTAGTTTTCCAAAACCCAACTACCTACAGCAAGCCCGCATTAAATATCGGCGGGGCGAAATCAGTTACGACGAGTTGCACCAACTGGAACTTCAAGCCACAAAGGAAGTCATCGCAATGCAAGAAGAAGTCGGTGCCGATTTGCTCGTGCACGGTGAGATGGAAAGAGGTGACATGGTTGAATTTTTCGCCGACTTACTTGAAGGCTTCGGGCGCAAAGGGTTGGTGCGAAGTTACGGCAACCGCTACTACTTCAAACCAGTTATCACAGGCGAAATCAAGCGGACAAAACCGATGACCGTTGAAATGTGGCAGTTTGCACAATCACTGACTAAAAAACCTGTCAAGGGGATGTTGACCGGAGCATACACGATTTACGATTGGAGTTTTGACGAGCACTATGACCCTTACGACAAAGACCGAAAGGGTCGGCGGGAAGCAGTATTGGCGTTAGCGCATGCTATCAACGAAGAGGCTCACGACTTGCGCAAAGCGGGCGCACTGTTCATCCAAATTGACGAACCAGCAGTCCCAACGCACCCAGAAGACATTGAGATCGCACATGAGGCAATGGAGGTCATGACGAAAGGGCTTGACGCTTTCATAATCACGCATATGTGCTATGGTGATCTGCGCCCAATTTACCAACGGCTCCTTCAGTTCCCAGTTCACCAATTTGATTGGGAGTTCACCAATAACGCCGATAAACTTTACCCGCTCATTGAGCAAATGGGTTACCCTGCTGATAAGTTCGTCGGGTTAGGTGTCGTGGATGTGCACAGCAGGCGGATTGAAAGCGTTGAAGAAATTGAGCAAAGAATTCGTCAAGCATTAAAGTATTTGCGACCTGAGCAAATTTTCCCTGACCCTGATTGCGGTTTGAAAACCCGCACATGGGACGAAGCGAAAGGGAAGATGGAAGTTATCGTGGAAGCAGCAAAACGAATTCGCAACGAATTAGCGATGCAAGGTAATCCAACTAAAATCAGGTTCACTTTTGACGGCGGCGTTAAAGTTGAACCTGTCCGAGAAAGATGAGGGGTGATTTGGCATGTTGCCCATGACGGGCACGACCATCGTCGCTGTCAGGCGAAAGGGAAAAGTGGCGATGGCTGGTGATGGGCAACTCACTTTAGGTGAAACTATTGTCAAGCAATCCGCTCGCAAAATCCGAAGGCTATACAAAGACAAGGTGCTTGCGGGCTTTGCAGGTTCCGTTGCTGACGCTTTAGCATTGTTCCAGCGCTTTGAGGAGAAACTTGAGGAATTCAGAGGCGAATTGAAGCGCGCTGCCGTTGAACTTGCTCGCGATTGGCGAACTGACAGAATCCTGAGGCGCCTTGAGGCATTGATGATCGTCGCTGATACTGAAAACTTGCTGCTCATTACAGGTGCTGGTGAAGTGATTGAGCCTGATGAGGATGAGGGAGGCGGAGTTTTAGCAATTGGTTCAGGCGGACCTTACGCTGCTGCAGCAGCAAAAGCATTAATCAAATTCACCGACTTGGATGCCCCAATCATTGCAAAAGAAGCCCTAAAAATTGCTGCTTCCCTTTGCGTTTACACGAACGAACACATCATCTTGGAAACCCTGCCCTAACAATGGAACAGGTGACACTGGATATGGCAACTTGTGAGGAAGAGCAAAAGGCAATGGAGTTAGCCACTAAGAAAAGGTTGGAGCAGGTTTGGGGAAAACTTGCAGAGCGAAAATTGCCTGCTTTGATAGTCTTCAGCAGGGCAAATATCCGCTACTTGACTGGCTTCACTGGCAGCGCTGGAGTTCTAATTGTCGGTGGGGATGGCTGGGCGTGGCTAATCACTGACGGGCGATACAAGTTGCAGTCAAAAGAACAGACGAAGGGAACAGGCGTGAAAATTGCCATCTCAAGGTTGACCGATAAAGTCATCGCTAACATCCTCAAGCGAATGAGTATAAAGCATGTAGGGTTTGAAGGGCGATATTGCACCGTCGCTTTCCTTGATAAACTTCGCGAGCAAATTAAAGGCTCAAAAGTAAGGCTTGAAAATGTTACAGGCATCGTTGAGGAACTGAGGGTTGAAAAGGATGAGTGGGAACTTTCACAAATTCGCCGTGCAGCGCAAATTGTTGACTCTGCCTTTGAGCATGCTTTGAAAGTCGTCAGACCCAACATGACAGAGAAGGAACTTGCGTGGGAGGTTGAGGCTTTTTTGCGAACTCATGGTGCTGATGCTGTTGCTTTTCCGCCAATTGCTCTCTTCGGTGAAAGGACTGCTCTCCCCCACGGTCAACCCTCTGAAAGAAAGTTGCAAAAGGGCGATTTTGTCATGGTGGACATCGGAGCAGTAGTGAACGGTTATTGCTCTGACTTGACGAGAACCTTTGTGCTGGGAAAACCAAACAGTGACCAGCAAAAATTGTATCGTGCTGTCTGGGAAGCACAGCAACATGCTATTGAAGTGCTGACGAGCAACCAGAAAGGCAAAAAGGTTCATAGCGTTGCGATGGATGTCCTTGACAGATATGGCTTGAAAAAACTTTTCATCCATGGCACGGGTCATGGCGTCGGTTTGGAAATTCACGAATTGCCTTCCTTAGGTCATCGTTCCAAAGATGTGTTGAAGCCCAAAATGGTCGTGACTGTTGAGCCAGGAGTTTATGTCAACAAATTGGGCGGAGTGCGAATTGAGGACATGGTTTTGGTGACAGATGGGAAGCCAGAAATTCTAACGAATGCTCCGAACCCGAAGAAAGTTCTAAGCGTTTGAAGGGATTGAGTTGCATCATCAAGTCGCTGGCGAAAGGATGAGAAAGGTGATGAGGGCAATAGCATTGGTCAAGATGTCAGCCTTGATTTTAACAGTGGCTTTCAGCCAACCCAACAAGAATTTGCAAACCTTGAAGGGCAAGATTGTCCCTAACTTCCAACTGAGAGACTTAAACGGCAAAGTTATCAACTTCAGTCAGTTTCGCAGCAAAGTCCTTTTGCTCAATTTCTGGTCGCCTCACTGAACGGGATGTGGTGCGGAGGTTCCGCACTTCAACGACTGGTTTCGCAAATACCGAAAGGAAGGTTTGGTCGTCTTAGGTTTGTCAAAAGCATCCCCGAAGGAGCAAAGAGATGCAGCCAAAAACATGGGGATAAACTATCTGCTCTTTCTCTGGGAGCAAGAGAAACTGCCGAAATTGCTTCAAGTCATCAACGCTTATCCGACGACGCTGTTGATTGACCGAAACGGAAAAATCCGAGAAGTGGTCTTCGGGATTTTGTTTGGCGAGCAAAAAGAGGCTTTTGAAGGTAAGTTGCAGGCTTTGCTCAAAGAGAAACCCAACTCTGGCAGAAAAAGAGCCAAACTGAAAGCGAACAAACCACCGTTAGCCATTCAAGGTGCATGCTGCTCAAAAGTTGAGGTGTCCAAAAATGGCGGAGAATTTTGTGCAGTTTCGTGTTGATGGGCAGACAGTTTACGGCATGATGCATTTGCCAGAAAGAAAAGGCAAAGTGCCAGCGGTAGCCATGTGTCACGGCTTTACTGGCAACAGGATTGAGGCTCACAGACTTTTTGTCAAGACAGCAAGGATTTTGGCAGCCAACGGAATTGCAGCCTTGAGGTTTGATTTCCGAGGTTCAGGCGAAAGTGAAGGCGATTTTGAGCAAGTGACCATTAGCAGCGAAATTGCTGATGCCCTTGAAGCCATCAACTTTTTGCGCAAGCAACCAGAAATTGACCATGATAGAATTGGCTTAATCGGGTTGAGTTTGGGAGGTTGTGTCGCAACTTGCACCGCAGCAAGGAATGAAAAAGTTAGAGCGCTCGTTTTGTGGGCTGCGGTTGCTGACCTGAAAATTTTGCTCAACATGTTGACGCAACCAGAAGTTCGTGATTCCCTTGATAAGCAAGGATGGTTTGACTTTGGAGGCTGGAAGGTCTCAAAAGCCTTTTACAATGATGCAGCCTCAATTGACCCGCTTCGTGAATCGCTGCGCTACGACGGAGCAGTCTTAATTGTTCACGGGGCAAACGACCCAGTTGTTCCTGTTGACCACGCTCATCGCTACTACGCTGCCTTCCGATGCACTAAAAAGTTGCACATCGTTCCCGAAGCAGACCACACTTTCGCAAGGTTTAATTGGGAAGAGGAAGTCATGAGTTTGACCCTTGAATGGCTTAAGACGCATTTGTGATGTTCAGCGTCAATGAACCGAAAGGAGGAAAAATGATGCTTTGGCTCGCTGCAATGATACCCTTCATTTTAACGGAAGGTGGCGATGAAGCCAAAAGCGAACCAAAGATGCTGAAGGTCGGCGAACCTGCACCTAACTTTGAAGGGGTAAACCAAGATGGCAAGAAACTTAAACTTGCCGACTTCAAAGGCAAGTGGGTGATACTGGCGTTTTTCGTCAAAGCGAAAACACCAGGCTGAACTTTGCAAATGAGATCGCTGCGGGATGCAGCGAAGGATTTGGAGAAACTCAGCGCTGTCATTTTAGGCATTAGCGTTGATATTACCAAAACCCAAAAGGAATTTTGCGAGCAACAAAAGTTGCCTTTTGACCTGCTTGCAGACGAAGATGGCAAACTGGCGAAATTGTTTGGCGTTTTCAACCCGAAGCGAAATTTGGCTATCAGGGTCACTTTCGTCATTGACCCGAAAGGCATCATCCGAGCCGTTGACAGCAAAGTCAATGTCCAAACTCACGGTCAAGACCTAATTAAACTTTTGCGGGAACTTCAAAGGGAAAAGCAGTGAAGTGAATTTCACGGCTGTCGCAATGGGAACAAGAGCCTTTGTATCTCAGCCTTGTTGAAATTCTCCTTCGTCACGACAGTCACGCCTGTATCAACCCGCTTTGGAATTTGCTTTCCTTGCAACTTAATGACAGCATAGCGAACACCTAATTCGCCCATCCGAAAGGGATTTTGGACGATGAGGGCTTGGATTATGCCCTCTTTCAGCCCTTGAATTTCCGTCTCCGAAGCGTCAAAGGCAACAAGTTTAACTTTGCCTGCTAACTTGCGAACCCTCAAAACCTGGGCTGTGCCAACGCCTGAAATTTCGTTAACGGCAAAAATTCCTTTCAAGTCAGGGTGAGCCGTGAGCATGTTTTCTGCTGCCTGCATGGCTGTTGCAACACTGCTATGACCGTAAAGAACCGAGGCAATTTTCATCTTCGGGAATTTCTTGAGTGCTTCACGGAATCCTCGCTCCCGTTCTTGAACACTTGCTGCGCCAGGAATTGCTTGAACGATGCCAACTTTGCCTTCTTTACCAATCAGTTTTGCCAAAGTTTCACCTGCAATATAGCCACCTTTGAAATTGTCCGTTGCAATAAAGCAATCGGCTATGTTTGGCTCAAGGGCTGAATCAATGACGATGACAGGAATGTTCCTCTTTTTTGCTTTTTGGGCAACGGGGACGAGGGCTTTCCTCTCGCAAGGTGCAAGGACAATTGCATCAACCTTTTGAGCGATGAAGTTTTCAACTATAGCAATTTGACCTGCCACATTTGTCTCACTTTCAGGACCACGCCACAGAATTTTAGCCCCCAGTTCTTTCGCAGCCTTTTCAGCACCTGCTTTTATGGTCTGGAAGAAGGCGTGAGTGTTAGTCATGGGGACTACCGCAATTTGGAAATGGCGCTGAGGTTCAGCATTGACAACAAGCAAGAAAGAAACTGCCACTAAAACCGAAAGCATTTTGAAGCCAAACGACCCCAAATTTCGCATCGCCATTCACCTTACCGAATTTGTCTTTGCCTTTCCCACGAATAAATGTTGCCACTTTCCAGTTAAACGCTGAAATGTCGGGCTAATTAGTTTCCGCTCAACTTCAGCCATACTCAAACCTTCCCTCACTTGGCTTTCGCCAACTCCTTCCTTTCAACCTCTGGTTTCGCCACCAAATACCGAACACTTATAGACAGCATGAAAAAGGCGAAAAGCAAACGCAGATGATGCTCAGGTATCAAGTGAGCCAATCTTGCGCCCAAAGGTGTCCCCAGCATTACACCGACCATTAAGCCTGGAACGATTTTCCAATCAACATGCCCTAACTTCCAATGGGTAAGTGCCCCAACTGCCCCTGTGGGCACCATGACTAAAAGCGATGTCCCTTGTGCTGTGTGTTGATTCAAACCGACAATCAAAACCATCACAGGCACCATGATTACACCACCACCGACGCCCATCATCCCCGAAAGGAAACCTGTGAGAGCGCCAGCAATCAAGAGAACCAGCACTTTCCAAACCAACCCATTGCTAAAATGGATGTGGGGGATGTAGGTTTTGATGGCGAGCAAAAAAGCGATAAAGGCTAAAGAGGCACCAAAGTAGCGTTTCAGTTTCCATTCAGGCAAAAATGAGGTAAGATTTGCTCCCAACCTTGCTGTCAGCATAGATGTGCAAGCGAGGGCTAACGCTGCAACAAAATCCACGGAACTTTCCAAACTGTAAGCGATAGCGCCAACTAAACCGATAAACACGATAGCGACCAAACTTGTCCCATGGGCTTGGTGCTGACGAATTTTAAGCAACTCAACCATTAGCGGCACCATCAATACTCCACCTCCAAGCCCAACTAATCCACCCAACGAGCCTGCCAGCAAACCGATGACCAAACTTGAGAGAAATCTAATTTCAACCTCACTCCTTTGCGAAGCATCGGAATTTGACGACACAAAAATTTTGCATCAACTCTAACAGCAAGGGTTTGCTTCAACGGTCATGATAATTTCACTCAAGCAACCGCTCAAGCCCCACTGCTCGTGACGCTTTGAGCAAAACCAAATCGCCTTGACGCAGGAGATTTTTCCATCGCTCTTTGGCTTCATCCAAGTTAGCAAACTTGACAATCCTCTCCTTCGTCATTCCTTTGCTTTGAGCGCCTTCAGCGATGGCGAAAGCATTTTCGCCAACCACAATGAGCAGGTCAATTGTCTCCGCAGCAAATTGCCCAACCTCAAAGTGTCCTTGTTCGTGAAACTCGCCGAGTTCAAGCATCTCACCTAAGACAGCGACTTTTCGCTTTGCTGGCAACGCTTTAATCGTTTCAAAGGCAGCCTTAACGGAATCGGGATTTGCGTTGTAAGCGTCGTTGATGACCCAACAACCCGATGGCTCAATCCATTGGCGCTGAAGGCGCATTTTAGGTGGCTGAAATTTTTCAAGGGCTTCAATTGCTTTGTCCCAATCAATCCCCAAAACTTTCGCTGCAGCCAGAGAAATCAAAGCGTTGCGGGCATTGTGCTTGCCCAAAGTTGGCAATTTGAATTTGGTTGTTTTTTCGCCATCGGTCGCAACAACGGTCGTCCCTTCCCAATCAATTTGGCAATCCAAAGCACGCACATGGGCATCGGGAGAAAATCCGAAAGTGACAATTTCACCTTTCGCTTTCCCTCGTAGGAAGTCAAAGAAATCGTCGTCGGCAGGCAAAATAGCCACTTCAGCGAAATCCTTTTGCCCAAAACTTTCTTCAATCCCCCAATCGCCCAAGATTTCCGCTTTGGCTTCCGCAATGGCTTTTCTTGAACCGAGCAATCCGATATGGGCAGTTCCTATGTTGATGATTGCTGCAATTTTCGGTGGTGCAATTCGGCACAGGTATTTGATGTCGCCCCTTTTCCTCATCGCATATTCAAGAACAAAAGCACGATGCCCAAAATCGGCTTGCAAAATCGTCAACGGCACGCCCACCTCATTGTTGAAACTTTCGGCAGAAACCACTGTCGGCATAGCAACGCTTACCACACTCCCGATCATGCCTTTTGTTGTCGTCTTTCCGCTGCTACCCGTGACGGCAATGACAATGGGCGAGTTGTTTTGCTTAAGATGGCGAAGGAAATTTGCTGCCAAGTTGCCAAGTGCTTTTAAAGTGTCAGCGACAACAATTTGCGGGGCAGGGAGTGAAATTGGTCGGGACAAAATGGCTGCCACCGCACCTTTCTGAATGGCATCGGCAACAAAATCGTGACCGTCAAACCGTTCGCCTTTCAAAGCGACAAACAAATCACCTTGACGAACTTGCCTGCTGTCAATGGTGATGTTTCTCACCTTTTCATCGCCAGAAGCATTCAACAATCTCCCTTCAACCCATTCCGCTACCAATTTCAAAGGCAGTGGCAACATTCTCATCACCCGAACCTTCATTGTAACCCGAAATGGACAAGATGACGCAAACTTTTAATCAGCAAAAACTTTTTAGGGAGGCAAAGGCAAAAATGTTTGAAAGGCAAGAACAGACAAAAGTTTGGTCACCACCAGCAAGAATTTTGCTGTTTTTGGTCGTTGCTGTCCCGGTTTGCCTTTTTTGTGCTGTCATAGGGACGGCAATTGCATGGGTTTGGCTTTCGCTGGAACAAGAGTTGCCCCTTAAGTTCTCACAAATGACGCCTCATCAAAAATTCATCTTTTTGGCAGTCACCATCAGCAATTCATATCTGCCTTTGGCGCTTTTGACGGTTGCTTTCATGCGCAGGACAAACCAAATTTCTCTTGCGGATTTTGGTTTGAACAGAAAGAATTGGATGCGTGATTTAGCCCTTGGCGTTTTGGTGGGTGCTGCCTTTGTCTTGCTCATGTTGGCGTTTTACAGCCTTACTGGTTTGGTCAGGTTTGAACCTGTCAGCGAAATTTCGTGGAAGCAATGGCTCGTCATGAGCCTTTGGCTTTGCCCGCTAATTGGCTTAACGGAAGAGTTGGTCTTTCGTGGCTATTTGCTCAGCCTTGCGGAGAAGTGGAAGGGGAAAATTTTTGCCATCGTTTTCACAGGGGTGCTTTTCTGGCTCGCCCATTTGGGGCAAGGGAATGTCCACGAGTTTTTGGGAGCCTTAGCCATGTTGACGACGGCAACCACTTTTGCCGTAGCCAGATACTTGACAGGAAAAATTTGGCTTCCAATTGGTTTGCACATCGGTTACGACTGGGCAACACTGAGTTTTGGAGGCGATATTGGACTTGGCTTCCCTTCCTTGACAGAATTTTACCCCAATGCACCAACCTGGCTCGTCGGACCACCAGGTCATGCTGGCGTTTTGGACTTTGCTTTTTCCCTGCTTTTGCTCTTAGTTATCGCCATCTTTGCACCTAAATTGGCTGTGAGAGACAAAATGCAAAGCAACAGAGGAGGTGAAAAACAAAATGGCGAGCGTGCAAGTTGTGACTTTGGGCGAAGCAATGATTCGCCTAACTCCTTTTGACCACCAAAGGTTGGAAACAGCCAATTTGCTTGAAGTCCATATTGGCGGCGCTGAGTTGAATTTAGCAGTCGCACTCGCTCAACTTGGTGTTCCCTCCGCTTGGGTTTCAAAGTTGCCAGACAATCCTTTGGGTCGGAGAATTGTGCAAGAGGCGCAAAGGTTTGGAGTTGACACCTCAAGGGTCGTCTGGACACAAGATGGTCGGGTTGGACTTTACTTCTACGAGAAAGGTTCATCGCCCCGACCTAGCAATGTCGTCTATGACCGACGATACTCCGCTATCAACACCCTCAAAGTTGACGAACTTGATTGGAACTTCATCGGGCAGGCAAAAATTCTTCACCTGACGGGAATTACACCTGCTCTAAGCGATATGTGCCGACAATTGGTCGCAGGCTGCATCTTTCGAGCAAAAGAGCGGAGAATGTTCGTAAGTTTTGATGTCAACTATCGCTCTCGGCTTTGGAGCCCTGAGCAATCGCGGGCAACTTTAATTTCGCTTTTTCGCGGCGTTGACCTTTTGATTTGCACGAAAGACGACGCTGCAACTTTGTTCAACTTGACCGTTGACATTGAAACTGTTGCAAGGCAACTTCAAGCCTCTTTGCGAATTCCCAATGTAGCCGTGACGCACGGAGACAAAGCCGTCGTCGTAACACCTCAAGGAACATTTTCGCAAGCAGGTTACCCAATTGAGGAGGTTGATAGGCTTGGCGCTGGTGATGCTTTCGCTGCAGGTCTGATTTATGGCATCTTGCAGGGCAATTGGGAACTTGGGTTGCGCTACGGCTTGGCTATGGCTGCAATCAAGCATACGATCCCCGGCGATTGGTTTATCGGAACGAAATCTGAAGTTGAAGCCGTAATGCAGGCTCAGCAGCGGGGAGTTGTAAGGTAAACGAATTTGAACGAGATGAAGCAGTTGACTTGAGGGCGAATGTGTTTACAACTTCGCACAACAGTGCTATAAAATTGCAATGGCTAAATTGCCGCGGTGGCGGAATTGGCAGACGCGCTGGCTTGAGGGGCCAGTGGGTTTTACAGACCCGTGCGGGTTCAAATCCCGCCCGCGGCACCATTTTTCGTTTCTGGCAATTTTACCCTCGCTTGACGATTTTGCAAAGGCTCAAAGCCTGGATAAACAAACCTTAGTTTGCATGCACTGAAGGCATTGCATTGCCCAGGAACCGAAATTAGATCAAAACGACGGGCACTTGCTCACTTACTTTTGCCAAGTCGTCAGGCACGATGCTTCGCCGGGTAGTGATGATGAGACCATCGGTCATCGTCAAAATGCGGGGATCGCGGGAAAGCGCTCCGCGCCATTGCTCCGTTGGGATGAGTGTGATATGGTAACCGTGACGATGGGCTACCTCCAAAGCACCTTGCACGATGGCAGCAGAGTAGGGATGGGTCAATTGTGAAGGGCTAAGGAGCACCAAGCCTAAAATGTAGGTTCGGCGGGTGCTGAGGACTTAGGCAATGGGATTGGGCTGATAACCTAACTTTGCTGCTGCCTCCAACACCCGCCTCTGAACTTCCTTGCTAACAGGGCGAAGGTTATAAATACCACGCAAAACACGAGAAACTGTTGTAGGCGAAACATTTGCCAACCTGGCAACATCTGATAGAGTTGGTCGGTAAATGTTTGCTTTGAGTTTCTTCATCGTCTGATTTCTCTTCTATTTAGCGTGTTCTGGTGCTGCTTCTTTAAGGGCTTTTTCAGTTCCTCGTTGGATAGGTTCTCCCGTAATTGGATTAACCTCCTGAGGAGGTGGTGGCTGAGTGCTACGATAGAACAGGAATCCAATTACGGCTATAACCAGCACCAAGATGATCACAACGACCATCGTGGGGATTTCTTTTCGCACCCAATCTCACCTCCTATGGTGCATCTGGAATGGAAGCACCAACAGCACCAGTTGAATCCCAATTGCGACGACGGCTTTGCCGCATCCATTTTGCATGACCGTCTACGAAACTCGCATTAAAGCCACCCGTATGACGGAAATGAACAGAACCCCGAAGGCTATGCCCCCAATAACTGTCAGAATACTCCAAGCCAAGGTAGTCCACCCCATTAGTATAGGCTGTGCCGGCACCTGTTGGGTAGCACTCGGCGAAAATTTGCAAGGTTCTTGCATCCACCCAAACTATCTTTTCTGCTGGATTAGCAATGGTAGCGTCTGTCACGAGCCGCCATTGGTAACGGCGAACTGTATCGCCATACCAAGTTGGTGTGTATTGTGACCCACAATAACTCCATGCATTGTTGCCACCATAAGAAAATTCCAACTGTTGGTAGCCTGGTCCTCGTCCTGGAGGCAACCAACATCTTCGCCATGTAGTGATTGCCGAACGAGTGGGACAAACCCAAATTTGGCCGTTGCGAACATAGGGGTTAGCAAGATCTGGATACCAAAGGAGAGGCCAGATAGTTTCCCCTGTAGGGCAAGAACCAACTTGTGCCCATGGATTGTATTCAAAGCAGGGAAGAACGTTCCCATCATAGTCTTGCATGTATTGCGCATACGCTAACCCCATTTGCCTCATGTTAGACAAGCACGAAGCCTGCCTCGCTTTTTCGCGGGCTTGGCTGAACACGGGGAACAGAATCGCCGCCAGAATGGCGATTATCGCAATCACCACGAGCAACTCAATGAGGGTGAAGCCAAATCTGAATTGACGAATTTTGTGCCGCATCTTTATCGCCTCCTTCTTCATCAAACTTATTGCGTCATAGCCTTTTGGCTTTGACGCTGCTGCAATTATAACCCACATATAAGACCATGTAAAGAGGTGAGTTCCGACCTGACCTTGAGGGGACGGTGGAAATGCGTTGAGCGTGCTGCGTTCAGCGTGCGGGGTTAAAACGACGACAAAAAGTTGCAACCATGCACTTTACATTCCGCACTCCGCACTCGCTTTTGACCCGAAAGGAAGGAACGATGAAGGTATGGTAAGAGGTAGGGCGCGGTTTTAAACTGCGCCGACAAAAATTCGGAGGGATGTAAAATCCCGCCCTACGATAGGTTTTATGCCGTGACGACAAAAATTCGGCGGGGATGTGAAATTCTGTTAGGAGTTACGCAGTTGGATGTAGGGGCGGCTGCTAAGCCGCCCGTAGGGACGGTTTTAAAACCTTACAAAGGATGTTTTCGGGCAGACTATCGTCTGCCCCTACACAAAATGACATCAACTGCGTAAGTCCTAACAAAATTGGAGCGGGCGACGGGACTTGAACCCGCGACTTCCACCTCGGCAAGGTGGCGCTCTACCTCTGAGCTACGCCCGCTCAACTTTTTGCACGCATAAGTATATCGCAAATCGCCACTCCCCGCAAGATTGAACTGCAAAATACGCCTTTCAGTCAGCACACTTCAGTGCAAAAATAAGCCTAGTGGCAAATTCAAAGTTCCACAATCTTTCGTGTCCCAATTCTTGCTGTAAAGGAGAGTGAGCAATTGGGCGATGGGTTTGGTGCGTGAGTTTTACAAGGGTAAGACGGTGCTGATAACGGGCGCAACAGGTTTTCTGGGCAAAGCATTGGTTGAGAAAGCCTTGCGGGCTTTGCCTGAAATTGGGCGCATTTACTTGCTGGTGCGTGGCAAACGATTGCCTGACGGTTCGTGGCTCAACGCTGAGGAACGCATGAGGCAAGAGTTTCACCGCTCCGCCATCTTCACCACACTGCGACGACGCTATCAAGACCGATTTGACGATTTCATCGCTGAGAAAGTGGTTGTGTTGGAAGGGGACTTGAATTTTGACCTTCTCGGTTTGGACAAAGCGACTTTTGATGCAGTCGCTACTGAAACCGATGTCATCATCAACAGTGCTGCGGTTGTCTCTTTTGACGAGCGGTTGGATAGGGCGCTGAAATTGAACGCTTTGGGTGTTTTGCGTGTTTTGGAATTGGCAAAGCGAGGCAAAGAATTTAGAGAGCGACAAGGTAAGCCAGCCCCCATTTTCGCTCACATTTCCACTTGCTATGTTTGTGGCATCCGAGAAGGCATCATTCCCGAAGAACCACCTGACCCAACTGGGATTGACAAAGAGATTGCCGAGTTGCTTCAACTTTGCCGAGATTTGGAAGAGCAAATGAGCGATGACGATGCAATGCCACCAATTCGCGAGCGAGCAGTCCGAGAAAACATGGTTGAGGAAGGGATGAACCGAGCAAAGGCTCGCGGCTTCAACGATACCTACACTTACACTAAATGGCTTGGCGAACGGCTTTTGGTCAAAAATTGCTGCGAAGTTCCCACCCTCATTTTGCGACCTGCAATCATTGAAAGCCCATTGCGTGAACCTGAACCTGGATGGATTGAGAACCAACGGATGGCAGACCCACTCATTATCGGCTTCGCCAAACGCCAACTCGTTGATTTTCCTGGCGACCCTGATTGCGTCGTTGACTTAATCC
>Ga0209289_100788_pt1 | contig 14599 bp, 16 predicted proteins | sample GXS110809BmetaG_FD_184121 | JGI IMG/M metagenome (GOLD analysis project Ga0209289, IMG submission 184121) | Hot spring microbial communities from Gongxiaoshe hot spring, China to study Microbial Dark Matter (Phase II) - GXS 110809B (SPAdes)... ...
ATTCCGGGCATCTTGATTCGTTATTCCAAATTGGTAAGTATTCAGGCGAGTATCCGATAATTTCATTGTCCACGCTCGAGAAGACATCTGGTTGGGTATCGGTTGAAGGTGTTGTGTACAACTTGGGGGACGTGAATGTCAAAAAACAAGTCTCACTTTCTGAAGTTGATTCAAAGTTGTTAACAAAAGATAAGCTTGTCGGATTCTTAGGAATAAATTATAGCGAGTTAGCAAAGATGAACGGTAAAAACGCTCCCATAATGGTGGCTGTTAATGGTATCGTGTATAATTTGTCTGCTTCGAAATCGTGGACCGGAGGTTTACACAAAAATCAACACACCGCTGGACAGGATTTGACCTACGATATTTTAAAACTTTCACCGCATGGAATTTCAAAGATAAAAGGCTTCCCGAGTTACGGTGTTCTTGTGTTCAGCCCAGATGAGTTGATTAAGTTTGATGGAAAAAATGTAAAGAAGGTATATGTATCAGTGTACGGGATAGTCTACGATGCTACTTATTCAAAAAAATTCTCCGGTGGTGAACATTACGGACATCAGATGGGTGTTGATTTGACAAGTGAAATTTTGTCTTTGCAAGGTCATGCACAATTACTAAGTAAAATATTTCCTATAGGGTTGTTTGTGTTTGATGATAAGACTATTTCTAAGTTCAACGGTAAAGATGATAAACCATTTGTGTTTGTTGGTGACAAAGTTTACGATATATCGAAGAATTCCCAAGGGGTTCAACCCGGTAAAACGTTCACAGGTGATGTGCGCAAAGAATGGCTTTTAGTTGGATTTAGGTTAAAGTAGTGGTGGATAGCTTATGGAAATCTTTCGAGTGTTAGGTACGCTGAGCGCGGTTCTTTTGTTTGTTCAGATATCGTTGTTTGTTTTAAGAAGAATATACAAATACCTTCCCAAAAAGCCAAAGTTCATGGTACCTGTGTTGAAGATTCTTAAGAATTCTCATATATACACGGGAATAACTCTCTTAATCATAGGATTTGTACACGGAATTCTTGCACTTGGTAAAATACAACTTCACACAGGTTGGATACTTTGGTTTGGCATTTTCTTTGCGTTTTTAGGATTTTTACTGAGAGGGAAGATTGGTAAAAAATGGATAATTTTTCACCGAATTATCGGTTTCATACTGATAGGTTTATTCTTCATTCACAAATTTTTCCCATGGATAATATAAAAATATCCTCCCTGTTTAGGGAGGATACTTTTTTGACAATTGTTTGTTGCTAAAGTATAATGATTTGTACACTGATTCCGGATAACGGATTCCGGATTTCTGTATTAAAAGGAGGGTTTCATGAGGGATATTGAAAACAACGAGAAGTACACGATAGGGGAAGAGATTGCAAATTCTATTACTCACGGTGTAGGTGCGCTTTTTGGTATAGCTGGTTTAGTTATTTTAGTTGTGGTTTCTTCGTTTGCTGGAAGTGTGGTAAAGATAGTTTCATCTGTAATTTACGGAGCATCTTTGATAATTTTGTATCTTGCGTCAACGTTATACCATTCGATTCAACATAGGAAAGCCAAACAGGTTCTTGAAATCATTGATCATTCAGCTATATATTTACTCATCGCTGGAACTTATACTCCGTTCACACTTATTGCTTTGAAGGGTACACTTGGTTGGATAGTATTTAGCATTGTGTGGGGGTTGTCGATTATAGGGATTGTGCTTAAAGTGTTTTTTGTAAAAAAATTCATGATTCTGTCGACTATGATATACATCTTTCTTGGCTGGTTTATTGTTTTTGCGTTCAAGCCTCTTGTGGCTTCGGTTAGTAATCTAACTATTTGGCTCTTGGTTCTTGGTGGTGTATCATACACTGCGGGATCAGTTTTTTACATGTGGAGAAAATTGAAATACGGACATATGGTATGGCATTTATTCGTTTTACTGGGAAGTATCTTACATTTTTTTGCTGTATTAAATATTGCTAGATGAGATAAAGGACGGAAGGAGGTTCTGTATGGAGTTTCGCAAGAGTTTTGCATTATTTTTCCTTATTATGTCTTTTATCATCTCTGGAGTGGGTTTTTCACAAAATGAAGAGGAAGTTTTTTGTTCAGTTGAAGTATCTTTGAGTTTACCCGATGGGTATGTTTTAAGTGAAGAGGTTTCGCAGAGTGTATCGTACATGGTAAGTTTTCTTGAAGATGGTAAACTTGTTTCAAAGATAGAATCTAAGGAACCAACTGTTCATTTTGAATACGACGAAAGTAAGTTTCTAAATGGTATGGCTATAGATTGTGAAGTATATTTCAATGGTTTATTGATTTTGCGCGGACAGCGAATTTTCAGTTTAGATGAATTGAAAGAAAAAGGTAAGGTTGAAATAAGGCTTTCCAAAGTTTTTGGAAAAGTGCTTATTACATTCAATGGGATTAGTGATTATTTTGAAAAAACTCACGAAGCATTAGGCTTGTATGTAACAAGCCTTTTCGATGAGACTCAATATTTTCTGGATTTAAGCATTGAACCTGAACCTGTCTTACTTCAGCTTTCAGCGGGAAGATGTATGGTAAAGCTTGTGAAGAATCTAAAAGACAAAATCAACGAAAATGATAATGAAATGGTTTTAGCTTCAACAGAAATAGATGTGTTACCAAATACTTTAACACCTTTCTTAGTAACAGTAAAAGAGGAAGAATTTCTTATTCTAAAAGATAGAGCTTTGCTTAGTAAAGTTGTTTTTACTGATACTTCAAAAGGTATTATTGGTCTTGAAAAGGAAGGACCTCTGGCACTTAATAAGAATGTGGAGGTCAACGATAGGGTTGTCAATAACTGGTCTTCTGTTATTTACCCCGGTTTGAGGAATGTTTACGCTTGGTTCAGTAATGGTAAAATTTCAAAAATTGAGTTTCAGGATGATTTTCCAAGATTTATAAGGGTTTTGATAAGTTCTAAAATAAATTCCGCCGGTGGAATGGTATCGTATTTATTCGATAATGTAAGTCTTGAGTTTAATGGAGGGTTTAAAGTATCTATCTTCGATTCGAGTAACCTTATATACAAACAAATTTTTCAGACGAATATCGGTGAGAAGAGAATTTTTGAAGTTTACGAATCAAACGGATTTATATACGTTAAACTTAAGAATGGTAACAATGAATTGGTTTACGGTCCTTTCTCAAAAGACAGCAGGATTTACGTTAAACCATTTGAGGAGAAAGCATACTTTTTGGTTAGAGTTAGAGGAACAAACAAGTATACCGGTACAGCCGAAGTTACTTACATTCCTACAAAAGGTTTCGCTTTAATCAACGATTTATCGGTGGAAGACTATCTGTATTCGGTTGTTTCTGGAGAAATGCCATCTTCTTACCATCTTGAGGCTTTAAAAGCACAAGCGGTTGCGGCGAGAACGTATGCTATTGATAAGATACTTAACGATAGAAGGTATTCCACAATAGGCGCAAATTTAGATGACAGCATCAATTTCCAAGTTTACAATACTCAGAAGATTTCTGACAACGCAATTGCTGCTGTTAATCAAACAAGAGGACAGATATTGACATTTAATGGAAAACCTGCTGCAACGTTTTATTATGCGGTGTCGAGTGGTTTTTCTCTTGACTGCGCTGATGTCTTTGGAAGTAAAATAAGTTATCTTAAATCCAAACCTATCTCTGTATCGGAAAGTGCTAATAGCTTAGCATCCTTGGGTGAGGAATTTGACAACTTTTTGAAAATTTGGGATAAAGATGTGTTGGAGAAAATGGGATTTGTTGAAACAACCAGTGCATTCTTTGGCTGGAAAATTGTCTATACATGGGACGAAATCATCCAGCGGGTTGGTACACTTAAAAATGCTGTTGTCAAGGAAATAATTAGGGAAACACCAATCAGCAACACTAACACTATTGAACCTAATGTTCAACCTGAATCAACTATTACAACTATGGATGAGGCTTCAATGGTTTCAAATGAACTGTCAAATCAAATATCAGAACTTGTCCAGAACGCAACTCAGACGTCGTATCAATCTACCGATACTACTAATAACTATCCTAAGATATACGTTTCCAAACGTGCACCCGGAGGTATAGTAACTGAAGTTAAAATAGAAACGTACGATAAGGAGATAATCATTCTGAAAGACGATGTGAGAAGGTTATTTTCACCTACTAACAAGAATATTCAACTTATGAATAACACAACTCGCAACGATTTTACATCTTTACCAAGTAATGTATTTACACTTGAACTAATAAAGGATACTAATGGTAGCACAAAAGTTGTGCTATACGGGCGCGGTTATGGTCATGGTGTAGGGATGAGCCAAGTTGCGGCAAATAACCTTGCGCGAAAATACAATTGGGATTATGTGAATATACTCTCATTCTTTTACGAAGGCACGGAGTTGAAGAATATCTTCAAAAAATGAGAATTAAAGTTTTCTACACATTTCATACTGTGTGAAAACAACGTTGAATCCAGAAGACGCTAAAGCATCATGAAGTATATCATCTTCTGGAACCGAAACAACACTTATAAGCGGTGGATTTGTTTGTTCTACAAGGTAATCGATAGCGATATGGCAAATCTTTTGCCAGTCGCTTATTTTTTCAGATTTTGCTGCCAGGTCAACGATGAACGCACTGTTGTCTTCGTTCTTACCCCAAACGAGGTAACCCTCGGTACTTGGTGTGTGAAGTCTGACGTAATTGTACCTACCATCAGCAAGAAGAAGTGTTATCGGCTCTCTCTGCCAATTTACCTTTCTTTGAACTTGCAACTCATTGTTAAGCGATACTGAGTATACGTACTTACAATCGGTTGTTAAATGCGTATAACTTATATTGGCTTTAGATGGATTTTCAAGCACAAATGTATTCAACTCTCTTGATTTTCTAAAACCGTTTTTATCGTAAAACTTCACAGCTCTTTCATCTGAAGAAGCTACTTCAAGGAAAACTTGCTCTATATTTTTCAACTTTAGATGATGGAATGCATGCTTTAAAATCCTTTCAGCCAATCCCTTCCCACGTTCACTTTCAACAACACCCATCGCGTCTATACGTGCTCTTTTTCCTCTGATTGCGTTGAGGATAAATCCAACTGGTTCGTTTCCCTTAATAAAAACAAACGAATCAGCCAGAGATACAGAATTCTCTCTGGCATCCATTTTGAAATTTAACACATTCCAATTTATTGGAAGCACATAATCTTGGAATATTCTATTCACTAATTCCACGAAATCAATTAAAGAATATTCTGATAAAGTAACAATTCTTTCTTCAAACATACGACTCCCCCCTAAAAGAGACAATTTACTTCATAACCTCGATGATTGACTTTGCAAGATTCTCATCACTAACACCGAGAGCCGCAACTTCTTTCATACCAACAGCCTTGGAAAGAACAGTTTTTTCACACAATTCGAATAGGTTAACTCCGTTGATTTCACACCTAATTTTCAAATCCTTTTTGACACGCGGACCAGCATCCGTTGCAAGTATTATGACTTTTGTTCTGACACTTGGGTCACTTATATAATCTCTTATCATATCTTTTCCGTACACAAGCTTATTAGATTTTGACGCAAAGCCTAAATAAGACAACACCTTTCTAAGCTTTTCTTCGTTGATTTTAGCGTTTACATCGTTCATGGTTACACACCTCATCTATTAATCTTCGAAACTTCATGAATGCTCTTTATCCATCTCATCGCTTGTAACGCAAGCAAAAGCGTTATGTGCATGTATCGACTCGTAACTCTCAACTTCTACCTTATACCAACTAATTTTATCACAATTCTTAAGTTTTATAGCAACATCTCTGGCGACATCTTCCACAAATTTCGGATTATCGTACGCATGTTCAGTTACATACTTTTCATCCGGCCTTTTTAATAAAGTGTAAATAGGAGCGCTTGCACTTTCTTCGACGATTTGTATCACATCTTCAAACCATACCATTTCTTTACTCTTAAATGTAACTTTGCAAATTGCACGCTGGTTATGGGCCCCATAATCACTGATTTCTTTCGAACATGGACAGAGCGTATGTATCGGTATACTCACAGAAGAAGAAAAGTCAAGTTGTTCATCATAAATTTCCGCTTCAAAGGAACACGTATATTCAAGATAGCTTTCAATCCCAGTCACTGGAGCTTTTTTTAGTATGAAATATGGAAACTCCAATTCAATTACCGCACGCTTAGCATTCAAGACTTCTTTTAGACTATGCAATATCTCTCTTATCTTTTTTGGATGAATTTCCAAATGGTATTCGTTCAACACCTCGATAAACCTACTCATGTGAGTACCACGATAATTTTTCGGGAGATCGACAAACATATTCAATGTAGCTATCGTATGTTGATTACCTTTTGTTTTATCAAAAACAGATATAGGATATCTTACGTTCTTAACACCTACTCTTTTTAGATAAACATTTCTCTCATCTATTTGATTTTGCACATCGGTTAACATCATTCAAACCTCCGAATAATCTGCTTATAATTTCTATAATTCTTACCACACACTTGAAGTTGTCGACAAAATCGTGTCTATTTGTTTTTTCATATCATCGTTGGAAATATCCTTCAATATCAAGAGAGCTTCCCTTCTGTAAATCGAGTACTGAAAGTTATCCAAAAAAGAAGATAAGAAAAGCTTCGCACTCTCAACTTCACCTATCTTGTATAAAGACATACCCAGGTAAAAGTATATCTCATCGATCCAAGGATTCTCAGAATCTTTTACACTCCTCAACAAAGCCACTGATTCAGCGTAATTACCTTCCCTATAAGATATCTTAGCTTTATCCAGCTTCGTCCTAATTTCGCTCAACAGCTTTTTAGATAAAAGCCAATCTAATTCTTTTAAGTTATTTTGTTTCACAAAGTCGGAAAAATCCTTACTCTCTGACAAATAAAGCTCATATGCCTTTATAACCTTTTGTGCATGAGAAAGCTGATTCGACTGATTTACGTTATAAAGATAAGTTATGATAAACAACAAGCAAAAAATTGTGGCAAATACAAGAGCAACTTTCTCAAATTTCACAATATACCACCTTTCATTACCGTTTCCCTTTATACATTATTTTAAAAATTCTCAACTTCTTTAAATTGACCATTTACAACTTGGAATATTCTGATAGGTCTACTGATGCTCCTATTTTCGTAGTGATATATACCGATGTCAGTTTCTATAACATTTCTTTCTAAGTATCTTCTGAACTGATCTATTGATAAAAACCTATGCTTGGAAAGGAAACTGCTTACCTCTCCTATCAAACCAAGTTCTGGATTCTCCAAATAATCCATGGTATATACTAAATATGTGTCTTCAACGATATTTCCCGCATAACTTAAAAAATCAACGGACATAACACTATCTGTGCCGACTATCTTAATGGATGGATTCATTGATTTAAGAACCTTCACCGCTTTTGCTGCCTCTTTCGCAAGGAGAGTCATAACAACGGTATCGTAAGTTTGTACATCGATGCTTTTTAAGGTGTCTTCGTTATAATAATACACATTTTTTCCTTCGAACGTCTTAAGTAAATCAACAAATTCATCACTGTATTGTTTATTCTGCGGATCCGAAAGTAAAATTAATCTTTTTGTGCCAATCTTACTGAGTAACTCTTTTATCTTTTCTGTTATGAACGCGTTAGATGGTGTAAAAGAATATATATAACTCGAATTAAGCAATCTTGTAGAAGAAATAGTAGCGGAAAGTGCAACCATTTTGTACTTTTTCAAAAATGGTAACAACTTTTCGCCTTCAGCCGAAGTTGGTGGTCCGATTATAATCTTAACTCCTTTACTTGAAAATAGGTCAAAAGCTTCGTCAATCTTTCTACTTGAATCGAATTCTAAGAGAAGTAAACCACTATAGTTCCTAAGCAAAAATTCCTTAGACTGTGTCTTGGAATTATACACAAAACCAACGTATCTAGAGGAAAAATTGTACCAAAAAATTGCTGTAGTAAACATCAAAAATACTGTCAATAAGATACGACTCAATTAGACCCCTCCAAAACACTGATTGTATAACCAAACTTTATTGAGATTCAAAGAAAACCCTAATATCGTCTGTAATAAGATAATCAATATACATTTCTATTTGTTTAATATCTTCCTTCGAATTAACCGTCCAAAAGACAATCTTTATTCCAATCTCTTTCAGCTTTGGAAGGATAATTTTAAATAGTTCTGGTCTTTCTGAATAACCAAATATCGGTAAATGGGCACTGTAAGTATTGAACTTAAATAATCCGATAAATTCTTCCTGTGATATATTTAAATGTTCTCTACCAAATAGATAACCAAATTTAAGTTGAGGATATTTGGCTTTAAGCTCATTTATAAGTCTGTGGTCGAAAGAGCTGTATATTACTTCCCCATCGTAATCTTTGGAGAGCTTAACAGTCATCTCTCCCGCTTCGTATTCTTTTATTTCCAAATTAAGACATTTACCCTTTGGTACAATCGATAGAAATTCCTCAAGCGTTGGAACATTTAAACCATCGAAAGAGAATTTCTTCAATTCACTTAAATTTAAATCTCTAACCTTAACATCCTCCCCACAAAAGTGCTTCAAATCTTCGTCATGAATTAAGACAGGTACACCATCTTTTGTCAACCTTACATCGGTCTCTATACCATCGGCTCCATATTCGATGGCTCTAATTAGCGAGGGGAGTGTGTTTTCTTTAAATAAAACGGGAATACCGCGATGACCTAAGATTTTCATTTTACTCAGTCTCCTTTTCGTTATATTCTTTGTATATCTGAATAAATTATATCACAACTTTTCGAGAAAAAACAAACCCCGACAGAAAAATATGTCGGGGTTTGTTTTTGTGGATGAAAGCATTCCTTAGCTTCTTATTTTTATTGCTTCAATAACGTCCTTTACAGTCTTAATCTTCGAAAGGTCTTGGTCGCTAATCTTGACTCCAAATTCATCTTCGAATGCCATGACTAAGTCAACAATATCGAGTGAATCAGCGCCAAGGTCTTCAGTGAGACTCTTTTCTGGTTGTACCTCACTTAAATCCATACCAAGTTGTTCGGCAATAATTTCACACACTCTCTGTTCCATAGTTTATACCCCCTGTTTGAAAGTTGCGAGTTTCGAGTTACGAGTAAAAAAGATTTATAACTGTTTACAATGTTAATTTACCATACAAATTCTTTTTTGTCAATAAGTAAGTTATAGTACATTTATAAAATTTATCCTTGACTAAAATTGTTGAAGTTGGTATAATTTTTCTGAAAATGGAGGTGACTGATGTGTATACTTTTATTACCGATTCAGGTTTTGATTTGCCAGAAAGCATAAAATTACCATTCGAATTGAAAGTCTTACCTTTGAGGGTATTTTTAAAAGAGAAAGAATACGAAGATAAACATACAATCGATGCAAAGGAACTCTATCAATTGGAAATATCAGGTGAATTGGCAACAACTTCTCTTCCAAGACCGGAGGTAATCGAAAATACCATCAAAGAAAGTGTGCAAAAGAGTGAGAAAGTTTTCATCATTACTATTTCATCCAAGCTCAGTAACACACATGACTTAGTGAAAAGCATAGTTTCGTCTTTGAATTACAAAAACGTTGAGATATTCGATTCAAAAACAGCGTGTATAAAACAAGGATACGTCCTATTAAGAGCTATGCAACAAGTAAAAGAAACAGGTGTATTAACACAGGTCGATATAGACAGATACGTCAACGAATCTTTGCTTGTTTTCTTGGTACCAACGCTTGATTATCTCTACAAAGGTGGACGTATAGGTAAAGCAAAAGCTTTGATAGGTAAGATGCTCAGCTTGAAACCAATTCTGACTACGGACAACGAAGGCGAAGTCAACACACTCGGTACATCAAGGTCCATCGATTCTGGTATAAGTACAATGCAAAATCTTGTTAACAAGTTCTTAGAATCAAATGGTTTTTTAGACGACTATTCTGTAATTGGAGGATATACAATTGAAGATACACAAAAGTACGTTTCAAAGCTTGTTGAACCTTACAAGAAAAGTGTGCTTGGCTTAACTAACATAGGTTCGGCGATAGCAGCGCATGTTGGACCTGAAGCATTTGGATTAGTTGTCGGTAAGGGGGTGCATTTGGATTGAGAAGAAGAGTTGTTGTTACAGGTATGGGGGTTGTCTCTCCACTTGGTTGTAACCTGACTGACTTTGAGAAAAATCTCAGAGAAATGTACATAGCCATCGACAAAATTACATCTTTTGATGCGTCGAATTTGCCAGTTCAAATCGCAGCGGAAATCAAAGATTTCAAACCTGAGAATTACATGGATAAGAAACTTGCCAAAAGACTTGACAGATACTCTCAGTTCGCACTTGCGGCGGCAAGACAAGCTATCGAGATGAGTGGAGTGAAATTTGAAGGGATAGAAGAAAGAGTTGGAGTACTTGTACCCTCTGGAATGGGTGGGTTTTTGACTTTAGCCGAGCAAAATGAAGTACTGAGAGAAAAAGGACCAGATCGCGTAAGTCCATTCCTTATTCCCATGATACTCATCAACATGGCAAGTGGTGTTATCGCAATGGAATTTGGACTCAAAGGACCTAACTTTGCCCCAGTTAGTGCATGCGCCACATCTGTACATGCTGTTGCTTTGGGAAGTATGCTTATAAGACATGGTTATGCGGATGTCATCATCGCTGGTGGGTCTGAAGCAACTATAGCTCCCCTTCCTATTGCAGGTTTTGCTTCCATGAGAGCACTCTCCACAAGAAACGATGAACCAAAGAAAGCCTCAAGACCTTTCGATAAAGCAAGGGATGGATTTGTAATGGGTGAAGGAGCCGGAGTAATTGTACTTGAAGCAGAAGAATTCGCAAAATCAAGAGGAGCAAACATAATAGCAGAAATTAAAGGATACGCGATGAACGATGATGCACACCATTTCAGTGCTCCAGACCCAGAAGCACGTGGTTCATCTAAAGCCATGAGAATGGCTATTGAAGATGCACAACTTAAACCCGAAGATATCGATTTTGTCAATTGCCATGCGACAAGTACTCCAGCCGGCGACGAAGTGGAATTGAAAGCAATCGAAAATGTTTTTGGTGAGCATGCCAAAAAGATATATGTAAACGCCACAAAGACACTTACAGGGCACTTACTTGGAGCGGCTGGTGTTGTAGAGCTTATAGGTGCTATATTGCAAATGCGTGGAAATTTCGTACATGGGATGCCAAACCTTGAAGAATTAGATGGACCAGATTATTTCAATATACCAAGACAGACAACACAAGCGAAAATCAAGAACTTTGTGAAAAACTCCTTCGGTTTTGGTGGACACAACGCTTCGTTGGTGGTGGGCGTATATGAATGATACAAAAAGCATAGTGATGAAAAAAGACCAGATAATGAATATTTTACCGCACAGAGAACCTATATTACTTGTTGACGAAGTACTTGAATTGGGAGAAGATTTTATTGTGGCTAAGAGATACATAACCAACGACGAACCAGTACTGAAAGGACATTTTCCAAATTATCCCATCTATCCGGGTGTTTACATCATCGAAGGACTTGCCCAAAGTGCAGGGATATTGCTTTTGAATAATTCAACACAAGAACTCATCCCACTTTTCCTTGGCATAGATGAAGCAAGATTTAAAAAAGAAGTTATCCCACCATGTGAATTGGTGTACAACGTAAAAGTGCTGGAGAAAAGAGGAATGATTGCAATAATCGATGCTAAAGCTTTCATTGATAATCAACTTGTTGCAAAGGCAAAGTTAATGGTAGGTTCAAAACCGGCAGGTGATAACAAATGAGGAGAATAAACAGGGTATGTCAATTGCTTGGAATAGAATATCCAATAATCATGGGTGGTATGTCTTGGGCTGGTACGCCGAAATTAGCAGCAGCAGTTTCAAATGCAGGTGGGCTTGGAATAATCGGTTCTGGTCCGATGAAAGCTGAACATTTGAAAAAAGCGATAGATGAAATAAAAACGCTTACAGATAAACCATTCGGCGTGAATATAATCCTTGTATCACCGTATGCAGATGAATTAGTCGATGTTGTTATCGAAGAAAAAGTACCAGTTGTAACCTTCGGTGCGGGTAATCCATCAAAGTATACCGCAAAATTGAAAGAAGCAGGAATTAAAGTCATCCCAGTCGTTGCATCGGAAAACATGGCAAAGATGATGGAGCGCATCGGTGCAGATGCGGTTATAGCCGAAGGTATGGAATCAGGTGGACATATCGGTGAAGTTACCACTATAGTACTTGTCAATGCCGTTTGTAGAGCAGTTAGCATTCCTGTCATAGCTGCCGGTGGTATCGCTGACGGAAGAGCGATGGCGGCAATGTTTGCACTTGGTGCTGAAGGAATCCAGATGGGCACAAGATTTATAGCCACTTACGAAGCTGATACACATGAGAATTTCAAAAAATTGATAATTAAATCGGGAATCAGAGATACTGTTGTAACTGGCGCCACACTTGGACATCCGGCAAGGGTGATAGAAACAAAATTTGCAAAGAAAATCCGTGAACTTGAGGTGGAAAACCTCCAGCAAGCCGAAGAATTATTAGTTGGAAGCTTAAGAAAAGCCGTCGTCGATGGTAATGTAGACGAGGGTTCATTCATGGCAGGGCAATGCGTTGGTCTCATAAGCGAAATTAAACATGTCGAAGAAGTTATAAAAGATATCATGAAAGAATTTGATATGGCGGTTGAAAGATTGAATCAAGAGCACGCCAAATTGAAAAATGCTATGAGTGAGGTGAATGAATATGTCAAATAAAAAAGCATTTTTATTCCCCGGTCAGGGTTCACAATACAGTGGCATGGCAAGCGAGTTTTCCGCCTATCCATCTTGGGATGAATATGCACAAAAAGCTATAGATGTACTTGGTTTTGACATTGTCGAGATAATGGACGGAGACGAAGAAATATTAAAAATCACCGAAAACGCTCAACCAGCAATTTTCCTTGCAAGTTATGTTGCGTACATGGAATTGAAAAACAAAATAACACCAGATTTCGTGGCAGGACATAGCCTCGGTGAATACACAGCACTTGCCGTTGCAGGTGTGTATGATTTTGAAACGGGTATATACTTAGTCAGAAAAAGAGGCGAATACATCTCGCAAGCCATAAAACCTGGCGAAGGGAGCATGGCAGCCGTTGTGGGTGTCCCAATGGAAAAGGTACAAGAATTAGTAAAGAATTACAACGAACTTTACATAGCAAATTACAACTCAGCAGACCAAACAGTGGTAAGTGGAAAAACAGAAAGCGTAAAAGCATTTGTCAAAGACTTAACAGGACAAGGATTGAGGGTGATAGAACTAAAAGTCTCAGGACCATTTCATACTCCATTACTTGACAAAGCAAGAGAAAATATGATAAAAGAAGTTGAGCATATAAAATTCAAAGCACCCAAATTCCCAATAGTTATGAACAGTCTGGCAAAAGAAGTTACAGATCCGGAATACATAAAACACTACGTACTTGAACAGATAAGCGGACCAGTGTACTGGAAACAGTCGATTGACAGACTAATCGAACTGGGCGTTAGCGAATTCATTGAAGTTGGTCCGAAAAACGTCTTAACATCCATGCTCAAAAAATCAAAACTAAACGCAAAACATTTCACCACACTTATCACTGGAGGAGTGTTAGATGAGAGATAGAACATTTCGAATCGTACTCATACCACTCTTTGCGGCTTTGACAGCAGTCGGAGCGCAGATAGCTATCCCCATAGGAAGTGTACCTATTACTCTACAAATGCTATTCGTCTTTTTCACAGGTTTCATGCTCAAGCCATATGATGCACTTATCTCCATGCTCTTGTATCTCTCACTTGGTGCAGCAGGCTTACCAGTCTTTGCAAACTTCTCGGCTGGTATCCAGCACCTCGCCGGACCAACGGCAGGTTACCTGTGGGCTTTCCCATTGGCAGCTTTTCTTGTAAGCTATTTCAAAAAAGTTAACCCAGTAATAGCTGGAATTTTTGGATTGACAGTTGTTTACTTACTTGGTTGGACTGTACTTGGCTTGTTCATCAAAAACTTCGCAAAAGCGTTCATGGTTGGAGTCTTGCCATTTATCGCAATCGACACCGTAAAAATGTTCATCGCTTTGTACGCTTGGAAGAAAGTGGACAAAGTCATAGGAGGAATGATTGATGAAAAAGCTTGAAGGTAAAGTAGCTATAATCACAGGTGCATCTGGTGGGATAGGAAAAGCCATAACCAAAGAATTACTTGAAGAAGGTTGCACAGTTATCGGATTCAATTACACACCTTCAAACGAAGGTATCGAATACATACTTGACATAACAAACAGAGAAGCGGTGGAAAACGCTGTAAAAGACGTAATTTCAAAATACGGACGAATTGACATACTCATCAACAACGCAGGCATAACAAAAGACAACTTACTTTACAGAATGAGCTATGAAGATTGGGACCAAGTAATCAACACAAACCTCACTGGTGCATTCAACATGACTAAAGCATGTATAAGAGAAATCGTGAAAAACGAAGGTGTGATAATAAATGTATCCTCCGTCGTTGGAATTGAAGGAAATATAGGAC
>Ga0209289_100789_pt1 | contig 14595 bp, 11 predicted proteins | sample GXS110809BmetaG_FD_184121 | JGI IMG/M metagenome (GOLD analysis project Ga0209289, IMG submission 184121) | Hot spring microbial communities from Gongxiaoshe hot spring, China to study Microbial Dark Matter (Phase II) - GXS 110809B (SPAdes)... ...
TCAAATCCCAACATAAATGCTTTTGGGATACTTAGTTCCGATATAGATGTGAAAAGACTGATCCAAAAGCTTTCAAGCTACAATCTTGACGAAGATAAATTTTTGTCAATATTATCTAAAATATATTTGCTAAGTTTTGCTGTAAAGAGGAACAAGGAGGTGTTAAAAGTAATGGAAGATTTTTCAACCATAGATATAACGAAGACAGAACTTTTCAAAATGGGCGAAGAGAAGGGACTAAAAGAAGGGATTGAAAAAGGTCTAAAAGAAGGGATTGAAAAAGGTCTAAAAGAAGGAATTGAAAAAGGTCTAAAAGAAGGAATTGAAAAAGGACTAAAAGAAGGAATTGAAAAAGGTCTAAAAGAAGGAATTGAAAAAGGTCAGAAAGAGGGGATGCGTGAAGCAATTCTTCTTGGTATGAAAATTAAATTTGGTCCAAAGGCAAAAGCTATGATTAAAAAAATCAAAGAAATAGATGATTTAGAAAAGCTAAAAAAAATAAAAAAAGCTATAATTAAAGCAAAAAGTATAAAAGATATAGAGAAAATTTTAGAGAATTCCTCAAGGAAATAAGAATAAATTGCTCTGTTGCAATCATGGTCAAAATACTGATTTATGTATTTTACTTTTCATATCCTAACTCACCATCCTAAAGCATGAATGCAACAAAGCAGAAAAACTATAAATTCAAGCAAAAGAAAATTTTAAGCTCCAGAGCTCCTAAAATTTAAAATAATAAAAAGAAGATTATGGGAAATACTCCAAAGTCAATAATTATAATCTGGCTCATTACAGCAATAGCAGTTCTACTATCTATTATCTCGCTGATAGGTATTATAATATCAAGGAGCGACAAAATAAAAAAGAAGGTTTTGCTTGATCTTCAGAAGAAAGGTTTATACATACAAGATTTTTCTCTAAATATTTTTCCCGCATCCGATGAATTCAGCTTATATGTAAAAGGTTTAAAGCTAAATGAAATATCGTTTGATTCCTTAAACATATCCCTTGGTAAAATTTCCGCTAATGGATTGAATTTCAGATCCTTATCGTGTGGAAAATGCGATTTATCTCTTGGCATAAACTCATACCTGGACATAAATGACCTAAAATTGCAAATCACACCTAAAGGCAGTGGTAAAATAGATATCACCTCCATATGCAAAATAAAAGAATTAAACAAAAAAAAAATATCAAGAATTCTTTCTCTTCTATCTTTAAACCTTAAAATCCACAACTCCAGTATCAAAATTGATAATGCAGAAATCGTATTTAACCAATTATCATCAGAAATATACATAGATTATGTAGAGCTATATTCAGAATACCGCGTTATGATAGGTAATAAAATTCCAGAAATCCCCGGTATAGTAGATCTTTGGCTTGATCTTGAGTATCTTGATGGCACAGCTGACATAAAAATATACGAACCTTTCAACACATCAGGAAAAATTGATTTAATCTTCTGTAATGAGAAACAAATGATTGCAAATTACAATTTATTATCCCAACCAGAAATAAAATCTATCCTTGAGGGAGAAAAATTTTCGGCAGAACCAAATCTTATAACTGTAGGAAGTTTATCCATATCAAATGACGGAGAAATAGCAAACTTGTCAAATATCAAAGGATATGCCAAAGATATCATCGTATCAGATCAGAAAATCGGAAACCTTGATATAGATATATCAATTGATTACTCCAAAGATGAGATCAACTTTTCTGCAAAATTAAGATCCGATTACATAAACATACTTGCTTTTCAGGGAAAATACAATGCAAACAATAAAAATTTAAACCTAAAATTTTCCGGAGAATTTCACCTTGATAAAATTCCAGAATTAGATTTATCTGGAAAACTATACGCCAACGGATATTTAAATCTTCCAAAATTGAAATTAGAATCAGATATAAGGCTAAATTCATTCGCATATGACACCATAAGAGCTGAACTGAGTTATGGGAAAATTAAAATATCTCCCGAAACTATAAAATTTGATTTAGACATAAAACACAGAAAATCAGATATACATTGGAATGGAGAGTTTGATCCAAAGAAACAAAACCTTGAATCCCAAACTAAATTTTTCCATTCTTCCCTGAGCGATCTTCTCAATATACTAAACATAGATCTCCCAATAGATGGAATTTCTGACGGAGAGATATCAGTTAATATTCTTAAAAACAAGCTTTCTATTCTTGGAAAAATCACATCTTACAGAAATTTTGTTTTCGGAGAAAAGATACATTGCGTATATGCAGATGTGTCAGGCGATGTAGATGTAAAGAATGGGAATTTTTCCGTCCGTGTAAAAGGTATAGGATCTGAAAGAAACTGTGCAAATAGAATCATTGAACCTTATGATAACTCAATAATATACTTTGACACAAATGTGGATAGTAAAAAATTTTCTGTTTCAATATCTGGAATATATGATCTTTCTGAATTTGATATTCTAAAACTATCTATGCGTGGAAACGCTTCATTCAGTGGGAACTTATCCGGATACACGACTGGCAAATCAAAATTGAACGGAGAAATTGATTTAACATCCGAAAAAGTAGAAATCACAGATTATGCTGTAGCATCTTCTTGCGTCAATGGGAAAATATTGATTTCGGATGAATCAATCCAATTTCAAGGGAAAAGCTGCGAGGATTTTGATATTTATTCAATTTACTCTTTGAAAGATTCCAGTCTTTCATTTTCTGCATCAAAGGGTGAAACAGCATTCTCAATACAAAACAACAGTATAACAGGTAAGGGCAAATTAGAAGACATATCAACGATAATTCCAAGACTTAAAGATAATATCGGGAGTTTTGAACTGAAATACAATCTTGTAAGAAAGGATGGAATAATTTATGTAATATCTCCGAGATTTGTCTTTGGAAATTTAAAGTTTGAAAATCTTGATTTCTTCGGAGATATCAAAGAGAATGCAATGATTTTTTCAGTTTCTGGAATTTATTCAGGAGAAAAATTCTCCGGTAAAGGTGAATACGATATATCATCTAGAAAGATTATATCAGATTTTGAGCTTAAAAGCTTTGCTGGGATACCCCTGATTGGTAAGCTAACAGTATCCGGGACAATAGATAAACCTTATATCTCCGGAAATTTCAAAGTAAAGGACATAGATATATCAAACGAAACTATCAAGGACATCGCAAACATTTCTGGTAGTCAAGCGCAAAATGAAGAAAACAAAGAATACGGGACACTCAACATAAAAGTAGAAATTCAGGATGTTGAATATAGAGCTTCATTTATTAACTTAAAGATAAACGGGATACTATATATCATGGGAACAACAGAAAATCCAGCAGTATTTGGTATGTTAGATATAACAGATGGAAAATTCAGCTTAGCAGATACTGAATTCTCTGGAATAAAGGGAACAGCTTTTGTCAAAGGAGAAAATATATTCTTGAACATATCTGGTTCAACCGATATCTCAACTTTTGAAGGAGAAAAGTTCAGAATTCAGATAAGAATAGTTGGTGATATAAATTCTCCAAAGGTATATCTTTCTTCTATTCCATCTATACCCCATAACGATATAGTATGCATAATTGCAACATATAGGAAATGCGATTCACTTGATGAATTCAACAAGATAATGGCTTCGGTAATTTACAGGAATTTCTCACTGATATCGCGTAGGATACTGGGAGATATAGGAGAATCAACCAATGTTCGCATAATAATCTCGCCAACAGACATTGGTTTTACGAGAAAGTTTGGATATCTTGACATACTAGTTATGCAGAGTATAATCAGCGACATAAGAAAATTTTCTGTCTCGAGGGACATTGGAGAGAACTACCAACTTATACTTTCCTGGGATAATAAAAAATACGGATATTCGCTTCTTGGAGACATAGGTAATATAGGATTTGACCTGAAAAGACGCATAAAATTTTAGCTTTTGAAATAAAGAAACATCTGAGAACAAAACACCTTAGTGTTTATCTTCTTCTTATCTGAACTGAAACTTTTTGAACACAGAAGATTTTATACGCAACAGTTAAGATAGTTAATCCGTAAATAAAAATAATAATCGCGGATAAAGGAACAAGGGTTTTACCAAGTTTTGAATATATATATATTCCGAAAGGTCCAAGAATATCAAGAGAATCTGAGAATATAGTAATGACAGACACTCTGAATGTCTCAGCTGGGTTGAGGAAGACTATAGGGAAAAACAGAGGAGATGGGATTTTTGAAAGAGAAATAAACCCCAAGGTTCCCAGCTCCCCACCTATTATTACTATAAACCAAATGAGAAAAGAAAGAGCAATTGACCCACTTCTTGTTTTTGAAACTGTTGAAATTAAAAATCCTATAGATATAAATGTAAAAGAGAGGAGAAGTATAAAAACTAGAGCCAAAAGAGCTTTGAGATCTATACCCTCAAATCCTGAAATAAGAAAAGAAATAAATAAGGAAAGAGAAACTGCTAATGCAGATGTCAAAAATACGGAGAAAAATTTGGAAAAATAAATATCTCTTTTATCTACGGGGAAAGATAACAAATACTCTAATGTTAAACTTTCTCTCGCTCCAGATATTGACATACTTGAAGGCCCAAGAGAAAATATAGGAACAAGAATGAAAGAAATATTCAGAAGTGATGCTATAAGCTTACTTATTCCCGAAAAATCGTATACCACACCAGTTTTTCCAGCAAAAGTTATAGCAACAGACACAAAAAGGAAAATAAAAAAATAGAACTGAATCCACTTAGACCTTATCAGTTCCTTCGTTTCCATCAGAAACATGGAGAAGAATTTCCCAGACTTTACATCCGAAATCATTGCTCCTTCTCAATCTCCTTCTGTATTTCTTTTACTAATTCTTCAAAATTTATACCAGATCTTTTATCCTTCTTGAAAGCAGCAAAACCATAATCCATAGGGGTAGTAAATCCCTTTATAAAAACCGCATCTTGAACCTTTATCCATTCTCCAGTTTCAAAATCAACAACATAAATTACTGCAATGTCTTTCTTCTCTTTCAAATATGATTCAACCATACAACCTATATCATCAAATTTCCTAACTGTTCTGTTCTTAAGTATATATTGAGCGGAGAATTTTTTATCTGTTATATGCATCTTACAAAGATCGCACACATCCCCGGGGAGAATTTCAACTGGTTTGAAATCCCTTCTACATGACAGAAATAAAACAGAAAATAAAAGTAAGGATAAAATGTTTATCTTACCTATCATAAATTTTACAGAATTATGAAAAATTTTCTTATTCATCTTTGTGATCCATCCCATTTTTTCTTTAAGACAAAGCTAAAACTTTTTATAAATTCCTCCCTTGGTAAATCAGCCTCAATACTTCCTGATTGAAGATAAATTACTCTATCTGCAAAATAAACATCCTCAATCCTATGAGTGGATATAATCTGTGTGCAATTAAGATTTTTAAGAATATCCGATAACCTGAGCTGGGACTGTATATCAAGATTTGAGAAAGGTTCGTCAAGGAAAAGAATTTTAGGATTATTCAACAACGCCAGAGAGAGGAATATCTTCTGTCTCATACCTCCTGAAAGATCGTTTATTTTCTTCTTTGCAACCGATGCAAATTTTAGATTAAAACTATTACAAATATTTTCAAAATCCTTTATATTTGATCTTTTCGCTATAACAGCAAATTTTACAAAATCTCCAACATCATATGGCATCATAGGATGAACTTGTGGGACATATCCTATTTGGTGCTTGAATGATGTATTCTCATTTATGTTTTGCCCAAAAAGATTTATTTCTCCATCAAAGTTTTCAAATCCGAGCAAGCATCTTATAAGAGTTGTCTTACCTGAACCATTATGGCCAAAGAGAACGACTTTCTCCTTATCTCTCACAAAAAAGCTTATATCCCTCAAAACAATCTCGTCTTCAAATCTTTTGAATAAATTTCTGACTTCAACTACATAATAAATTGATGATGGAACCCGAACCTTTTCCTCCAACGTCATCAATTTCGTCTCACCTCCTTTTTATCCCATCCAAAAAATTCCGGTGATATTTTAGGCTTGCTATCTGAAAAAACAGCTTTAGGTTTCAGAAAAGGCAGAACATTACTGACATATTCAAGAAGCGTTCTGATTGGAGAGAAATACAAAAACCTTATTTCTGGATAATCAATAAGAACTTTCATAAAAAGTGTCTCATATCTAAATGGTATATCCCCAATTCCATCGCGATCAGAATCAAAACCTCTGTAATCATCATAATAATTCATATACCAGACATTCTTATCTTCAAGAACTTGCTCAAACTCACAAAGTATAATATTTGCCCAGAATGTATTTTGTGTAATATAGTTTGGAAAAGAGGGAGGAAGTATTCTAAATACTACAGTGTTAAAAGCAAAAACATTGTTCTTTATAAGATTTCCATGTATCTTATTTCCTATTATTTGTTCTTCCATTATACTTTCCGGGGAAAAAATCTCCTCAGATATATACTCCGGTGAGTTTGCAAGATATATCCCAACAGTATTATCAGCAATTAGATTATTTTTAAGAACAACAGCTGAAGCATCCTTAAATCCAACTCCTATTCCAGAAAGTTCCCTCGCCCCACCGAAAACATTACTCTCAACAAAAATCATTTTTGAAAACATTATAAAAGTTCCGACAACATTTCCCTTGAACTCGTTATAAGAAAGTTTGTTATCGTTGCTGTACATATAGTGAAGCCCATATCTACTATTCATAACTTTATTCCTGACAAAAGTTATATTTTCTGAATACCATATAACAGCATCTCTCACACTTTCAAGTGTATTTTCTTCAATCAAGATATGCCTTGTATTCCAGAGCCTTATTCCATCTCCTCTTTGAGATATTTCAAGATTCTTTCCGCTTATCTTATTTCTTCTTATTAAACTTGAGCTAACATTTTTCAGATATATTCCAAAAAGAGAGTCTTCAATTATGTTTTCTTCTATGACAACACCTGATGTACCGTAAATAAACACAGCAGAATCCTCATCCTCAAGAAAAGAACCAGTACCCCTTATTATGAAACCTTTAAAGACAACAGGCTTTGTGATTTTGATAATTGTCCCCTTCCCTTTCCCATCTATCACAGGTTGATTCAGACCAATTATTTTTATGCTTTTATTTATTTCAATTGAACCTTCAAATTTTCCACCATTGACCAATATTGTATCCCCATCCTGACTTTCAAGAATTGCTTGCTTCAATCTTTCTGCTTTAATCTCATAGGTGTTTAACAGAACAGAAAACAAAATCAATATTTTTTCAACCATGATTATTCTATTTTACATCATTTAAAGAGGGATTAGGTACGAGGAGGAGGGAATATCACCCTCCCCCTACCTACTTTTTTATTTTATACCCGCAGCTCTTCCTGCGTTTATGGCAGCTGTTGCAGCTTTAACAAGGTATTGCCAACTCTCATTAGCTATGTTCTCACATTCTTTCCATTTTTTCTCAGAACAAAGTTTCCTGGCCTGCTCAAGTTTGTTTTTAGCAATAGCAAGCCAATCTCCCGCTGATTTCCATTCCCCTCTCACAGCCTCATTCTGAACTGCTACACGCTCTATTCCATTCTGAACGAGCTCCTGAACTGTGCTTTGCGCTAAGTTCAAAGTATCTTCAGCTGTCTTGAGCCACTTTTTTGCCGTCTCCTCATCATTCGATGCAAAACCAATGAAAGGTATTAAGGAAAAAACAATTAATATGTTGATAAACCTCATGCCGATTTCACCTCCTTTTATTTTTTTGGTTTTACAAGAAAGTATCCCATCATCTCAAGATGTAAAGCTGAACAGAACTCAGAACAATAGAATGGGAAAACACCAGGAACATCAGCTTTTATTGTGAACGATCCCGTCTCACCAGGTTCAATAGAAAGATTAACATTGTACCCACCAAGAGAAAATCCATGTGTCGCATCTCTGGCTCTCTCAACATTTGTTATGTAGAATGTGACCTCATCTCCTTGCTCAACCTCTATTATCTCGGGTGTGAATCTTGACCTTATAGCTGTCATATAAACCTCAACTTTGTTATCTTTCCTGACTATCTTTTCTTTTCCCAGCTCAACAGAATACTTAGATTTACCCATCTTAGCCGGAGAAAAACCTACTTCAGGATATACAAGCCAAGGGGAAAGTTTATCAGCCTTTATAATCTGAGCATAGTGTGGCTCACCAAGAGGGATAGGCATATCATACAGAAGTTTCATCTTCGTCCCCGATATATCAACAAGCTGAAAGTTCTGTGGGTGAAGAGGTCCAACCGGGGCGAACCTATCAATTGCCCATTTGTTCAAAGCAACAACATACTTTCCATCGGGGGAAACGGTATCACCTTCTGCAGATGCAATATGACCTATGTTATAATGAACAGGGAGTTTTTCAACAAGTTTCCACTCCTCAAGTTTCCACTTTGCGACAACAGACTCAATGAAAACAGAAGTATAAGCAAAACCTTTGTCATCAAAAACTGTGTGAAGTGGCCCAAGACCAATCTGAACCTGAGCTTCAAGAGCATCTTTGAAAGCAATTACAGGAACACCATATCTATCTGTCTTCTCAAACTTATTAGATTCTATAGCATTCTTTATCTTTTCTATTGAATACACACTTACATTCGTATCAAGTTTTCCGCCAACGACTATCCATTTTCCGTTGGGAGAAACATCAACACCGTGTGGAGACTTTGGTTCTGGAGTGAAAACTAATACTCTCTCTTTTGCCGCGACATCAAGAGGAATAACCTTGAACTTGAACCCACCAATTCCGACAACCTCTTTATATTTGCCGGCCTTCACGAGCTCCTCCGCTTTCTTCCAGTTTACGATGTGAAGATAGTCCATATCATTGGCAGAAGCCCCAACTTCAAAAGGAGCCCCTTGACCATCTATCCTACCTGTAGCCATCTCTGAATTAAAAGAGTTACAGAAGGCATAACCATAACTTGGTCCTTTACCGGCATCGCAAAGGTCTTGCCAGTATGGAGGAACCTCCACCGCAAAGGATTTTGAAACATCTATCCTTCCTTTCGCCCTATCGAAAGCCCAGAATGTGATATACCCTCTGAATTGATCAGCATACTTATCCATTCCAGCATACCTCCCGCCCTGAGGAACAGCATACTGTGATGGTTCTAGTATGTATTCACTATTTGGAGTCACAAAAGCTGCACCGTGATTTGAGTATCCAAGGGGATTACATACTATCTGCTTTGTTTCAAAGTCTTTTAGCGATATAACAGCAACACGGGAGTTCGCCTTATCACCTATGAAAAGGAACTGACCGTCATAATCCCCATTGGTTTCAGAAAGTGCTGGGTGGTGAGTATCAGCCCAAGTAAGTTTTTGTCGTTGTGGATCGCATAGGTCACCCCTTAATATTTCCATATTTTCAGCATCATATCCCCAACCTTGCCATGGTTCAGGTGTGAAAACACCAATATACTTGAGTATCCTCATAGAAGGAATACCAATGACTATAACCTGTCCGGAATGTCCGCCCGAAGAGAACATTATATACTCATCCTTCATACCGGTTGGGTGATAAGTTTTCAGAGCAGCCTCTATGTTGTCAGCATTAAGTCCGCGAGCCTTGGCGATCTCAAGAGCCCTATCGGTCTCACGCTGAGCGGAAACATTAGCAACTATTAAAGTTCCAACAATTAAACCGGAACCGAAAAGAAGAACTGCCGCTATTTTTGGTTTTATTATATTTTTAAGCTTTCCTATCATACATTCTTACCTCCTTTCTTCCAAGAGCCACTAAGGACTCTCGGATGTTTTTTTACATTTCTCCCCAAAAATTTCACTCCCTTCATAGCTATCACTCTACCTTACCTTCCACTTTATAATCTTATCACATACTAGCGAACATCTCTCCTTTTCCGGGCATACATTACATACACCGATGCGCAGAAAGAAAGCCAAAAATGCCAAAACCAAAGAGATAATAACAATATAGAATCCTATACCAAATGAGGCAACAGTTTCAAACTGCCCAACTTTCCCCTTACCAAATAGAACAGGAGTAAAAGGTTGTATTCTTATTGGAGCATTCGGATCAAGCTCATGACCATATTTGTAAAGCCAGAAGAAAAGATCTCCTATAAAAACAAATAGGAAAAACAATGGGATCAAAGGGAACAAGCTCATAGATTTTCTCCCAGAAAAGATAAAGCCAAATAATCCAAATGATGCAAGTAAGAGCCCCCATAAAGCGATCCTTCTTTCAAACTTTGCTGCCTCTATCAATTTCTTCATCCCTATGTAGTGATTAAGAATATCTATTTCTGTAACATCACCAACGACTCTATTCAAGTACAACTTGATACTAAGACCATCAGGGTACTGAGGCGCATGTAAAGTGAATTTCCAAAATGGGAAGAAAAAAGAGGAGAAAAACAAAATAGCTGAGAAAAAAATGAGAAAGCCGATTATAATCCTTCTATTCTTTTGCAATACAGGACCAGGTATAAGCTTATCTATTATCCCATCCTTCCTTCTTTGCTCCGCTTGCCTTTTTCCAGATATGTTCATAACTTATATACCTCCAATCGCCAAAGAATGTATCAAAATTTGTGCCATGAGTCAAAACCTGAAAAATCATAGCTCAAAAATTAGTTCTTCATCTCAAAATGAAAAATATTTCTCATTCGCGAGACAAAAATTCATTTATAAATCAAAGCTTTCTCAATTTTGAGACATTTGTCTCATCAATGACACAAAAGAAAAATAGTCTTTTTCTCAATATTAAGATTGAGGATTTGTGAGCAAAACAAAATTTTTGATTTTTTATAATAATTAAAATTCTATAATTTCAAAGTATGCAAAGAGTTCTACTCATTATCGCAAGAATATGCTCAAGATTGATATTTTACCCTGTTGAATCACTCAAGAAAAATAATCGATACAAAATTTACAGAAGAAAAATTAATGAGAATACATCGTAATGCTCCATATAAAGGAATTCAAAAATAGTAATCTTACAAAAAAAATTAATATCTCTGGGACGTTTTAAGTAATAAATATAAAATTATCTGCTTTGCATTCTTTTTCTATTTGATATTCAAGTACTAGGAAGTTTTTGGAATGGACATGATTAATTAACAAAATTCAGAGAAATCAAACTCTATAAGTAGAAAGGATATCATTATATATACGAGGAGAGATTGCCACAAAGTTCTGATAAACGAAGTTTTCCATATAGGTTTTATACCTCCTCATCTCAAGCCCTTCAGGCATAATCTTAAAAATTATAAAGCCCTTCTCTTCTAAAATTCTATAAATATCAAAAAGCGTAGTATGAGAGCGGATATATGTGGCACCATATTCAAACTGTAAGAAATCCAAAAAATCTTCATTAAGGAAATCACCAAGACTCTTTATCACCTTTATTTCATTCCCTTCTACATCTATCTTCAAAAAATCACAGTGATCTAAATTTTTCTCCTTTATGTATGAGTCCAACCTCATCAATCTTATCTTTTCAAACTTCCTACCTTCACCAAACAAATTTGCAAAACTACTTCCCTCATCATCAAAAAATATATAACCTTCACCCTCCTCATCTGAAATACCAACCTGATTTATGTTCTTGTAATTCTTACTTCTCAGAACTTCTATGCATCTTTTTTGGGGTTCAAACAAGTGCAAATCTATATCAAGATTAAAATCCTTAGCAATCTTAATAAGCATATCTGAATATTCTCCAAAATTAGCTCCGACGTCAAAGATAGTTATGTTTCTCCTTTTTTTTCTGTGATAATAAATAAAAAGATTCTTTATAAATAGGCTTTCTCCATTTCTGTGAAAATCAGAATTACTGTTGTTTTCAATTTTATTGAAAATGAGCCAGCAAAATGTTCTTACAGCTCTCTTGACATAGCTCATTCTGTAGAACATCATTAATCTTCACCTTGAGCTTTTGTGAAAGATGGAGAACCATCAAAATCCTGTAGTTTCTCAACGTGTACCCAGGTCAATTTTCCAGAAAATCTCCGAATAAGATCAAGAATATCAGAATCTGAAATTGAATCAACATTATCTCTTCTTATAAACCTGCAACGATAACAATCAACAACATCTGGTATAGCTCCTGTTAGAGGATAAACTTTTGTCCCACGGTTAGAGATCATCTTCAGTGTAAAAGGAGACTCAGCAACAATCTGCTCAACAAATTTACCAAGTTCCTCAGGTTTCATATCAGTCTCCACAAATAGATCTATTCCCACAATCTTTCTTGATTTTGGTTTGATGGTTTTCGTAGGGATAGATGGTATTTTTATCTGCTTATATTCTCTGACCTTTACAGATTTTGGTTTTTTACCCAGATTTGAGATTATAGCATTCGTATATTCAGTTGTTTTTGCTCCTTTATCGTATCCAATGACATCTCCTGTGAGGTATTTACCTTCTTCCAGTGTATAAAGCAAAGCATTTTCTATAGTGTCTGCTGCTTCAAATTCATCTATATACCTTAACATCATAACCATAGACAGAATTACAGCTGTTGGATTTATGACATTTTTACCCGCATATTTTGGAGCAGAACCATGCACTGCCTCGAATATTGCAAAATTATCTCCAATATTAGCTGATGGAGCAAAACCAAGACCACCTATCAAAGCAGAAGTAAGATCAGATATTATATCACCGTTCATATTTGTTGTAACTATAACTTCAAACTGCTCGGGCTTCTTGACAAGCTGATGCGCGCAATTATCTATTATTATGTGATTCGCTTCAACATCAGGGTATTCCTTTGAAACTTCCTCAAATACTCTTTTCATCATACCTTCTGTGAATTTGAGTATATTTGATTTTGTAGCACAATGAACTTTTTTTCTCCCCTCAGCACGAGCCAATTCAAAGGCAAACCTCACTATCTTCTCACATCCTTTTCTGGTTATCAATTTTATAGCTTGGGCGACGTTCGGTGTCTGCATATGTTCTATACCAGCGTAAAGATCCTCAACATTTTCTCTAACAACAACAAGATCTATACCACGACCACTGTAAGGTGTCTTTACATTAGGAAATTCTCTCACAGGGCGCACATTAGCGTAAGTTTCAAAAAGCTTCCTCAAAGTGACATTTGCGCTCTTTTCACCGTAACCAACCGGGGTTTCAAGCGGTCCTTTCAGAACAACACGAGTTTTTTTTACAGATTCTATAGTCTCCAGAGGCACCCCAGATTCAATGCCCTTTTTGAAAACCCCAGCACCAGCTTCCCTTACTTCCCAATCAATCTGAGCCTTAACGGCCTCTAAAATCTTCAAAGCAGACTCAATGCACTCCGGACCTACTCCATCACCGGGAATAACCGTGATTAGCTTTCTCCCTCTCTCATTAACAAAATATCTCATAACAAACAAAGTATTGAAAAAAGTTAATGTGTTAATTTTTCTGGTATTTTTTGATAGAAACTAATCTTTACTCATCGCTTGAGGAATCTTTATTTCTCAAGGGGTCTTTCCAAAATCTTCCACTCCTCTTCCAATGATTATTTTCCCAAACGTCAATTTCAAGGGGTCGGAGTCTGGTCTTATTTCTCTTTTTTTCCTCCCTTATCCTCCCAAAACGAGGAGCTCCTATATGACCTGGGTCACCTGAGTCCCCCGGAGTTTGAGCATGAGCCTTCACCTTCATCATATCTAAAAAAAACATAACAGTTGGAATCCCCCAGACGGATTTCTTGAGAAGTTCTCTCTTCAAAAGATCTGAACTTTTTCTTTTGCCACTCATTTTCTTTTTCATAGCGTGCCAACAGAAACAAATTTTACAAATCAATTACCAAACAGCATTTAGATTCTGATCCTTCCTATAGTGTCTCATATAAATGTTCGATCCTCTGCCACCAGATTCAAATATGTAGAAAGATCCTTTATTTCCCGAAAGCATTAGATCCAATACACCATCGCCATCTATATCGTCTATCGCAAGACTATGAGCAGATATCATTTCAGACACTCTGAGCGCAACTGGGTAGAACACCTTCAAAACACCAGAAAGAGCATCGAACATATACAATGTATTCAAGGCTCCTCCACTCCAACCTCCAACTAAAACCTCCCCGCGCTGCCCACCATCAAAGTCCCCAGCAACAGGTGAAGTGAAAGTCCAAAATCCTACCTCTTTTCTCCATCTTATTGTCATAGTAGTTAGATCTACAGCACTTATGTAGCTACGATTATAACCATCAGCCTGAAGCTGTGCAGTCTCAACAAAAACTCCAGACTCAAATGTCCCATCACCATCTGCATCAACTGGGACTATACCTCTTATATTATTCTTTCCGGCTATTTCAGACAGAGTCCCAAGAAGAACTGTTGAGGTAGAATGAGGTCCAAATATGTTGTTCACAACAACCGCATAGTTTGATCCGCTTGGTTGAGTAAGCCCTCCCACCCAATCTAAATTGCTGTCAACATTCACATCTATAAGATATCCCTCCTTCAAGTGTCCAGAAAAGCTTATGGTCTTGACTATGTTGCAGCTGGTATCAAGAACATAGAGGTTCCCAGAAGATGAAGCTCCACCTCCACCTATTACTATATTTGAACCTGAA
>Ga0209289_100792_pt1 | contig 14586 bp, 10 predicted proteins | sample GXS110809BmetaG_FD_184121 | JGI IMG/M metagenome (GOLD analysis project Ga0209289, IMG submission 184121) | Hot spring microbial communities from Gongxiaoshe hot spring, China to study Microbial Dark Matter (Phase II) - GXS 110809B (SPAdes)... ...
CCCGCGCCCAGCGCAAGCATGCTCGCCGGCTCCGGCACATTCACGCCGAGGTTTATGAACCCCTCCGCGCTCTCGCCCGGACGCAGCACTACACGCCACTGGTACGCGCCTGTAAAGTCTCCCGCGCCGAATGTCGCCGCCGTGTTGGGCAGGTTGGTAATCGCGGAGTCCGTTAGTCCCAAACGGGTTGAGGTCCAACTTGCAATCTGCCAGCCCACCAGGTTTTCACCCGAAGCGATGTAGTTCCAGCCTTCCAGTCCGGGCGCAGCGTTCGGCGGCGTGGCGTTCGCAGGACCGTCCCAAATCTTAATCCAGCCGCCCACCGGGTTGCCCGGATTGAAAAACTCCAGACGCGCCATGTCGTTGCTCCCGGCCGTGCCCGACGGACCGACCACATCCAAATCCAGATAGTTGAAGAAGTTCACCTCGATGTCGCGGTCGGATGTGTTCGTGATGCGCCAGCGCGCGGACAGAATCGCTACTCCGAGGTTTTGGAACCCAGTTGCGGCACTATTTATCCCGTCGAACGCATAGGAGATTCGGAACTGCAGCGCGTTCGCCACGCCTGCAACAGGCTCACCATAGGTCAGCACGCCGTAAGCATACTGCCCCGGCACCGCGCCTGCGAAGCTTTGCGCCGCCACCAGGTTGCTCAGGGCGAACTCGCGTGTGTCGGCGCCGCTACCATCCACAAACGCGCCCCGATACCACCACCAGTGCTGGAACAGGTGGTCGGGCGATGCGCCGCGCACATAGTTCGCTAGACCGCCGCCTGTGCCCGTGCGCGCAGCTGAGGCGAATGTGTTGTCCACACGGTAGGTCCACCCGCCGTCCACCAGTTGCAGGAAGCCGGGCGAGCTGGTGCTAATCGTTCCCGATTGCGCCAGTGCGGCGCTTGCCGTCGTCAGTACAGCGACGCTCAGAATCGCCTCTCGTGCCCAGTTCAACCACATAGGTGTTTACCTCCTCATACCATCATGACTCGTAAAATGGCGCAAAGCGGACAGATAGAATTCTCAGGTTGCCTCAAGTGCAAGGGTAGAATAACTGAGTTTGCTACCTCTGTAAGATTCCTCGCCTTCGGCTCGGAATGACAGCGATTTTTCCTCAGTCAATCCTGTACAATACCGAGCGAGGTTTCTTCAGATGTCGTGAATCGTCGGCGGGGGCGCCGACGCTACGCGAACGCGCCTATAGCGTCGATATTGCGACACTTGAAGCCCCACTTGGTATTTATGCCGGACCGTTCCTCCGCTAATGCGGCGGGGGTAGGCCCTGCTTGTTTTTTAGACTCGTAAGATGCCAGAAGCGTCTCTTCGGTTTGCCCCTTCACAAGGATTGGCTGAAACGGATGTACCTACTGGCAATGCTGCGCTAACGCGGTCTTCAACACTTCCTGACGCGCCTGCATCGGGGGATATGATGGCTTGGGGGAACTTCTCAACCAGCCCTGAGGTATACTTTGCCCCAGCGTCCCTTTAAGTCCGCCCAGTGAGGCGACAAGGGAGGAGGCTATGCCTGTAGATAAATCATTGCGCAAGGTTTTGGTGATTGGCTCGGGTCCGATTGTTATTGGGCAAGCGGCCGAGTTCGACTATTCGGGTTCACAGGCGTGTCGTTCCCTCCGCGAGGAAGGTTTAGAGGTTGTGCTCATCAACTCCAACCCCGCCACGATCATGACCGACCCCGACACTGCCGACCGCGTATACATTGAGCCCCTCACGGTGGAGTTTGCGGAGCGTGTGATTGCGCAGGAGCGCCCCGACGGTTTGCTGCCCACGCTTGGCGGGCAAACGGGGCTGAACCTCGCCACTGAGTTGGCGGTGCGTGGCATTTTGGACAAATATGGCGTGCGGTTGCTGGGCACGCCCCTGACCGCTATCCAAGCGGCGGAAGACCGCGAAAAGTTTCGCGAGCTGATGCGCCAGATCGGAGAGCCAGTGCCTGAGTCGTGGGTTATAGAGAGCCTCAGCGAACTCAAGCGCGTGGCGGAGATTGCACCCTATCCGTGTATCGTGCGTCCTGCCTACACACTGGGCGGCACGGGCGGAGGCATTGCCCGCACTCCCGACGAACTGCTTGAGATCGGGGCGCGGGGGCTGGAACTTTCCATGCGCCATCAGATTTTGGTGGAACGCTCGCTGCTGGGCTGGAAGGAGATTGAATACGAAGTAATGCGCGACGGCGCAGACAACGCCATCGTGGTGTGTAATATGGAGAACCTCGACCCGATGGGCGTGCACACGGGCGATTCGATGGTGGTGGCGCCTTCGCAAACGCTAAGCGATTTTGAATACCAACTGCTGCGCACGGCGTCGCTACGCATCATCCGTGCGCTGGGCATTCAGGGGGGCTGTAATGTACAGCTCGCGCTGAACCCCAACGGCAGCGACTACTATGTGATTGAGGTCAACCCGCGTGTGAGCCGTTCCAGTGCGCTGGCGTCTAAAGCCACGGGCTATCCGATTGCCCGCATCGCAGCGAAAATCGCTATCGGGCTGCGCTTGGATGAAATTCGTAACCCCATCACGGGCACTTCGGCGGCGTTTGAACCCGCGTTGGACTACTGCGTGGTGAAACTGCCCCGCTTCCCGTTTGACAAGTTCCCCACAGGCGATCGCACGCTGGGCACCCAGATGAAAGCCACAGGCGAGGTGATGGCGATTGACCGCACCTTCGAGGGCGCTTTGATGAAGGCGGTGCGCGGGCTGGAAGTAGGCCTCAGCGATTTGCGCTATCCCCCTGCTGCCCGCCTCAGCCCGATGGAACTGGAGACGCTTATTCAAACGCCCAACGACATGCGCCTCTTTTATATTGCGGAAGCCTTCCGCCGCGGCTGGCTGGTGGAAGAGGTGCACGCCCTCAGCAAGATTGACCCGTGGTTCCTGCACAAAATCAAGCATCTGGTGGAGATGGAGCAGGAGCTCATCGCGCGCAGCGGAGAACTGCGAGAGCTACTCACTAGTGCGACGCCACGAGTGGCGTCGCCTGAGACATCGCCTCCCACACTACTCTCGGGTGCGACGCCATTTGTGGCGTCGCAGGCAGAGGGGGCTGACAACCTTGGTGCGACGACATTCCTGTTGTCGCACCCAGTGGAAACGGCAACGCCGCGAATGTCACTGCCCCAGCTACTCCGCCGCGCTAAAGAGTGGCAGTTTTCGGACAAGTTTCTGGCGCAAATCACGGGGCTAAGCGAGGCACAAGTGCGTGCTGGGCGTAAAGCACTGGGCATCGTGCCCGCTTTCAAGATGGTGGATACCTGCGCTGGTGAGTTTGAGGCGCGCACGCCCTACTTCTACAGCACCTATCACGGTGTCTCCGACCGCCCTGCGCCCAACCATCCGCGCAAAGCCCTCGTGCTGGGCTCAGGACCTATCCGCATCGGGCAGGGCATTGAGTTCGACTACTCGGCAGTGCACGCCGTCAAAACCTTGCGCGCCTTAGGCTACTACGCGATGATTCTCAACAACAACCCCGAAACCGTCTCCACCGACTTTGACACCTCAGACGCGCTCTACTTCGACCCGATTACGACCGAGGATGTGCTGAATGTATTGGAGTATGAGGGCACAGCCCCCGTCCTTGTGCAGTTCGGTGGGCAAACCGCAATTAATCTGGTAAAGTCGCTGCAGGCGTTTGGTGTGCCGATACTTGGCACGCCTCCTGAGTCGATTGACGTGGCCGAAGATCGCCGCCGCTTTGATGCGCTGTTGGAAGCGCTGGGCATCCCGCGCCCGCCTGGGCGCGCCGTGCTCACCTTAGAAGACGCGCTGGAGGTCGCTCATCGCGTGGGCCACCCCGTGTTGGTGCGCCCCTCATATGTGCTGGGCGGACGCGCGATGGAAATCGTGCGTACCGACGAGGAACTTAAAACCTATTGGCACTCGGCTGTGCTGGCATTCCCCGATGCGCCCGTGCTGGTGGACAAGTACATCGAGGGCAAGGAAGCCGAAGTAGACCTTATTGGCGACGGCGAACGCTTTATCATCCCCGCGATTATGGAGCACATTGAGCGGGCGGGCGTGCACTCGGGCGATAGCATGACCGTAGTGCCCCCACAAACGCTGAGCGAATCGGAACAAGCACAGATCCGCGATTATGCCCTGCGCCTTGCGAAGGCACTGCGCGTGTGTGGGCTGGTGAACATGCAGTTTGTAGTGCAGGATGGCAAGGTTTATGTGATTGAGGTGAACCCGCGCGCTAGCCGCACCGTGCCGTACCTCTCCAAAATCACCAATGTACCGATGGTGAAGTTGGCAGTGGCAGCGCAAGTAGGCTTGTCCATCGAAGCAGATTCTAACCCAGCCTCGGTGAAACGCATCGCAGTCAAAGCCCCCGTGTTCTCCAGTCTCAAGCTCACGCGGGTGGAAGTTGCGCTGGGACCCGAAATGCGCTCCACGGGTGAGGTGATGGGCATTGATCGCACCTACGCTGCTGCCCTATACAAGGCGATGGTAGCGGCGGGGATCCGCATCCCGCGCAGCGGGAATGTGTTGCTCACCCTTGCCGACAAGGATAAAGCGGAGGGCGTTCGTTTGGCGCGGGCGTTCCACGAGAAAGGGTTCCATCTCTACGCCACTGAGGGCACCGCCCTTGCCCTTCAGGAAGCGGGGCTGCCGGTGCAGGTAGTGCCCAAAATCGGGCAAGGCAAGCCCGACTTGCTAGACTACATCAAGGGCAAGCGGGTGCAACTGCTCATTAACACGCCCAGCCCCGAGCGACGCGCGGAACAGCAGGGCTTGCTAATTCGCCGCGCTGCGGTGGAATCGGGCGTCCCCTGCCTCACTGCGCTTGATACCGCGTGGGCGTTGCTGCAAGCGTTGGAGGCAGAGCAGCTCGAGATCGCACCGATTGGATAGGAAGCAGGATTTCGATTTCACTGTTGGATGGAACCTAAATCATCGGGGTTTCCTAAACGCCTTTGCTTATACCGATCGGGCTTTCAGGTGTCGCAATTCCGCCCTCGTCCCCTAACCCCCTCCCCCACGACGCGGGAGAGGGGGAACAAGCAGCGCGACGCATTTGGTTGCTCCCCTCCCCCACGGCGCGTAGCACGCAAGTCTACAACGTTCGGGTTGGAGGAAAAGCGTGACCCGAGCGTCTTCGCCCAGGCATTGTAAGGTGTTGCAGGCGTCTTCGCCGGAGTTGAACCCCTGGGGAGGCGGTGTTTTAGTAGGTGCGTCGTCTGGTCATGGGGATGGTGCATACTAATCAGGGTACACGGTTCTACCCCAAATTCGGGCCTGCGGGCGCATTTTCCCCACTTGCAGCCCCTCAAGCGGAGGGCAGAAACGGATTTTTCTCGAAACCCCTCCTGCTGGTTCCCCCTACGGCGTAGGGGGAACCGAGTAAGTTTTTCGGTTCCCCTTGCGGAACGGGGGGGAACCTTACGGAGGGGGTAAGGGGGTTGATGGAGCCAAGTTAGTTGTTGGTACAGCCGCGTTGAACCTAGGCGTTGTACCCTTATCAGGGTGGTGTATGGGGGTGCGATTGAGGCGAAGGTGACGATGGTGGTGGCGTATCTGCTCGCCCAACGCTCGCCCGCCCGCTCCGCCAGCGCGCGCAGGTGACGAAAATCGCCCCCCGCACTGTCGCCGTCGCCTTCATCTTGATGCCGATTACCTATCCTTGCGCATTCTCCACAACAAAATCTACCTCGCGCCTCTTGCTCGTGCGGAAGTGGTATAGGCGATAAGTCGCATCCGCATAACTTGTCTGCTTGAGCAACTCGCAGGCGACGAAAGTTTTCCAAAATGTGCCCGCGCAGCAGGGTATCTTGCGCGAGTCGTGCCTCGCTAATCCCCAGAATCGCCAGTGCCAACCCTGTGGCGTTCAGGAAGACCTTCGGCGTTTTGAGCAGTTGCTGGCTGACGTTGGCGTACTACGGAGGGATGCGTATCACCACCATCAGCGTCTCCAACAGCAGTAGGTAGCGCTGGAGCGCAGAGTGGGGCATGCCCATTTCGCGCAAGAGGTTCGCGAGGTTGAGGAGCTGTCCTATCTGCGCTGCCAGTAGCTGCAGTAAGCGCGCCATATCCGCGACGCGCTCGATATCAACGAGCAGGCGCACATCGCGCGTGATGAGCGTCTCTGCGTAGGAACGCAGCCTGCCTGACCCTAGGCAAGTGTCGGCTGCGCCGTCGCCTGCGGATAGCCGCCCCGAAGCACACGCGCCCACAAGTCATCCACCCCCAGATCGGTGCGCATAGGGAGCTTGCCTTCAAACGCCTGAGCCAGCCAGTTTTCACGCCTGCCTTCCAGCTCGCCTTGCGAGAACGGATGCAGCGTCACGATGCCTACCCGACCTACCAGCGCGTCAGCTATCTGGGGCAGCGCAAGCAGACTGGCAGAGCCAGTCAGTAAAAACATACCGGGCTTACGCTCGGCGTCGATGCGCTGCTTAAGTGGTGGCATCAGTTAGGGCGCCCGCTGCACCTCGTCCAGCACAGTGCGTTCGGGCAGGGCGTCCACAAACCCCTTCGGATCCTGCTGCGCGCTTTGCAGCGGGGCGAGATCGTCCAGCGTGTAGTAGGTATCCATTAGCCTTTCGGCACTCAGTTGTTGGGCGAGTGTAGTTTGCCTACCTGCCGCGCGCCCTGAAGGAACACAGCAGGCATAACGCTCAGCAGTTCATACAGTTTGCTAATCACCCAGCGACTTCGCATAGTGGGCAGAATCTCACCATTCCGTGGGCAGATTCTGCCCACGGAATGGTGAGATTCTGCTCAGAACAGGTAGGTTTAGAATATCTCGGTCATCTCAGGCTCACGTGCAGGACGACGGAAGGCGTACAGGTGAACCAGCTGCTCCTCGTACAGCAGTGCACAGCCGCTCACGCGCGCGTCGTTTAGGTGTACCTCGCGCCCCAAGCCGACAGGCTGGAACGGTTCGGTGGGCGCGTTGGCAACGGTGTTCAGGAACTCTTGTACCTCGTCAGTGCGAACCGCGCGCGCCTTTTGGCGTGCGCTGCTCATCGCCGTCAGCGCGTAGCTACGCAGCAGCTTAGGGAACATCTTGTGGAAAGTTGCGGGCGAGTCGAACACCTCTATACCGATAATCTCGCCGTTCACTGCGAACACTGCGCCCACCTGACGGGGCAGCGGCGAGAACGCGCTGAGGTATGACTCGATATCGTGGCGACGATGCTCGTACACCTCGTGCAGTGCGCTGGTGGGCGAGTAGTAGGCAAACTCACGCTGCTTGCGGTGAACCTCGGTCCAGATGGCAGCCTGGTCTGCCAGTGCCTCACCGTGCTTGCGTCGCGCACGGTATACCTGCTCGGACTTGGCAGCACGTACCTCTGCATGCAGCATATATGCTGACGCCTCGAACGCCAGTGCGCGTTGACGCGCCCGTTCGCGAGTGCTCCAACGCCCCTCCTCTACACAGGTCACGGGGATTAGCGTCGTCGTCATCGGTGCCAGCAGGATGGAGACGTTCAGGACGCGGTTCTGCTTTGCACCTACCAATTCCTCGCTATCAGGCAGCAGCACAGGCATCGTGGACTTGTTCGTTGCCTTGACTATGTTCACGCTGCCCGCTTCGCTCACCTCTTCAATCACCAGCAACCCTTGCGCCATGGCATCCTGCATCAACAGGTAACGCGGCTCGGCAGTCTCGTCCGTCAGCAACGGGACAACACTCAGATTCGCGCACGATTGTACTTCGCCCACTTGCAACCGCTTCAGAGCTTCTTGAAGCACTAACGATTCACCTCCATCTGTGATTTTGCTCGCCGCGTGGCTGATGAGGTGTAGCGAGACATTTTACTCACACTGCGAACAGTACCTGTATATACACAAAAATAACTGCTCGAGTTCCTGCCATGCGCTGGAGGCGTTACTGTGCCTGCAAAAATTCGGGAACAGCCGTAGGCGCTATATCCCCTGCGCCAATAGGCACCTCATAGGCGTCTCAAACCTGCAATCGGCATTGCCCACGCCCCTCGCCAAACGGAACCTGTGTAGCACCTATGTGAAGCACGAAACCGCCCGCTCACCGCAAGCAGGAAAAACGAATCACCGTTTTGGGCAGGCAAGCTGGGGGAACGGTGCGGAGATGCCGGTCTGGTGGGCCTGGCAGGATTCGAACCTGCGACCAAGCGGTTATGAGCCGCCCGCTCTACCGCTGAGCTACAGGCCCACCACGCAGTGCAATTATACCCTACAAGCTGCCTGTGCCTGCCAACAATGCCTTAGGTACACTTGGCATGTGAGCTGGCTGACGCCCGAATACCGTGCGGTGGCGGAACGCTATGCGCCGCAGTTTGCCGTGCTGAGCGGTGTATGCATGCTGATGGTGCTGCTGGCGTGGCTGGGCATCCTGTTGCGTGGGCTGGAACGCGCTCAGCACCCCAACGCCCTCAAAAATGCGCCAGAAGCCTACCTGCGCAGTGGGCAGTACCAGTTGGTGGATTGGCACATCTGTGGGCGCGAGGCATTCGAACTCGCACAAGAACGCAATCGCTTGATTTTGCTAGAAGTTGGTGCGTATTGGTCGGGGCAGTGTCAACGCTTGGGGCGTGAAGCATTCTCCGACTCGGGCGTAGCCGACCTCATCAACCGTGAGTTTGTGGCAATCAAAGTTGACGCCGAAGCGGCGCCCAAGGTGGCACGCTACGCGCGGCAGCTGGCACGGCTGCAAGGCGCGCCCGTTCGCTACCCTATCTTGGTGTGGCTGACCCCCGACGGCAAACCTGTGCGCGCCACCACCCCCGACACCCGCGCAGAACTGATGCGCCACCTTGAGGAGCTAAGCACCCTCTACCGCAGCCGCCCGGAGCAGATGGCGGTCCTGACTGAACAGCTTGAACGTGCATGGAGCCAGCGCTGGGTGCGTCCTGCCGTGCGCCTCGTGCCCGACCTACGCGCCCTCGAAGCGTTCCTAAACGCCATCGCCACTCAACCGGCGGAAGCCTACAACCTTAACCAGTTGGAAGCCTTACTGGCTTTGGCGGAGCAGGGCAATGCCCGCGCACGCGACCTGCTCACAGCTTACCTACGAACGCTGCCCCTCAGCCCCTACTGGAACGCCGAATCGCAAACTGTGTACGCCCTTACCGAAGGCACTGATGCCGAGAACAACCCCATCGGTGGTAAGCGTGCGATTGAACAGGCGCGCCTGCTCAGCCTCTACAGCCGCGCGGCGCGCCTTGACCCTGAACTGGGCGACTTTGCCCATGCCTTAGCCGACGGGCTGCGCACCCGCTTTTTCCGCGACCCCCCCGCAGGCGTTCTGGGCGCGCTTGCCCCACCCACGCTGCGCAGCACCCTACTCCAGCAAGTAGGCGTTCCTCAACGCGACTTCGCCCTGTATGCCGACGCAAACGCCTACGCGGTTATTGCGCTGGTCGACTACACGCAAACATTTGGGGTGATGGATCCGCAAGCGGCGTGGGCACGCGCCACTGCCCCGCGCGTGTTACAAACGCTGCAAGGGTTGCGCACACGCTACGGCGACCTGTATCACAGCTCGCTGCGTCGCACCCGCGACTGGCTGCCCGACCTTGCCCTTACTACCTTAGCTGCAGTGCGCGTCTATCAGCTCACGCGCGACCCGCACGCCCTAAGCTTTGCACGCCAACTGTTGCGCTACCTCTGGCGTGAACATGCCGACCCCACGGGCGGATTTTACGACATCGCTCGCAGCGAGGCGTGGGGCGCGCTCAAAGTCGCCCCCGTGCGCATGAGCATTGACGATGACCTGCCCGCCGATAACGCCCTGCTGGCAATTGCGATGTTGGAATATGCCCAAGCCTCAGGCGAGTCTCTCTGGCGCGAGCGCGCCCTCCAACTGGCGCAAGTGCTCACAGGCGATTACAATCCGAATGAACCGTTAGCCTACGCTGGGTACACTCAATTATTGGCACGCCTCAACCAACCATGACCGGACGCACTTTATTAGGGCGCACGAACCAGTATGTGTATCCGATATGGGCGCGCGGGCACCTCAGTGGCGAGGGTTCAGCCGAAGAGCGCGCCGAACGGTTGATGCACGCCCTGCTCCAATCGCCGATTGAAACGCTGGACATTAGCCCTGCGCCCGCGCTGTGGGGGCGATTCTTGCGCGAAGTACCCAACCAGCTGAAAATCGCAGTGCAGTCGCTGCCTGAGATGCTTACCCAAGCTGCAGATGCCCGCATCGCAGCGAACTTGGTGCAGTCGCATCTGGTGGAGATTTTCTGCGCGGTTGGGCGCACGCGCGTGGATTACTACTTTTTAGCCATTCGCGAGCTGCCAACGGAATCGCAGCTAAGTGGCGCGCTGGAGGCGCTTGAGGTGGCGCGTCAGGAGGGACAGGTGGGCGCAATCGGGCTGGCAGCGTTGGGTGAGCCGCTGTCGCTGCTTGCCCTCTGGCGCATGCACGACGCCTTTGAGGTGGTGCTGCTGCCCGAAGATGAGGCGATGTGGCAAACGCTTTTGCCAGAGGCGCAGTATCGACGCGCGGGCGTTGTTGCCCACACGCAGCAACCCCAGCAAGCGTGGCAGCAAGGGGCACAGGTAGCGCTGCTCAACGCAGCGCAGGCAGTGGCATACGCTGTCTCAGGCGCGACGCCGGGCACCGAAGCGCGTCTCTAACGCCTCGAAAATCGCCTCCACGCGCGCGTTCACTTCCGCATCGGTGAGCGTGCGCTCGGGATCGCGGAACACTAAGGAAAACGCGAGGCTATGATGCCCCTCTGGCACAGGCGCGCCCATATAGCGGTCAAACAGCCGCACCGACTCCAGCCACGCGCCGCCCACTTCACGAATCGTCGCCTCCAGCGCGGTGTAGGGAACGGTCTGCGCCACAATCACTGCGATATCGCGCAGCACGGGCGGGAACTGCGGCAGCGGGCGATAATGCACGGTGTGTGCCGCAGCGCGCATCAGCGCGTTCAAGCTGAACTCGGCTAAATACACGCGCTGGCGGAACTCGTACTGCTTTTGCAATTCGGGGTGCAATTCGCCCAGCACGCCCAGGCGCTGGTCATCGGCGTCGTGCACATAGGCGGAGCGCATTGGGTGCAGCCGATGGTCGCGTCCTTCGGCAGGCGCAAAGCGGGCCACAATGCCCAACTCGCCGAGCAGATGCTCCACCACGCCTTTGAGCGCGTAGAAATCCGCAGGTTGTGGCTTCGCACCCCAATGTGGCGCGTGCAGTATGCCCGTCATCAAAATGCCCAAGTGCGTCCACTCGTGGAAGTTGCCTTGCTCATCTTGGGCAAACACGCGCCCGATTTCAAACAGGTGCATCTCGCGGCGGTTGCGACGGCGGTTGTGGTCGGCAATCCGCACCAAACTGCTCATTAGCGAGTGGCGCAGCATGCTCAAATCGTCGCTCATCGGGTTTTGCAGGGCGACCGGCTGATACATCAGTTCGCCGACGCCCTCGCCGCCGCTTTGCAGGGGCGACGGCGGCTCCAGCGTGTGCCCCACCACCTCCTGCAAGCCCGCGCTTAGCAGCACCGTGCGCACGCGCTCGGCAAACGCGCCTTCGGGGCTATCCTTGCCTTGCGTGGTGTAGCCGGCGGGGGGAACCGCAGGGATGCGCTCGTAGCCCAGAATGCGCCCGATTTCCTCAATCAGGTCTTCCTCGCGCTGCAGGTCAGCGCGATAGAGGGGCACGTGCACGCGAAAGCCCCCATCTATGGGTTCAGGACGCAGGTTCAGCCGCTCCAACACCGCGCGCACCTCGTTGGGGCTAACCTCAAAGCCCAGTAGGAGTGTAGCGCGGCTGAGGCGCACAGTTAGCTCGCGCGGTTCAAACGGGCGTGGGTAAACATCAATAACGCCGGGCACCGCAGCCACGCCCGTCCACTGCTCTAACAGCTCGCACACGCGGTGCTGCGCCACAAGCACGAGGTTCGGGTCAACAAACCGCTCAAAACGATACGACGATTCGGTGCGCAGCCCCAGCTGGCGCGCGGTGCGCCGAATGGAAGTGGGGCTAAAGTGCGCCGACTCCATCAAGATGTGGCGGGTGTCGTCGGTGACCTCAGTGTCTGCGCCGCCCATCACGCCTGCCACTGCCACCGGTCGCTCGGCGTCGCAAATCATCAGCATGTCGGGGGTCAGTTCGTGGGTTTGCCCATCCAGTGTGGTGATGCGCTCATACGGTTCAGCACGGCGCACGACGATACGATGTTCGCGCAAAGTGCGCAGATCAAAAGCGTGCAGGGGCTGCCCCAACTCCAACATCACGTAGTTGGTGGCATCTACGATGTTATTGATGGGGCGCATGCCCGCGGCAATCAGGCGGTTCTGCACAGAGGCAGGCGACGGCGCGGGCTTGATGTCGCGGATAATGCGCGCCGCATAGCGGGGGCACAGGTCAGGGTCTTTGATCTCCACACGCGCATAGTCGGCGGCTTGCAGCGGTTCCGCAGGGGGCGGGTTCAAAATCATCGCGTTGAGCCGATGGAACAGCTCCGTTGGGCGTGCTGCTTCGCCCAACAACGCATACACCTCGCGCGCAATTCCGAAAATGCTCAAACAATCGCCCCGATTGGGCGTGATATACATTACCAGCACCGCGCCCTGTGGGGTGTGCTCCACTGATTCTACTTCCAGCCCCGCCATCGTTAGCCGTTCTGCTAACTGCTCGGGCGCAAGCTCCACCTGCACAAAGTCCTTTAGCCATTCAATAGGCACGCGCATCGCAAGGATTGTACCTAACGCCCCTGCGAAATTGGCGCACAACTGCCGAAATTACCAGCGTGAGCCAAGCGGAAGTGCTGGAAGTCGGGCGTCAGGCGATGCTGGTGGGCTTGCAGGTGGCACTGCCCATCTTGCTAACCGCGCTGGTGGTCGGACTGCTGGTGAGCATTTTCCAAGCCGTCACGCAGATACAGGAGATGACGCTGCAGTTCGTGCCCAAGATTGTGGCGGTGGGGTTGGTGTTGCTATTTGCGGGCGGCTGGATGCTGATGCGCCTTGTGGAGTTCACAACGCACGTGCTAACGACCCTGCCTCCACGATGAACATCGACACGCAGTGGCTGTGGGCGTTTCTGGTGGCGTTTGTGCGGGCATCGGGGGTGGCGCTCGTTGCTCCTGTGTTCGGCAGCCGTACGGTGCCCACGCCCGTGCGCGTGGGGCTATCAACAGTGTTGGCACTGGCATTGGCACCACTGATTACCTCGTATGTAGGCGCACCACCTACCGATTGGGCGCCGCTCATTCTGCGTTTAGCAGGCGAAGCAATTATCGGGCTGGCAATGGGCTACGGCGTGAGCCTCATCATCGGCGCTGCGGTGATGGCAGGCGAACTGCTGGATGCGATGATGGGGTTCAACCTCATCCAAGTGCTCAATCCTGTATCGGCATTTCCGACCACGCTGCTGGCACAGTTTCACTACATGCTGGCGATGACACTGTTTGCGTTGGTGAACGGGCATCACATGCTGGTGATGGCACTCGCACGCAGCTTTGAGACCAGCGCGGGGCTAAGCAGCCTCAGCACTTGGTCAAACGCCAGCCTTGCGATGGCAGCCCAGTTGGGCAGTGAGGTGCTGTTGCTGTGCGTGCAAATAGCCATGCCCGCAGGGGGGGTCTTGCTAGTGGTGGACGCCGCGATGGCAGCCATATCGCGCGCGGTGCCCCAAGTGCCCATCTGGCTGATTGGCATGCCCGCCAAGATCGCTGTGGGGTTTGTGGCATTAGGCGCGAGCTTACCGATGCTCATCGGTATCGGTACGCATATGGGCACGCTGAGCCTGCGCTATCTAGAGAGCCTTCTGCGTTTGCTGGGCGTGTAGCAAGTGGTCGCCGCGTCTGCCCAACAGGCAACTAGGGTAAGTTAGGGCAAACCCGAAAAACGCTTGTTGAGATTTCTCGCCTTCGGCTTGGAAGGACAAGCCCATTTTCGCGAACGTAATCCTGTCATTCCGAGCGGAGCGAGGAATCTCGCTCGCCCAGATAGGTAGCAACTCGGCTTGTGGAATACCCCAAGTGCGCCCTGATTCCTGCCAATCCCCCGAAAATCTGCGAACCCGCTGTCCGCTTTTGGGCGGGTTTTGAGTCTTAATGGGGTGGAATGCCTTGCGAGGGCGTTCCACAGGGCGAATTGGATAGATGTCAGCGGCGCTGGGCTTTGATCCTCCTTTCGACAGCGTCGCTTATACAGCGTCGCTTATTTTTTTATCCCACACTCTGCGCCTTCACGAGGCGGCTTTTTACCAGCTCCACCACCGCGCGATAGACCGCAAGCTGCTCCTGCTCGCTCAGCCCCAGCACCTCGAACACCACCGCATCCAGGGCGCGGCGGTCGGGCAGCACGCGCTCCAGCGACACATCCTCCACGCGGATGTTGCTGTAGTCTTTATTCGGCTTGGGCAGCCCCAGCTCTTCAAAGATGCTTTTCACCTCCCGCTCAGCGAGTTTCTCGAACGCCTCCAGCAGCCGCTCGCGCTGCGCGGTGGTCAGGGCGGCGGGGTTGGGGAGTAGGCAGCTTTTAGCCTCGTAGACTTGAAACTTTAAAGGGCCACCCCCTCCACCGTAGTGTCTTCCACCCATTTCAGCCTGTAAAACTGTTGTGGTCGAGTTAAGCAGGGCAAGAAGCACCTCATCACTGAAGGAGCCATTCTGCTTTGGTACAACATCAT
>Ga0209289_100793_pt1 | contig 14574 bp, 9 predicted proteins | sample GXS110809BmetaG_FD_184121 | JGI IMG/M metagenome (GOLD analysis project Ga0209289, IMG submission 184121) | Hot spring microbial communities from Gongxiaoshe hot spring, China to study Microbial Dark Matter (Phase II) - GXS 110809B (SPAdes)... ...
CAAATGGTTTAAGTTTAAAAATTGACACGACAGGATTTTATCTGAATGGTGAAATTTTACTTTCTGATGTCAATGTAAATTATCTTCCAAAGCAAGCTGTTAGTATAGGGCGAGGGACAGGCTTTGAGTATGTTTATGTAAGTTCGGCGGATACACTTGAGAAATCAAAATCTACGACAGAAGAGCTTGTTTATCTTGATGTTCCTATTAAAACTACCGAGGTTCAAGATGAAAATAAAAAAAGGCGTGGTTTTTTATCGGAGCTAAATTATGACTTAAAAATTTCAACTTCAAAGGAATCAAAACTTAATGTTGTTCTAAACAGTCAAACTGGTGAGGAATTTTATGCGGAATTTACGGGTGATTTAAATTTAAGGCGTTTTTCTGGTTCAACGCTTGCCCATGGTGAGGTGATAATACTTGACAGGTCGTATTATAACTTTTTCAAGCGGTTTAACGCAAGTGGTAAGTTAAAATTTACAGGCGATCTTAATAATCCAGAACTTGATATTACGGCAAATTATACTGGGACACATACAGTCTTGACGGATACGCTTGGTGCTGGTAAAGTTGAGACAGTGTTAATTCAGCTTTTGATAAGTGGAACATTGTCAAAACCATCAGTGCGAATTCAAATGTTTGTTGATGGCGAGGATTATCAAAAGGTTTATCCGCATGGTGAGGTTGAATCCGATGCTATTTCATTTCTCGTGACGGGAAGATTTAAAGATGAACTTACAAGGGGCGAGGTTAGCATGTTTACGGAGAATCTGTGGTCATCTACTGGAGCAGGGCTTTTGAGCAGTATTGTTTCAGGAGTTATCACAGGTGTTTTAAGAGATATTTTGGGTGGGTTTATAACGAGCACTGAAGTTGGGTATTATTCAGGTTTCAGGGGTCTGAGGATAACGGGTAATATTGGTGGGGCGATTGTTCAAATCGGTGGGGATATTTTTACGGATATTTCAAAATCTGTCGTCGTTGTGCAATATCCGTTGTTTAAAAAACTTTTCGGGGGAAGCCTGACAATTGAATATCAGAGAAAACCAGTTCAGTTCTATCAGGAAAAGGAAATTTTAAATAAACTTGGGCTTTATTACAGAATAAGGCTATGAGGAAAGAGATTGAGATTTCAGAGCTTAAGGAAAGAATTTTAAAGTTCTTAAGAAAGAGAGCCAGAAAGTCGTTTCGGGCAAAGGAAATTGCTAAGAGGCTTGGATTAATTGATGAATATGAGATGGGCATTGTTAAACAAGTTTTGATGGAAATGGTTGAGCGTGGCGAGATTTTGAAACTTCCAAGGAGCAAGTTTAAATTCAAGCCGAATCCGAAAGTTTTAGTTGGACGGCTTACGGTGAACCCAAATGGTTATGGTTTTGTGGAAGTTGAAGATGAACAAGATGGGATAAAAGAAATTTTCATTCCACCAAGATTTATCCATACCGCGATTGATGGTGATAAGGTAGCGGTTTCAATAGTTGAAAGAAGTAAGGGAGAACTTCCGATAGGTGAAGTTGTTGATGTGATTGAGCGTGGGAGAAAAGTTATAACGGGAGTTTTGTCCAGGAGAAAAGGAATTTATTTCGTAATCCCGGATGACAAACATTTGATTCGCGATTTTTACATAAATGAGAAAAATGTTAAGAAATTTAATGCGAAGGTTGGGGATAAAGTTGCGATTGAACTTGTTGATTGGATTGATGAAGGATTTGGTCCAGAGGGGAGAATTGTTGAAGTTTTGGGGCGTGCTGGCGAAAGCGACGCTGAAATTCTCGCAATTGCAAGAAATCATGATTTCCCGACTCGTTTCCCCGATGATGTCCTTGAAGAAGCAGAAAAAATCCCAGATGAAATTCCAGAGTCTGAGTATAAGAAACGACTTGATTTGAGGGATTTAGTTTGTTTTACCATTGACCCTGAAGATGCGAAAGATTTTGATGATGCGGTTTCACTTGAAATTTTACCAGATGGGAAATATAAACTTGGGGTTCACATTGCTGATGTGAGTTATTATGTTAAAGAGGGAAGCAAAATTGATCTTGAAGCGCTTAGGCGGGGAACGAGCGTTTATCTTGTTGATAGGGTTATCCCAATGTTACCTGAGAAGTTGTCAAACAATGTTTGCAGTTTAAATCCAAATGTTGATCGTCTTGCTTACTCTGTTTTTATGGTTGTTAATTCAAATGGAGTTGTTGAGAGTTATTCTTTCCATAAAAGCATCATAAGAAGCAAGCGCAGGTTTACTTATGAAGAGGTTCAAAGGATAATTGAAACAGGTGAGGGTGACTATGCTGATGTAATTCTTGAGATGCACAAGTTAAGCAAAATTCTTCTGAAAAAGCGACTTCGTGAGGGAAGCATTGATTTTGAAACCCCGGAAGTTAAGTTCAAACTTGATGAGGATGGAAGACCGATTGAGATTATAAAGAAGGTTCGGCTTGATAGCCACAGATTAATTGAGGAATTTATGTTGCTTGCGAATCAAACGGTTGCAAAACATGTTGGAAAGATGAAGGGGAAAAATCGTGAGTATCCATTTGTTTACAGGGTTCATGATTTGCCAGATCCAGCGAAGTTGAAAAATCTTGCAGAGTTTGTGAGGAAATTGGGATTTAAATTTGATGTCAATTCAAAACCTTTATCAAAATCAATTCAGAAGTTGCTTGCTCAAGTTAAAGACACGGAATATGAATATCTTGTAAATGACATAGCGATAAGGTCAATGGCGAAAGCGATTTATTCGGAGAAAAACATTGGACATTTCGGTCTTGGATTTAAATACTATACCCATTTCACATCACCGATAAGAAGATATCCAGACCTTGTGGTGCATCGCCTTCTTTACGAATACATGGAGAAGAAAGTTGATGATAAAAGATTGAATGAAATAGCTGGGAAATTACCACAGATTTGTAAACATTCTTCGGAGATGGAAATAAAGGCAATGGAGGCTGAAAGAGAATCTGTCAAGTTGAAGCAGATTGAATATATGAAGGAACATATAGGTAAGATTTTTGATGGGATAATTTCTGGAGTTGTTGAGTTTGGTTTGTTCGTTGAAATAAATGATATACTTGTTGAGGGGCTTGTTAAAGTTAAGGATTTAACTGATGATTATTACATTTACGATGAAACTCAATATGCGTTGATAGGTAAATATACAAAGAAAATGTATCGGCTTGGGGATAAGGTTAAGGTTCGGGTTGTGAGGGTTGATGAAACTATGAGGGAAATTGATTTTGTTCTCCTTGGGAAAATATCAAGATAAAACTTGATGGCGAAAATCTACATCGGGACATCTGGTTATTATTACAGGCATTGGATTGGAAGATTTTATCCAGAGAAACTGATAAAAGATAAATGGCTTGAGTATTATTCAAAGGTTTTTGACACGGTTGAACTTAACACGACATTTTATCATCTTCCGAGAGCTAAAACGCTTGAGGGCTGGATAAGGAAAACCCCATTTCATTTTCTTTTCTCCGTGAAAGTTCATCAGGTTATAACACATATCAAAAAGTTGAAGGATGTGAGGAGTGATTTTTACGGGTTTATGAAGGTAATAAAGCCATTGAGGGTTTACAATCGTATAGGATGCATTCTTCATCAATTTCCGCCGACGCTTGAATATGATACATCCCTTTTGAGGGATTATATCTCTTTGCTCCCGAAGGGATATAGGCATGTGTTTGAGTTCAGGAATGCTGAATTTTTTAACGACACAATTTTTTTAATTTTAAAGGAAAATGGGATTGCGTTATGCATTTCACACATGCGTGGACTTTTTGCCCCACCTATTGCGACTTCAGATTTCGTCTATTTTAGATTTCATGGACCCGAGGAAAGATATAGGTCAATTTACAATGACGAGCAAATAGAAGATTTTGCGAGGTTGATATGGAATTTTTTGCTGGAAGATAAAATTGTTTTTGCTTATTTTAATAACGATTACAATGCGTATGCGGTTGAAAACGCAATAAGTTTAAAGAAAAGCCTCTTAAAACTTATCAATTCAAAACAAATTGAGGATGAAGATGAGAATAATTAAAATGTTGCTTTTAAACTTGGTTGTCGCTTTTACAATGTTTTCTCAAATAACAATTGAAAATTTTTTGACAAATGACGCAAGAAAAGCAATGGATTATATTACCGAAGATTACATCAGAGCGAATGTTCAATTTTTATCCCATGATTTGCTTGAAGGTAGAGGTACTGGGTCTAAAGGGGAACTTCTTGCAGCGACTTACATAGCGACGCAGTTTAAACTCATGGGGCTTGAGCCTGGCGGGGATGATGGTTCATATTTCCAGAAAGTTCCTCTATCCGGAATTACAACTTTACCAGATAAGGAAATGATTGTGAAAGGTAAGGGCAAAACGATAAGGTTTAAGTATTATGATGAATTTATCGCTGTTTCTGGGGTTAAGAAAGATTTTGTATCAATAAAAGATGCAGAGATTGTTTTTGTTGGTTATGGAATTGTTGCTCCAGAGCAAAACTGGGATGATTATAAAGGGGTGGATGTTTCCGGTAAGATATTGTTGATGTTGAATGACGATCCTCCAGCAACACCAGATGAGCCAAATCTTTTTGGGGGTAAGGCAAGAACTTATTATGGTAGATGGACTTATAAATATGAAATTGCTGCGAAAAAGGGAGCGCTTGGAGCTATAATAATTCATACGACTCCATCTGCTGGATATGGATGGAATGTCGTTCAAAGCTCATGGTCTGGTGAGGAATTTGAACTTGCCAATGATACGGAACCGAAGGTCTTGCTCAAAGGTTGGCTCACAGAAGATGCAACAAGGAGAATGCTCGCTCTTGTTGGTAAGAACCTTGATGAACTTGTAAAGATAGCTCAAACCAGACAATTTAAACCGGTTGATCTTGGATTAAAGTTATCTTTAAATATGAGGGTTAAGTTCAGGGAGATCACATCTCAAAATGTGATAGGTATTTTACGGGGCGGTGATGAGAAATTGAAAGATGAGTTTGTTGTGATTACCTCACACCATGATCATCTTGGAATTGGTAAGCCAGTTAATGGTGATTCAATTTACAATGGAGCTCTTGATAATGCTTCTGGAGTATCAGCGATGCTTGCAATTGCGAAGGCGTTTTCTGAACTTAAAGTTAAGCCACGCAGGTCTGTTATGTTCATTGCTTTGACGGCGGAAGAAGCTGGGCTTCTTGGGTCAAGATATTTCGCTCAAAATCCAACAGTTCCACCTGTTAAGATAGTGGCAAATTTAAATGTTGACGGAATTAACATTTGGGGTAGGACAAGAGATGTCATTTTGATAGGGATGGAGAAAAGCACACTTGGTGAAATAATAAATGAAATTGCAAATAAATATCAAGGTAGATACGCAAAACCCGATCAATTTCCAGAGCTTGGATTATTTTATAGGTCAGATCAATTTAATTTTGCGAAGGTGGGTATTCCTGCTGTCTTTTTTGATAATGGGGTTGAATATGTTGATAAGCCAGAGGATTACGGTAAAAAAGTTGTTGAAGAATATATAGCAAAGAATTATCATCAACCAAGTGATGAGTACAACGATTCTTGGGTACTTGATGGAGCAGTTGAAGATGCTAAACTTGTTTTTATGACAGTGTATTATCTTGCAAATTCTGATGCGAAGCCTGAATGGAAGCCAGACAGCGAGTTCAGGTTGATAAGGGAACAAATGATGAAGTAAAAAATTTCTGGGGCGCTTTTGCGCCCCTTTTTAGAGCACATATAAAAATTTTGTGTTGAGGGATGAAAAATTACATTGAATATATCTTGTTTAAGTTCTTCGTTCTGCTTTCAAATCTTTTACCTTTTAGGGTTTCACAAAGACTTGGGAAAGCCCTGGGAATTTTTGCGTATCACTTTATACCGTATAGAAAAAAGGTGGCTCTTGATAACTTGCGAAAATCATTCCCGGAGAAAAGTGAAAAAGATATAGCGAAAATTTTGAAGATGGCGTATGTTAATTTTTTTATAACGATTTTTGAGTTTATGAACTTTCAAAAGTTGAAACCTGATGATTTCAAGAAAATGGTGACAATTGAGAACTTTAATTATGTGATTGAGGGGTTAAATAAAGGTTGTGGTTTAATTTTGATGTCTGGGCATTTTGGAAACTGGGAGTTGAGCGCTGTTGTCTCGGGGCTTGAAATTGGAAAACCATTGAATATAATTGTAAAAAGACAGAGGAACAAATTCGTTGACGAAGAAATAAATAAGTGGAGGTGCTTGTTTGGAAATAAGGTTATACCGATGGAGAGAGCATTTCGTGAATCGCTGAAAATTTTATCTGAGGGTGGTATAGTTGCGTTACTTGCTGATCAAAGTGCTCCGAAAGAGGGGCTTTATGTTGATTTTCTTGGAAGACCTGCTTCAACATTTGCAGGACCTGCCGTTATGTCACTTAAAACTGGTGCACCAATTGTAATGGGCTTTGCTGTGAGAGATAGAGGATTTAATTATCGGCTTATATTTGAGAAAGTTGATTTTGAGCCGTCTGAAGATGAAGGAGAAAATGTGTTAAAACTTACCCAAATTCATACATCAATTCTTGAAAAATACATTCGTCTCTACCCCGACCATTGGCTTTGGTTTCACCGAAGATGGAAACACAGCCCGGTAAAGAATTTAAATCATACGACAAAATGAGCATTGAAAATTGGAGAAGAATTTTGGTGATACAAACTGCATTTATTGGGGATGTTGTCCTTTCACTTCCATTGGTTCAAGTTTTGAGGAAAAATTTCCCAACTGCAAAAATTGACTTTATGCTTATCCCAAGAACCGCTGAACTTTTAAGAAATCATCCGGATGTTGATGAGTTAATAATTTTTGATAAAAGGGGCAAGGATAAAGGGATAAAAGGAATTATTAAAATGGTGAGAATTATTTCAAAGGGAAACTACGATGTTGCATTTATTCCTCATAGACATTTCAGAAGTGCAATTATACCTTTCCTTGCTGGGGTTAGAATTCGGGTTGGGTTTGATAAAAGTGCATTTAAATTTCTTTACACTTATGTGGTTGAATACAGGCAAATTCATGAAATTGAAAGAAACCTTTCATTGCTTGAACCTTTTGGGATAAAGGTAAATATGAAAGAACTTCCCAATCTTTATCCGTCTGATTATGATAAATTTTATATTGATGGGCTTCTTTCAGGTGTAAATTCAAGGATAATTAGCATTGCGCCAGGTTCTGTGTGGGAGACAAAGAGATGGTTGAAAGAAAGATTTGCTGAGCTTGCGAGGTTTCTTTCTGATGATAATTTTGTGGTTGCACTTATCGGGGGTGAGGAAGATTTTAAACTCTGCGAGGAAATAAGGAGAATGAGCGGAAGCGAGAAAGTTTTGAATTTTTGTGGGAAATTGAGTTTGCTTCAGTCTGCGGAATTAATTCGTCGGTCTATTGTTTTGGTTTCAAATGACACAGCCCCGATGCATATTGCAGTTGCGATGCGAACCCCTGTAGTTGCTATCTTTGGTTCAACAGTTCCAAAGTTTGGATTTTATCCATACGGTGAAAAGGATAGGATCGTTCAGGTTGAAAATCTTTATTGCAGACCGTGTGGAATTCACGGGAGAAGAAAGTGCCCCGAGGGACATTTTAAATGCATGAGATTAATAGAAACCGAAAAGGTTTATTTAGAGGTCAAAAATTTAATCCGATCGCTTGAATGATTTTTTCCGTCGCTCCAATGTTTGAGCTGATGAGCTCGTAAGATTTCCTGCCAGATTTGTTTCTCAAGTTTTCGTCCGAAAGAAGTTTTCTGAGTGTTTTGTAAAATTCTTTTTTGTTTTTCACTATGAACCCGCCTCCAATTTTAGCAAGGTTTTGGGCTTCTGGGGAATTGTTAATTTTTGGTCCGTATATCACAGGAATTCCATAAGTTGCGGGTTCAAGAACATTGTGAATTCCTTGTTTGAAACTCCCGCCAACATATGCGATATCAGCATAAGCGTAAATTCTCATAAGATATCCAACTGAATCAACGATTATAACTTTTTCGGAGTTGTAATTTTTAATCTTTGAAAATCTTATGAAAGTTATTTTGTCTTTGAGTTCTTTTTCAATTCTTTCAAGGTTTTCTTCGGTCGGTTCGTGAGGAACGAGAATGGTCAAAAGTTCTGGCTCGTATTTTTGAATTTTTATTACCACTGGTATGACAACTTTTTCGTCATCCTCCCAGCTGCTTCCGATGACGAAAATTTTCTTTTTCCCTTTGTCTTGTTTTATTACATCATCTGGAAAGATTGGTTTTTTCAATGCTTCTTTGCTCCTTGAGAAAACTTGGTCATATCTCGTGTCCCCAGTTGAAAGGATGATTGGTTTCTTTAAGTTTAACTTTGGAAGGTTTTTCTCGTCATCTTTTGAGATTAAAAATATATAGTCAATGAGTTCGTAAAATGTGCTATAAAAAATGCGCTTAAGAAATGATGCTGTTTTTCTTTCGTCAACAATTGCATTTGCAAGGCAAATTATGAAGTTGTTTTTTCTGGCCATGTAAAGGTGATTTGGCCAGATGTCGTATTTCATCAGAAAAAAATATGTCTTTTCAGATTTTATCAAATTTGTAAATTTTTTCGCGTTAAAAATGGAGTCAAAGGGGATATATGAAATAACATCGGCAAGCGGGTAATTTTTTGAATGTTCATATCCTGATGGTGAGAAAAAAGTGACAATGATATTTGGATTAAATTTTTCTTTTAGTTTTGAGATCAATGGTTTTGCTTGTTCAAATTCGCCAAGAGATGAGGAATGAAACCAAAATGTGGGTTTCTGCGGGTTAAATTTCTCTTTGATTTTGTCTTCAAGATTTTTGAATAAATTTTTCCTTCCTTTTATCCCTTTTTTAACCTTTTTGTTAGAAAGCGAGAGGAGATGAAAGAGAATGTAAAGAAGAGGGATTAAAATTAAGTTGTAAAGCGTCAGCAGAGCGATAAGTTTCAAATTTTTCATTTCAAGAATTTTTATCTTTTTGAAAGCCATATTTCTGGATTTTGTTGTTGTCTTTCATACCATATTTCAAAATGAACTATTGAGCCTTCAACTGAATCACCGCTTTTCCCGATCACTTGACCAGATTTCACCGTTTCACCTTCATTTACAAATATGTCTGATAGATTTGCATAAACGGTTCTAAACCCTCCGTCGTGAGTTATTATGATTAAGTTTTCAAAGCTTGGAAGCCAGAAGATTTTTGAGACCACGCCATCCGCCACTGCTTTAACTGGGCTGTCTTCTGGGACTGCGATATCAACGCCGTAATTTAATGTGACTGTTTTTAGAACAGGGTGAATTTGTTCGCCAAAATGATTTATAATTTTGCCGTCATCAACTGGCCAGGGGAGTTTGCCTCGCAATTTTGCAAAGTTTCCCTCAACTTTTGGAATCTCAATTTTTCTCGCTTTCTCTTCTTTTTGTTTTATTCTCTTTTCCTCTTCAATTAGTCTTGCGATCACGGCTTCAAGTTCTTTTATTGCTTTTTTCCTTCGTTCAAGTTGAACCTGGAGATTTTGTTTATCTTTTCTTATCCTCGCAAGTATTTCTTTTTTCTCTTTTATGCTTGTTACAAGGTTCATTTCTTCTTTTTCTTTTTCGGCAACGAGTTCTTTTTGTTTTAACAGAGCAAGTTCAAGTTCATCTTTTTGCTCTTTTAATCTAACCTGCATCGTATAGATTGAGTCAATTGTTCTTTTCCTGTGCTCTGAAAATTTTTTTAGATAAACTGTTCTTATCAACATTTGGTTAATTGATCTTGCGGTTAATATCAGTTCAAGGTCGTGGGTTCTTCCATGCTTGTAAAGTGCCTTAACATAGCCAGCATATTGTTCTTTCAGGGTTTGAATTTCATTTTCAGATTTATAGATTTCGTTTTGAAGGTGATTTATCGTTTTTTCGTTTTCTTTGATTTGTCTTTTCAATTCAGCAATTAATTTTCTTAAAAGGTTGTCTTTCTTTTCGTAATCGTCAATTAATTCAAGCGTGATCTTCTCTTCTTTTTGTGCCTGTTTGATTTTATCTTCAAGAACTTTTATTTCTCTTCGTAGTTGGTTCAGTTCTTCTCTTTTTTGCTTTATTTTATCCTGCGATAATAAATTCAGGGTTATTAGAAAAATCAGTGATAAATTTACAAGCCAAATTCTTTCCATCGTTGTGAGATTTTTTCTTTAATTTGCTCATCCATTTTTATTATTTCAAGCCATGGTTTGAAATGACCTTCTTCGCTTGATTTTCTTGTGCAGTCAACAGCCATTCTCCCGCCAAGGTTTGGGAGAACACGATGGTTAAAATTTCTTTCGTCAAAAAATATGTCTCTTTCTGGGTCAAATCTTGTGAACAAACCCCATAGAAGTTCGGTTTTATCATGGATGTTAATTTCTTCATCAACGATGAACATTATTTTAACTTTTTTATCCTTGTCAATTTCCCATATTTCCTTTGCGACTTCTCTGGCTTTGAAGGGTTTATCTTTTTTAATCTTGATGATCAGGATTCCATCAATTGGTCTTAACTCGTCAAGGATCTCGCCTTTTCCTTTTAGTTCAGGTAGATCAATTTTTTTAATTTCAAAGGGTTTTCTTTCTTTTTTCGGGGTCGCGTCAATTCCAAGTTTTGAGCCGTGATCTGTTAATGGTCCTGCGACATCAAGGGTATCAGTATGAGCATCTCTTACAAAAATTAAATCCTGTGAAAAATCAACCCATTTTAGAACTTCCAGTGCTACAGCCTTGAAATCTTCTGGGTTTATTGTTTTATCAACTGCTATCAAAATTTTCGTCAATGAAAGTTGTCCAAGTCCCCATATGCCCATCATTGCTTTAACTGCTTGTCTTGGGAAATAACTTTCAACAGATATTATTCCAAGGTTGTGAATTCCCGCTTCAATGCTAAGGTGCATTTGAATGATCTCGGGGAGGTTCATTTTTATTATCGGGAAGAAAATTTCAGAAATTGCCTTTCCGATCCATGCATCTTCCATTGGAGGTTTTCCGACAATTGTTGCTGGATAGATTGCGTCTTTCCTATGCGTTATAGCTGTGACATGGAGAAATGGGAATGGTTCGGCAAGCGAATAATAGCCGAAGTGATCTCCAAATGGACCTTCAATTTTTCTTTCAAATGGGTAAGCATAACCTTCAATTACGAATTCAGCATCTGCGGGAATTAGCAAGGGAACAGTTTTTGCGCTCACAAGGCGAATTTTTTTGCCAAGTAGATATGATGCGAACATTATCTCATCAAAGTTTGGAGGAAGCGGAGCTATAGCAGAAATTATAAGTGCAGGGTGACCACCAACTGCAATTGCAACGGGTAAAGGTTTGTTTAATTTTTCTGCTTTCCAATAATGGTATGCGCCTGTTTTGTGGCTTTGCCAGTGAAGTCCGGCTGTTTTTTCATCATAAATTTGAATTCTATACATCCCAATGTTTCTTTTTCCAGTTTCAGGGTCATGGGTTATGACAAGTGGAAGTGTGATGAATTTCCCACCGTCCTTGGGCCAGCATTTAAGGGCTGGAATTTCAAAAAGATTTGGGTTCAAGTTTACAACCTCTTGAACTGGAGCATTTTTTACAATTTTCGGTTTCAATGAGCGTAAAAGTTTTAGTAGATGTTTTCTATTTTTGATGATGTTTTTTAGATCTGGTTTTTCCATTAGAAATTCAATAATCCATTCAAATATCCTAGATGGCTCATTTCCTAAAGCGAGTTTAACCCTTTCGTATGTTCCGAATAGATTTATTACGATAGGGAATTTGCTGTCTTTGACATTTTTAAAAAGAATTGCCGGTCCACCCGATTTTACAACTCTGTCTGCAATTTCTGTGATTTCAAGTTCAGTTGAAACTTCAGCGTTAATTTCTTTAAGCTCGTTTCGCTGTCTTAAAATTTTAAGAAATGATCTTAAATCTTCGTGCAATTTGCGAAAGTTTTTTGTTTATAAAAATTTTAGTATAATTTAACAAAATCTAAACGGGCTTACAAACAAAGACTTTTTGACAATGTCTGTTGCGCTTTTCACTGGTTTCCCTGGGTTCATCGGGACAAGATTAATTAAAAGGTTGTTTTCCCATAGGGCTGATATTGAAAAATTTTATCTTCTCGTTCAAGAAAAATATCTTGATCTTGCGAATGAAACAATCAGAAAAATTCTTATTGAGTTCCCACCGTTATCTGAATCTCTTGAAGTTGTGAAAGGTGATATTACATTGCCAAACCTTGGACTTGAAAATCCAGAAAAAGTTAAGAAAGAGATAACCGAATGTTTTCATCTTGCAGCGGTTTATGATCTTGCCGTTTCCTTTGAAACTGGATACAAGGTTAATGTTAAAGGGACCGAAAATGTTGTTAAATTTTTGAGAGATTGTCCAAATTTAAAACGATTTAATTACATCAGCACAGCTTATGTTTCTGGTCTTGTTACAGGTGTCTTTACGGAAAATGATTTTGACCTTGGACAAGGTTTTAAAAATTTTTATGAGGAGACGAAGTTTCTTGCTGAGAAGCTTGTAAGGGATAACATGAGTTATATTCCAACGACAATTTACAGACCTGGAATAGTTGTGGGTGATTCAAAGACTGGGGAAACAGCGAAATTTGATGGACCTTATTATGTTATTCTCTTGATGATGAGGCTTCCAAGTTATTCTCCGTTTCCAAGGGTTGGCTCAGGTGAGGCTGAAGTTAACATTGTTCCGGTTGATTATGTTGTTAATTCAATCGCTTATTTAAGTCGTTGGGATGAGACCATAGGAAGGGTTTTTCATCTCACGGATCCAAGACCACATAAGGTTTTTGAGCTCGTTGAGATTTTTGCCCAACGACTTGGGAAGAAATTTATTTACTTCCAAATCTCACCACAGGAGATGAAAAAACTTATGAAGCCGAAAATAGTACAAAAGATTTTGGGTATGCCTGTTCAATTGATTGACTATTTTGATCATCATGTGCATTACGATTGTAGCGGTGCAACTGCGATATTGAGCCGTGGTTATATTGAGTGTCCTGATTTGCTTGATTATGTTGATGTTATGATTGATTTTGTCCGCAGGAACAGGAGGAAAGTTGCGAAGCATGGTTTGAGTTAAAGGCTAATTTTTGGAGTTTAGATTTCAACGGTTTTAAATTTAAGTAAAAATCAAAAATAAAATTAAGGAGAACATGGCTAAGATAAAATTTGGGACAGATGGATGGAGGGGCATAATTGCCCAGGACTTTACATTTGAAAATTTGACAAAAGTTGCGATTGCAACAGCGAAATTTTACAGGAAGCATAAAAAAATTAAAAATGGGCTTGTAATAGGTTATGACACAAGATTTCTTTCAAAAGAGTTTGCAGAGCATGTTGCAACTGTAATAGCAAATTTTGGGATAAAGGTATTATTGTCTGATGGATATTGTCCGACGCCTGCGGTTTCGCTTGCCATTCCCAAGTTCAATTGTGCCGGTGGGGTTGTGGTAACAGCAAGTCATAACCCCTACAAATATAACGGCTATAAGTTAAAAGGTGATTTTGGTGGACCAGAGGAGATTGAAAGCATTGAAAAAGTTGAGAAGGAAGCGAATAAAGTCTCCAAGTCTGAGTTTGAAAAATTGAGAAAATCTTTTGAGCAATTAAAGGAGAAAGGATTGATTGAACTTGTTGATTTAAAAAAGATTTATATTGATGATCTCAAAACAAAAATTGATTTAAGCGCCATAAAAAATTCCGGTTTGAAAATAATTCATGACGCAATGTATGGAGCTGGGCAGGGGATATTAACTCAGCTTGTACCTTCAGCTGTAGTAATACATAATGAATTTAATCCCTCGTTTGGTAATGTAAATCCGGAGCCAATTGCCAAAAATTTGGGTGAGCTGATGAAACTTGTCCCTGAGAAAGGTTTTGATATTGGACTTGCAACGGATGGAGACGCTGATAGAATTGGAGCTGTTGATGAAAAGGGGAACTTCGTTGACCCTCAAAGAGTATTTGCGATTTTGCTAAAATATTTTTACGAAGATAAAGGTTTAAGAGGTGATGTTGTTAAGACTGTTTCTGTTGGATTGATGGTTGATAAACTTGCGAAAAAGTATGGGTTGAAAGTTTATGAGCTTCCAGTTGGATTTAAGCATGTTGCAACACTTATGGTGACAAAGGATATAATGATCGGTGGGGAGGAAAGCGGTGGAATTGGGGTTAAAACACATATACCTGAAAGAGATGGATTGTTCCTCGGTTTAACAATATGTGAGATGATGGTTAAAAGAGGTAAAAAGTTATCTGAAATCGTTGATGAAATCTTTTCTGAAATTGGACCACACTTTTACAAGAGAATTGATTTGCATACGACAGAGGAACATAAGCAGAAATTACTCGGGAAGCTTAAAAAGGGATTAAGAGAGATTGCTGGTTATAAAGTTAACAATGTCTTGACAATTGATGGGTTTAAATTTTTCTTTGATGATGGTTGGCTTCTTGTGAGAGCGTCTGGCACTGAACCATTACTTAGATTTTACTGCGAGGCTGATGACCCTGCTAAGGTTGATAAGGTTCTTGATTGGATAGTTAATTT
>Ga0209289_100794_pt1 | contig 14566 bp, 9 predicted proteins | sample GXS110809BmetaG_FD_184121 | JGI IMG/M metagenome (GOLD analysis project Ga0209289, IMG submission 184121) | Hot spring microbial communities from Gongxiaoshe hot spring, China to study Microbial Dark Matter (Phase II) - GXS 110809B (SPAdes)... ...
GTGGCGACGGTGATTTTGCGACCTCGCTTCGTGGTCATATCCAACTGCGCCAGTAACCCACCACGACCGAGTGGGTATTGGAAGTTGGTTTCGCCGGGTTGGATAACCAAAACGCCGATAGCGTTTTGCTCACCGGGGCGCAAGTAGGGTTTCAAGTCGTAAGTGTCATAAAACCACGAATGTTGCCAACCACGAATTGGACCGTTGCCAATGCGCTGTCCATTGACGAAAAGCACATAGCGGGCATCGGCAGTTATCCGCAAAGTCGCCTCTTGCAAATCCTTTGGCACATCAAAAACCTTGCGGGCACAAAGGTAGAAATTTCTCGGCAACCCATCCTCACTCGTCCCGTGTCCCTTGTCCCGTGTTCCGCCAATCCAAATCCACTTTGCCGTCCATGCAGCCATTCTTCCTCACCTCGCTCATAAAAGTTGGTGAAAATCAAAACAGCAACTGTCAATGCCAAAGTTACCACAGCGTGAATTGTTTCCCTCATCCCGTTACACCGCAAATAAGTTTGGCGCTTCGCGGGATTTTGCGCGGCGTTCAAACACGATGTTGAGATTTTGGCTCGGCGGGAGCCTCGCCCTCCCATCTTTATGGCTTGTTCACGATGCCCGTGAACAACACAAACCCAGTCAAAGAATCGCAAATGGTGAAGAAAAATGGGCGGTCGGCAACGAGTGTAAATCGCTCCCTTGGAGCCACTGCCCCCAGAGTTATAGCGGTGACGGCTGCTGCTTCTGTTCCCTCTTCGTTGACTTCAACGACAGCCTTGTGTAGGACATCCTCAATGTAGAGGTTAGGCTCAATCGGGCTTGCTTTAGAGAAGTCAGCACGACTCGGGTTAAACGCAATTCCCATCCCCAAAGCAGTAAGTGGTCTCTTTAGGCTCACTGCTCCATACTCTATCTTGAACCTCGGCATCTTGACATCTCCGTCCATCATTCGGAAACTCGCAATCCATCGCTCCCAATTTTGTTGGTTCAACATTCGCAAGAAATCTGCCAGCGATTTGCCTTTGTCGGGCACGAAAAGGTAAAACTTAAGCCGACCTGTTTCTCCGTAAGGCAAACAAACAGCCTGAAAGCCTTCGCCTCGCAGATAAGGGAACTTGCCAGATTGGCTCATCATCGGCACTTTGATTTTTTCGCCCGTCGGTAGGTGGAAATCCTCAGGTTTGGTCAGTCGTTTGTCAAATTTCTTTTGCCACAAACCTTTGAAGTAAACGGCGTTCGCGATGACCCAAACCCAAAAAGGCTCAACTCTGTCAACAATGCGGTTGATTTTCCCCTTCGTCTTTTGGGCAACCCAGTCGTTGATGGCTTTTGCAGTTGTCAGCGGGTTAATTTCAGCGTCAAAGAACTTGCGGCTCAGCGTCAGGAATTCTTCGCGGAACTCTACACCCTTTCGCAACCAAAGGGCATTTGCTACAAGGAGTTCGGTCTTGGGGTCAATTTTCCCGAAAAGTTGCCGAAGTTCAAGGTTCGCGTTGTTGACAACTTCGTCAGAGATGTCCTCAAGCCCTATCGCTTTCGCCATCGCCTTTTTGGTTTCGCCCACAGCACCATTGTAAGCGATCGTCAGGGCAATTGCGATGCTGGAAGGAGCGATGAAGACATTGTTCTGGACAGCAGGTGCCGCCAGTCGCTTGAAAACCCGAAAGCCAAATTCGTTGTAGGCGCTGACAACTTGTCTCGTCTTCGGTGAAACTTCGGACACTTTCTTTTGAGCCGCACACAAGATTGTCAAGTTAGCAACGACGACAAAGGTAGCGATTGCTGGAAAACCCCTCCAACGCATTTTTTGTTCCCTCTCTGTCGCTGCAGCGTTGTTAACGGCAAACTGCTGGAAGCGAACTTGAGCCACTTTCTTTGACAGCAGTTTGCCGCAAACTATTATGAAGCCAAAAGGCGATTTGCCGACGCAAGTTTTCGGTGGGACAATTTGGCTATAGGACTTACACAGTTGATGTCATTTTGTGTAGGGGCGGACGATAGTCCGCCCGAAAACATCCTTTATAAGGGGTTAAAACTGCCCTTGCGAGCGGCTTAGCAGCCGCCCCTACATCCAACTGCGTAACTCCTATTAGAAAAAGCCCCAAAGTCCCATGTTAACGAACCAAGCCTATCAGATGCCAGAGCGGTGATGCTTATTCAACTTGTCCATTTGTTCATGCTCAGCCTGCCACCTGCTTACCACTTGACAGCCTTCGTCTTGTTCAAGTATTGCCTCAAGTTGGTTGCGATTTCGTGCTCAGTTGTCCCCAAGTCTGGCACATTGGTGAAGACCCAAAATTCCATCGGGAACACATGTTCGCCGCCCGGCTTGAGGGTGAAGAGAGGACCAATGCATTCAACTTCAATGAACTCCTCGCACGAGTAGATTTCAATGGTGCAACCACCGTCGGGATAGTTACCCCTCGGGTCAACAGGGAAGCGTTTAATGAAGAGCGTTTGGTCAATCGGGTGGTAATAGGCAACCCAACCCTGCTTTGAGTCAACGCCGATTTTCGCTTCATCATTGTGGCGGCGATTAATGATCGTCGGTGCAACCTTCGCCGTTCCGATCACTTTCTCGCGCTTTGGAACTTTTGCGTGGTCAACAATGACGAGTTTGTTGAAGAAGGTGAAGCGCGGGTCAGTTGGGTTGGCGTAACTCCAAAGGATGAGCCGACGGACTTCAGCGAAAGCAGCAACATTGCCGACATCAAGGGGCGCAATCGCTTTGCCACCACCTTTCATCACAGGCAAACTCCATGCAGCATAAGTGACAGGTTTCTTGGACACATTGCGAATTCGCATCGCCACGCGAACGCAAGGTTCATTGGGCATCAACTTAACATCAACGATTTTTTGAATGCCGCTGACAGGCTCTTCGGGACCGTAAAAGCGCAGCGTTTCGTCCTTGAGCCGTTCGTAAGTAATGGACACATTGTCGGGAAACCAAGTTGTGTCATAGCGCTCAGGTGCAATCCAAGGTCGCCAACCGCCGCGAAGTTTGAAATCTTTCTCGCCAGATTTTCCGATCTCGTCTTTCCTGGCATGGAAGATGTTGTTTCCACCAACGGGGCGAATGTCAATGATTCTCGGACCGACATCGGTAGTGACATAGACCTCAATCAACTTGTTGCTGAGTTTGATGGTGTTCTTCCAGCCGTGGTAGTTGACCTTCTCAATCCTCACCTGTGCCATTCCAAGACTGACCAAGGAGACAACCGTCAAAACCGCTACCGTCAACCTTTGCATCTTTACCACCTCCGTCGCTAATTTCTTAGTCGGTTCAAATTTTATCGCAATCTGTTAGTTCTTAGCGATCAAAGCCAAACTTCAAGCAAGCGATTGTGGATGCCACTCAAAATTGTCGCCATTAAGTATTGAAGTGTGACGATAAACTTAAAGTGAGCACATCACTTCGCTCAATGTGACCAATCAATAAGCCATCAACCAACATTCATCAGCAAAGAGCGATGAGAATCTCATTCCAAGCGCAACATGCTGTAGGTGAGGATGAGGCATGAGCAGGCAAGGTTTTTCTGTTCTCAAAACGACTGTTCAAATTTGGTGGGAAGTAACAACAGCAGGCTTTTGGGTTACATTCCTGAACCGATTGGGGCAGAAGGCTCTGCCCCGATTGTCTCAAAAGGTGAAAGTCTTTCAGGATATCGTATACGCCCAACACGAAGGGGTGAAGTTGGAACTTGACCTTTTTATCCCAAATGAACCGGCTCCACAAGAAGGATACCCCCTCGTAATTGCTTTGCACGGTGGCGCTTGGTGCACAGGGAGCAGGAAGGACATGAAGTGGGCTGGTTTGCTTCTGGCTTGTCGTGGCATGGCTGTCGCTTCAGTCGGATACCGTCTCGCACCAGAGTTTCGCTATCCCGCCCAACTGAATGATTGTCAAGCAGCACTAATTTGGCTTAAGGGAAACGCTCCCAATTTTGGCGTCAACCCTAATTGCATTTCTGCATTCGGCATTTCGTCAGGTGGTCATTTGGCTTTGTTGCTTGGTTTGAAAATAGCCCAGTGGTCAGACAAGGAAAGGGTTGAAAAAGGGGAACTCAAGAAAATCGTTGCCCTTTTCCCGCCCACTGACTTGACAGCGCCTTATTACCGAGAGTCTGCCGAAAAGCCTTTGCCTTTCACGCCTAATTACTTGCTCAACTTTCTTGGAGCGACATACGATGAAAATCCAGAGATTTGGCATAACGCTTCGCCCATTCACAATGTCAACCCGAATGCCCCTCCTTGCTTTATCATTCAGGGCAAAAAAGACTCCATAGTTCCCCCAGATCAAGCAATCCAATTTGCGGAAGCGATGAGGAAAGTGGGAGGGAAAGTCACTCTCGTTCTGATTGACGGTTTAGGGCACGGTTATAGCCTTCGCCCTAAAGTCATGAGCCAATTGCATAACGCCCTTGATGAGGCAGTTAGGTTTCTCATGTCGCCGTAATGCCATTCAATTTTTCCCAACTCAAAAAGTCTCAGAACCGAGTTTTAAGGCGAGGCACGAAGAATTCATGACGAGTGCGGACTAAAAAGCAAATTCATCCTCTTGTCATCAAACCCAATTCAAATTGCAGGGCTATTTTGATTTGCTGGACGATTTGGTCAGCCTCATCGCTTGATAAAGTTCTATCTTCCGCTCTCAAGACGATGGTGAAACCGACGCTGCGGTAGCCTTCAGGGATTGGAGCGCCACGATATTCGTCAAAAACGGTAACCCATTCAACCAGTTTGCCTCCAACACGCTCAATCAAATCAATCACTCGGTCTGCATCAAAGTCTTCAGGCATGACGACAGCAATATCTCGCTGAATTGAAGGGAACTGAGGTAGAGGTTTGTGCCGGCGTTCAAGTTTCGCTAACTCTGAAAGCAACTCAAAATCCAGTTCAGCGACGAAAATAGGTTGAGCCAAGTCGTGCAATTGGAGCCACTTTGGGTGCATCTCTCCAATCACGCCGATGACTTTATCGCCAACCCTGACAACTGCCGTCCTGTAAGGGTGAAGGGATGGATGTTGGCCGCGCTCAAAAGAGACTTCGTCAATCCCAAGCCAATTCAGCAAATTTTCAAGGATGCCCTTCAGGGCGAAGAAATCAGACTGCCCACTTTCCTTCGGCAAATTCCAACTGGTGGGATAACAGTTGCCCGTAATCGCAACGCAAAGCCGCCTAGGTTCAGTGCTTGCCATGTCTCCGACTTTTCCTTGCCTGTATGCTTTCCCTAACTCAAAAACCCAAGCATCCTTTACGCCGTTTCGCAAGTTGTGAGCCACAACGGATAGAACCGATGGAAGCAGAGATGTTCTCGTTGCTGTGTGGTCTTGGGTCAGGGGATTGCGCAACTGAAGTATGCCATCCTTTGCTTCCAATCCCCAAAATTTTTCCTCTTCTGGGTTCGTCAAACTCAAAGTGACGATTTCCTGCAATCCCAACCGAGTTAAAAACTGGCGAATTGAATTCTCAAATTTTCTTCGCTGGCTCTCCCCTGCACGAGGGGCAATCCCTTTAGGCAAAGTCATGGGAATTTTGTCGTAGCCGTAAAGGCGAGCGACTTCCTCAATCAAATCTGCTTCCCGCTTGATGTCATTGCGGAAAGTTGGGACGAGGCAGTGAACCGTGTCACCATCAATTGTGACTTCAAATTGCAGTCTTCTCAACAAGGCAGCGATTTCTTCAGTTGAGATTTCAATGCCCAGCAAACTTCGCACCCTTTTAGTTAGCACCGAAACTTGAGCGGGTGCAATTTTGAGGGGGTAGACATCAATCACGCCTTTGCAAATTTTGCCACCAGCAATTTCCGCCATAAGTTGAGCCGCTCTATCGGCAGCACGAACAGTGCCGCTTGGGTCAACCCATCTCTCAAACCTGTAGGACGATTCCGTTTTCATGCCTAACTTGCGAGCAGTTTTCCTAATTCCGCTTGGTGTGAAATGAGCCGATTCAATGAGCACATTTTTGGTGAAGGGCGTAATTGCTGTTTCCAAACCACCCATGACACCAGCCAAAGCGACAGGTCTATCAGCATCGGCTATGACCAGCATGGAACTTTCAAGTTCACGGCGAATTTCGTCCAGAGTGTAAATGAATTCTCCATCCTTTGCCCTGCGGACGATGATTTGTCGCCCATGAAGGGTGTCAAAATCAAAGGCATGCAAAGGCTGACCAAGTTCAAAGAGCACATAGTTGGTGATGTCAACGATGTTGTTGATGGGGCGAACTCCACAGGCTTCAAGTCTGCCTTTGAGCCAATCTGGGCTTTCATCAACAGTTACGCCCCAAACCAAACGAGCCGAGTATCTTGGGCATAAATCGGGAGCATCAATTTGGACTTTGGCAAACTCACTTATGTCTCGTTCCGTTTCAAACACAGAAACTTCAAAAGGTTTGAGAGGCAAATTGAGCATTGCTGCCAACTCTCGTGCGACCCCGTAAACTGAGAGCCAATCGCCTCGGTTCGGAGTTATCTCAAGGTCAAAAACCACATCGCCGTTAAACTCTTCAATGCCTTCAACGCCTAATCCCGCCATTTCAAGGGTGTGAGCAATTTTGTCAATGTCGTTTTCAACAGGCACAAACTCTCTCAACCACGACATTGGCAATCGCATAGTCCAACCTCCTTCAAAGTTAGCAGTTTCGCAATTGGGTTTTACTTGAACCTTCTCAGGGGCGTGATGAACATGATGAATTGTTGTCTTGAATAGCCTAAGGATGAAACGGTCTATCACGCCCCCTCTTATTTTGTCTCAAAGGCACATCAAATTTCGTGGCTGACAATGGTTAAAACTTTCATCTCGCTAAACGAACGCTCAATAAGTTGCTCAATTGGCAGCGATTTTTCTGCATCAAGGACTTCCCTCAACTTTGCTCTGGTTTCAGGATGTCGGGAAATCAGCGAGCAGCAATCTTTGTATGGCTGGATTGATAGTTCGTAAGTTCCAATGCGTTGGGCAAGGGCGATAATCTCTTGCTTGTCAAAGGTAAGCAGCGGTCGGAAGATGGGCAACTTTGAGGCATCGTCCAAAACAGCCAAATTTTCAAGGGTCTGTGAAGCCACTTGGCCCAAGTTGTCGCCAGTGACCAGTGCTTTGCAACCGCTCTCAAGGGCGATTTTGTTTGCCACCTTGAACATGAATCGCCTGAAAAGAACTAACTCCAACCGTGACGGGACTTTGCTTGTGAGCAAAGCCAATTGAAACGGGTAGTAAGGCACTAAGAACAATCGGGCAGATAGACCTTGAGGCTCAACGAGCATTTGCACCAACTTTAGGACTTTTTCCGACGCTACCTCATCGTTGTTAGGGAAGGCGTGAAAATGGACAAAGTCAAGGACACACCCTCGCCTCATCATAAGCCATGAAGCGATAACGGAATCAATGCCACCAGAAACGAGAGCCAAAACCTTACCTGTGACGCCGACAGGAAGCCCACCGACACCTTGAACCTTCGGACCAACCTGATAAACGCAATCGGGGTAAACCCGAAACGAAATTAGCACCTCAGGATTGCTAAGGTCAACTGGTGCGCCGGTGGCAAGTGCGATTTTCTGCCCTATCGTCCGCTCTAAGTCGCAAGATGTCATTGGAAAAGATTTGTCAATTCTGCGAACTCTAACTGCGAAAGTCTCTGCGCTTAAGGCAAGTGATTTGTAAGTTTGGATGGCTGCTTCCATCATTGCTTCAACTGAACGAGGCAATATCTTGATGGGTGCTGAGTAAGCGACGCCGAAAACTTTTGATGCAGCGAAAAGAGCCTCAGCAAAATTTTCTTCGGAAACAGTCACGAAAATTCGGTCAAAAAGGTCTTGAACTTCCGCGCCGAACCTTCTCAGCGCCCTCCTAAGGTTATGGCACAACGCTTTCACGAATGAGCGCCTGTTGCCTTTTTTCAGTCCTATCTCATGGTAGTGAACAACGAAACCGTCCCAACGAACCTTCAGCCATTTTTCAAGCCCAGTCAAAAATCCTTGCTCTTGCAAGACCATACAGCATTCACCTGCCAAGCAATTTTGGCTACAAAAGGTCTTCACTGCAAGAAATTCCGACGCTACATTATGCTGTCGGTGATGGTTAATGTGGCGATGGTGGTTAATCTTCGCTATCATATTCGCCGTTAATGCATCAGCGCAAGTGCCCGATTGGTTCTTTGCTGCGGAAGGAGTTCAAACTCCCGATGACTTGAACGATTACCAAAGGGCAGGGATGACCTTTCTTTGGGTTCAAGTGCCTTACCGACCTGACGGCGATTTCAGCGATTGCGATGCTTTGCTGAACGAAGCCGACAAGAGGGGATTGCCTTACCTTCTCGCCTTAGATTTGCGTCCACCTGTAGCGATGAGGCAAAACATGAGATGTTCCCCTAACGATGTTGCCTACTTGTCTTGGCTTCGGATTTGGCTTGACATCGCTATCCATCACTTTCGCAACAGAGAAAACTTGCTCGGTTATGTGCTTGGGCGAGAGGTTGACGAATTCACAAGTTACGATGATGATGGGTTCGCTTTGTTCTTGAAGAGCCGTTATCAAACTTTGGAGAACCTCAGCAGGGCTTGGGGACTTACCATTAACTCATGGCAAATTTCGCAAAGGGTAGCGATGCATTTGGATGACGAAAACTCGCCCCTAAGTTACGGTCGTCCATCTTTTGATGCAGCCCTTTATCGGTGGGCAACATTGCAAAATCTGCTCTCGCTATGGGCAAATGAAGTCCGAATTCGTGACCCTAATCTTCAGCACTGGCTTTTTGCTGGTCCGTTGACAACTTACCGCAGCCTCGCTGCTGTTCCACCTGATTATCAAGGCATCATCCCTTACATCTCACCAGAAAGGGCTGAAGCGGATTGGTTGGCTCACAATTGCCACGCTGTCGTTATTGCTCGCAGGGGTGGTCGTTTCATCGCCATTCCGATGCTCACGACGAAATTGAAAGATGGTCGTTTGGTTTTGCCAGAGGCTTTGATCAGGTGGGCTATGGCTTCAATTGCGATGGGTGCAAAAGGCGTTATCCTCAGCAACTGGAGTGCTGTCGCTGGCACAACCACCATCATCAGGGATAACTTTGCTGCTTTATCAAATCAAGTTCAAAGCGAAATCCCAAATGACATGAGACCGACCACTCGCATTGCCGTCCTTTACACACCTTTTGGCGAAGGTGTTTTAGATGCACAAGGTTTCCCCCTTTACGGTTTTGCCCTTTTGCCAAGCACACCAACGAACCCACCCAGATTGAGTTGGGACGAACCAGCCTCTCTCTTCTTTTCGCTCCGCTTCAACCCTTATGGCACGATTGACTCAATCACACCATTTGAATTGACGCCAGAGTTCTTGAGCCGATACAGAGTTTTGTTTGCCCCAATCACTGCTTACTTGGAACCGACAATGCAGGTGAATTTGGCAAACTTCGTTGCAAACGGCGGAATTGTGGTTTCGGATTTGGGATTAGGTTCGTTTCAGGCGAATATCCCGTTCCAGTCTTTTCCGCCATTGCTTCGGGAATTGTTCGGAGTAACGGATATGGCAAGCATCCTCGCAGGTCCAAACATCAGGGCTAACATGGTCGTCGCTAATCCTCATCCATTGTTTCCGAGAATTCCTCAAGGGTTCAGAATTGGAAATCCGATGGGAGCATTTGGTCCAATCTTTGGGCTAATGCTACCAACGAAGGCTCATTATTGGGCTCTTTTGATTCCGATGAGTGAAGGAAAATTTGAGAGGCGAGGCGACAGAGCGAAAATTCTCTCTGGAATTCCTGGAAGGGCAGCAGTTCTCATCAACAATTATGGGCGAGGTTTCACGGTTTTTGCACCAACCCTTTTGTGGGCACTTTGGTCACCAATGGATGTGGGCTTTGACTTGTTTCACAGTTCCCTGATTGAGCGAAGTTCTTCACTTAGGCTTATCACCAACTCTTTCGTCCCTACAGCTTGGATGAGCGAGACAGACAAAGGGATTTTGGTCGTCAATCCAACTAATTCGCCTCAGCAAGTTAGGATACTTTGGCGAACACCAATTTTTTACGCATTGACGAACGCTTTCGTCAGACCAATAAACCTTCGCCCCTTAGTTCAGGAAGTCAGTCTCCTTCTTCGCCCTAACGATTGGGCATTTTTGAAACCTATCGCCGATTTGAGCCTTCCCATTGAAGTTGCTGCGGAAACTCTCAACATGAATGAGTTCAAATTGAAACTTGGAATTTCCCCTTCAGGAAAAGTGACGATTCGCTTCTGGCTTCCGCCAGAAGTTAGGAGATTGAATGCCCAAATTGAACACAAAGGTGAAACAAAAGAGGATGAGATTACACCTGACCAGTGGGGTAGATTTGTCCTTGAAAATGTCCCGACACCAGCAACTGTGACAGCAAAAGTATCAGCAAGATGAGATGAAATCACTGCCCACATCTTTGGCTCACTAACTCACACAAAAAGAAAAACCGCCCCAGCAAACGCTGGGGCGGTCCAGTTCCTTTGTTACGAGTTTGCTTTAGAACGAGGTGCTGGCAGCAACACCAACAAATTGCCGGCTGGGTCTGGTTTTATTACCGTAAACGAGATCTAACGCAAGACGACCAAGTTCCAAACCACGATAGGCGACGGTGAAAACATTGCCGAAGTCAGCACCAGCAGCAGTGTCACCGGTGAACCAGCGGATGGAGATGGGTTTCTTAAGGAAGACCTTTACATCAGCGTGAATATCAAAGACTCTATCTGCAAGAATGTTCCCCCTCAACCTGTCATTAGCACCAAATGCAACCGGTCGCAGGAACAACTGTTCAGTATCAGTGATAAAGAATGGATTGGCAAGGGTGACTGCATGAGAAGCAAAGTTTCTTGTAGTGTCAGTATAACTGGCAACGACATTGAGGCGTTCGGACTTGAGAACATCAGCGCTGATTGAGAAGAGATCACCACGGGCTGGATTGCCTGCTGGATTGCGAAGGCTGTGAACCCATTCAACGCGAACTTCTGGCAGAATGTTGCCTCCAAGGAGTCTGAGAGTAGCATCCGCACCATAAGCCCTGTAGTTTCGTTCACCAGTGAACAAACCGCTAACTCCGACCTTCAATCTTTCGCCACCAAGCAAACCTCGGCTGACACGAGCACCGAACAAACCATCAACACCTGTACCATGATAATCGGTAAAACCGCCAGCACCTGGAACATCTGCAGTAACGAATGTCCAATCCAATCCAAATTTTCTGGTATCAATTCGGGCACCGTCAATTCCAGCACGATCAGTGTCAAGCAAGTAACCGTGACCAAACTTAACTCGTTGACGACCGACGGTGAAATCGCTTTCGCCAAGGAACGGAAGGTCAATTTTGCCCTGCAAGTAAAGGTCAGTGATTGCAAGACCACCAGTCGAGCGACGGGCATTAACGGCGGCAGCGCCATCAACCCACATCAACTTAAGGGCAGCCTTCCAGTTCTCGTCAATTTGCCGTTCAGTGGAGAAATCTACACGCAAGTAAGCAGCACGGTCACCCCAATCCAGTCTATTCCGTCTGCGGAAGATAGTGCTGTTAATGTCTTGGACCCACTTGATGTCAATGGCAAAGGGCAATCCTGCGGCGCCTACACCAGTAGGTGCTCTTTCCTCAAGTTCCTTGATGCGAGCCTCAAGTTCGTCAACGCGAGCACCAAGCCGTTCCAAATCAGCACGGAATTCTCTCAGCAAGTCGCGGACAATGGCACGAACTTTCTCAATGTCAACGGCTGGAGGTCCAGGTGGACCTTGCGGACCAGCAGGACCTTGTGGACCGGCAGGACCTTGCGGACCTTGTGGACCTGGAGGGCCAGGAGGACCAGGAGGACCAGCAGGACCTTGTGGACCGGCAGGACCAGCAGGACCTTGTGGACCGGCAGGACCACGAAGCAATTCACGGATTTCGGGCTTTGTTCGGATGGCTTCAAGCAGCCGATAGACAGCAATTGCAAATTCGTAGCGGGTCATCGGCTGCTTACCTTTGAAAGTGCCATCCGGGTAACCCTCAATGATACCGAGGCGTGAAAGTTCACGGATGGCATCATACGCCCAGTGGGTGATGGGAACATCTTTGGATACTTCCTGCGCTGCAACGGGCTTAATGCCCAACGCACTCAGTGCAAGGGCAGCGCCTGCAAGGAAGTGAATCCACACAACCCTTCTCATTTTGACAACCCCTCCTTACTCTGCCGCATAGTGCGGCGGATTTTTTGCCTTTTCCTTCACACCGCCACTAACACAAGTGGCGGTGCTTTAATTTTAACAGCGACACCAAGACCGTCAAGCGGTGTCGCTGTTTTCCGCTTTGTTAGACTTTTCAAGCCAAAAAAAGTTTCGTGTCAGCAAACAGTTACGCTATCAAACACCTTTGAGCCAAAAATTTTGGTTTGCCCGTTTCTATGCCCAAAAAATTTTAATGTGCCTAAAATTTTTGGCAGGTTTCGCCTATAACTTCGTTGGCATCAAATGGAGTGTTGACTTTTGTCCGACGCAAATAACAAGGAGGCACGATAGCGATGGCAAGATGGACACCGCTGTTTTGCGGTGACGGCAAATTTCACACTCGCAATCAAACTCGCTCAGTCAAACTCGGGCAAGTTCAAATAGGCGGAGGTGCTCCCGTTTCAATTCAGTCAATGACGACGACAAAAACGGAAAACATTGACGCAACAGTTGCTCAAATTCATCGGCTGGAAGAGGCAGGTTGCGAAATCGTCCGAGTCGCTGTGCCCAACGAAAAAGCAGCACGAGCCATAAAGCACATCAAAGAGCAAATCAGCATCCCCCTTGTTGCCGACATTCACTTTGACTATCGTATGGCGCTTTTGGCGATTGAAGCAGGTTCAGACAAAATCCGTTGGAACCCTGGCAACATTCGTGATAAGCGCAAGGTGGAAATGATTGTCAAGGCTTGCAAAGAGCGTTGTATCCCAATTCGCATTGGCGTCAATGCAGGTTCACTTGACCCTGATTTGCTGATGAAGTATGGCGGACCAACTCCCGAAGCGATGGTTGAAAGTGCGGCAAAGGAGATTGCCTTGCTTGAAGAGTGGGGATTTGAGGACATCGTTGTTTCGCTCAAATCATCTGATGTCATGGACACCGTTAAAGCCTATCTGCTGTTTGCGCAAAAGTTCTCTTACCCAACCCATGTTGGCGTGACGGAAGCGGGACCACCACCAGAAGGCATTGTTTGGTCGGCAATTGGTATTGGCGCCGTTTTGGCTCACGGTGTTGGCGACACAATCCGAGTTTCCCTGTCAACTGACCCCGTTGAAGAAGTCAAGGCTGCGAAGATGATTTTGCGTGCTCTGGGACTGAGGCGTGAAGGTGTTCGCATCATCGCTTGTCCATCCTGCGGTCGTTGCGAAGTTGATTTGTTTGAGTTGGTTGAGCAAGTTAAGGCAAGGGTAGGACACATTCCGGAGCCTCTTGATATAGCCGTTATGGGATGTGTCGTCAATGGTCCAGGCGAGGCGAGAGTCGCTGATTTGGGCATTGCAGCGGGAAGAGGGAAGGCAGCCCTGTTCGTTGAAGGTGAGGTCGTAAAAACCATAACCGAAGGTGACATTGTAGAAGCGTTAGCAACACTGGCTGAGAAAATTGCGGAGAGGAAACGGAAAGAGAGTTAAGGCTGATTGCACAACAAAAATGCAAGAGGAGGTAAAGAGGCAATGCAGTCAAATGATGGTCGCAAACAGGATTACAAACTGCACACTCTTTCTGTTCTCGTTGAGAACCGACCTGGGGTTTTGGCTCGTGTTGCTGGTTTGTTTGCGAGGAGAGGCTTCAACATTGAAAGCCTTGCGGTCAACATCACTGACGACCCTAAAACTTCACGCATGACGATTGTCGTTGGCGGCGATGATGACACCATTGAGCAAATCACCAAGCAACTCAACAAACTCATTGATGTCATCAAAGTTCAAGACCACACAGGCGAAGAAGTCGTTGAAAGGGAGTTGGCTCTCGTCAAGGTTGATTGCGAACTTGAACAGCGTCCCCATGTCATTCAACTCGTTGAAATCTTTCGGGCATCAATCGTTGATGTGGGCGCTGACACCATGACCATTGAAATCACAGGCAGTTCTGACAAAATTGACGCCCTGATTGAACTGCTCCGTCCCTTCGGCATCCGAGAAGTCGTGCGAACGGGCAAAATCATTTTGGAGCGAGGCAGCAAAACTTTATGAGCAAAATCAACAGAACTTACGCAGTTGCCATCATTTGAATTGCATCGGCTTAAAAACCGTTGCACATTACCAAACCAAATTCCTTTGCCTTCAACCATTGGCAAAAACAGAGTTTTTTGCACTTCTGAGTGGGCAATTTACGGCTCTCGCCCTTGTGATTTATCCCTTTGATTTTACTTTCGGCACCGCTGAGAGAACTTGCAGGGAAGCGATTTGTTCACTTTCGGTGTTGTCACAGGTTCGCGAAAGCGAATTGTTTTCTGGTAGGACTTACGCAGTTGATGTCATTTTGTGTAGGGGCAGACGATAGTCTGCCCGAAAACATCCTTTATAAGGGGTTAAAACTGCCCTTGCGGGCGGCTTAGCAGCCGCCCCTACATCCAACTGC
>Ga0209289_100795_pt1 | contig 14566 bp, 10 predicted proteins | sample GXS110809BmetaG_FD_184121 | JGI IMG/M metagenome (GOLD analysis project Ga0209289, IMG submission 184121) | Hot spring microbial communities from Gongxiaoshe hot spring, China to study Microbial Dark Matter (Phase II) - GXS 110809B (SPAdes)... ...
GTCCAAACAAGGTGGCGCAACTCAGGCAAGATGAGCCGATGCAACGCCAATTGACAGGCTTGAGGCGAACCGGGCAGGCAGAAAACAGGCTTGCCGTTGGCGACACCCGCAAAGGCGCGGCTCATCAAAGCGGCGCTTCCGATGTCGGCGAAACTGAGTTGACGAAAAAGTTCACCGAAACCATCCAAGCGTTTGTCCAACAAGGGCAAGAGAGCTTCAGGGGCGATGTCGCGGGGGTTGACACCCGTGCTGCCTGTCGTGATGATGGCATCCACCTCGTCGTCTGTTGCCCACGCCACGAAAACGGCGCGCACCTGCCAAATTTCGTCGCGAACGATGCGATAGCGGGTGACATGGTGTCCCGCTGCTTCCAACAAGGCGCGAAGCAATTGCCCACTGGTGTCTGTCTCCTCGGTGCGGGTATCGCTGATGGTCAGCACGGCGCAACGAACCGAAGGAATTTGCTCGGCGTGACGGCGATGGGCTTCATGGGAGCGGATGTCGGTCATGAGCCCTCACTCCTTTCCCGCAGGGTGAAAAGACGGCTCTTGCGATGCCTGCAACTTTTTGACCAGTTTCGCCACCAACTCCGCCAATTGGTCACGGACTTTTCGGTAAGCCTCTCGCGTCGTCCCGTAAGGGTCGGGCACTTCGCCCTTTGCGCCGACGAATTCGGGCAAGGTGAAAACTTTGCCTTGCAACTCTGGGGCAAGGGAAAGCAAGTGCTCCTTTTGGCTGACGGTCATCGTCAGGACAACATCCGCCCAATCCAACAACTCCCAACTGATGAACTGCGAGCGATGGGCAGAAGCGTCAATGCCTAACTCTTTCAAGACAGCAAGGGCTTCAGGGGAAGCAGGTTCACCCATCGCAGCGGCAATGCCTGCCGAACGGGCTTCCAGCGGCACACCCCATCGTTGGGCGAAATGCCGCAGCAAGTATTCCGCCATCGGACTTCGGCAGATGTTGCCCGTGCAAACGAACAAGACCCTTCGCATAGGCATAACGCCACTCCTCTCTCGCTGCTTTCAAAACTCTGCGCCCCTAATCCTGTCACCAATCCACAGGTTGCGTTAGCCCACGAGGGCTCCTTGCGCCACACTTCATATGAAACTTTGAGCAAGGGAGGCGACGGTGATGACGCGTCGGCAATGGTTGAAGATGACGGGCACTGCGGCGTTGACGGTCGGCATCGGTCCGCTGGTCTTGACGGATCGGGTGAAAGGCGCTAACGACCGCCTCCACTTGGGCATCATCGGTGTGGGAGCGCGAGGCTCGGCGTTGATGCGGGAAGCCTACGAAGTCGGCAAAGAACTCAACGCCGAAATTGTCGCCGTTTGCGATGTCTGGCGGAGGAACTTAGAGCGGGCAGCGGCGCAAGTGCAAAAGTGGTATGGACGCGAGCCGCTGAAGTTTGTCGCCCATGAGGATTTGCTCGCCAGCAAAGAAGTGGATGCCGTCATCATCGCTACCGCCGATTTTCAACATGCCCGCCACCTGATTGACGCCATGAAAGCGGGCAAGGATGCTTACTGCGAAAAGCCGATGGCGAACGACCTGAATGAAGCGAACGAATGCTTGCGTGTTTGGAAGCAAACGCAGCGGGTCGTGCAAATCGGCACGCAGCGGCGCAGCGACGGGCGATGGGCAGCGGCGGCGGAGTTGATTCAATCGGGCATCTTGGGTATCATCACCCGCGTGGAAAGTCAATGGCACTTTTACGGACCGCGTTGGCGTCGTCCCAGCGATGTCAAGGATGCTTTGAAAGACCCGAGGCAAATTGACTGGCAGCGCTTTTTGATGGGCAAACCCAAGCGCCCTTTTGACCCCCATCGCTTCGTGGAGTGGCGGCTCTACCGAGACTACTCCAGCGGGCTCATTGACCAGTGGATGAGCCACATGATTGATGTCGTCCACTGGCTGACGGGCGAACGCTTCCCGAAAAGCGTCGTGGCGCATGGCGGCATCTTCCTTTGGAAAGACGGTCGTGAAAACGAGGATGTCGTCGTCGTGGCTCTGGAATATCCCAAAGGCTTCCTTTGCACCTTCAGCGCCAGTTTGACCAACAGCGCAGGCGGTTCAGAGTTAGTCCTTCGGGGCACCGACGGAAGTTTTGACAGCGGCACTTGGACGGTCACGGGCGAAGGGGGCGGGGAGAAACGGTTGAAGGACGCCATCAAAATCCAGCCCAAACCTTCTGTCTCGCACATGCGCAACTGGCTGGAGTGCGTCCGCTCTCGCCAACAACCCAACGCCACTGTGGAGCACGGTTATCAGCATTCTGTCGCTTGCATCATGGCGGCTCAAGCGCTGTGGATGGGACGGCGCGTCCTCTTTGATGCCCAACAAGCCCGTCTGGTCGCCGAGGGCTGACCCTTATCGCTTTGAAGGTTGCTCCGAAGAAGCACCCTGCGAAGGAGATGGCGAGGTTGAAGGGTTGGGCGGTGGCTCAGGAGGCGAGGGAGGGGAAGAAGGGGCGTTGCCACTTTTTTCGGGCGGGGCAGGTTTCGCAGGTTCCGTCGGTGGTTCAGGCTTTATAGGTGGCGGGGGTGCTATCACGCCTTCGGAAGGTAAGGGAACAACTTCCACTGGCTCGTGATTGAGGGGCACGCCTTCGCTGGAGTTTGCCTCAAGGTCTTCCGTCGGCGTTGCTTCAGGGTGAGAGGTGCGCCGCCGATGGGAGCGTGTCGGATGGTCTGCTCTTGGTCGGGCAGCCACTTTCAGCAAACGGCTCACATCGCCCGCTCCTTGCTCCCATTGGGCGACAAGAAAAGTCGTCCCTAAAAGGTCTGCTAACACCTGCGGAGTTTTTTCTCGGTCAGGGATGAGGATGCTGCCCAAACGGGGATGGCGGGCGAAAAGTCCTGGCAAAGTCGCCGTCTTAATGTCGTCCAAGTTCACCTGCCGAGCGAAGTTCGCCAAACTCAACATCGTTCGCGTGTCCATGTCCGTCGCCAGATACTCGTGGGCGATGGCAGCCAATTGAGGCAACTTGGTGACCATGCTCGGTTGCAACAGTTTTTTCGCCAATGCCTTCAAAAACTTTTGCTGCCGCTGCACTCGCCCGATGTCGCCCGTCGGGTCCCAGTGCTCAATTTTGACCTTGCACTTAGGGCAAAAGCGACGATAACCCTTGCCGCGATAGCGGACATAACCGATGGCTTCCTTGCCGTTGAGGTGATGGAAGCCGCGCTGCAAATGGATGTGCAAATTGCCCCAATTGTCGTCGTAGTGCATGTCATACTCCACGAACAAATCCACGCCACCGACCAAATCCACGAGTTTGACGAAGGCGTCAAAGGTGACTTGCACGAAATGATGAGTCTCAATCCCAAACTCTTCCGCCAACACTTTTTGCAACTCCTGCGGACCGCCGATGGCATGGACGGCGTTGATTTTGTGCAACTTTCCGTTGTAGCGGATGATTGTGTCGCGAGGGATGGACAAAATCGCTCCACTGCCGTCTCGGCTCAAACTGATGACCAAAATCGTGTCGGAGCGAGCCGGTTTGGGCAAGGGGCGACCTCGGTTGTCGTAATCGCGGTCGGCGCCGACGACGAGGATGTTCAGCCGATCCCGTCCCGCAAAGGCGTAGTCGGCAGGGACGACCCAATTGGCAACCGTTTCGGCAAGGCGCTCTACGGGCGTCCGCTTTCCTTGCCGATGCAAATAGAGGGAAACACCCGCAAAGCAAGAGAGTGCCAGCAGCAGGCAAAACCCGAACGCCATCAGCGCCCGTCGGACACCCCGCCACCGGCGCCGTCGCTGTCTTTCGGAAACGAACACTGTCCGCATCTCTTTTCGCCTCCTGAGAGAGCAGGTGAGCAGGAAGGCAACCGCCAACCTTCCGCCGATAACTTTGGCACATCCGTCAACTCACTATGGGCATGCAGGAAATTGCGGGTCGGAAGGGAGCGGCTGGATTTTATCGCCCTACACCGGCTTTGAGCCGACGCTTCCTTCCCACCCCATCGGAGCGGCTATCACCCGTGACGGCTCCAGCCGCAGCAAAGTTTCACTCGCACCGAACACCCCCGTGCAACGATGACAAAGTTATGCCACGAGCGGTCACCGTGAGAGAGAAAGGAGGCGCATCAGCGCGATGAAAGTCTTGGTCGTCGGCGGTGGCGGGCGGGAGCATGCACTGGTCTGGAAAATCGCTCAAAGTCCGAAGGTGGACGAGATTTACTGTGCGCCTGGAAACGCAGGCATCGCAAAGTTGGCTCATTGCGTGCCCATTGGCGCTGAGGAGATCGCCGCTTTGGCGGAGTTCGCCGAGCGGGAACGCATTGACTTGACCATCGTCGGTCCCGAAGCGCCTTTGTGTGCGGGCATCGCCGACGAGTTTCAACGGCGCAGGCTGCGCCTCTTCGGACCGAACAAGTCGGCGGCGGAGATTGAAGGCAGCAAAGTCTTCTGCCGTCAACTCTTGGCGAAATGGAAAATCCCGTCGCCTAAGTTTGCCGCTTTTGATGACCCCAACGAGGCGAAAAGTTACCTCCGAAAGCAAGGGGCACCCATCGTCGTCAAGGCTGATGGGTTAGCCGCAGGCAAAGGGAGCATCGTTTGTGCGACTTTGGACGAAGCCTTGCGCGCCGTTGACCGCATCATGGTGGAACGGGAATTCGGCGATGCAGGCAAACGGGTCGTCATTGAGGAGTTTTTGCAAGGTCGGGAAGCCTCGGTCATGGTCTTCACCGACGGGCACACTGTTAAGCCGATGCCTCCATCCCGTGACCATAAGCGATTGCTTGACGACGACCAAGGTCCAAACACCGGCGGCATGGGCGCCTATTGTCCTGTCCCCGACATTGATGCTTCGCTTTACGACCAAATCGTAGAGACCATCATGAAGCCGACCATTGCCGCCCTAACAGCGGAGGGTCGCCCCTACAAAGGCGTGCTTTATGGCGGCTTGATGCTGACGAAGGACGGACCGAAAGTTTTAGAGTTCAACTGTCGCTTTGGCGACCCAGAAACACAAGCGATTTTGCCTCTGCTTGATGCCGACTTGGTGGAAATTTGCGAGGCTGTTGTTGACGAACGATTGCACGAGGTGGAGGTCAAGTGGCGCCAAGGCGCTTGCGTTTGCGTCGTGATGGCGTCGGCGGGTTATCCCGGCGCTTACGAAAAGGGTAAGGTCATCACAGGCATTGAGGAGGCTGAAAACGAGGAAGGCGTTCTCGTCTTCCATGCAGGCACTTCGTTGCGGGACGGACAATTGGTCACCGCTGGCGGGCGAGTTTTAGGCGTAACTGCCCTCGGCAAGGATTTCGCCGAGGCAGTGGAAAAAGTCTACCGAGCCGTCGGCAAAATTCGCTTTGAAGGCGCTCACTATCGTCGGGACATTAGACCGAAGTCGTGAGGGCACGCTAAAATCCCCGACGGGAAAAGAGATGGCGAAAACCGTCCAAGTCAGCCGAGAAGCGATCGTCAAAATAGTGCAGCGGATTGTGGAGCGTTTTCGTCCGCAGCGGGTGATTTTGTTCGGCTCGCAAGCAAGGGGCGATGCCCACGAGGGCAGCGACATTGACCTGTGCGTCGTCATGGAAACACAAGGCAAATCGCCTCGAGAGATTGCCCGACAAATTGAGCGTGAAGTTGCCCCCCTCGCCCCCACCATCCTTTGGCATGACCGTCCCGTTCGCATCTCCCCTCAAGTCCATGTCTTTTCACCCGATGAGTTTGAGGCGGCATTATTGCGGACAGGAATTTTCGTGACGACGATAGCGAGGGAAGGGATTGTGCTTTACGAGGCAGAGGGGATAACACCCCTTGAAGAGTTGCTTAAACGCCAAAAGCCGTGGGAGGGTGTTGGCATGAAACCCGAAACGCAAGAGTGGGTGACGCTTGCCGAAGGGGATTGGATGGCAGCGCAATGGCAAAGTCAAGCCCCATCGCCCGTCCCCCATGTCATTTGCTTCCTCGCCCAACAATGCGCTGAAAAGTATCTGAAGGCGTTTTTGGAAGAGCACAACATCCCCTTCCCGCGCACCCACGACTTGGTGGAACTTTTGGACTTAAGCGGCGGTCTGTTGCCCGAACTTGACCCGCTTAGGTCAGCATTGGAGGAATTGTCAAGGCATGGGGTTTTACCCCGCTACCCAGGCACAACCCTAACATCTCAACAAGTTGCTAACGCTTTGCGCACCGCCGAGCAGGTGCGAGCCATCCTCCGCGCCAAACTGGGCTTGCCGTAGGATGCATTCAAGCGACGCCTTCAAAGGAGTCAGGTTGGGATGAAGAAGGCGATGACCGTTGAGCAAGATGTTCTCCATGCCATAGTGCAGCGGATTGTGGAGCGTTTTCGTCCGCAGCGGGTGATTTTGTTCGGCTCGCAAGCAAGGGGCGATGCCCACGAGGGCAGCGACATTGACCTGTGCGTCGTCATGGAAATGCAAGGCAAATCGCCTCAAGAGATTGCCCGGCAAATTGAGCGTGAAGTTGCCCCTCTCGCACCCACCATCCTTTGGCAAGGGAAGACTTTGCGAGTTCCCGTCCAAGTGCATGTTTTCTCGCCCGAGGAGTTTGAGGCTTCTTTGCTGAGGATGGGGATTTTTGTGACGACGATAGCGAAGGAAGGCGTCGTGCTCTACGAGGCAGAGGGAGTTATGCCCCTTGAGGGGCTGTTAGCGAGCCAAAGACCTTGGGAGGGAACGGGAATGAAGCCCGAAACGATAGAAATGGCTGAAAAGGCAGAAAGGGATTGGCAAATGGCTCAGTGGTTGCAGCAGGCGCCCACCCCTTTTTACGATGGCGTCTGTTTCCATGCCCAGCAATGCGCCGAGAAATACTTGAAAGCGTTTCTGGAAGAGCACAACCTTATGTTTCCGAGGACGCACGAACTGACTGAACTGTTGGACTTAAGCGGCGGTCTGTTGCCCGAACTTGAGCCGTTGCGTCCCCAGTTGCAAAAGTTATCGCAGTATGCTGTCATCACCCGATATCGTGGCTTTTGGGCGACGCAGCAGGATGCCGATGAGGCTTTGCGCACCGCCGAGCAGGTGCGAGCCATCCTCCGCGCCAAACTGGGCTTGCCGTGAGTGAAAGGGAGGAAAAAGGTTTCGCTGTCGCCCCTTGATTGCCCCACAATTGAGGACCGAAGGGCAGGTGTCGGGCAATGCGTTATGCCCAAGTTTGCTTGGACATCAAACTGGCAGCCATCGGCAATGTGTTGACCTACGCCGTCCCTGAAGCCTTAGATGGCAAAGTGCAAATCGGAAGTTGCGTCGCTGTCCCGCTGCGGGAGCGGAAGGTCATCGGCTATGTCGTCGCCGTCAGCGATTCGCCGCCGCCCTTGCCCGAAGGCATGCCCATCAAGCCTGTCTTGGAAGTCCTTTCACCTGAACCGCTTTTTGACGACCACCTGCTCCGACTGGCTCACGCCGTCGCCCGCTACTACCATTGCTCGCTGAATGAAGCCTTGCAGTTAGTCATCCCATCGGGTTGGCAGCGGGTCGCTGAGCGGGTATTTCGCTTGACGATCCCTGAGGTTTCTGAAAACCTTGTCAAGTCGCCTTTGCAGCGGGCTGTCCTGCAAGCGTTGCAATCGTTGGGGGGCGAAGGAAGTTACGACGAACTTTCTGAGGCGTTAGGGGAGCCGTCACCTCGCCAGTTGAGTGCGGCATTGGCATCGTTGAAGCAAAAGGGCATCGTGGAAGAGACGCAGACTGTCCGCGCCAAACCGACCCATCCCCGTCCAATTAAAGCCGTCCGCCTGTCCGAAAAAGGCGCTCAGGTGCTCTGCCAATTGGAAACCGACCCATCTGTCAAGGCGCAGCATCGGCTCACTGACCGTCAACTCGCTGTGCTTTATCGGCTGGAAGAAGGTGTCGCCGAACTGCTCGCCGACCTCGCCGAGGAAGGCTACGAACGCAGCGTCATTCAAGCCCTCGTGCAGAAAGGGTTGCTGGACGAACTGAAATTCATCCCCGACCGAAGTTGGGAAACCGACGCCCTCGCTTTTACTGCCCCTGTCGTGGAACTCACCGACGAACAGCAAAAAGCCGTCGGTGCGATCGTGCAAGCGCTTAAAAATGCACCTGTCTCTTGTTCCGTGTTCCTTCTTCACGGCGTCACGGCATCGGGCAAGACGGAAGTTTACTTGCGCGTCGCTGAAAACGCTTTACAGCAGGGCAAGGGCGTCATCGTGCTCGTCCCTGAAATTGCTTTGACGGCGCAAATTGTCGGCATCTTTCGGCACCGCTTTGGCGGTAAAGTGGCGGTCTGGCACAGCGCCTTGTTGCCGAGCACCCGCTACGAGCAATGGCGGAAGGTGAAGAGTGGCGAATGTCCCATCGTCATCGGCGCCCGTTCCGCTCTCTTTGCTCCCGTCCCCAATTTGGGGCTTATCATCGTGGACGAAGAGCATGACCACTCCTACAAGCAGGAGCAAGGCGTTCGCTATCATGCCCGCGAAGTCGCTTTGATGCGGGCGAAATTAAGCGGCGCGGTCGTCGTCTTCGGGACGGCGACACCATCGCTGGACAGTTACTACCGCGCCCTAAAAGGCGAATGGACGCTGCTGCGGTTGACTCAACGGGTGGAAGGCAAACCGCTCCCGAAGGTGCAACTCATTGACGAACGCACCGCATCCCACCGCCATTCCGAACTGCTCAGCGACCCGTTGGTGGAAGCGATGGGGCAAGCGTTGCGGGAGGGCGAACAAGTCATCCTGTTTTTGAACCGACGAGGTTATGCGCGGGTAGCCCTTTGCCCCCATTGCCAATTTGCCGCTCAATGCCCCAACTGTGCCGTCACCCTCGTCTATCACGCCGATGGCGAACTGCGCTGTCATCATTGCGGTCATCGGCAACGCCACGCCTCTCACTGTCCGCAATGTGGCGGTGCGATGTTGGTGCTGAGAGGGGCAGGAACGGAACGAGTAGAAGCGGAGGTGCGTCGGCTGTTCCCGAAAGCGACGGTGTTGCGTCTTGACCGCGATGCTGTCGTCAGCCGAGGCGAACATGCCCGCATCTTGAATGCCTTCCGCAACGGCGAGGCGCAAGTGCTTGTCGGCACGCAAATGGTCACCAAAGGTTTGGACTTTCCGAAAGTGACCGTCGTCGGCGTGCTGAATGCCGACCATGCCCTTCTTTTCCCTCACTATCGTGCCGCCGAAGAGTGCTTCCAATTGCTGACGCAGGTGGCGGGACGAGCGGGACGAGGTGAAAAGCCCGGTGTCGTCTTCATCCAAACCCGCTTCCCTGACCATTACGCCATCCAGTTGGCAATCGCCCAAGACTACCAGCGCTTTTTTGCGACGGAGTTGCCCAGCCGCCGCAATCCAGCCTATCCGCCCTATGCGCACTTGGTGGAAGTGCTGACCAGCGATCCCGACCAAAACTTAGCGAAAGCCCGCATCAAAGTGGCAGCGGCAGCCTTTCGGCGCGCTATCGCCACGCTGAACGCTATGGGCATAGAAGTGCTGGGACCTAGCGAATGCCTACTCCCGCGCCTGCAAGGGCGATGGCGTTATCACCTGCTTTTGCGCAGCCGACAAAGAAAAACTCTCCACGAAGTCGTGGACAAGGGACTTTCCTTGCTGGATGCCGAAACCCGCTCCGCCTTGACAATTGATGTTGACCCGCTGCAGTTGATGTAAAGACCAGTGGCAAAATTAGGCGACGACGAAGGATGCCTCAGGCTCAACTGAGAGGTGACAGGGCAATGACGATAAGCCGAGACGACCTGTTGCGTTTGCTTCGGGAGGACCCGACGCTGGCGGAAGAATTGCGGGATGTGCTCTTTGGTAGGGAGTTGCGACTTATCGCCGAAATCGGCGAGCAACTCCGTCAGGTCACCCAATTCCTTGCCACATCCACCCGCGAGTTTGACAGACGCATGGAAGAGATGCGACGGGAGTTTCAAGAACAGATAGCCCAGTTGCGGCAAGAGTTTCAGGAACAGATAGCGCAGTTGCGGCAGGAATTTCGGCAAGCGCTGGAAGAAACCCGACAAGAGTTTGAGCGGCGCATGGAAGAGATGCGGCAAGAGTTCCGACAAGCGTTGGAGGCAATGAGGCAAGAGTTTCAACAGCAGATGGCGGAGTTGAGGGCAGAAATCCGAGAGGCAGCGGCGAAAGCCGAAGAGGCTCGTCGTCGCGCTGAGGAAGTGCACGCCGAATGTGACCGCCGCATCAGCGAGGCGTGGGTGCAAATTGAAATCACCCAGCACAAATTTGCTGAGGTGCTGGAACGCTTGGATGCGCGGGAGAGGCAGTGGGCGGGTTTAGCGCAGCGATACAGTCGGCTCGCAGGGTTAGTGCTGGAACTTCGCTACCGTTTGCATCCTTACGGCTTCTTCGGGGAAATCGTCCGCCGCCCTCAATGGGTGACGGGCGAGGAGTTGGAGGACTTGGTGGAGCGGGCAATGGAAGCAGGCTTACTGACCCGCGAGGAACGGCGAGAGTTGTTGGACACCGATTTGATCGTGCGAGGCATCCGCGAAGGGAAGAGGACTTGGCTTGCCGTGGAAGTGTCGGGCGTTTTGGATTACGACGACCTCAAACGCGCTGTCCGACGAAGCCAGTTGCTGGAACGCATCACCAACGAACCCGCCATCCCTGTCATCGCAGGAGAATTGTGCTCGGAGGATTTGCTCCGAGAGGCGAAGTTTCAAGGCGTTTGGGTGCTTTTGGACGGGCGCACCTACTCGCCTGAAGGGAATTCAGAACACGAAGATGACGACGCCCCTTGAAAAGCCTTGACAAGATGATGGACGATGGCGTAGAGGTGGCGCAAGCGTTCCAAAGCGAGGCGGTAATGGCGATGGTTATCGGCATCGGGCAACAAAGTGTCGCCTAAGTGGGGAGGCGCCTCCGCTACATCTTTGAGCACCCCTAACGCTTCCAACGCCATCAACGCTGCCCCGCGAGCGGAGGCTTCAGGCTCCAAGCAAAGGGTGACAGGCTGTCCCAAGACATCGGCGAACATTTGCGCCCAAACCCGTGACCGCACTAATGCCCCGCCTGTTGCGATGACCCGCTGAATTGTCGGGATGGTTTGCTTGACCAACTCATGAATGAGCGCCATCCGCAAGGCGACGGCTTCCATAAAGGCTCGCAATAAATGCAAAGGCGTGTGATGTAGCCGCAAGCCGACGATGGCGCTTGGCACCGTCGCATCCCATTCAGGCGCCCGCTCGCCGAGCAGGAAAGGTAAAACCGTCAAGCCGTGCTCATCAGGACGCATCGCCGCAACTTTTGCTTCCCAATCGTCGGGCAATTTCAGCGTTTCTGCGAGCCACTGAAAAACGATGCCGCCATTACTTTGTGCCCCGCCAACGAGGTGGCGGTGTCGGTCGGCGCGATAGTGCCACAAGCCGAAAGGCGGCTTAACATTCGCATCGGTCGTCATCACCCGCAAAACGGAAGTTGTCCCAACCATCAACGCTGCCGTGTCAGGCGTGACGGCACCGCAACCGATGTTGCTGCACGCTCCATCGCCCAACGCGGGAAACCAAAGAGCGGAAAGCAAAGGACGAGGGACAAGGGGCGAGGGACGGTTGATGGGCAACGGCTCAAAGTCCACGATGGGCGAAAGTTGGTCGCGAGCGATGCCGATGGCTTGCAGGGTTTCGTCGTCCCAATCGTTCGTGGCGTGATGGAAAAGCCCTGTGCCCGACGCCATAGAAACAGAACAAGCCGTTGTGCCCAACAACTTTAGGTGCAAGTATTCGCCGAAACTAAGCCAACGATGCACTCGCCTCGCCACTTCGGGAAAGGTGCGTTGAAGCCAAAGCAACTTGGCGGGAAGGAAGTTAGGATGCAGGAAGCAACCCGTTCGGGCGTGGTAATCTCGCTCCCTCAAAGTTCGCTTCAACTCCTCGGCTTCCCTTGCGCAGCGGCTATCTGCCCAAAGCAAAAAGGGCGTGATGGCGTCGCCTGTCTCGTTTACTCCCAAAACGCTGTGCCAAACGGTGCAAGTGGTGACGGCAGCGATGGAGCGTGCCGCATCACCCAATTGCTCTATGACGCCGTTGAGGGCTTGAACCGTTTGCGTTAACAGCCAATCGGCGTCTAAAAAAGCGCCGCCGTCCGATGTCGTCTGTGGCTCATAGGAAATTTGCGCGCCGACTTGTGAAAGCCCTTTGCCTTCCGCATCAAAGGCTAAAACTCGCAGCGAAGAAGTCCCGATGTCCACGCTGAGCACAAAGGGCGGTTGCATCCTTATCACTCCCGCAGCAAAAAGATTTTCACCGTCGGGTTGACATAACGCATGTCGTGGGGCAAAGGCTTGGGCGACCAGCGAAAGGGTTTACCCAGCAAAGGCAAGGTCGGGTCTTTGCGGAAGGTGCGCGATGGAAAGCGAGCCAGCCAGCGATAAAGGATTTGCGAATCGCGAAGGCGTAACCGCAATCGGTCGCCGTATTCGTAATCGCTGGCGATGAACAAGTGGGGGCGGGCTTGAAGCAACTCGTCCAACGAGTCGCCGACAAAGACGAAGCGGACGGGGGCGCTCATTTGCCAAGCCCAAAAGGCACTCTCCGTCTTCTTGCCTCCGTTGAGGGGGCAAATGGGTGGAGTGTAAAACCAAGGCAAATCGTGCAGGGCAACGACCATTTGCTCTATGCCCGCCATGCGTTCGGGCGTTTTGGTGCGCCACCTTTCCGCAAACGCACGAAACCATTCCGCCGCCGCATCGCGGGGGTCAGGGGGCATGAAAAGGTGCGCGGTGGCGATGCCACAAAGGAAGGTGAAGAGAGCGACAGCGATGAGCGCCATCCGCCAAAGCCATCGCCCTATCACCGCCAATGTGCCAGAACGCTGCGAAAGCATTGTCCAAAGCGTCCCTGCCCAAAGCGCGGCGACGGGCAACAAAGGCATCAAGTAGCGAGCAAAGCGAACCTGCGCGAAACCTAATGGCAAAAAGTAAGCCAGAGTGAAGGCGAGCGTCACCATCGCCGTCCGTCGCACCAAACCGTTCGGATTGCCGATAGCGCCCAAAGCGACGGCGAGCCCTCCCAACGATGCCGCTGCGACGGCAGGGAGTCCGATAGCGGCAGGCAAGTTGACGCTGAGGTGAAACCAATGCCCGTTGCCCGTGTCGGCGAAGACATAACCGTGCCCGATGCGACTGTGGATGAAAGTCTCCCAGTAAAAGTCGCGCCAGAACGACGGGAAGTCAAGGAGAGCGTAAGGGCAACCGAGCAAAAAACCTGCCGCCATAAAAGCCGTCAACACCAACATCCTTTGAAAGCGAAGGCGGAAGGGTGTTCGCCATGCCCAAAGCATGAAAAGCGTCAGCCAGAGGGCAGGGGCGACGGAATACTTGACAGCGGTCGCCAAGCCCGCCACGAAACTCGCTGCCACCATGCGCCGTCCATTGTCTTCCGCCATTGCCGCAAGGTAGAGGGCAAAGGTCGTCAGCAAAGCGAGGGGCACATCAACGGTGGCGAAGTGACTGTGCTGGACATGGAGCGGGAAGGCGGCGAGCAAGAAAGCACCAAGGATGGCAGCGCCGCGCCCAAAAACGCGCCGCGCCCATAAAAACACCAGCCACACTGTCGCCACACCACATGCTACTGTCAAGCCCCGTGCCAGAAGGTGCAACTTGGCGAATTCGTGAAGCGCCGTCGGCGATAACGCCACGCCCAACCAACCTGCTTGCGAAAGCGCCCGCAACAACGGTGTCAAGTCCAGCCAACCGTAACCTTCGGCGATAAGTCGGGCAAAGTAGACGGCGTAGAGAAAGAGGCTGCCGTAGTTGAAAAAGTGTGGGTTCATCTCGCCCGCAAAGAGGTTCATCGTCAGCGTCGGCGCAAGGACAGTGATTTCGTCGGGATGGTAAGAGTGCACCTTAGTGGCATCGGGCAAACCCCACGCAAGCCCATAGACGCGCAATGCCATCGCCAATGCCGTCAACACCAGCAGCGCTACGGCGTCCCAAAGGCGTTCCTTGCTTCGCTCGGTCACGGCAGTTGGCGATGGTGTCGCCTTCACCGCCATCTTTTTCGCCCCTTCGTCGCTCCCGATGATTTTCATCTTGACCGCTTGTCAAGTTGAATGGCGCAACACGAATTCCCACGCTTCGGTCAGCAAGGTTTCGGGAACGGGTGCGTCGGTGATGGTGACTTCCCCGAGGCGTTTGGGTAGAGCGAAGCGTAAGGTTGTGCCCTGTCGTTTTTTATCCCGTCCCATCGCTGCCATCAAAGTGTCAAGAGCGACGGGAGGTGCGTCGGGCACTTGGGAAAGGTGCGTCGGCAACTCCAACTTCCTCAGGACTTCCGTCTGCCGCTCCAACACTTCTCGGTCGCACAAGCCCAACCGCCATGCAAGGTAGGCTTCCGCCGTCATGCCGATGGCGACGGCTTCGCCGTGCAGCAGCGAAAAACCAGTCGCCGCTTCCAAAGCGTGACCGAAGGTGTGCCCGTAGTTGAGCACCATCCGCAAGCCCGTCTCTTCTCGCTCGTCGGCAGCGACGACGGAGGCTTTGACCGAGGCGGAGCGGGCGATGATGGCGCGCAAGGCAACGGGATGACGCCGCACGATCAATTCCGCTTGTTCGTCCAAGTAGGTGAACAGCGCAGGGTCAGCGATAACGCCGTATTTGACGACTTCCGCTAA
>Ga0209289_100797_pt1 | contig 14559 bp, 10 predicted proteins | sample GXS110809BmetaG_FD_184121 | JGI IMG/M metagenome (GOLD analysis project Ga0209289, IMG submission 184121) | Hot spring microbial communities from Gongxiaoshe hot spring, China to study Microbial Dark Matter (Phase II) - GXS 110809B (SPAdes)... ...
CCCAAAAAGAACATGTCCAAACCCGCAGGCGAATGGAACTTTGTGGAAATCATTTGCAGTGGTCCTTGGGTTGTGGTCGCGATGAACGGCGAAGAAATTGTGCGGGTGAACATGGATGAGCACCCGAAGTTGAAGGAGCGTTTGCGAAAGGGCTACATCGGTTTGCAAAACCATGGCAGCCGTGTTGAGTTCCGAAACATCCGCATAAAGGAACTGAGGTGAGCCACTATGGCAAAGGAACGACTGGTCACACTTAGGGAGTATGTGCAGGAGGCGCTGAAAAACGCCGTGTATGAAAAAGACACTGAAGTAGGGGCTATTGCCGCTTGGGTTCCTGACTTGCCTGGTTGTATCGCTCAAGGGCGGGACTTTGAAGAGGCTCGTGAAGATTTGATTGATGCCATTGAGTTGTGGGTTTTGTCTGCATTGATTGATGGCGATGAAATTCCTGCCATCAACGGCTGTCGGTTGGCTGTTGCTGTTCATAGGGGGAAAGAGCGTGAGAGAGCAAAGCAAAAGGCTAAAGCCCGTATCAAGACGAGAGTTGATCAGCAAGTTGCATCGGTTGGGTTTTGAAGGACCCTTTGCTGGAGGAAAACACGAATATATGCGCAAGGGCAATATCCGAGTTATCATTCCTAACCCGCATGGCAAGGACATAGGACCAGTGCTTCTTCGTCAAATACTTCGCCAAGCAGGCATCAGCATTGAGGAGTGGCTGAAAGCGTGAAATGAGAAATAAGCGACAAAAAGTTTTGTCAAGGAGGGATAATGGATGGCGGATGAGCGCAAGGAAGTCAGCAGGCGCGAGTTCCTGAAAAAAGCGGTGGGCGCTTTAGCAGTCGGAGCAGTAGCGAGCGGCTTTAAGCCAAGCCGTTCTTATGCTCTTGCTGGAAGTCAAAGAGTGATTGGAGCAAATGACCGAATTAACATCGGCGTCATCGGGTGTGGCGGGATGGCTCACGCCCATATCGGCACTCTCGTCCGAGCCATATCAAAAGGTGAAGAGAATGCCGAAATTGTTGCAATTTGCGACATTTACGAACCGAGGAAGGAAAGCGCCCGCAAACTCGCCGAGCGCCAATGGGAAGGAAAGAGCGAAACGGGCAAGGTTGAGGTCTTCCACGACTATCGCAAACTCTTGGAACGCAAGGACATTGATGTCGTTTGGATCGCCACTCCTGAACATTGGCACGCAAAAATGACTATTGACGCTTTGGAAGCAGGCAAGGACATTTATCTTGAGAAGCCGATGACCCGCTATGTTGACGAAGCGAAGAGGGTTTATGAGACCGCAATACGAACAAAACGAGTTATTCAAGTCGGCTCGCAATGGACTTCCGAACCGAAGTGGATGCAGGCGGCGGAACTCATTCAGCAGGGCAAGATTGGCAAAATCGTCTGGTCTCAAACGAGTTATTGTCGCAACTCCCGTGAAGGCGAATGGAACTATGGCATTGACCCTAACGCCAGACCGGGCATCAACTTGGACTGGGACGCATTCCTTGGTCCAGCACCGAAGCGACCTTGGGACCCTGAAAGGTTCTTTAGGTGGCGCAAGTTCTGGGACTACTCGGGCGGAATTGCCACCGACTTGTTCCCCCATGTGTTGCACACACTCTTTTTGGCAATTGGTGCTGAATTCCCAACACAAGTCGTAGCAACGGGTGGAATTTTCGTCCACCACGACCGAGAAGTTCCAGATACCTTCCACATGATGGCAGAATTCCCGAGCGGTCATGTTGTCGTCGTTGTGGGCTCAACAGCGAACGAACGCGGCTTGGAGACAATCGTTCACGGGCATAAGGCTAATATGTTCTTGGGCGGCAACGAAATCGTCGTCCAACCTGAACGAGTTTACGCTGATGAAGTTGAACCTTTGCGAGTCAGCACTCAACCTGTCCCTGATGTTCTTCGTGCCCATCATCACAACTTCCTTGAGTGCGTTCGTGACCGAACAAAGACCACCAACTGCCCAATTGACCTTGCATACAAGGTCATGGTCACTGTCGGCTTGGCTGAACTTTCATACCGCGAGGGCAAAGCGAAAATCTTTGACCCGAAAAAACAAGAGGTTGTCGCTTAGGTGAGACTGTTTATACAGCGCAATTGCATTACCTATGACGAATTAGGTCTTTGAGGCGAAAATGATGTCAACAGTTCAGTTTGCTTGTTATGCAATGCGAACGAGGTTTGAGTTAATTTTGGTCGGCGACGACGAAAGTTTTTTGAGGGCTGCAAGCGAAGAGGCAATCAGTGAAATTTGCTCCCTTGAGCAATTGCTAACGAGATTTCGCCCCGATAGCGACATCGGTCGCATTAACTGCATCGCCCCTCACCAACCCGTCCGAGTTGATGCTCGCACTTTTAGGCTGCTTCAACGGGCAAGACAACTCTCGCAGGAAACGAACGGCGCTTTTGACATTACAGTCGGAACTTGGTGGGAACAAAATTCGGAAGCGAAAGTGATTGTCGGCGTTGATAACTTTCTGTTGGACGAAGAGACAATGACGGTGCAGGTGGCAAAAGAAGGCATTCAACTTGACTTAGGTGGCATCGGAAAAGGCTATGCCCTTGAAAGGGCAGCGAAAATTTTGCGTGATGCTGGTGTTGAAAACGCTTTTTTGCACGGCGGAACGAGCAGCGCTTTCGCTTTCGGTCACGACCAAAACGGCAACTTGTGGCGAGTCGCCATCGCCCATCCCATAAGCGGTGAAACCTTAACGACTTTCGCCCTTGCCAATTTCGGTCTTTCTGTTTCCGTTTCTCACTCCGCACTTCGCACCACGCACTCAGCACCTACGATCAACCCGCTCACTGGTGAACCCGTCACTCACACTTTACTTGCAGCCGTCCTTTTACCTTCACCAACCGATGCTGAAGCGTGGTCAACAGCGCTTTTAGTGCTGGGCAAGGAAGGGTTGAAGATTTTTCAACAACGGCATCCTGAAGGTTGGGCACTTTTGGTGGACAATGAAGGCAAGTCATGGCAAATTGGAAACGGTTGGAAAATGTGCGAGGGTAAGCGATAATTTGCGTGCTAAACTTTTCGGGCGAAAGATGCCAAGATAGCAGTCATCTCCTTCACTGCTGAAATCGTAGGACTTACGCAGTTGATGTCATTTTGTGTAGGGGCGGACGATAGTCTGCCCGAAAACATCCTTGGGGTTAAAACTGCCCTTGCGGGCGGCTTAGCAGCCGCCCCTACATCCAACTGCATAACTCCTACTCCTTCACTGCTGAAACTGGAGCGAAAAAAGTAAAGGAGGCAAAACATGATGCGGTTTGGTGCTTTGCTTACAGCAACTTTTGTAGCCCTCAATTTCGCTGAAGGGCAGCAGCAAAATTTCACCATTGCTCGCAAGGGCAAACCCCAATGTGTCATTGCTGTCCCTGAAACCGCCAAAGAACGGTTAATGCCCATTGCTCAAGAGTTGCAGCGATGGCTAAGCGAAATCATAGGAAACCCGCCTGACATTGAAACTTTTCCGACGGAAAAAACGAGCATAGTCTTGGGCACAGCAAAGGAATTTCCTGAAAGAGTCCAAAAGGAACGATTGAGTGAGTTAGGCAACGAAGGCTTTGTGGTGTTTACAGAAAAACTCCGCCTTTGGTTGCTGGCAAATACTGACTTGGGATTGCAACACGCCGTTTACGCTTTCCTTGAAACTCTCGGTTGTCGTTGGTTCTTTCCCGACGAGGTTTGGACTGTCGTGCCCAAACGGACGGACTTGGCTGTGCAGTTGAACTTGCGAGAGCGACCTGCTTTCCGATGGCGAAATATCTGGTATGGCTGGGGTCCACGAACGCCTAAACTGCAAGCAGATTACGAAGCATGGATTCAACGCAACCGACAAAGAGGTGATTTCCCAGTTGATTGCGGACATGCCTATGAGCGTTACATCCCTCACAGTGAGTTTGAAAAGCATCCTGAATGGTTCGCCCTTGTCGGCGGAAAGCGTCAACCAACTCAACTTTGTGTCAGCAACCCAGAAGTTCAAAGAAGGGTCATAGAAGGCGTTTTGGAATTGTTTCGCAGAGAACCCAATCGCATCATGGCTTCCGTTGAACCCAATGATGGTGGTGGCTATTGCGAATGTGAAAATTGCAAAGCCATCGGTTCAGTCAGCGACCAAGTTTTCTTCTTCGCCAACAAGATTGCCGAAGCAGTTCGCAAGGAGTTTCCCGACAAATTCGTCGGACTTTACGCTTACGCTTATCACAGCGAACCTCCAAAATTTCGTTTGTTGCCAGGCGTCTATGTGGAAGTCACAACGGGATTTCGTTACACGAATTTGACTTTTGACGAGCAAGTGCAAGCATTTCGCAATTTAGGTGCTACGCTTGGGGTCTATGACTACTTCAGCGTTTACCCTTGGGACTTTGATCTTCCCGGCGCAGCGAAGGCTGGTCGCATTTACGAATTAGCGGATGCCATCAAACACTACCACAAGTTAGGTATGGTCAGTCACACAGCAGAGTCTTCATGTAATTGGGGACCAAACGGTCTGGGCTATTGGATGGCAGCGAAGTTGATGTGGAATCCGAAACTTGACCCTAAAGCGTTGGTGCGAGATTTCTGCGAAAAAGCCTTCGGTCACGCTGCAAAGCCCATGCAAAGGCTCTACGAAAGATGGGCGAAAGGCGAAAGGTTTTCCGCTCGCAATTTGAAATTGGCTCTACTGGATTTGCAGGAAGCCTATAGACTTGAAAGTGACCCGCAAGTGAGAAGGAGGCTGAACAGAGTTGCGATGTATTTGCACCTATTGCGCCTTTGGCTTGAATACGACCGCAATGCCCGATGGAATCAGTGGGGTAAGGTCGTGACTGCGCCGACGGAAGAAATTTTGCATCGTGCCCGTGAAGTCATCGTCTTCGCTCGTCGCATTATGGACACTGGACTAATTCACACCTATCCGATGCTTTTCAGCGAGTGGTTTGACCACCGTTTCGCAGCGTTGAAAAGGCTTGAAGGTGTGGACTTGAAGCAGGTGGAAGCATGGAAGCAAGAGAGAACTGACATCCCGACAGACGAAGAGGTGCAACAGTTGTTTTCTGACGATTTGAAGAGGTTTGCCGATTTGGTGGCAGTTGAAATTTTTGGTCGCCAATATGTTGGTCGGCTCGTTCCCATCGCCCAGAAGTTGCCACAAGCAGTGAAGATGTGGGGAGAAGTGGAGCGGTCTCCTTTGTTCGTTGAAAACGGCGTGCATTACTTCGTTGGACGAAGGGGCGAGAAGTTGCAATTGACTTACACGCCTTTTGATGCAGGGCACACGATAGATTGTCGCTGGACTTTGAAGCGTGTGGACCTTTCAGGGAAAGAGGAAGAGGTTGCTAAAGGTGAAGTGAAAGCGGAAAGGGGGAAACCTGCAACAATTGAGTTGAGCATTCCCGCTGATGGCATTTACGCTTTTGACCCTGGCACGGACTATTGGAAAGCGGCACAGATTGAATTTGATGAGCGACCGTTGTCGGTTTGGTGTGGGCGACACGATGAGCCTGGCAAGCCAAGAGGTGTTCCGCTTCAGTTGTGGCTACCGAGAGGGGAAGCCCTTTACTTTTTTGTGCCCAAAGGGGTGAAGCACTTCGTCATTGGCATAGTTGCTGGTGGTGACCCTTACACGGATTTGACTGTTGAGACAGCGGATGGGAAGGTTGTGGTGAAGGAGCGAGTTGTTTCAGGAGACCAGATTTCGGTCATTGTTGAAGAAGATGTTCGCCAGTATGGCGAAATGTCGGAGATGGCGAAGCAGGCTGTTTTGCCTGCCTACGAAAAATCGGTCAAAGTTCCAAAAGGCAAAGATGGACAGATTTGGCGATTACGATTGAGCAGCCTGCGATGCATTGTGGAACTTTACGATGTCCCACCTTATCTTGCCCGCCATCCCGCTGAGTTGCTTGTTCCAGAAGACGCCTTGAGGCGTTAAGGCGCATTTGTCCCTTTGCATCTATTGCATGAACAATTAAGCACAAGCAAAATTTGGGGCAAAGAACAAAGTGAATGGTTGCCCAGACAGGTTGAGTGAACAAATCGCGTGAAGGCAGCAAAGGGCAATTCCAGCCCACTGCGACCAAACTGCCAATGCGATGAAACTCCCAATTGGCACGAACTTTAAAAGTTGAATGAATGATGCCTTCCGAAACAAAAGCAAACTCTGGCGAACCACGAAGAACGGGGCGAATTTGACCTTGACCGTCATGGACATCCATTTCAAACTCAGCCTGCTGGCGCCAAAAGCGTGCACGATAACCTTTGCCTTGCACTGTAACTTCGTTGGGAGTTTCACTCACTTCCAACCCTGCTAATCTCTCAACACAGACAAAATTTGCCCAAAGCATGGCAACTAACACCACAGCCTTACACATTTGCTTAAAACGCTCCTTTCAACCCACTGAAGTCGCTGCATTGACCTTTTTACTCCACAACTTCCGCTTGCACATCGTCAATCCACAAAATTCCCGTTGCGCCGTTGAGACCGACACGGACCATCAAAGCGACGGCGTCTTCAGGAATTTCAAGGATGCCCTCAATTTTGCGCCAGTCAAATGTCCCGTCAAGGAAGGCAACTGGTTTATGCTCCCAACGCCCGCCTTTGCGCTGGACTGACAAATCCAAAGTCGCTGCCTTCCATGCTTCGTCGCCCCGCTTAATGTTTTCGCCATTAAGCCACGCCGACAACCGAACTTTGCTTTTTGGCGGGAACTGCTCAAGGGAAAGCGGTTGCGTAAACAAAGCGTAAGCGCCCGTCGTGTTGATAACTTTTGCGCACCTTCTTCCCGTCCGAGATTTTTCTGCAGTGATGCTCCCGCCTGCTGGAATGCTCCATGCTGTCAATTTGGGAGCACCAAACCTAAGCCATTTGCTTTGCGATACAGCGAAAACTTCCGAACCCAACGCTTCAAAGGATGGGTCAACAATGCCCCCACCCCTTTCTGCCACCAAACTTCCCAAAGCCAACTTTTTTGGTTTGGGCAACTCATCGCCAACAGTAATTTGCAAGGTGCTTTCATGCCATCGGTCAGTGTCAATGCGTTCGTCGCCGTCAAGCCAAGCGACAAAGAAGCGTTTTCCGTGAGCAAACAAGTTTCGTGGCAACGAAGGAGTGAACTGCAAATTTGTCAACCGTGCCAAAATCCGACCACTTCCGTCCATGAAAGCGACGGCTTCTGGCAGAGTGCCCAACCTGCCAGTTTCGCCAGTTCGCTGTTTCTCATCAAAAGCCCACTCGCCCAATCTGCTGCCTGCACGGAAGTAAGAGAACCTTTTCCCCTCAGGGATAACAACTGTCCAAGCCAGAAAAGCAGGTGGGACTTGCACATTGCCTTCGCTCAAAACCGCAAACCTAAAGGTGAAAGTCGGCGAAGCGTCAAAGGCGTAGTCTTGCATGAACCAAATTGGCGGTTGCAGCATGCGAAATCGTTCGTTGCCCGCTCTCAAAACCCCGAAAAATCGCAAACGCAAACTCGCATCTTCACGCCAAACCCTAACCCCAGTCTCAACATCATCCCTCGCTCCCGCATATTGAACTTGCCACGAAACATTGCGAAAGCCTCTGTCGGTGTAAATGTCACTGTCGGCAAAAATGAGTTGCTCCTTCGGTCGTTTAGCCCAAATCGCTCGTATGACACCACCTGTTCGGCGAAGCAGGATGCGATAGTGCTCGTTTTCAATGACCCAATCAGTGCTGGTGTGAGAGAGAGCGGGGACTTGGGGTTGGGGATTGGGTGTTGGTGGTCTGGAATTTGCCGATAAACGCAGGTTGAAAGTGCGTGTCAGGCTGTTTGGTGAGACAAAACTTTGCTCTTCATGCCACATGATGGCAACATGCGCACCGACCTTCGCCGTTTCTCCATCCCAAACTTTGTCCAAAAGCAAAACATTGTCAACGCCCATACGCAACGGTTCGTCAAAGGCAATTTGAACAATGCTTCCATCGGGCTGCCAGAAACGAAGCCAAGCATCGTCAGGATGAAGTGGTGTCAACTCTGACTGCCAAACAACTTCTGTCCCCTGCGGTCGCCAATAAATGCGATGAGTTCCTCGCTGACCAGACAAGTGCCTTGCGAAGAACCAATCGTCAAGTGTCCCTTCAACGGTGTTGACTTGCCAACGGTGAGCATTGGCGATGGCAAAAAGCAAGCCCGCCCTTGACATTTTGACTTTCTCCTGTAAACTTGCCAGAATTTGAACTTCCGTCGGAAAGCATCGGTAAGTTAACGAAACTTGTGAGCCATTTGAAAGGACAAGGCGCAACGGGAGCGTAACTGTGCTCCCTTCAGTTCGCTTTTCGCCTTCAACCTTAACGACGCTCACCTGCTCGCTCATCACCAAATCGCATCCGCTCAGCAAAAGTTTGCCCTTCGCATCGCTGAAGGAAAGAAGCAAACCCGTCTTTCGGTCAACGAGCAAGCGATAATTTGCCGTCACGATTTCCCACCCATCAGGTTTCTGGGACTGCTCACTTGACACTGGCGATTGAAACTCAGCATCGGTTGAGTTCGGCAAAATTTTGTCCATAGGTTCGTCAACGGGGCGAAGGCAAAGCAACGCTGCTTGGTAAGGTAGCAAAGTCAACTTGACAGTCGTGATTTCGTCAGGTGAGCCTTCGGAAACTTTCGCCCCGCTCATCGCTTCCCAAAGGGAATAACGCTTCGCTTTGTCAAGGTGCAAAAAAGTTATGGGCAGATGAACGGTCGCTTCAACGCTTTGCGGGTTGAAGTTGATGACGGGGATTGAAGCCCGCTCAAAGTCAATGGTGCGCAGGCATGTGAAAATGCCTTCAGGTTCTGTCTTGACAAGTAGCGCTTTGTGTTCAGCGTCGGTGTAAAAGGCTTCGCCTGTCTGAAGTTCGGGCAAGGTGTTGCGAAGGGCGATCACTCGCTGCAGAAAAATTCCATGCCCGATTTCCGCTTCATGGTAAAGCATTGGCATCCCATCAATCCAAAAAGTAAGCGCCATCATCCCTCGGACTGCATTGACGCCAACCCATCCTTGCATCCTAAGGCTGTCGTGGCTTTCCACATAGCGAAGGCGAATTGTCCCTTTCGGCTCAGCAAATTTTTGCTCTTCAAAATATCGCATCAACGCCCAGACAAACTCCGCTGGCGAATAGTTGCGCAGTCGTGGCAAGTAGGTGTGGCAAAGGGCAAAGTCGTAAATGACATCTGCTTCCTGCATGTAAGGGACGATGCCAACTTCGCCCAAAATCGCTCCTTCAGGGTTATGCTTTCTCGTTGCCTTGCGAATGGCATTCAGCATTTGCAATCCGCCTTCACGCAAAGTCAAACTCCCACGCTCGTAAGGCAAAGCAGGGACTTGACCGCCAACTTTCGCCAACTCACTTTGCCACCAATCGGCTGGGACATTGGCTGGAACTTTTTCCGCTGTCGGGAAGCCTCGCCTTCGCCAATTCATAATCCGACTGCCACCAGCAGCGTCAACACGGAAACCATCAATGCCAAAACTGCGAACATAATGCTCGGCGACTTCGCCGATGTAGCGCTGCCATTCAGGCTCACGAAAGTCAAAGCACCAATAGTTGAGCGCATTGCCATCTTCGTCAAAAACCAGCCACCAAGGTTTGTTGCCACGAACCTTGCCAAACTCAGGTCTGCCACCATGCGGGACAATGTCCTGCCAGACCTTCATGCCCAACTTTTTCGCCTCGCTGACCAAAGCATGATACTCGTCTTCACTGCCTAAACCCACTTGGAAGCGGTAGTAGTCTCGTGGGTGGTAAACTCCCAAGTCCTCAATGGGCAAAAGCCAAATTGCCTTAAAGCCGAGTTTGTGAACGATGGGCAAAAGGATGCGCCTTGCCATTTCAAACCCGCCCAAATCTTTGAAGTCACTGCCAATTGTCCCGCCAGGATGAAACGAGTAGAGAGCGACCTTGTGAACCCAATCGGGTCTGTCAGCGGGAACTTTGATTCCAACATCATCGTAAAAGCGCCAGAAAGCAGTGCGAAGTGCATTTGGCAAATTCGTCGGGACAACTTCAAGGAAGGCAGTGCCAATTGTTTGAGTCGCCTTCGGCTCAGCCCATCCCATTGCCGTAAATTCATGCGAGCAGAAAATGCCGTCATTTGTCGCACGCAAATTGGTCGCCGCAGGGTCACGGCGTGAATCGTTGACGAAAAGTAAAGTGTAGTCTTCATGCTGCTGAATGAGCAATTGTCCCACTCCCCACGCAGCACTTGTCACCCAACCCGATGGGCGCAACGAGAGTTCGCCAAAGCGATTTGGGTCAAAGGGGTCTTTAGTCGGGAGAAGGAAAGTCCCTTGTTTTGGCAAAGGCAGGACAAAGCGAACTCGGTAAAACTTGACAAGTTGCGAGCCGAGCCAAGCCAACCGCAAACTGCGGGCAATTCTGTTTGGATTGCCCTGCGCTCCGAACTGGACAACTTCCTGCAACTGCCATTGTCCGCCAGAAAAATCAACTTGGCGAGTCAAAACGAGCGTTGAAGTTTTGTGGTCAAAGTTCCAATCGGTCAGGCATGATGCTTTCGGGTTTGGTTCAATGAGCCATTGTCGGCTCGCCTCCCGTTCACCGACGGCAATGTCAACTGAAGGGATATTGCCAGATTTTGGCGCTTGAGCGACGATTTGACCTTGCCAAGTTAACTCCAACCAATCTCCCGTTTGGCTATCAAAGGTCAAACCCCAATTGCCCCACCGAACTGTTTGCTGCTTTGCCCAAGCCATTGATGTTAACGCCAAAAGCAAAGTCCAATATTGCCACTTCACCACCCTCACCCCGCTTAGCGGTAACTCGCAGGGGCGGATGAAATCCACCCGTTCATTTTCGGGCAGGCTACCCGCCTGCCCCTACATCTTGTCAATGTAGGGGCGGATGAAATCCGCCCGTTCATTTTCGGGCAGGCTACCCGCCTGCCCCTACATGTCTTGCCATCATGCCAGTCCGAACCCGATGAGCAACAACTCAACGGGAACAAGGCGTTGGTTGACAGGGTCAACGCCTAAGCCAAGTTCTTCCAAAGTCACAGCACCAAGCAAAGCGTCCATGCCCGGCTCGCCGAAGACGCAAATGGTGTAAGTCATTTCGCCTTCAACCTTCACAACTGCCCATGCCATGTCCAACTCAACGACACGACCATCAGCGACACGGAAGCGGCGCCGAAACTGCGGTGTGATGCCCAATCGCTCAAGGACATCCCTCGGCACAACGGTGTAAGTTGCCCCTGTATCAACGAGCGCTTCAATTCGCTCAAACCGACTTTGGTCCATCGGTCCAATTTCAATCGTGACTCGGAATGTCGCCATCAATATCGCCTCCCACGCTAAATTTTGGCTGCAGCAATTCACTTCAGCACATCATCCACAAACTTGTAAGCCGCTTCACGCACTTTAGGTGGGAAATCGTGTTTGCTGTTGGGATGGTAAACCACGATGCCATGACCTTCGCCGAAAAGGGCATAAACTTGCAACGCCGCAGCGATACAATCGCCAACCCCTGAAACATCAAAAATGTCGTCGTGCAAAGGAGCATTGATGAACAATGCCCTCGGCGCTATCGCTGCCAGAACTTCCGAAAACTCAAAAGGCATCTGTTTTGGGTCTTTGCTGTAAGCCGTTGCGATGCGTGGCATGTGACCTCGGTGTGACCATCCTGTCAAGTCGCCACCACGATACTTAACGAAAGAAGTGAAGCCGCAACTTGTGACAATAACTTTCAACCGCTCATCAAAGGCTGCAACAAACAGCGCATTGTAACCGCCAAGCGAGTGACCGATAACACCAATTCGTTCGCTATTAACGAAGGGCAACGACTGAAGCAAATCAACGCAGCGAATGTGATTCCAAATGCCTTTCATCGTCCCGCTGACATAGCCCAACTTATATGGGTCGGTGCGAGATTCACCAAATCCGCCTTTGATGCCAACTTCTGGAATATCGCCGCCAATGTAATCTGGGGCTAAGGTAACATAGCCTCGCTCTGCCAACTCTTTCGCATAATGCAAATTCGGGTTTCCACCTAAACCTGCAGGTTCGTCTTTTCCAATTTGCGTTGTTTGGTGTAGGCAAAGCATCGCTGGCGCTTTCTTCCCTCGGTCATCAAGCGCCGATTTGGGGATGAGCAGCCAAGCCGTTAAACGGTCATTGGGTTCGGGTGTGAATGCGATTTTTCGGCGAATGAAAGTGCCACCGTCGTGTTCGTCCATAACTTGGACATTCAATGGCACACGCTTACTCTCGTCAGGTAACTTACCCATGACAAGTTGCATGTTCGCCAAAATGTGCTGCTTGCGAATTTGCCATTCATCCACACTTCTGATGAGATGCAAATTGCCTTGCTCATCAGCGTAAACGAGCAAATTGAACTTGTCGGCATAAAAGGGTGCAGCATTTGTCAAGTTCATCACTGATCACTCCACGAAATCTTTCACCTCACGACTACCAACCGCATGCGCATTGGCGGTAACGGCACAACGATTGCGCTGTTTTGAACGGGCAAATTTTCGCCCGTTATCGCATCTTGGGCGAGTGCCACATTTTTAATGGCTCTTGAACTCAACTGCACTTTTGCCGTCACCGCTTCCGTTGCTGACAAATTGCTAACCACAAGCAACCATTGGGCTTGCCCGTTAACAACTCGCCGATAACCGCTGATCTTGACACTTTCAGGTTTCACTTGCACAAATTCACTGTTTCGCCAATAGGGATGCCATTCCGCTTCACTAACGCCAAACTTCGTCATTGCGTCCCAAATCGCAGCCATCTTCTCAAGCATTTCCCCAAACCCCAACGGTCTCACACGAACATCGTGAAGCATCGTGAACGCTAAAGCATGGTCAATCGTCCAGTCAGGCGGTCGCTCGTAAACCAAAAACTCGCACGGAACACCAAAGTTTTTGCCCATGAATTCAGCACGGAAACTTGCAAGGGGCAATTTTTGAAGCGGGTCTTTCGCTAACTCGCCACCACCAAATTGCTCGCCGTCCCAATAACTGTGAACAAACGAAAGGGTTGGCGTCCCACAATAAGTGCTTTGGTGAGCGTTAATGAGTTTGCCCTTCGGATGTAACGCTTCGTAAAGCCGACGCATGAAATTGCGGACGGCGAGAATTGGGTAAGTCACACGCAAACTGCCATCAGCAGCACGGTAACCACAGCCGTGTAATTCGTTTGCGCAAGCGAAAGGTTCAATTGTCCCGTCCAAGTAAACGCCATCAAAACCGTAACGCTCAATAGCGCTGACAATGCCGTCAAGCAACCGCTCGCCCCATTCGCTGTTCAGGCAAACAATGTAATCTCGCTGTGGTGGTTGACGATAGTAACCGCCTGCAAGTCCACCCGTTGGTGACTTGACTAAAACTTTCTCGGCAACTTCGTTCCATTCAGGTGCAAGGGTTGACAGTTCATAGCCGAAATAAAGCAGCAATTTGATGCCACGCTTGTGGCATGCGTCAATGAGCCGACGCAATTCTGCTTCTCGGTTCGTCCGCCAATAGTTTTGGATGGGCGTCCAGTGTTCGTGAATGGACAGGCGTCCAGTGTTCGTGAAAGACAAGCGTTTTCACACCAAGCCGTGCTGCTTTGTCCAAAACGGTTTCTTTCGCTCCCGAAGTGACAAGTTGTTGTTCCATCCCGTAAAAAGCGCCGTGACAAATTCGCCACTCATGGAAATCTTTTGGCATCGGCTTGACAGGTGTTGCTTGGATACCGAAGGTAAACGAAAGGGGCAACTTCTGTGGTGGTGAGTCCAGAAGGTGAATTCTCACGATGATGGCATTGCCGTTTGGCACGACTTCAATGGCACGGTTTGCTTCGTCAACTTGCCAACCCTTATCGCTTTCCGCAAACCAAGTCAGCCCACCGTCTTCCCAACCGAGCCAAAGGATGGGCTTGAAAGGCAAAGCGAAACCGTTTTCAGGCACAGCACCGCTGTTTTCAGCGCTTCCCCACCGCCCTGTCCAGTAGTGGAACAATGTCGCCCTTTCTTTTTGCAGCGGAATTTCAAGCCACAACTTTTGCAGTTTCGCCTTCGGTTGTGGGAGCGGGATGAGACGCAGATCAACTCTAACTAAACCGTCAAACTCAGTTCGGACGATGAAGTTGGCGATGATTGCATCCGATTGTAGCCAACCAAAAAGCGTTGCCTGTTCGTCACTTTGCTCCCAAACTTCCACACCGCTTTGCGCCCAAGTTAAATCGCCCGCATCTGTTTGCCCAACCAATCGCATCGGAGATGCCAGAAGTTCGTTGCCGAGCGTTGTGATGTTTGAAGGTAGCGGGGAATTTTGAAAGCGGTAAGTTCGCCCCCAAACACTGGCGCTCACTGAGTTTTTGTCAACCTGCACTTTCACAGGCGTCCAAGGTTCTGGCACTTTCGCCATCGCTGCCACCCCCGTCAAACAAAGTGAAATTGCTGTCAAAAGCCATCGCATTGTCTTTCACCTTCACCGTAGGGGTCGGATGAAATCCGACCGATTATTTTCGGACAGGCTTCGCCTGCCCCTACGATGTGTAACACATTTTGTAGGGGCGGATGAAATCCGACCGATTATTTTCGGACAGGCTTCGCCTGCCCCTAC
>Ga0209289_100799_pt1 | contig 14546 bp, 11 predicted proteins | sample GXS110809BmetaG_FD_184121 | JGI IMG/M metagenome (GOLD analysis project Ga0209289, IMG submission 184121) | Hot spring microbial communities from Gongxiaoshe hot spring, China to study Microbial Dark Matter (Phase II) - GXS 110809B (SPAdes)... ...
ACAAGTTGGTAAGCAACGATAAGCCCTATATTTCCAGCACCAACTATGAGAAAAGATTGACCGGGTAGCACTTTGTATTGATTCATCAACGTTTGAACAGCTCCGGCACCGTACACTCCAGGTAACATGTTATTTTTAAAGGTTATAAATCTTTCCGTTGCACCTGTTGCAAGTAATATGTAATCTGCTTTGTAATGTTCGACGATGTTTTTTGTTCTGTCATACAATACAATTCCGTCTTCATATATTCCAGTAACCGTTGTTTGCAATCTTATATTTACACCAAGTTCTTTTACCTTTTTCACTAATTTCCTACCTATTTCAAATCCTCTAACAGATGCGAAAAATCCCTCATGACCGAAGAATTTGTGAGTCTGTTTTGGCAACTGTCCACCGGGTTCTATGCCTTCATCAACAATGAGTACATCTTTACCATTACCGAGCGTTTCAGCTATTGCAATCGCACCAGTTAATCCTGCAGGACCGGCACCTACTATCAAGGCCTTTATATAATTTGTATTGTGCAATTTTTCTACCATACAGGTTTCCCCTTTCCAACTTGTCTGCGCACTTTCATTCCCTCACGAACGGGAGTAATGCAAGCTCTTACGTTAGGTATACCATCAACTTCGACAAGACAAGCAGAGCATTTCCCAATAGCACAGAAGAAACCACGTGGGTGGTTATGATCTGTAAAACCAAATATATCAAAGCCATTCGCTATAAGTGCACTTGCAATAGTATCTTCAGCTAAAGCACAGATAGGTTGGTCTTCAAAGAAGAAAGTTACATAGGTCTTTTCTTCAGATGTGCTAATGTCTATAATAGGATGTTTTGAAATTCTACCAGCGTTGCCCATCTATCCCCCTCCCAAAAATTCAGAATCTTCAATTAATATTATAGTTATCACGTAATTTAAAACAAAGCACCGAATTTATTCGTTTTACGAAATGAATAGTTATTTGAGTTAAAAACCAAGGTTTTTCTTTATCTCTGCTCTTTTTGTAATGTTAGAAGAGATAAAAAAATAGTGAACAAGTTTTTCAGAATAATGTTTGTAATTTTATGCCCGTATGGTAAAATTTCAAATGAGGTGATAAAATGAAAAGAGCAAAGGTAATTTTGAGAAAAGATATAAAAAGAAGGGTTCTAAACGGGCATCCATGGATATACGATAATGAAATTGAAAAGGTTGATGGCGAATTCACAAACGGTGACGTAGTTGATATCTACACATTCGCTAACCAGTTTCTTGGTGTGGGATATATAAATACAAATTCAAAGATTACTGTCAGAATATTAACTCGAAAACCCACAGAAATAAATTACGCTTTTTTTGAACAAAGAATAACAGATGCAATTAAACATAGGTACAGTATATCACAAGAAGGTGCTTACAGAGTAGTTTTCAGCGAAGCTGATGGAATTCCTGGATTAATCGTCGATAAGTTTGGCGATTATCTATCTGTCCAATTCAATACACTTGGAATTAACAGATATCGTCAAGAAATAATAGATATCCTTATAAAGAAATTTTCTCCTAAAGGTATATTTGAGAGAACAGAAGGTAGTGCGATTAAGAAGGAAGGAATTAACGAAAATGTCGGATGGATATACAAAGAAGGTCCAGAATTGATACCGTTTGAGATAAACGGCATAAAGTTTTTAGCAGACACGAAGGGACAAAAAACTGGGGCGTTCCTTGATCAAAGAGATAACGCTAAAAAATTAATGGAATTCTCTGAAGGAAAGGTATGTCTGGATTGTTTCTCTTACACAGGTAACTTCGGCATGCATATGCTAAAAGGTGGAGCTAAACACGTAACCTTTGTTGACTATTCAGAAAGGGCAATAGAAGTTGCAAAAGAAATCGCAAAATTGAACGGTTTTAATAACTGCAGTTTTGTGGTTGCTAATGCCTTTGATTTCCTAAAACAAGAATTTGAAAAATCAAAACTTTACGATATAGTGGTATTAGATCCTCCATCCTTTGCAAAGAGTGCTACAAGCAGGGATGCCGCATTCAAAGGTTACAAAGAGATAAACTACAGAAGCATGAAGATTCTAAGGAACGGTGGAATACTCGCAACCGCTTCTTGTACTCAGGTGGTATCTCAAGATGAATTTGAACACACTATCGTTGATGCCGGTATTGATGCAAAATTAATTTTGAAGTTACTTTACAGAGGTGGACAATCGATAGACCATCCGCAAGTGTACAATATATTAGAAAGCATGTATCTGAAATTCTTGATACTTCAAGTGTACCATATCAGCAAACTCTAAGCTTAGAATAACAAACATCTAACTGGGGAGGAAACATAAGTATGAAAAGATTTTCTTTATTTTCCTTACTCTTAGTTATTTTTTACTTCGAAGTCTTGTTTTCTGGGGCAATTATACTCACAAAAGATAATATCGTAGACGAAGTTGGGAACCCATTTAAGAGCGGTTCTTTTGTCGACTTGCTCTTCGATGGGAAAAATGGGTATTACATAACACAAGATGGCATATATCCGTTGTTCGACAATAAAACAAATATAGACATTAAGAATGCCCAACGCGTTGGATTAAATTATGTTTTATCAGGTTCAAAGATCTATCGAATCTTGAATAATACAGCAACAGCTATTGCCACAGTTAGTTCAGGTTTGCAAAATATATATGTGAAAGATGACTTTGTCCTCGGAATTGAAAAAGGGCAAGTAACGTGTTACTACGAAGGAAAGGTAATATGGTCGCTGGGAACACCTGTGAACAGCTTTAAAGTGAGCGGAAATTATCTTGCAGCCTTCGGTGCCCAGACGTTGTTAATAAACATATCGAATCCCCAATACTTAAAATTAGAAAGAATGTACCCCCAATTCAAAGATTACGCTTACTTTTCAGATTACCATGCATTTAGTGATGGCTCGAAAATTTACATTTACAAAGGCGCGTCAAGGCTGAGTGTAACATTTCCATACAAAGGTCCACTTTTTTCAGATGGTGTAAATCTTTACTCCGGCAACTTAATGATAAATGCTAACCTTACACAAAAGGAATTAAAATTCGATGTAAGGGCTCTCGTACCAATTCCTTCCGGTTCAACCACAACAACAAAGACCGAGACCACAGGTAGTTCAGTTGGTCAAGATACAATCACAACGCAATCAATTGGAACAGAATCTTACACCCAAACAACTCAACAACCATCTACAGAGAGCAAAGAAGAACAGACAAGCATCATAAAACCGGTCGAAGCCAAACCGACAACGAAAGTCTTAAGTCGCTTTGAACTCGCGTGGAAAGTAATCATTAACGACCAAATTTCAGGAAAGCCAGCAATTAAGGGAGATAAACTTTACATACCATTGTTAAAAGGTGCTGTGATAAGTATATCCTCTGGTAAAATCGATTGGACTTACAAAACAGGGTTCGTTGTTGTTGGTCATGTGACCGTTGGTAACAACGTTTACGTGACTTCCTGGGATGATACAGTTTATGCAATTAACGAAAATGGTACTTTAAACTGGAAGCTCAAGCTCGACAGTGATATCTCTCAAGGACCCGCTTGGGATGGTTACAATTTGTACGTTGTTACGGATAATGGAACTTTGTATATTATAAGAGACGAGATCAGAAGTGCAAAGATAGTAAGCTCATATAAGACGGCATCTTATCCAGTTTTACCTCCTTCTATTTCACTTGCTGGAAAGATTTATGTAATCGATGGTCTTGGAAATCTTTGGAGAGATAAAACAACTGCTGGGTATGTTGGCAAAGTTAAGAATTTACCCATTCTGTATGAAAATCATTACGTTACCCAAGAACTTGGTTTTACTTTAATAGACGAAGTAGGAATAAATTACCAATTCATACCTCTTGAGAGAGAAACTCAGATTATAAAAGGTAAGAATTTATTTGTAACAATTAGCGACCAGATAGTAGATGCTGTACTGGGAAAAGAATTTTTGTATGCCTTAGGAAATAGTGGTAAATTGTACGTTGTAGACAAAGACTCCAGGAAAATAGTTTTTAACGATACCATACCCGGTGGAAAATACATCGGTCTTAGTAATGGATATCTTTACGTTTTCGGAAAAGAGATTAGGAGTTACTATATGAACGACAATCCAACCGGTTTTTGGAACAGCATTTATGCAAATCAATTTAACTGGAATTCGGCTGTAAAATAATTTTGGAGGCAAAGTTGTGAAATTCTTAGGTGAATACAATTATTATGCTGTTTGCGTACCTGTTTACAATGGTGAAATGATTTTTGAGGTGCGTTCACCTTTCGTGATTCAACCACTGGAAGTATCGTTTCCCGGTGGAAAAATAGAAGAAGGTGAGTCTCCGTATGATGCAGCTGTTAGAGAACTGAAAGAAGAGACAAATTTAGATGTCGTAAGAAAGATTGCCGATATAGAACCTATCATCACACCTTTCAACACAGTCATTTTTTCGTACATTGTGGAAGTTGATACACTAAATTTGAATATAAATGAATCTGAAGTTACCGAAATCTTTACTGTGCCGATAGAATTTTTCGCTGTGCCTTTTAAAAAATCGACAATCGACGTGGTTTTACAACCACCCGATGACTTTCCGTACGAATTAGTACCAAACGGTAAGAATTATCCATGGCGAAAAGGACGATACGAAGTACTATTTTATAAATGGAAGAATTACATAATCTGGGGTATAACAGCAAGGATAGCCAAAAGAGCCTATGATATACTGAAAAGTTCATTATAGCTTTTCGGTCAATCAAGGGGGATAGACTTTTTATGTTTTTTAGTACAAACTCGGCGGTGTTAGTTGGTATAACGCCAGTGCTCGTAACCGTAGAAGTTGATATCAATACACGGTCTGTAAAAAGAGATATAAACATCGTTGGATTGCCAGATACCGCGGTTAAAGAAAGTAAACAAAGGATAATAAGCGCATTCAAAAACTCCGGAAGTTTATTACCTGACGGATTAATAACTGTCAACTTAGCTCCAAGCGATATCAAAAAGGAAGGTACGTTTCTTGATTTAGCGATTGCCCTTGGAATTCTCGGCGCAGCTAAGCTTATCCAACCCTTTGATGGAATAGTCCTTGGAGAACTTGGGCTGGATGGTACAATAAGAAAAGTACGTGGAGTTTTACCAATTCTTTTGGAATTTCAAAACAGTGATAAAACATTCATAATTCCACAAGAAAATGCTCACGAAGCATCGGCAACAAATTCAAAATTCATCGCATTCTCAACTCTTCATCAAGCAATCCTTTCACTTAAAGATGGACAAAAATTAATTTCGCAGAATCAAGGAAAAATAAACATTGAGAGTAATTATACATTCGATGAAGATTTCTCAGATATAAAAGGGCATACAATTCCAAAGCGAGCATTTGAAATTGCGGCGGCAGGTGGGCATAACCTCTTAATGGTTGGACCACCTGGTACAGGTAAAACTATGTTTGCACGAAGGTTTCCAACTATCTTACCACCTATGAATGAGACAGAGATTATAGAAACATCGAAGATATACAGCGCCGTTGGGCTTTTGAACTCATCACTTATAACCAAAAGACCATTCAGAAGTCCACATCACACATCAAGTGCCGTTGCTATAATCGGTGGTGGTACAAATATCAAACCGGGCGAAGTTACACTCGCACACAACGGTGTGCTCTTTCTCGATGAGTTACCTGAGTTCAGAAGAGATGTCTTAGAAGCACTCCGCGAGCCACTTGAGGACGGAGTTGTTACCGTATCACGTTCAAAAGGTTCACATACATTTCCAGCAAATTTTCAGTTAATAGCTGCGATGAACCCATGCCCGTGTGGATATTACGGAGACAAGGAAATAGCTTGTAAATGCTCACCGTACGAAATAAAAAGATACTGGAAAAACATCTCTGGACCGATACTTGACAGAATTGATTTACAAATCCAAATACCAAGAATATCGTACGAAGAAATGCGAAGCAAAGACACAGGAGAAAAAAGTGAAAGAATAAGAGAAAGAGTAATGGGTGCAAGAGAAAGACAATTCAGACGGTACAAAGATGAGAAGATAAAACTCAACGCAAAACTATCACATAAATTAGTGGAAAAATACGTAAAACTCACAGACGAAGCCGAAGAGATACTGAAAATGTACGTACAAAGGTACAAACTTTCAGGACGTGCAGTCGATAAGATACTCAAAGTTAGCAAGACAATAGCCGACCTAAATGGTACTGAGATAGTCGATGTGAAATGCATTAGTGAAGCTCTCCAGTACAGACTGATGAATTTCAATACAGAGTTCTTATTATAAATCAGTAAATCAGCGCAAAGGAGGGGGAGGGGAATGAATAAAGACTTGGTCAAAAGTGGTAAAATACTCATGGGAGTTGGAATGCTTGTTATGTTAACATTTGCGTCTTTTGACGAAGGTTTAGTAGCTGTTTTAATAGGAATGATATTAACAATCGTTGGTGCAAAAAGGGTACAAAATGGTAGTAGAGTTCCTATCGTTGGCAAAATAATTGCTTCAATGGTAATTGGAGGAGGATCGGAACTCATAGGTTTCGGAATGTTTTCAACTATTTTAGACAAATTAGATGGTGACAAAGTCTACAATCTTTTGATTTTATTAAAAAATGGTAATTGGAGAACATTACTACCGGCTTTAATAATTATAGCAGTTGGACTTATGATAGATTCATACCTATTTTACCTCATCTCTGGTGAAATGTACAAAGCAACAGAAATAAGTACATTTAAAACCGCTGAAAAATTGTACAAAATTTCAATTTGGTCAATTCCTTTGCTTTTTGGTATTTTTATAGCTTTTGCGGCTGAAATAGCTTTTATCGTTGCTGGATTTTCTGAACTGGTAGTTCAAGAAGAGACAGCCTAAAAATCTTTTAAATCTTTTAAGAAGGGGAGAGTAGACAAATGCAGGATCTTAAAAATTACTATAGGAAAATGAGCAGGTTTTCAAGTGCGGTATCGTTGCTTTATTGGGATATGCAAACGTATATGCCATCTCAAGCAGGTCTTTACAGAGCAGAAGTTATCTCTGAGATAAGTTCATACATTTTCAAATTGTCGATAGATGACACGCTTGGTAAAATGTTGGAAGAAGCTCAGCCGTCAGACGAAATAGAAAAAGCTATCATACGTGTTGGAAAGAAAGATTACAATATCAGCAAAAAGATTCCTCCGGAACTTTACGAAGAGGTCGCAAAACTTGCCACGATTTCAGAACAAGAATGGCAAAAAGCAAAACCGACAGGTGATTTTTCTCAAGTAAAGCCTTATCTTGAGAAACTTGTGGAACTGAACAGGAAAATTGCAGAGTTAATTGGTTACGAAGATGAACCGTACAACGCACTTTTGGATGAATTTGAACCGGGAATGAAAGCTTCAGAACTTGAAGCTATATTCAATCCGCTCAAGGAATTCACAACGCAGATCTTGGAAAAGATAGAGCAAACTGGTACTAAAGAAGATATGTTCAACATTGTAATCGATGTTGAACGACAAAAGAAATTCAACGAATGGCTCATAGGATATTTGAAATACGACTTGGAAAAGGGAAGACTTGATGTATCGGTTCATCCATTCACAAATCCAATAGGTATAAACGATGTCAGGATAACAACAAGATATATAGAAAAAGATATCAAAAACTCGATTTATTCCACTATTCATGAATTCGGTCATGCATTGTACGCACTATCAATTCCTTCTGAATTTTACGGATTACCGGTGGGTTCAAGTGCCTCTCACGGCTTCGACGAAAGTCAGTCAAGATTCTGGGAAAACGTACTTGGTAGAAGTTTGGCTTTTTGGAAAGGAATATATGAAAAATTCATAGAAATATTCCCAGAATTTTCAAAATACAGTGTTGAAGAGCTATGGAAAGCTATCAACGAAGTTAAGAGATCTTACATTAGAACTGAAGCGGATGAGATAACGTATAACTTGCACATCATCTTGAGATTTGAGATAGAGCGTGGATTTATCAACGGACAATTAAACGTTTCCGATTTGCCAGACATATGGAACGAAAAATTTGAAAAATTGATAGGTCTTAAAGTGCCAAATAATACAATTGGCTGTATGCAAGATCCACATTGGTACGGTGGTGCTTTTGGTTACTTTCCAACGTACTCACTTGGCAATTTGTATGCAACTCAGATTTACGAAAAACTAAGGCAAGAAGTTGATTTCGACAAACATGTTGAAGAAGGGAATTTCGAACCTATTAAAGCTTGGCTCACCGAAAAAATATATTCGAAAGGTAAAATTTATGAACCAAAAGAATTAATGAAAATTATCACAGGTAAAGAACCATCATCAGAACCATTTATGAATTACATTAAGGAAAAATATTCGAAAGTTTATAACGTTGCTTTTTAAATCATAATGAAATATAGTCGATTGACGTCCCACAATTTCCGTAGGACATTTTTCTTTTAAACTTGACAAATTAGCTTAGACTAAGTATAATATAATTAGAAATACAAGTGAATTTTTTATCAATATGGCGATTTTTTGATGAAAGGGGTAGGTATGATGAAAGTGGTGGTTATAGGTTGTACACATGCAGGGACGGCTTTTATAACAACAGCAAAGAAGTTGTATAAAGATCAAGTTGATATAACGGTCTTTGAGCAAAACGATACAGTTTCTTTCCTTTCGTGCGGTATAGCATTACACATTGCAGGGGTTGTGAAGGATCCATTCAAGTTGTTTTACTCCTCTCCAGAGGTATTAACAAACATCGGTGCGAAGATGAATATGAGGCACGAAGTCGTTGATGTGAATTTGGATGAAAAGTACGTTATAGCAAAAAATTTAACAAATAGGGAACTTGTAAAGGAAAGTTTCGATAAACTCATTATCACATCTGGTTCTTGGCCCATCATTCCGAATATTCCAGGTTTGGATTTGGAAGGTATAAAACTATCTAAGAACTTCTATCACGCAAAGGATATCGTCAGTTTTTCAAAAGAAGCGAAAAAAGTTACAATCGTAGGCGCTGGTTACATCGGTGTTGAACTTGCCGAAGCTTTTAGGCATAACGGAAAAGATGTAACGTTGATAGATATATCAGATAGAATCCTTTCAAGATACCTTGACTTAGAGTTTACAGATGTCCTTGAAAGAGAACTAAGCGCTAATGGTATAAAGGTTGTTTTAAACGAAAAGGTTGTTGCTTTCGAAGGTGAGGATGGAAAAGTTAAGAAAGTAAAAACGGACAAAAATACGTACGATACCGATATGGTCATACTTGCCGTTGGTTTCAGACCAAACACCGATTTGTACAGAGGTAAGTTAGAAACCTTGCCAAATGGAGCAATATTGGTTGATAAGTATTTACATACTTCCAATCCAGACGTCTTTGCAGCAGGTGATAGCGCAGCCGTGTGGTTCAATCCATCCGCTTCGTACGAATATATCCCTCTTGCAACGAACGCAGTCAGGATGGGTACTATCGCAGCGTATAATCTATTTGAAGACAAGATACCATACAAAGGTACTCAAGGCACATCTGGAGTAAAGGTCTTTTCATATAACGTTGCAGCAACGGGTTTAACCGAATCTTGGGCAAGGGAAAAAGGTATCCCTGTGAGGAGTATATTCTCTATAGAAAACAACAAACCAGAATTTATGCCTGAATACGAAGCGGTCTTTGTAAAAATCGTCTATAGAACCGACGGTGGTCAGATTATTGGCGGTCAAGTTATGTCTAAAGCAGATATAACAGAGAGTGCAAACACACTCTCCTTGGCGATACAAAATCAGATGACGATAACAGAACTTGCGTTTTCAGATTTCTTCTTCCAACCGTATTTCAACAAACCGTGGAATTTCCTAAACACCGTTGCTTTAAAGGCACTTCAAGAAATGTGATTAATTAATATATTCTTTTGTACTGGTCGTAACCTCTCACTGTTTCGTTAAGAGGTTTGAGTATCCTGAAGCCTTTTTCCGGAACGTTGAATCTTAAAATGCCACTCGTGATTTTGAATCGTTCATTTGTCAATAAATCGACAAAGAGAGTTCTATCGAGAATCCGTCCATCGCTGATAGAAACGGCGAAGGACTTTTCTTTGTCTTTATTGACTGCTATTACTATATCGTCAAGCATGTACGGTGCCTTTCTCATGAAAACAACAGGGTTATCTCTAAGCAATTCAAACTTACCAACTTTTAATGCAATTTCGCTTTTGCGTAAATTTATCAACCATTTGTAAAATTCAAACAATTCCTTATCCCACCTATCTTCATCCCAAATCATCGGTCTTCTACAATCTGGGTCTTTTCCACCTTCCATACCTATCTCAGTTCCGTAGTACACAACAGGTACACCGGGATATGTGAATTGCAAGAGTATTGCCAATTTTCTTAAACCTTTGTCTGGAATCGATGTAGCGAGTCTTTCAGTGTCATGACTATCGAGCATGTTCCAGCAACCATGTATATTCTTCGTACGTGCATACATCTTCTCAAGTGTCGTACCAAGGTTATCAAGTTCACCGTTCAAATAACTGAAGATACTCTCACGAAGGTGGTAATTCATAACACCATCGAGCATATCCCATCTGTCAGGGAATGTCCACAATTCACTGACAACGTATTTATCTATTGAGACACTCTTAACTATGGAAGCGATAATGGCGTTGTTAACAGGCCCAAGGTCTTGGCCACAATCAAGTCGCCAACCATCGATACCTAACTCAAGATAATATCTCAAAACACTTTCGATATGTTCTCTTACAACATTTTCTTCAAGGTGTAATTCTGGCAAAGACCTAACTCCCCACCAACCCCTGTGTCCATCGTTGTAAATGGAAAATCGACTGATGTAATCTCTCTTACCCGCTTTAGCTTTCTTAAACCATTCATGTTGGTTACTCACATGGTTAAAAACACCATCAAGTATTAATCTCATAGAATTACTTTTCAGAACTTTGATAAGATGATTCAATGCATTCAAACCACCGAATTGTGGATCAACTTTAAAATAATCGATGCTATCGTATTTATGGTTAGATGGAGAAGAAAATATCGGAGTTAAATACACAGTATTAACTCCAAGTTCTTGCAAGTAATTCACCTTTTCGGCAATTCCCCACAAATCCCCACCATAAAATGTCTTATTTTGTCTTGCATCGCCTGAGATAGGTAACTCAGCCCAATTTCTCAAAACCCCGTCTTTGTACAATTTAGCCTTCTGCTGAACATCTTTGCCTTTTCCTATGAAAAACCTATCTGGAAAGATTTCATAAACAACACTTTCGTATACCCAGTACGGAGTAGGATAAACATTCACAATTCTTCACCTCAATTTAGAGATTTATTTTCTGACTATACGATTATACCAGAAAGTAGCGTAATTTCCATTTTTAAAATCATGCATTTTTACATACTCTTAACGTGATATTATTCACAAAATAACACCACCTATTAAGGTATGGTATAAAATATGATTAGAAATGTGAAAATATTCACGGAATATTCCCAAATAAATCGAAATATTTGTATAATATCAGAAGCTTTCGGGAGGGATTTTATGAATTATTTACTTAACAAGGAACAATTACTTGCTTTGGAACTATTCAGAGAATTTTCGGAAAAAGAAGTAAAACCACTTGCGCAAAAGGTTGATGAAGAAGAATATTTTCCAATGGAAACGGTTAAGAAAATGGCACAGATTGGTATGATGGGAATTCCATTTCCAAAAGAAGTCGGTGGAGCTGGTGGAGATTATCTTACGTACGTCTTAGCAGTCGAGGAGCTCGGTAAAGTATGTGCCACAACATCAATAATTCTATCAGCTCACACATCACTCTGTTGTTGGCCCATATACGCATTTGGTACACCAGAGCAAAAGGAAAAATACTTGCAACCATTGTTAAAGGGTGAGAAGATAGGTGCCTTTGCATTAACTGAACCAAATGCTGGAAGCGATGCGGGAAATCAGCAGACAACGGCAAAGCTTGTTGGTGATTATTACATACTTAACGGTTCAAAAATATTTATAACCAACGGTGGTGTAGCGGATGTTTTCATCGTTTTCGCTATGACTGATAAGTCGAAAGGTACTAAGGGTATCAGTGCGTTTATTGTTGAGAAAGGTTTTGAAGGTTTTAAGATAGGAAAACCTGAGAAGAAACTCGGCATAAGAGGTTCATCAACCACGGAGTTGATATTCGAAGATTGTAAAGTTCCAAAAGAGAATTTGCTTGGCAATGAAGGTATGGGTTTTAAGATAGCGCTCCAAACACTTGATGGTGGACGTATCGGTGTTGGTGCACAAGCACTCGGTATAGCCCAAGGTGCGATAAATGAAGTTTTAAGATATGTGAAAGAGAGAAAGCAATTCGGGAAGCAGATTGGTACGTTCCAAGGTCTCCAATGGTACATTGCTGATATGATAACAAAAACTGAAGCGGCAAGGTTGCTTGTGTACAACGCAGCAATTAAGAAAGACAGAGGAATACTCACAAGTGCAGATGCAGCAATGGCAAAAAAGTATGCTTCAGATGTTGCTATGGAAGTCACAACTCAAGCGGTGCAAATATTCGGAGGATACGGTTACACAAGAGATTATCCAGTTGAAAGAATGATGAGAGATGCAAAAATAACGCAAATTTACGAAGGCACAAACGAAGTCCAGAAAATGGTAATAGCAGCGCAGTATATTAAACAGTGAACAGTTAACGGTTAACAGTTAACAGTTAAAATTAAAAAATGATTTGTCTTTTCATCAACCACCAATTACCGTTTGCTGACAACCAGCAATTGCTTACCGATCACTGATTACTGTTCACTGATTACTGATCACAGATCACTGTTCACCGTTTCACCGTTCACCGAACACTGATTACAATAAATCCGCGAGGTGATATAGATGAGGATAATCGTGTTTGCGAAGCAAGTACCAGATACAACAGAGGTAAAAGTTGACCCTGTCAAGGGAACACTTATCAGAGATGGTGTTAAATCAATCATGAATCCAGAAGACAAAAACGCATTGGAAGCAGCGCTTAGATTAAAAGACGAAATAGGAGCGCACGTTACGGTTATTACAATGGGACCACCTATGGCAGAAGCTATATTAAGAGAAAGCTATGCTATGGGCGCAGATGAAGCGATGTTGATTACTGATCCTCTATTTGCTGGTGCCGATACGTGGGTTACGAGTATGATACTTGCCAAAGCGGCACAGATTGTTGGTTTTGATTTGATACTCACTGGTAGACAAGCAATAGATGGTGATACAGCTCAAGTTGGTATAGAAGTTGCAGAACATCTTGGATTACCCGTTATAGCTTACGCTGTAGATCTGAAAGTAGAAGGCAAAAGAATAATTGTCAAGAGAGAACTCGATGAAAAGATAGAAACACTATCGACGACTTTACCGTGTGTTATCACATGTGCAAAAGATATGAACAAACCAAGGTATATGAGCTTGTACAATATTTTTGGATGTTATTCTAAGGAAATAAAGATATTGAACAATTCGGTACTTGGATTTGACAAAAACGAAGTAGGACTTGTAGGTTCGCCCACAAAGGTCAAACGTACGTTCACTAAAGGACCAAAAGGTGAAGGAAAGATATTCCAAGGCAGTATCGACGAAGCAGTCGACAAGATAATTGAAGCTATTCCTGTGCTTGGAAAATAATTTTTCGGGAAGGTGATAGCCATGATAATGGTGTTTTGCCAACAAGAAGATGGTGAACTTCACAGAGTAGGACTTGAATTACTTGGAAAAGCTCAACAACTGGCTCAAGACCTCGAAACACAGGTTACAGGTGTCTTAGTAGGTAATCATATCTCACACCTTGCACCTGTACTCATACAACACGGAGCTGATAGAGTAATTTTAGTTCACCACGAGATATTGGAGCATTACACAGTCGAAAGTTACACAAAAGCTTTGGAAGAAGTCATAAGATCAGAAAATCCAGAGATATTACTCCTTGGTGCAACTCAACTTGGAAGAGAACTCGGACCAAGACTTGCGGCAAGATTGAAAACAGGTCTGACGGCTGACTGTACTCAACTTGAGATAGATAAAGAAAACAAATTATTACTCATGACCAGACCCGCTTTCGGTGGAAATCTTATGGCGACTATAATCTGTCCAAATCATAGACCACAAATGGCAACAGTAAGACCTGGTGTGTTTCCGATGCCGGAAGCCGACGCGAAAAGAAAAGGTCAAATTGTTGAATACATGCCAAATTTTGATGATTTTGTTTGCAAAATAACCGTAGAAGAGATTGTAAGAAAGATTAAAAGAGGTACAGACATCACAGAAGCCAAGATAATCGTTGCAGGTGGTAGGGGAATCGGCTCAAAAGATGGATTTGAAATGCTATATGAACTTGCTCAATTGATTGGTGGGGAAGTTGCTGGTTCAAGGGCAGCTGTAGATAATGGTTGGATCGAAAAAGACAGACAAGTTGGTCAAACTGGAAAAGTCGTTAGACCTAAGCTTTACATAGCAGTAGGCATCTCCGGCGCAATTCAACACCTTGCAGGTATGCAGGAAAGTGAATAC
>Ga0209289_100800_pt1 | contig 14495 bp, 6 predicted proteins | sample GXS110809BmetaG_FD_184121 | JGI IMG/M metagenome (GOLD analysis project Ga0209289, IMG submission 184121) | Hot spring microbial communities from Gongxiaoshe hot spring, China to study Microbial Dark Matter (Phase II) - GXS 110809B (SPAdes)... ...
CACGATAGGTGGTTTAAGTTGTGGCTTGAGCCATTCAACAAATTTGTCAAGCGACATTGTGCCGTGATCTTTTCGCCCGCGTTCGCGAACCGCCACTGCCCCCGCTTGTGCCTCTCGGTCGCCGACGACCAACATGTATGGGACTTTTCTCGTTTCCGCATCAAAAATTCGCCCAGAGACTGGCTCACTTTTAGCCATAACTTCCACTCGCGCCCCTTCACCTTGCAATCGCTCGGCAACTTGAGATGCGTAAGGCAAATGTCGTTCGGAAATCGGAAGCACCGCAACTTGAATCGGTGAGAGCCAAACAGGGAATGCACCTGCATAATGTTCCGTCAGGACTGCCATGAATCGCTCCATTGAGCCAAACAACGCCCGATGAACCATGACAACTTTGTGCTCTTTGTTGTCAGGTCCGATGTAGTTGACATCAAGTCGTTCGGGCAAGTTGAAGTCCAACTGGATGGTGGAGCATTGCCAACGCCGCCCCAAGCAATCGCGCAGAAAGATGTCAATTTTCGGACCGTAAAAAGCGCCGCCACCAATGTCAAGTTCATAGTCCAAGCCCAACTCTTGCGCGACCTCTTGCAATTCTCGTTCGGCTCGTTCCCATCCTTCCAAAGTGCCCGCAAATTTGCCTTCAGGGCGAGTGGCGATTTTGACTTCAAACTCAGTGAAGCCGAAAGTCCGAAGCATGAACAAGGCAAATTGGACTGCGTTTTTCACTTCCTCCTTCACTTGATCGGGAGTGCAAAAGATGTGGGCATCGTCCTGAGTGAAACCGCGAACCCTCAAAAGCCCATGCAAAACTCCCGACCGCTCATAACGGTAAACTGTCCCAAGTTCACAAAAGCGGATAGGCAAATCACGGTAACTTCGTGTTTGCGTCTTGTAAATCGTGATGTGGAACGGACAGTTCATCGGCTTGAGCAAATACTTGTGCGCCTCAATTTGCATTGTCGGGAACATGAACTCACTGTAAAGGTCAAGGTGACCGCTCTTTCGCCAAAGTTCATCGCGTGCGATGTGGGGCGTGAAAACAATTTGGTAACCTTGCTTAAGATGCTGCTCGCGCCAGAAGTCCTCAATTTGCTTGCGAACAAAAGCACCGTTCGGTAACCAAAGCACCAAACCTGAACCGATAGTTTCGTCAATGATGAACAAATTCAATTCGCGCCCCAACTTCCTGTGGTCTCGCTTCTGTGCTTCTTCAAGGCGAGTTAGGAACTCTTGCAATTGCTCCTCTGTTGGGAAGCAAGTCCCGTAAATTCGTTGCAACATCGGGTTGCGCTCGTCGCCGCGCCAATAAGCGCCCGAAGCGCTCAACAATTTCAAAGCCTTAATGCGACCAGTGCTCGGGACATGCGGACCGCGACAAAGGTCAATGAAACCGTTTTGGCGGTAGAAACTCACCGTTTCGCCTTGCAAGCCTTCAAGGATTTCCAGTTTGTAAGTTTCGCCCATGCTTTCCAATAACTCTTTTGCTTCCTCTTTGGTCAATTCAATTCGTTCCAAAGGGTAATCGGCAGCAACAATTTCACGCATCTTTTGCTCAATGAATTCCAAATCTTCAGGCGTGAAAGGACGGGGAACATCAAAGTCATAGTAGTAGCCATCTTCAATGGGCGGACCGATGGCGAGTTTCGCTTCAGGGAAAAGTTCCTTGACCGCTTGAGCGAGAATGTGAGCAGTTGTGTGGCGATAAGCATCGCGAGCGGGTTGGTCGTTGAAAGTCAAAAATCGCAGGGTCACTTCACCTTCAGGCAAAGGTCTGAACAAATCCCAAACCTGACCGTTGGCTTCAGCGAGCAAAAATTCGCCTTCTGCGTCAGGCTGCCAATCGCGCAAAACTTGCAACGGTGTAACTATCGCACTGTATTCCCTCACGCTCCCGTCAGTCAGCGTGACCTTGACTTTTGCCATGCAATGCTTTCCCTCCTTGAACTCTAATGACTTGCCAGAGTATTCGGTAAAGTCAGTTTAGCGCCGATGGAGTGCAATGGAAAGAGTCGTCAATTTTCGGATGACGCTACATTAGGTCACTCTAAATCGCTGGTTTCACTTGCTACTTCTTTCCCTTTGGTTCGGGTGGGCAGCGTTACAGTGAAAGTCGTTCCTTTGCCGAGTTCGCTGAAGACCTCAATTTCGCCGTTGTGGGCTTCAACGGCGGACTTGACAATTGACAATCCCAACCCTGTCCCTTCGTGGAGGAACTCTTTTGCGTTCCTGCTTCGGTAAAACTCCTCAAAGATATGAGGCAAATCCTCTGGCGGGATGCCAATGCCGGTATCGCTGACTTGAAAGATGATGTCGCCTTCATGCGGGTAGAGCGAAATCTCAACTTTGCCACCTTTCGGCGTGTATCGGATAGCGTTGTCAATCAAGTTGGAAGCGATTTCCCTCAGGGCTTCTGGAACTCCCCAAATGTTCGGGATACCTTTGTGCAAATCAACCTGAAGGTCAATTTCCTTTGCCAAAGCGTTGGCTCGCAAACCTTCTACAACTTCACTCACAATGCGACCAAAATCAACCCACTCTCGTTCCTGAGTTAACCGAGCATCTCGCACCCGAGAAAGTGTCAGGAGACTGTTAACGATGGCGAGCATCTCGTCCAAGCGAATTGAAACTCGTTCTAAGGTCTCCAATGCGGGCGATGGCATTTCGCCTTTGTAACCAGCCTTCAAAATGTTGAGCAGACTCTTGGCAGCATTCAAGGGCGCTCTCAATTCGTGGCTCATCTTGCGCAAGTGAGTGGATTTCATCCGCTCCAATTTCTCCAACCGTTCGTTGGCTTCTTCCAACTCCTCCGAATATTGCCGCAAAGTTTGAGCCAATTCCTTTACCTCACGCTCGCGGTGTCTGAGCCGAGTGGCGATAACCGAAGTCATGAAGACTGTGACATGTAGCGTCATAGCGAACGCAACCAATGTCCCGACAACGAAAAGAGGTGATTCGCAGATCATCGGGAACGGGTTCAAGTGGTAGTGGGCGAGCAAGCCGTGATGTTCCGCCAAAACCGTTCCACCAAACAGAACGGTAGCGAGTGATGCTAACCCCCAAGCCCATTGAATTGGCAACAACACGCTGGCGATGATCATGTGGAAGATGAAGAAGAAAGCAAACGGGTTCTCTATGCTCCCCGAAAAGTGAAGCAGCAAAGTCAAAGCAACTAAGTCCGCAGTTGCTTGAAGTAGTGCACACCGATGCGGGTCAATGCGTGATGGTCGGTGCGGGTCAGTCAGGTAAAGGAAAACGACATTGTAAAGGGCGATGAATGCGAGGGTGATGAAAAGCCAAAGTAACGGCAATTGAATTCCCAAAGATGCAGCCACGATAGTTGTCAATGCAGCGCCGACAATCGCTCCCCACCTCAATTGAGCGAACCACCGACACAACCCGCCCCTCAACTCGGCGGTGGCGAAACTTTCCGCCAAACTTTCTATTGTCAACACCTTTGCCTTTTCCGCTTCAGGCACGGAAGATTTTTCATCTGTCGTTTGCATCGCTTATCACCCTGCCGAAGTCCGATGCTGTCGGATGCCTTACAAAAAATGCGGGCAGGTTTCCTTACCTGCCCTTTTGGCTCTCATTTAGTCTTGAACTTTCGTCGCTTTCCGACGAGACGCTGCTTTACCCAATCGGCACTCCCCCAAGCCTGCGGATGCGGGCTATTGGGGAAGTGTAGTCGGGCAAAAGCATCGGAGATACTCGGTCAGTGTTAATGCCAGCCTCTTGGAGTTGCCTGTGGTAGTCACGGACATGGTCCAGAGTCGGAGTTCCCGGTGACGCTTGTTTCGCCCACTGTGCTGCGCTCAAACCCGCTCGCCTCCCGAAGACCAAAATGTCAAGGAGCGAGTTGCCCATCAACCTGTTGCGACCGTGAACGCCACCACTAACTTCACCTGCGACAAACAAACCTGCAATATCGCAAGATGCATCGTCGCGGATGACGATGCCACCATTCTGGTAGTGCTGGGTTGGGTAAACCAAGATCGGCTCTTTCGTTATGTCAATCCCGAACCGAGCGAATTGCCGGACCATTGCGGGCAACGCCCTTTGAATCGTTCCTTTGCCCCTCAAGATGTCAATCATGGGAGTGTCAAGCCAAACTCCGAGCATGCCTGTCGGCGTCACTACACCTTTGCCCCTATCCGTGCACTCGCGGATAATCGCAGCGGAAACGACATCGCGGGTCTCAAGTTCATAAATGAAACGCTCGCCGTCAACATTGACAAGGTGAGCGCCCAAGCCGCGAACTTTCTCCGTCACAAGTTGCCCCAAAATTTGCTCAGGGTAAGCGACGCCTGTTGGGTGATACTGAACAGTGTCCATGAAAATCATGCGAGCACCGGCACGGTAAGCGATAGCGATGCCGTCGGCAGTTGCGCCGTAGTGGTTCGTTGTGGGGAAGCCTTGAACATGCAACCTTCCCATCCCGCCAGTCGCCAAGACAACCGCTTTTGCCCTCACAACGAAATACTCTTCGGTCTCCAAGTCGTAAAGTATCGCTCCGACACATTGTCGGTGTTCGTCCAATAGCAACTCAACGGCTGGTCTAAACTCCCACGCTTGAATTCCCCTGTTGCGTGCTTCATCGCGAAGCACCCGCATGATTTCCATGCCAGTATAGTCACGACATGAGTGCATCCTCCTGCGGGAAGTCCCACCACCGTGAACGGTGATCATCGTCCCATCTGGTTCCTTGTCAAACATTACGCCAAGCGATTCAAGCCAGCGGATTATGAAGGGAGCGTCGGTGACAAGAGCCTTGACAAGTTCTGGGATGTTGACAAACCCACCTCCGCCCATGACATCAAGGTAGTGGCGTGTTGGGGAATCGTTTGGCTTGTCCGCTGCTTGAATTCCGCCCTGAGCCATCATTGTGTTTGCATCGCCCCAACGCAATTTCGTCGCAATCAGCACATCAACGCCTTGCTCTTGTGCCCAAAGCGCTGCAGCCGTCCCAGCACCGCCACCACCGATGATGAGGACATCGGTCTCGTAGTCCACCCGTGAAAGGTCAAAAAGGTCAGGGTCAATGCGACTTCGTGCTTCAAGCAAGTCTGCAAGTTCGTTGGGAACTAAATCGCCTTTGTTTGGACCAACGGCGAGCGGTCTGAAAGTCTCGCGGCGATAGTCAGGGTGATAGGCTTCAAGCAAGCGCTGCCTCTCTTCAAGGGAAAGTCGCGGGAATTCTTCCCGCAACCTTCTGCTTCTCGTTTCTTCCACTTTTGCGATGCTCTCTTGCATCATCTCAGGGTAAGGCATCTCCATTCGCCTCCCTCAGCAAAAATTATGCTACTTTTGTTCCAAAACTGTCCTTGCAACGATTTAGAGAGCGCTCAATTTTACCGCACCTCATTATTTTGCATCTTGGGCAAGTAATGAGGTGTAAGGGTTCTACCCTATATTGCTGACTTCCTCGGCTTTGACCCTCTCTTGCGTTTTGAGAAAAATTTCATTAAAATTAAACTGACCTTGACAAGGGGGTTGCACTTATGCTTGGGCGTAAAAAGCGAGATTGGAAAGTGATAATAGTGGCAGTTTTCATTATCGTTTTGGTCGGCATAGTTGCCGACTGGTCAATGCGCCTTTTCGCCTATCAGGCAAGTTTAAGGTCAATGGAGTTGTTCGCTTCTCAAATTGCCCAACAGTGGGATAACCTCCTTGAATTTGCGGCACGCAACGCTGTTTTCCATGAAACATTTGATGTGAGCAAAGCCTTGCTCAGTCCAAATCAGCGAGCCGCTCTTCTCCAACAATCTGGAGATTGGCTTGACAAAGCGAGGGAATCTGCTGGAGCCGATTTTTGGGTTGTCGTTGGCACCGACAGCAAGCCTCTCGTGACCTTACCTTCAGAGCATACGATTCCCTTCCCTCGCCTTCAACCAATTTGGAAAGCGCCTTTTGAGCATTACCCTTGCAGGGCAACCATTTGGGCAAGTGATGACGGTAAAACTGTTTTCATCGGTGTTGAAACTGACTTGCTTGCTGAAGGGAAAAAACTGGGTGAAATCTGGTTGCTCTATAGTCTCAGTTCATTGGCTCAAAGGTTTTCAACACCGAACTTACCGTCTTCGTTGAAGTTAGTAAACCTAAAAGGAGAAACCCTCGCTCAATTGAGTTGGTTACAAAGCAAAGACGGAACAATCAGTTTCCCTGCCAAGTTGAAAGAGTTGCCCCTACTCTCTGTCATATCGGTGCCAGAGGGGACTTTGATCTCTGATGAAAATTTCATAGCGATGCGTATGATTATTTGGGGTTTGTTGATTTTGGGAGGGTTGCTTTTTGTTCTCTTTTCGGGACGATACAGGCAAGTTTCCGATAGCAAACTTGCTGTCAAACTGACGGAGGTTTTTCACAACCTTTCCAAACGACTTCTTGAAACCAGAGAAGCGGGGAATTTCTTTCAGGCTTTGGCTGATGTGATTTTTAGGGAGTTTAATTTCTCGCTGGTGCTCGTCTTCAGATTTGACAAGGGGAAGCAAAACTATATCGCTGCTGGTTATGCCCCCTACCGAATGCTTCAGCAAATTTTAGGGCAAACCGAAGATGGTTCAAGTAGTGAACTTCAATTAACCTTGCCCAGTTCAGCCTTTGAGGGGCTTCAACATGGCTCAACCTCCACAGCCCAAAAACTCTTTGAAGACATATTCTCCCATTTGTCCCCAAATGCTCGGCAGGCATTAAAAACTTCAATGCAATTGAAATCTTATTGGTGCTCGTTGCTTTTCTTTGAAGGCGAGCCTGTCGGTGCACTTGTTACTGGCTCATCGCAGGAGCAATTTTCCGACGAGGAGTTGCAAGGGCTGGAATTAGTTCGTCAACAAGCGGCAGTGCTTTTAGGAACGATTTTGAGTTGGCAGGAGCGAAGCGAAAGGGAAAAAAGAGCGATGCGCTTCCAAGAGACTTTGCTCACACTAACGAAAGAACTGCCAAAAGAAGAAAGTTTGGTGAAGAGGTTGAAAATCCTTGCTGATAAGGTTAGGGAAACATTGGAAGTTAGTCAAGTGACTGTATGGCAATTCACTCCAGACCAAAAGCAGATTTATTGTGTGGCTGCTTCTGGAGAAGGTTCGGAATTAGTCGGAAAGTTTTTACCCACCAACCGTTATTCAGCCTATTTCTCTTCCCTTGAAGAGGAACGAGTAATCGCATCTACCTCCGTTTTAGACGATCCCAGAACGAGGGAATTGTCCGAAGATTATTGGCTACCTCTTGGCATTATGGCAACTATGGATGCGCCCATTCTGGTGGAGGGGAAAGTGGTCGGAGTCATTTGTTGCGAGCACAAATCAAAGCGAGTTTGGAGTAGTGACGAGGTAATTTTCGCTGGCGATGTGTCTGACCTTGCGGCAAGGGCGATTTTGGAATTTAAGTATAAACGCCACGAACAATACCTTTCCACCCTTTCTCAAATTGCTCTTCAAACGATTGTTACTTTGGATTGGGAAAGCATGTTGCCAACTTTAATGGAAGAAATGGGCAAAGTTGCAGGAGCAGATAGGGTTTTCATCGCTCAAGTTATTACCGATGAAAAGATGCAGGAAGTTATCCGCTGCTTATATGCTTGGAATGCTGACGGAACTTTTGAACAAGGAACTACTTGTATCCTTCATCAAACTTTCACCCCCTCTCAAATTGAAGCAATGAGGGGGGGAGAAGTTATTTTCTGCCTTGTTAGGACTCTTTCTGAACCTTATCGGCAATTTTACGAGAGCCGCAGAGTCAAAACCTTTTTAGTTGCGCCTATCTTTGTTAAAAGCGGATGGTGGGGATTTTGTGGATTTAGTTCTCGCAGGACAGAGCGCTACTGGGACGAGGTTGAGATTTCGGTTTTGAAAATTGCTGCCAGTTTAATTGGGAACATGATTGATCGGCAAAGGGCAATTGAGCAACAACAGAGCCAAGAACAACAGTTTAGTGAGTTGGTTAGTAACTCACCAATAGGCATTTACAGGAGCACGCCCGAAGGTCGCCTGTTACTGGCAAATCCCGCTTTGGCTCATATGCTCGGTTATGAGACTCCAGAAGAGGCTGTCGCTCTTATCACCGATTTAGCCTCACAGGTCTATGCTGACCCAACCTATCATGAAGATTTAAAGCGGATGATGGAAGAACAAGGTTTCGTTCAAAACCTCATTGTCCCTCTTAAGCGAAGGGATGGTCAAATCTTCTGGGCTTCAGTAAATGGTCGGGCATTTTATGATGCCAAAGGCAATTTGCTTTACCATGAAGGTTTCATTTTAGATATAACTGCCCGCAAATTAGTGGAAGACAAACTGCGTCAAAGAATTGAACAGTTGCAATCACTCTATCAATTCTCCTTAGCGATTAATCGGTCAGGCGATTTTGACCAAATCATTTCGGAAACTTTCCGTTGCCTTAAAACCACTTTCAAATGCGACAAATCCGCATTTTTTGTCAAAAGGCATAACAGGCTGGAAATCAAAGCAGCGGAAGGAGTTTCCGAGAGGCTGAAGCAAACTCTTGAGGAAATTTACTCGCTAATGGGATTGGCTTTGGAAAAGGCAACAATCTTTGAAGAAGAAGATGTGGAGAAGATGACGCAGTTGGGACAGTTCAGGCAAATTTTGATTGAAGAAGGTGTAAGGTCTGCTATTTGCTCACCAATAATCATTCAGGACAGGGTTTGGGGCAGACTTAGCATTTACTTCAGTCAACCGAGAAAGTTTGAAAGGGACGAGGTAGAGTTGTATCAGACAATCGTCAACCAACTTGCCTTTGCCATTGCAAGAAAACTGTCCGAGCGACAAATGCTCTGCTTAAGCCAACTCACAGCATCTCTGGTTCAGGCAACGGATTTGGAGAGTATTTATCAAGAAGCCCTGCAAGGGGTTATTAATGCCCTTGAGGCTGATAGGGCATCCATTTTGCTTTTTGATTCTGATGGCGTGATGCGATTTAAGGCATGGTCTGGTATTTCGGAAGAATATCGTAAAGCCGTTGAAGGGCACAGCCCTTGGAAGGCAGACGAACCAAATCCGCAACCTATTCTCATCCCTGATGTCACCAAAGCCGAGGAGTTATTAGGTGAACTTCGTCAAACCATCCTCAAGGAAGGTATTTATGCCCTTGCGTTTATCCCTTTGGTCTATCAAGGCAGATTGATGGGCAAATTTATGATTTACTTCAACTCGCCACACCAATTTCACCCTGACGAAATTCAATTGGCTCAGACGGTTGCTCGCCACATCTCATTTGCCATCGTTAGAAGCCGAAATGAGGAATTGCTTCGGCGTTCAGAGCGGGAATTTCGTGACATCTTTGAAAATGCTGCTGTTGGCATTTACCGCAGCACTCCTGAAGGTCAATTCCTTATGGCAAATGAAACCCTTGCCCGCCTTCATGGTTACGATAGCGTTGATGAACTGATGAAAGTTGACATTCCTACGCAAATTTACCTGAACCCTGAAGACAGGGAGAGGTTCAAGCAATTGATGGTTGAACAGGGTTATGTCGCTAACTACCGATACCCCATTAAGCGCAAAGATGGGAGCATCCGTTGGTTTACGAAATGGACAAGGGCTGTCAAAGGCGAAGATGGAAATGTGCTTTACTACGAGGGGTTCGTTTTGGACATAACTGATGAGGTTAAGATGCAGCAGAAACTTCAAGTCCTTCAGGAAGCATCCCGTGGCCTTGTCACAAATCTGGACGCCGATAGCATAATCCGAATTGCTATCAACACGCTTTCTCAAATTTATCCCAACTCTGCAATCCTCATACTCCGATACATGGAAAGCACCGAAAGTTTTGTGCTGGAAAATGCCAGTGAAAATGCAAGCGATTTGATGGAAATTTTGGGCATGCAATTGGGGAAGGTCTTTAGAAGAGGGAACTTTTCTGTTTTGGAAAAGAAGATTTTGTCTGGTGAAAGCGTTTATGTCAGCAACCTTTCATCGTCCGTTGGTTCTGTCTTTCAGAAACTTACTCAACTGGGCTACCAAAGCCTCTTCGCTCACGGTATCGGCGACTCAGACCTGTTGTGGGGCATGGTCTTTATTTTTGGAAAAGAAGAGTTTTCTGAGCATGATGCTGCGTTCCTGAACTCCTTCTGTGGCTACCTTTCAATTGCCATTAAGAACTCAACCCTCTTCCAGCAGGTTCGGCGTTCTTACGAAGAATTGAAATCCGTTCAAGAGCGAATGTTTGAGCAAGAGCGATTGAGGGCATTAGGGCAAGTGGCAAGTGGCATTGCTCACGATATAAACAATGCTCTCGTCCCAATTCTTGGTCTGTCTGAAGTTCTGTCTGAACACAATGACCCCATTGTCAAACATGCTTCTGAGACCATTTCCAAGTCGGCGAAAGATATTGCCACAACAGTGAAAAGGATGCGGGAGTTTTATAGACCGCGCACCGAAATAGAAGCGCCTGAGCCAGTGAATTTGAATGCCCTCTGCGAAGATGCTTTGGAAATGACGAGACCAAAATGGTTCAACATGCCATTAGAGCGAGGCATTGTTATTCATGTGGAACGGGAACTGGCTCAAGATTTGCCACCTTTGATGGGCGTTCCCAGCGAAATTAGGCAAGCAATCGTCAACCTTATCCTCAATGCCGTTGATGCCATGCCTGAAGGCGGAAAATTGGTAGTCAGAACTTACAGACACGACAAAGGGGGGAGGGCATGGGCTGTCGTTGAAGTTTCTGACACAGGCATCGGCATGGAAGAAGAGACTAAGCATCGTGCAATTGAACCTTTCTTTACCACTAAGGGCGAAAAGGGCACCGGCTTGGGATTGTCCGTCGTTTATGGCACCGTCCAACGGCATGAAGGTTACATGGAAATTGATAGCGAACTTGGTAAAGGAACGACGGTTAGACTTTTCTTCCCCAGCAGGACGGTTCAATTCTTTGAGTTGCCACCTGGTGAAGTTCCGTCTTTGAGATTGCTGGTTGTTGACGACGAACCTTCCGTCCGCGAAACGATTGCACTTTTGCTGAGAAGGAATGGTCACATCGTTTTGACTGCCACCAGTGGCGAAGAAGGTCTTGAGGTCTTTCAAAGTTACCACATGAGGGGTAATCCCTTTGATGTCGTCATCACCGATTTGGGCATGCCCAAGATGGACGGAATTACTTTTGCCAAAAGAGTCAAAGAAATCTCGCCCAATACGCCCATCATTTTGCTTTCAGGTTGGGGCTTCAAACTCAAGCCAGAAGAACTAAGCAGTGCCGTTAACATCGCATTGACGAAACCTGTAAACTCGCAGCAAATTCAGGATGCCTTAAGGCAGATTTGGTTCAAACTAAGAAAACAACGGAGAATTTCCGTTTCGTAAAGCCTCTTTGCCGACATTTTCGGCTTTGATGTGAGGTCAAATCTGTCCGAACTTTCTCTGATAAAGCCAGATGGTTTCTTCAATCAACCTCATCGCTGGCAAATTTTCGGGAGGATTACCGTCCCAAAGCAAATTAGCAACTTTAGTTGCAAGTTCCCTTGCAATTTGCTCCTGCAATTCTGGTGAAATTTGTTTAGCCCTGAGCAAAAAGTATCGCAACGCTAAAACCTGTTCATCAGTCAACCTTCCGATATTAGCCGAAGCCAAAGGCGTCAGGACTTGCAAATCCATCACTTCTGGCAATTCATCTTTGGGCAAAATTGTCTCAACGGTTCCTCCCTCGTGAATGACAAATGTGCCAGCAGCATAGTCACCTAACCTTCGGAATTGAGCGCTCAACAGCATCGCTGTTAGACCTATGCCACAAGTGCAAGGGAGGTAGTCAATGAGGCGCAAAGCGTTTCTAATGAGCGATGCTGCAAAGTCAGGAGCAGTCCCGTCAGTTCTAATGACCCTCAAGTTCAAAACTTTCTTGCCCAAAGTTTGACCGCCCCAAAGGCTCTCAAGCAAGGTGTGATAAGCAACGATGAGCAAGGGCAAAACGAAAAAGTAAAGCAAGGCAAACCTTTCAAACGATCCCAAGTTGCCCAAACCAAAAATCGTCCTGAAAGTTCCAGCACCAGAGAGAAAAGTCAAAATGGCTGCAATAGGCAATGCCAATATCGCAACGGCGAATGTGTCTATCAGCAACGAGACTGCCCGTTCCAAAGGGTTTGCCAACTCAAGTTCCAAAGGGACATTTTCGGGCGTAATTATTGTCCAAGTTCTCGGCACAAACTTTCACCTCACGATGCTGTCTCAGGTTGCCCACCCTGTTTTGTCTCTGCCGATGTTTTTGCCAATTCCGAAATTTTCTCAATTAGGAGTTACGCAGTTGGATTTAGGGGCGGCTGCTAAGCCGCCCGCAAGGGCAGTTTTAACCCCTTATAAAGGATGTTTTCGGTCAGACTATCGTCCGCCCCTACACAAAATGACATCAACTGCGTAAGTCCTACCTGAGAAAGTGTTACTATCAAGGATAGCACACAAATGTTGCTGCTTGTGTTAATCTTTGGAACGGTTTGAGGCAATGGCAATTTCGCTGTCAAAGTCGGAAACAAAGTCGCTGCTTGGCTTGAGAAATCAAGTTCGTCATGCCTGTTGGCGTGCCTCAAAGAAAAGGCAAAATTCGTCACATGATGCTTTGGCTTTTGCAATGATGCGGGATTGAAATTTTGGCGATGGAGGTGAACAAAGATGGCAAAGCAGGTAGTCACAACATCTGAGGCGCCAATCCCTAAATCTCCGTATTCGCAAGCCATTGTTGCCAACGGCTTCGTTTTTGTTTCTGGACAGGCTGCTATTGACCCCAAAACTGGCGAGCCAAAGTTTGGCTCGTTTGAGGACGAACTTAGACTTACCTTGAGCAACCTGAAAGCCATTTTGGAGGCAGCAGGGAGTTCCCTTGACAAAGTTGTCAAGGTCACCGTCTTCCTCGCCGACATAAGCAACTTCCCCAAACTCAACGAGATTTATCGTGAGTTCTTCCCTGAACCTTTTCCCGCACGAACCACAATTCAGGCTCAGCCTCCAGGCGGTTTCCAAGTGGAGATTGATTGCATAGCAACGCTATGACGAATTGAAAGGAGAGAATTGGCAATGGGATGAGCAACTTTGAGCCCGTCATTCAGTTGCTCTGCGATTTGGTTGCCATTAAGAGTGTCAACCCTTGTTTTCCAGACGGGAAAGGCGAAAGGGAAATTGCCGACTTCATTGCTGAGTATGCCCGAAAAGCAGGTTTGGAAGTTCATCGGCAACCTGTCCTTGAAGGTCGGGAGAATGTTCTCATCGGCGTCATCGGTAAAAGCAGCGAAACAGTTTTGCTGGAAACTCACATGGACACCGTTACAGCAGAGGGAATGAGCATTGAACCTTTCAAACCTCAAATTAAGGGCGGAAAAGTTTTTGGTCGTGGTGCTTGCGATGCGAAAGGGAGTTTGGCTTCCATGCTCCAAGGGCTGGTGGAAGTTGCCCGTCACGGCTCCCCAAACCGAACCATCTGGCTTGCTGCCGTCGTGGATGAAGAAAACGGTTTCAACGGCGCAAAGAAATTGTTGGCAAGTGGCATTAAAGCCGACTACGCCATTGTCGGAGAGCCAACAAGCCTAAACATCGTCACAGCCCACAAAGGGACAGTCAGAGGCAACATCTCCACAACGGGAGTAAGCGCTCACAGTTCTCAACCTGAAAAAGGCTCAAATGCCATCATGCACATGGCGAAAGTTATCTTAGCCCTTGAACGCTACGACGATGAGTTGAGAGTTCGCCAACACCCGCTCGTCGGCAGTCCAACATTGACAGTGACGATGATTTCTGGCGGGCGAGGTGTAAACCTTGTGCCTGACTTTTGCCAAATCAAAGTTGACCGCAGAACTTTGCCCAATGAAGACCCAACGGCAGCGTGGGAGGAGTTGAAAAGATTCCTTCAAAGCCAACCAGATTTGATTGACTTGACTTTTGAAGTTTCTGAGCCAGATTTGGTCAACTGGGGCATGGAAGTTACCGCCGATAATTTGCCAGTTCAGAGATTGATTTCCGCTTGCGAGAAAGTCGGGATTAAAACGCAGATGCTCGGCGTCTGTTACACCTCAGATGCAAGCGTGTTTGCCAGAAATGAACTTCAGGCAGTTCTGTTTGGTCCTGGCAACATTGACCAAGCCCATACTGCCGATGAGTGGGTTGAAATTGAGCAAGTGATTTTAGCCCAAAAGGTGTTTGAAACCTTAGCATCGCTCCCAGCAGATTAGCGAAATTGTCGCCGCATTCTGTGAACGGAAGAGGGGTTGAGGGATTTGAGGAAAAGTTCCGTTGCCTTAGGAGTCGCTTTCTTGGGAGGCACAGTCCTGACTGCAATGGGAAAAAATTCAAAGCAAGATTTGACTTCGCTTTTTCGTTACCCGCCCGCTGAGTATCGCCCACTGCAAATCCTTCATAGGCATTTCCCTCGCAAGCAGTTGGAAGAGTTGAAGTCTCTCGGCATCGGCGGCTTGGTCGTCAATGTCAGTTTCCGAGATTACATGCGCAGTGAAGAACAATGGCGACTTTTTTCGGAAGGCGTGAAACTTGCCGAGAAACTCGGTTTTGTGT
>Ga0209289_100802_pt1 | contig 14487 bp, 12 predicted proteins | sample GXS110809BmetaG_FD_184121 | JGI IMG/M metagenome (GOLD analysis project Ga0209289, IMG submission 184121) | Hot spring microbial communities from Gongxiaoshe hot spring, China to study Microbial Dark Matter (Phase II) - GXS 110809B (SPAdes)... ...
GGCCAGGGGGGGCGCGCGCAGCGTCTGCTGGGGCGTTTATCACAATGGCCGCTGACATCGCCGCGATGGCTGAAGGGACGAACATCGGCTCTTCAACGCCAATCTCGCTGGGGCCGAGCGAGGGCGAACAGCCCGATAAAGACGATCCCGCCCGCAAGAAGATCATGGAGTTCGTCGCTTCGGAAGCTCGGAAAATAGCCGAGAAGCGCGGGCGCTCTAAAGAATGGGCGGAGAAATTTGTGCTCGAGGGCAAGTCGCTCACAGCCCACGAGGCACTTGAGAACAATATTATCAATCTGATCGCGAACACCCGTGAAGATCTCTTGACTCGTCTTGATGGCTATGAACTGCAACGCGACGGCCAGACGATCCGCCTGCAAACATCGGGAGTGCCCATAAAGGTCTACGAGCGCACTCTCAAAGAGCAAGTGATGAACTACTTGGCTGACCCCAACGTCGTCTATCTGTTACTGACTATTGGGATTTATGCACTGATTGCGGAGTTCTTCACGCCCGGCTTTGGGGTGGGGATTGGCGGCGCGATCTGCCTCTTATTAGCACTGTTGGGCTTGCAGGTCTTGCCGTTTAATGTCGCGGGGTTGGCATTCATTCTCTTAGGCGCGGCCTTGATGATCATCGATCTGTTCACGCCGACGCACTTGGCGCTGACGGTCGGTGGGGTAATCTCGCTTCTGATCGGGTCGTTTATGCTCTTTGACATCAAGAGCTTTGAGGCTCCAGCGCTGAGCATCTCGCCCATCAATATCTTTGTGACTGTGGGGACGATCACGGCTATTTTCGTCTTCATGGTGACGAAGGGCTTGCTCATCCAGCGTAAGCCCGTGGCGACGGGCAAAGAAGGGATGATCGGCGCGGTGGGCACTGCCCGTGACGAACTGAATCCGACGGGGATGGTCTTCGTTCAAGGGGAGTACTGGCTGGCCGAAGCGATAGATGGGCCGATCAAGCCCGGCGAGTCTGTGCGCGTCGAGCGCATCGAGAACAGCAAGCTCATAGTCCGGAGGACGTGAAGGAGGCCAAGCATCATGCAGAAGACATCGGGGATTTTCATGGCGTTGCTCGTGCTTGTGCTGATCGCTGGAGCATTGTGGTACATCTCGACGCGCCCCAGCTCACCACCGACATATACTAAACCTGAGCCATCTGTGACCATTACCCCCGATGACTACCCCAAGCTCCAGGAGCGCTTGGTGTTTCTCATCTCTGCACCAGATCCCGCAGCATTTGCGAAAGAGCACGGCTTTGAGCAGGACTTTAAAGACGGCAAAGTCACCGTCGTGATCGAAGCGACTGACGCTGAGGCGCTAGAGGAGCTGCGCTGGGCTGTGGAAGCCTTAGACGGCACCGTAGAGACAGACTATGAGAATCAGCTCCAAGCGCTTGTTCCCTTGAAAGCTCTCCTGAAGCTGGCGAAGCACCCGCACATTGAGTTTATTCGATTACCCGTGCGGCCCAGGCCCGATTGATAATGCGCTTGCTCACGTGTCTCGTGCCAGGCGTTCTCCTAGCTTTCCCTCGTAAACCTAGAAGCACCTTGACTCTTTCAGGGTGAAGGTCTCTTTAGCTCCCGTGGTGCGATTGGTGAATGTGAGCTTCTTCATCATCTCTGTCAAGAGTGGGCTGAGCACTTCTTCAGACTTTTGGTCTTCGCTGACAAAAAGCCCCGTGCAGATCCTCACTGCTTGACGCTGCACTTGCTCTCTATATAGCGCGAATGCCGAGGCCAACCGATGCAGCCCAGCTCGCAAATGAGCTTCTTGTAGCTTGGGCATCAACCCGCTTCTGTGCGCTACAAGCAGAGTGACGCTGACGACGTCCAACTGTATGGTGGCGTCGTTCATCTTGCCCGCTTCAAAAGCTTTCCTAAACTCATTGAGCGGATCACGCAGCGTGGATGGATCCAGGGTGGGGATCTCTTTAGAGGCTTGTTCACTGGCTTTCAGTAAGTCATCCAAACGCGAGAGCACCAACGCCTTCAGATCAAGAGAGCCTTGCTGATCTGGTTGGGCTGGTGGCTGCTGGGCTCGCGAAGCAGACGAGGCAGCTCGCACTGGGCTTGAACGCAGATCGATCTCGAAGTCAAAAGTAAAGGGAATGATTTCTAGTACCCATATGGGCTGGTCTCCCACCCCTTCGACGCTCAAGCTAACCTCATGAATTGCTTTAGTGACCTGAAGGTAGGGAGTTATAAGCCAGTTAGGAGTCCAACTCAGTCCCAGCGTAAGGCGAGCAAAGCCCGTTGGCTGAAGCGGACCGGGATAGACGTTGGCTAGTGCCCCTACGGTCAAACGGAAGTACCAATTGTCTCCAAACAGGCTAACGATATTGGCCTGCCAACGATTTGGCTCACTTAAGGAGAAGAGCTGAGGTGCCTCTGGTTGTTGGGCAAGAGCGACAGCTCCCCAAAGACTAATGACTGCTATCCCTACGCATATGGCCTTCATATCATCACCTCTCATATACTAGGCAATCCACCTAACAGCAACGCCAGCACCAACCCGACCGTACAGACCGCTATGACTCTCGCCTTCTTCATTGTCTCCTCCTTTCGAGGCGGTGCACCTCTCTTTGAGATGGCTCGCTTATACCTCGCCTCGCGGAGCCCGACTGCCACCAAGACAACACTTAGTATATCGTCTTCACAACACTTCGACTGTTGGCTTGACAACACTTATGGGCGTCACAAGCACTGCTGACTCTGGAGCTTGAGAGGCACTGTCCCGCTAATCTCCTTAGGAGCTTCATTGACGAACGGTGCGATGATCCGTTCCTCCTTCTTCTCCGTCAGGTACAAGCCAACGCAGATTTTTGTCTCTTGCTTCTTAACCGTCTCAAGGAAGAGTTCCAACGCATCCACAAGCTTGTAGAGCCCGGCTTGGATTGTCGCTTCATCGAGCTTTTTGAGCAGCCCTAGCCCAGCCATGATGCTGACCACTACAGGGAAAGCGTTTAGGGACTTGATGGCAGCCTCCATCTGATCGGCGTTAAACGATTGTTTAAACGCAGTGAGACTGCTCGTGTCAAGCTTTACCCCTTGAGCAAGCTTGATCAGCTCGTCGGTGCGTGTATTGACCAGGGCTTTCAGATCGAGCTGGGCTTGCGCCCTCGAGGTCTCCGCTCCCCCTCCAACTAACACGCCAACCGTCACAGCGCACACCGCTAGTGCTTTCATGAAGCTCTTCATCGCTTTCTCCTCCTTTCCTTTGGGAATTAGCGTTCATGATGAAGCGCTTTCCTGTACAAGATACCCCAGCCCACCCCTAGCCACGCGACGCTCAATCCCGCCAACACTGCAAGAGAGACCCAGTCGAATCGACTAGAGAGCACAAGCGCCCGGATGAAAGTGATCGCATACGTGAGCGGGTTGAGATAGATCACGGCTCTCAGCGGTGCTGGGAAGATCTCCATAGGGAAGTAGACGACACTGAGATATTGCAGTATCCCGATGATAAGGCTGACAATCACCCCGATCTTGGTGATATCACGGATAAAGATTGAAATCGAGGCGAGCACGCCCACTAATGTGAACCCTTGTAAGATGAGGGCCACAAGAACCCATAGCGTTTGGGAGAGGCTAATCCGGAGCAAGAAGAGCTGTCCCAGGCCCAGCGTAAAGAGCGAAGCCGCTATACATAGAGCACTTGAGCTGAAGAGCTTCCCCAACACAATCGCACCGGGGGCCACAGGCAAGCTGAGCCAGTATCGAATCTTCTGCAAGCTTAGATCCACAGTGAGCGTGATGCTGCTGATGACCCCAATCGTCACCATAGCAAAGCCGATCCAGCCGATGACGAGCATCTGGGCGTATTCTATACCAGCAACCCTCTGGAAGCCCCAGCTGAAGACCCACAGCGCCAGAAGCTGATTCACCGCGAAGGGCAAGAGCAGCTCCCACCGCGTGAACGCCTCCTTTAGAAAGACATACCACAACAAGGCAGTAGCGCGCATACTGCTAGAGTCGACGTATCTCAAGCACCTTGAGGCCTTGCCCTTCCAGCAGCTGCGTGAGTTGTGCGAGAGAGATCTCTGCGGAGAGCTTGAGGCGCGTTCGCAGCATTGAACGCTGCGGGACTGAAACCGTCTGTGCTGTCCCTCCAAGGTGCTTCAGGATCTCTTGAGCCGCGGCGCTGTCGGCGCGAAGGACCTGGACTCGCGCCCCAAGCTTGTCCAGCCCGAGTGACTTGAGAATATCCTCGATCTCTTGGTCGGATGGCTCAATGCTGTGCACTTCTAAGAGCTGCAGCCCGTGTTGGCCCTCTAGCTGAGAGCGAAGCTCCTCCTTCCAGCCTTGAACGACTGCTTCGACGAGCATTGGCGAGGCCTCCTTTGCTGCCGGCGTTGGCATAATCCGCCCAGCTTCCATGTACACCCTACGATCTACCCAGTCAAACCTTCCCGGCTCATGGCTGATGAGCAAGACTGCTCTGCCTTGGCGCTTGCGCTCCCGGATGAGTTCTTCAGCCTGCTGGCGGCTCTGCTCGTCTAAGCCCGCAAATGGCTCATCGAAGATATAGACTGGGGTCTCGACGAGCCGTGCCTTGAGCAGCTCGACCTTCTTTTTCGTACCTCCAGAGAGTTGAAAGATCGAGCGATTTGGCTCGGTGATGCCAAATTCCTTCAAGATTGCACAGATCTGCTTATGGCTCCAGCGCGCCCCATAGAACCGAGCGTGTAGGGAGAGGGCGTGCAAGGGCGACGATACGGGATCGAAGAGCGTCTCCTGAAAGACGGTTGTGACAAGGGCTTTAGCACGGCGCGGCTCCCTCGTAAGCGAGATCCCATTTATCCAGATATCTCCTTGATCGAGTTGGTAGACCCCGGAGATGAGATAGACCAGCGTAGACTTTCCACTGCCATTCGGGCCGCTTAGAAGGACAACCTCACCAGCCTCAACAGCAAGGGTGACGTCTTGCACTATAGTCTTCGCGTGAAGACTTTTAGATACCGCTTGGACTTCCAAGGCAGCTCTCTTGGCCATAGCCGTTCAAGAATAAACAGACAAGGCAGGAGAGCAAGCTGCTCTCACTGGCCTTCGTCCTTGCCCTTACGTAATGACGATGATGATAATCCAGCCATCGCCAATAATGATAATCACCATCCTTCATCCCCCTCCTTTCGAGGCGGTGCACCTCTCTTTGAGATGGCTCGCTTATACCCCGCCTCGCGGAGCCCGACTATTGCCACAGCAACACCTAGTCTATCGTCTTCACAACACTTCGGCTGTTGGCTTGACAACGCTTTTCAGAAAATTCCCATCAGAAGAAGCTTTGCGCCAACTCCCTGAGCCTGGCTTCGTCTAGAATCACGATCTGTCGCGAAACCCTCTCAATCAGCCCGCGCTGCTCCAGCTCGAGCAGCTCTAGGTTCACCGTCGAACGATGGCTGTCAATCATCTGGCCTAACAGCTCGCAGCTCAGCTGCAGCTCGATGCGCACGCCCTTGGGGCTTATCCTCTGCCCAAAGCGCTCCCCCAGCTCCAGCAGCAACGCCGCCAATCGCTCACGCACCCCAGCATGAGCCGCTACATAATGAGAGTACCGTCGCAGCACCTTCACTTGCCGCGCAAGAGCCAGCAGGAACTGCCCCGTCAACAGCGAAGGCTCTGTGACTAATCGCTCACACGCGGCTTCTGTCAGATGCTGCGCCCGCACCTCCGTCAGCGCATAGACGCTCAATTCATGGCGCTCTTGCCCAAGGAAGCTCCCTACCCCAACGATATCCCCCGGCCCGACAACCCCGATCACCAGTCGTCGCCCGTCAGCTGCTCGCCTGAATAAGGATTGCTACACCCTCACAGATGAGATAGCACCCGCTGTGAGGGTCTCCCTGCTCGAAGAGCACTTGCCCTGGGAGAAACGAGACGGAGCGTATGAGCCCATCGAGCGCCCCTATCTCTAAGGGGGAGATCTCCCCAAGCGGGCAGGGCGGGCGGCACTGAGCACACGAGAGCTTTTCCATCGCAGCCCCCTCTCTTTCTCGGGTTTACCCTTGATAGAGACCATCTCTGAGAGCTACAGCGATATTATACTCGATTTTTTTTTCGTCAAGCCCACGGATCGAGAGTAAGCCCGACCACTGTCAGAGCGCCCTATGAATTTGGTATAATAGCGACGAATTTTATTGTGAAAAGAGAGGTCGAAGAGCATGAGAAAACTACTTGCCCTCGGAGTCCTGCTCATCGCGGTGTCGGTTGTCGTGCCCACAAGTCCCCAGGCCCAAGACGCGCGCTCGCTCAAGATCCAAGATCTCTTAGCTGAGAGCCTGACGGCGTTCGAGTCGGGTGCCGAGCTGCCCGCCCTGCCCGCGAACAGGCCAGAAGAGCTGAAGGCGGGCAAGGTGCGCGTCGTGCTCGAGGCGACAAACGTTTCTGAAGTGAGAACCATTCAGGCGCGCGTGGCAGCGCTCGGCGGGCAGATCGAAGCCGTCCATGATAATCTCGTCCAAGCGTTTGTGCCCATAAAATCTGTGAATGCGCTGGCGGGGCTCAGTTCCGTCTCGTGGGTGCGCACCCCATTCGTACCCAGGTGGGAGCAAGGGAACACCGTCAGTGAGGGCGTGCGCGTCATTGGGGCTAACCTCTGGCATGAGGCGGGGATCAAGGGCCAAGGAGTGAAAGTCGCCATCGTGGATGGGGGGTTTAAGGGCTACCAAAGACTCTTAGGGAGTGAATTGCCCCCTGCAGATCGCGTGATCGTGCGCTCGTTCACTCGCGACGAAGACATCGAAGCCAACGAGCGCCACGGCACTGCTGTCGCCGAGATCGTCTACGACATGGCCCCCGAAGCGACCTTCTATTTGGTGAATTTCGACACTGACGTCCAGCTTGGCCGCGCGATAGACTTTCTGATCTCCGAGGGCGTGCACGTGATCAACACGTCGTTTAACTTTTTGGGGACAGGCTGCCCTTGGGAGGGCACGGGGCTGATCGAACCCATGGTGAAGAGAGCACGCGATGCGGGGATCTTCTGGGCCGTCTCCGTGGGCAACCACGGCACAGAGCACTGGCAAGGGATCTTCGACGACCCCGACAAAGACGGCTTCCATAACTTCTTGGGCGACGATGAGGGCCTCACCATCGATGCAGACGCCGACGAGACTATCATCGCCGTGTTCAGCTGGGAGGACAAGTGTGGGAGAGCTACGGACAATTACGAGCTTCTGCTCTTTGACGACGCGGATCGGCGTCGCGCCAGTGGCAGCCAACTGCGCACGGGCTGGCCCTCGCGTGTGCTCGTTTTCACGCCGCGCGAGTCAGGACGCTATCACTTGAAGATCCGGCAGCGCTCTGCTACTAAGCCCGCGGCTCAGCTCGATCTCACCGTTGTAGAATTCGAGCCGGAGTATTCAGTCTGGGAGGGGAGTGTTGGGGTCTTCGAGCCCGCTATATCTCCGAATGCGTTCAGCGTCGGCGCCGTCGATTTTCGCAACGACTCGGTGCGGCGGTACAGCTCGCGTGGGCCGACTAAGGACGGACGCATCAAGCCCGACTTTGCTGCGCCTGACGGCGTGCGCACCGTGAGCTTTCGCCCGTTCTTTGGCACTTCAGCAGCTAGCCCGCACGTCGCCGGCGCTGCGACGCTCATTAAGAGCGCCCGGCCCGAATGGGGGCCCAAGGAGATCGCGGCCTTTCTCGCGTCGCGTGCTGTAGATCGCGGCGACGATGGCCCAGATAACACTTATGGTGCAGGGCGCATCGCTTTAGGAGAGCCCCTCAAGGAAGAGAAACCTGCTGAAGTGACGATTGCAGTCTTCCCGGAGAAGCTGAAGTTCGTGGTGCAAGCCAACGGCCCAGCCCCTGCCCCGCAGCTTCTGGAGATCACCAATCTTGGCACAGGAGATTTCGCCTGGACGGCGCAAGCCCAAACAGATCCCGTGAAGCTCTCTGCAGCAAGCGGGGTGGGGCGGGCGATAGTGCAGGTGAGCGTAGACACTGCGGGCTTAGTCGCAGGCACCTACGAGAGCGCGATCGTGATCACAGCCGAAAACGCGCAGAACAGCCCGCTCACCGTGCCCGTCGAGATTGTGATTACCGAAAGTGTCCCCAGAGAGCTCATCACGCTCTTCTTCAGCAGAGTAGAGTTTGTCAATCCGTCGGCGTGGGCGCGAAGCGAGCGCAGCACGCCAAGCGACGGTTGCTTCGTTTACACGAATAATAGTTCTGAAGTGCAGCGCATCCGCGTGACGCTCGGCAGCACAGTGACAGAGTACGACGTGCCCGCTAGCAATACTGTAACGGCGTGCGGGGATATTCTATACGTAGATTTGAGGCCGAAGGGCTTGTGATAGCAGTGAAGAAGAGGCATATCAACGATAAGTCTTCTCGGCACGCGGGCGGATGGTGATGATCTCGATGTGTTGTCTGTTAAAGACCGGGAGAAAGAAAATCCGATAGCGCCCGACGACCTTGCGATAAAGCCCCTTCCATTCTTGGCCCTTGAGGGGTTTCACATTGCCTTGAAAAGGGTCGTTGCACATTCGGTCAATAGCTCGCCGGATCATCTGTTGTTGATCTCGTGGGAGACGCCTGAGCTCTTTATACGCTTCTGGGGTAAAGCCGATGGTCCAGGACATGTAGAGACGAGCAAGTTAAAGCTTTAATCGCTTCTTCACTTGATCCCAAGAGATGCTCTCACCGCCCTTGACCTGGGCTAAGCCGCGTCTGAGAGAGGCTTTATCCGCAGAGGTGAGCACGTCGTCGAGGTCAGCGGTATCCAGGGGCTTGATGACGATGACCCCGTTTCTGCGCGTGACCTCAACCCATTGGCCCTCACGAAATCCCAGTGCCTTAAGAATCTCTTTGGGAATCGTCACGCGACGGCTGGCACTGATCTTCACTACCGGCATACGTTTCTCCTTCAGGAACAGTGTACCCCATCTTCACAACAGAAGTCAAGATTGGCATTGCGGGCAGAAATACGTGCCGCGCCCGCCTTGCTCAATGCGCACTATGGGCGTACGACAGCGCACGCACGGCTCGCCCGCGCGATCGTAGACCTTCAAAAAGTTCTGAAAGCCCCCAGGCTCGCCCGTGAGCCCTCTATACGTTCTCACCGACGTCCCCTGCTTGGCAATGGCCTGTGCGAGGACCTTCTCGATCTGAGCAAAGAGCCGTCGTGCCTCGGAGCGAGAGAGACTCATAGCTGGACGCCGCGGGTGAATCTTACTAGCAAAGAGCGCCTCGCACGCATAGATGTTCCCGATCCCCGCGATCTTGCGCTGATCGAGTAAGAGTCTTTTGATCTCTTGATCAGTCTGCAAGAGCGCACGAAAGTTTTTAAAAGTATAACTAGGCTGGAACGGCTCGATTCCCAAAGCAGCTAACGGGGGCAGCTCGTGCGCGTGGGCGCTCGGCACAAGATGGAGCGTCGCCAGACGCCGCGTGTCGTGAAAATAGAGGGTCTTATTCCCAGTGAACTCGAAGACGAATCGCGGGTTTTCTATCGGGCTGAGCGTGAGCCACCCCGTCATACGCAGGTGCAGAATGACCGTGTTTTCCCCAAAGTCGAAGAGCAGAAACTTCGCGCGCCGTTTCACCGCGCGCAAACGACGGCCCACGAGCGCGCGCTGAAGCGTTTGCTCCGAGGCGTTCTGGAGCAGACGCGGCTCATAGATTTTTAGGGCGTTCAGCGTGCGCCCTTCGAGCTCTTGCGCTAGCGCGCGGCGCAGTGTCTCGACTTCAGGAAGCTCGGGCATAGCTTGTAAAATTTTCGGCCCTCACCCCGGGCGCGCTGAGATGAGGGCCTCCCACCAGCACCGCAAGTAGTCTAGTCGCATTCCGAAAATCCGCAGTCGCTGCAGATGTAGCAGCCGTTGGAGAAGATCAAGACGCCACCGCAACTGGGGCAGAGCTCGACGTCGCGCTTGGCATCATAGCCGTTGGAGCCTCCAGGAGGCACCGGCCGCGACTTCACTTCTTCTAAAAGCGTCAACTGCTCGCCACCGCGAAGATACTCCGCGATCGCTTTCGCAATGGCATCGGGCACGGAGAAGACCACTGTGCCGTCCTCTTGGACCACCGGGCGCGAGCCGCGAATCAAGCCGAGCTGATCGATGATCGCGCTGGGCTTGACCCCGGAGCGCAACGCCAGCGAGATCAACCGCCCGATCGCTTCCGTGAATGCTGCCGTTGAGGTGCCGGACTTGCCCAGCCCCTGGACAAAGACTTCAAAGATCCCTTCATCGTCTTCGTTGATGGTGATGAAGACCGTGCCCAGCTCGGTCTTCATGCGATACGTCTTGCCTTTGACGACGCGAGGGCGTGGGCGTGGCACCAGGGTCGCTCGGGCGGGCTTCTCCGCTTCTTTCGCGGCTTCTTTGGTCACAAGAATCCCCTCGCGCGAGCCCTCCCTATAGACCGTGATCCCCTTGCAGCCCGCTTTCCACGCCTCAAAGTAGATATCCCCAATCGTCTCGGGCGAGACGTCTTTCGCTAAGTTCACGGTGCTGGAGATCGCATGGTCAATATGCTTTTGGATCGTCGCCTGCATGCGGACTCGCATAATCGGCTCGATCTCGTGGGCTGTGACGAACGTCGTGGGCAACTGGTTGATGTTAGAGAGCCCCATCTTCTCCATGTACTCGCGCACCAAGGGGTGGCTCACTTCAAATTCGCCCTTGCTGAGCGACTTCGACTTGCGCACGTAACTGAGTGAGAAAATCGGCTCGATCCCGGATGAACAGCCCGCTAAGACTGAGCCGGAGCCGACAGGCGGCACCGTCAACAGCGCCGCATTGCGCAGCCCGTTCTTCTTGATCTTCTCAATCACCGACGTGTCCAGACGCTTGATGAACGCACTGCGCAGATGCTTCTCAAGGTCGAATGCCGGGAACGTCCCCTTCTCCACAGCGAGTTCGGTGCTCTCGTCGTAGACGATGTGTTTGATGCGCTCAAAGAGCTTATCGGTAAATTCGATGGCTTCTTCAGTGTCGTACTTGAGACCGAGCTTAATGAGCATGTCGCCAAAGCCCGTAAAGCCCACGCCGATGCGTCGTGAGCGCAGGGATGCTTCACGCTGGGCCGGTAGGGGATGCTTGTCGGCGTTGTAATCGAGCACGTCGTCTAAGAAGCGCACGGCGTAGCGCAGGGCTTTTTCGAGATTGGCCCAGTCTATTCGCGCCGTGGGCGCGAAGCTGTCTAGCACAAATTTCGACAAGTTAATATTCCCCAGACAGCATGCTCCATAGGCTTCCAAGGGGATCTCCGAACATGGGTTGGTCGTGATCACTTCCATCCCGTTGTATTCGGTCGTTGACTCGCGCTTGACCGTGTCCCAGAAGATCACGCCCGGCTCAGCTGACGCCCACGCGTTCTTGACCAATTTCTCCCAGATCTCTCTCGCGCGCACTCTCTTCTCGAAGCGCCCGATTCGCTCGTTCTCGTAGCGCAGCACGAAATCTTCATCGCGCTCTACAGCGCGCATGAACTCATCTGTCACGCGCACGCTGATATTCGCGTACTGCACTTTGCGGCGTTCTGGGTCGTTCTTGATCTCAATGAAATCGAAGACGTCCGGGTGGTCGACGCTGATCGTGATCATCAACGCGCCGCGCCGCCCGCTCTGCCCGATGGTGCCTGTTGTTGTAGAGAAGAGCTCCATGAAGCTCACCGAGCCTGAGGAGTAGATCGCTGAGTTATTGACGGGCGAGCCTTTGGGGCGCAGAATAGAGATATCTGTTCCGACGCCGCCGCCAAGGGAGTATGTGCGTGCGGCTTCCTTGCACCATTCAAAAATCCCCTCGATGGAGTCTTCTTTGATCGGAATGACGTAGCAATTATGCGCTACAGCAAACTCTGCGACGAACGAGTGATCTTCCGCGACGCTCAGGTCATAGACTGTTATGGGCCGTGAGGTAGTCCAGCCGCACTCTTTGACCTTGACAAAGAGCTCCCCGTCCACGACTTTATAGAAATATTTTTGCGGGGCTTCAGTAAACGAGGACTCGTAGTCCCAGTCCCCCTCAAGCCAGGCCTTGAGTGCCTCGACATACCGTTGGGTGCCGATATGAACCCACATGCCGCGATGGCGCGTGTACTTCAGGATCCCTTCCCAACGCAGCGATGCGACAATACCTAAGCGCAACAAGATGAAGAAGACCTGACGCACCAGCGAGGGGTTGGCGAGGAAGAGCTTCACAGAATCGTCCTGAACAACTCCATCGCCCAAGAAGAGCCCGGCTATGAACGCCTTCTGCACGATGGGCGGTGCCGTCAGGAACCACGCAGGCAACTCCTTCTCGTGAGCCCGCACGACTCCGCCGAAGAACGAGCGCACAAATTGTGCCAGGAGTTTGCTATGGACATAGACACGCAACCAGCGCCCTGGCTGATCCGCACGCTCTTGAATCGAAGCTTCTAGGCCGAAGAGTTGGCGCGTGAGCTCGCAGATCGCCTCAGCGTACGGGCGTTCGTCTTTGCTCAGGGTAAAATAGACGCTGGTGTCCGTGACCCCTCCTTCGGCCACAAAGAACCCCAACCATAAGCCGAAGCGCTCGTCTACGGCGATCTGTCTGCGAACCCGCTTGCTCTCTTTGACTCCAACAGCTCCATTGCCCCCGATATACGCCGTCGCCGTATAGACGCTCTCGTCTTCCTCAAGCAGGCGCTCTTCCACGTAGTCGGCAAGGTCGAGCTCGCGCGGAGCATCGGTCTCAGTGGGGGCGAGGCGTCCTACCCGCACATAGTGCGATGGTGTGAGCTCCTGAGCTGTGACCCACTCTACGCGTGTGCCGTCATAGGCGAGGAAGCGATGCTCCTTGGTTGTGTAGATCGTCTGATCGCCAAGATACCAGAGCTTAAGAGAACGTAATGGCTCTTCGATCTGGCGGCTCATCGTGTGGGTGACGGGGCGGAAGCGATTGCGATGGGTGAGGACCTCCTCGCCCACCTCGATCTGCTCAATAGGTTTAGGGCCCTGGCGTGTCCAGACCTGTGTGCCTGCGGGGAAGCAATTGAGAAGCGTGGCGCGTCTGGGCTGCCCCGCTCCAAACATAATCCGCCCGCCGGGGATGAAGCGAAAGTCTTCCAAGAGCCAGGAGAACTTCTTCTCCCACTCGCGACGCTTCTTGGAATCTGTTTCGACAGAGGCGATCTCGCGCGCCACGCGCGCCCACATCTCTAGAGGGGTTTTTTCTATAATTCTCCCCGATAGATCGCGCAGCGCATATTTATCTAAAAAGCAACGAATGCGCAGCTCATCGCCTCCGAAGAACTCAACGGTCTCCGGGGCAATCGCGGTGGTCTTAGGTGTGCTGATCTCCTGCACCATCTCAGATTTTCCCCCTTCTTGCGTGACGCCGCGCTGATCACTTGTGCCTCAGATCGGTCGCACACACGGTGGGGCCGATCGTCTAGGAAAGTCCCTTCCTATGTAGATTATAGCGAATCTGCGGCGTGTCGCAACGTGATGTGCGCTACACTCCCAAGGACCATTATGAGGGAGGGGCTCTTCCCTGTCAAGGGCGACAGCCGTCACAGATTTTCAATAACAGTAGGCCATTCCCGTTAAACTGTCACGCTCTCGCCGGGACGCATGATGATGACTTGGGTTTTGCTGTGTGACTCCACCATCGCCTTGAATCTGTGGGGGTCTTGGGTGATCGCCGGGAGGGTGTTATAGTGAATGGGAATGGCGATCTTGGGTTTGAGCAACTGGACGGCTTCGGCAGCGGCCTCGGGGTCCATAGTGTAGTAGCTGCCGATGGGGAGAAACGCTATATCTAGTCCAAGCTTTCCGATCAAGGCCATATCGCTGAAGAGCGCGGTGTCCCCCGCGTGATAGATTTTTCGGTTCTCTAGAGTTGTGAAGACTATCCCACAGGGTTCGCCCAAGTAATGTCCGTCATGGCTCGAGCTATGGAATGCTGGAGTAAACTGCACGGTTCCGAACTCGAAGCGACTCGGCCCGCCGATGTTCATCCCGATCGCTTTAGCTCCTTGAGCCTGACAGTACGTCGCGAGCTCAAAGATCGCGATGATCGGTGCGCCGGTGCGCTGGCTGATGGGGATCGCATCGCCCAAGTGATCAGCGTGACCATGAGTTAAGAGAATTGCGTTGGGGTGAAAATCTTCGGGCTTGTGTTTGGCGACAGGGTTTCCGGTGATGAACGGGTCGATGAGTATAGAGTGCTTCTCAGTCCTGATCTCGACGGCGGCGTGGCCTATGAACGTGATCTGCATAGAGCGTACCCTCCTTCGCTGTGCGTTCTGTTTTTAATCTCCGCCGAACTCGCGCTTGACGAGTTCTTTGTCTTCGCCTGTAGTGGCTGTCAGCAATATTTGGATTCTATCGGCAGCAGCGGGGTCTGCTTCTGCGAGATACTTCAGAAACGCTTGGGCTTCGCGAGGGCGCTCGATGAGCAAGGAGCGCAGCCGATGCGCGACCTCCCAGACGCCCAGCGTGTTTAAGAATCTCTCGGTGCGCGTTGCTAGATCGCTATGATTGGGCGCGCCGAGCGCATCGAGCACCT
>Ga0209289_100803_pt1 | contig 14477 bp, 10 predicted proteins | sample GXS110809BmetaG_FD_184121 | JGI IMG/M metagenome (GOLD analysis project Ga0209289, IMG submission 184121) | Hot spring microbial communities from Gongxiaoshe hot spring, China to study Microbial Dark Matter (Phase II) - GXS 110809B (SPAdes)... ...
CGAAGAGGGAACTTGATGAACTTCTCGCACAAATTCCAGACAAAAACACCATTTCCGGCGTCATCAGTCCCGTCAAATTGACCACCGATTTGCCCCAATTTCACCACAGCGAAATTGACAAAATTTGTTCCTTCATTGAGCGAAACATTAGCAAGGCAAAGTAGCAGGAAAATCAAACCAATCCTCAACACCACCAAACCCCAAAATGGTTGCGTTATCATTCTTTTGCGGAGGTGCTAATGATGCCTTTACCTTTCCCTGGCATGGACCCTTACTTGGAAGCACCTGAAATTTGGGTGGATTTTCACAACAACCTCGCCAGTGAAATGCAAGCGACGCTTAACCGATTATTGTCCGCACGCTACATTGCTCGCTTGTCACCACGAGTTGTTTATGAAGTCGTTGAAATTAGCGAAATGCGTTCAGTTCGCCCCGATGTGGGTGTTTATGTTAGCGGTGAAGAGCCATCTGCAACAGGTGGTGTAGCCGTGCAAACGGCAACGGCACTTGTTACCGCTCCCGTTGAAAGCGTAATCCCCGTTGAAGAACTTGTCCGCTACCACTCGGTGGAAATTCGGGAAGTTGGCACGATGAGATTGGTCACAGCCATTGAAATCCTCTCACCTGCTAATAAGCGCTCTGGCACAGAAGCCCGTGATGAGTATTTGAGCAAGCGAAGGTCAATTTTGCGCACTGACGCTCACTTGATTGAAATTGACTTGCTTCGTGGCGGAGAACGGATGCCACTGGGCAAACCTGTCCCTTACGCAGCCTATTATGTCGTCCTCAGTCGCAGCAATCGCCGACCTCGTGTTGAAGTATGGCCGATACAAATTTGGGAGAAGTTGCCGACCATTCCTGTGCCACTTTTGCCTCCTGATCCAGATGTCCCGTTAGACCTAAACGCTGTTGTTGCTTCTGTTTACGAACGAGGAGCATACGACCGAATCATTGACTACCGACAGCCACCTCCACCGCCTTTGACGGAAGAAGAGGCAACATGGTTGGACAAGCATTTGCGGGAGAAAAATTTGCGGTAGCCCCACCCACAAATTTTGTCGGCGCAAATGTAGGGCAGGGGCTCTGTCCCCTGCCGATTTTTTGTCGGCGCAGGTCAGAGCCTGCGCCCTACAATGCCTTGCCGATAATTGATCCTTTGATTTCATCGGAGCACATTATTGCCACTGACAACTCGCACCCTTGATTGCCCATTGACGATTTGCTGGAAGGCAATCACATTAACACTGCTGTTAACACTGCTGCTGGGCAAGGCGGGATTAACGCACGGATCAAAGAGAGTGATGGGTGGCGTGCCTAAGCCTCGCACTAACAGGGTTGACCAAATGGGTAGCCCTGTCGTCAAGTTAAACACAAACACGTCGTCCACACCATTACGGTCAACGATAGGTGTTTCTGGAGTGCCATCATTATTAATGTCAAGAACGAATGGCTGCAGCGTTAGGTCAACTCCAAAGCGCTGGTACCTTGTCGCCGTGGAATGGAACGCCAGCAGTAACCCGTCCCGGCTCAACACGGGCGCTCCACTGACACCATTGGTGAGGATGCCGACCACAGGCGTTATCACTGGCACAGCACCCAGCGTTACATCAAACACCCAAACACCCGGCGGGGACGGTTGGGCAGTACCGGTGAGGAGAAACTGGCTAACAGATGAAAAAGCAAGCCTTGAACCAACAACAGATGGAGTGGACAGAGGGGCATTGGAAGTCGCAATTAAGTTAACCGTGCCCGATTGCCAATCGGCCATGTAAAGTTGCCAAGCCGTCCCTGTGAAGACAGAAAACGCAAGTGTTGACCCTGTCGTGTCCAAACTGAGCCGAACTTCGGTTAGGCGGACGAGAAGCGGTGTGTTGCCTGTGGGGTCACTTGGATCGGGCAAGAAACGAGTGGTCGTGCCGCCGACTTTAGTTTCGTCAAAAGTGCTATTCCCATCGGCATCACGGTCATGGATGTAAAGAATCCAAAGCCCAGCAGGCGGGGCAGCGGGATTAGGCGGGTTGTTATTGGCAGGGTTACCATCACCGTCAGGGTCATGAAGAGTAGAATCTTGGCTCAAAAATGCAATAATACGACCTGAGCCGTTAATAGCAGGGAGAATGCCTAAAGGGTTCGGATTAGGAGGCTGCTGATCGCGAACCCCGTCGTTATTTGTATCCAGCCAACCGATAATCAACTGGCGTTCAGTATTTGCTACCAAATCCCAAAGGCGCACTCGTCCATTGCCATTGTCATTAAAGTAAAAAGTAAGCCATTGTCCACTTGCATTGATTTGAGGGCGCGCTGCATTTGCATTAGGGAAACCCGTTAATGAGGGGTAAACATTCACACCTATAGTTCCATCAGGTAACCAGAGAGGAGTTGGAGCGCTAACTCGTTGAAATAAATCCAAAGGTCGGGCTGTCTGCCATACCGCAGTTTCATTGTCAGCGATCCAAGGCAGAATTTCATTGACAACTGGTGCTTGTCCGAAAGCCCAAAGGCTCACTAAGATGATGCTAACCAGCAGTGTCCATTTGGTTAAAGCCTTCATCGTTATTGCACCTCCTTGCAATTTCAGAGAGTGCGTTTCTCGACGCACCGCTTGTTTTTTTGTCGGCTTCGGAGGGCGCATCTCCCAATGTGCCGATTTGCCCTATTTAGCGGCGGCTCGGAGAGCCGCCCTCCCAATAGGCTATCATCGCCTCTGGCGATACCATTTCCAAAACTCTTCTCGTGAAATACCCACATGCTTGAGCACCTTTGCCAATTTTTGCGGGTAGCATTTTTCGCTCGGATGTTGATGAACGGTGAAAGGCTCGCCGTTACGGTTTCTGCCGACCAACACGCTTCCCTTTTGTCGCAACTCCAATGAAAATTGTTGCAACAATTTCACCAACTCCTCATAGGTCAATTCAGGCAGTTTGCCTCCGTTTATCGGATTTCTACCACCTTGAGCACCCACCCTGCCAACCGCTGTCGCACTTCCTCACCATAGGCTTCCATTAGGGCATTTATGGCTTGCTCTAAGTTGTGCAAGGCTTCTTCTTCTGTCGCCCCTGATGCGACTGCATTGAGTTCATCGCAACTGGCAATGACTCCATCGGGCATTCGTTCTAAAACAACAAGCACCTCGTAAACTTGCATTTTCAGTTTACCTCCTTGTCAATTGCGAACAGCACCTCCATCTTTCCCTCCACTCCAGCACGATGCCGCTAAGGGTGATGCCTGTTCCCCGCTTGTTTTCGGCGAACGCTAAAATCCTTGCTGCGACCTGGCGCCGTCGTGCCAACTCTTCAGGTGTCGGTGGCTCTAAGGACAAGGATGGTTTAAGATGCACCTTAAGCATCATCACCTCCCGTTCCAGCCGTTCCAAGCGATTTTCCAATTCCTGAAGGGTCGCCACGAACATCCCTCCTGTCCATTTCATTAGGAGTTACGCAGTTGGATGTAGGGGCGGCTGCTAAGCCGCCCGCAAGGGCGGTTTTAACCCCTTACAAAGGATGTTTTCGGGCAGACTATCGTCCGCCCCTACACAAAATGACATCAACTGCGTAAGTCCTATTCATTTGACTGCTTTATCTTCGGCGCAGGGCAGAGCCTGCGCCCTACCGATTTTTTGCCGGCGCAAATGTAGGGCAGGGGCTCTGTCCCCTGCCGACTTTTTGTCGGCGCAGGGCAGAGCCTGCACCCTACCGATTTTTTGCCGGCGCAAATGTAGGGCAGGGGCTCTGTCCCCTGCCGACTTTTTGTCGGCGCAGGTCAGAGCCTGCGCCCTACACATCATGGCAATGGCACGGTCGCAAGGTAAATGTCCCAAAGTCCGTTATTGTCATTTTGGTCAAAGGGAACAAGGCTTTGAAAGACGATAAAAAGTTGTCCGCCGTTAACGAAACTCACAGTTGGCATCAAACTTGCCCCAAGAGGAAGCCTGAAAGTGTTATTGGCGGTGAGTTCCAGCGAGACAGGCAAACCCTTTGGTTTCGCCCATTGTGGTCCTGATGGCACAATGTGCCACAGGTTAACATCGTTGTTGGCAAAGTCAAACCGTGCCACAAAGATGTTTGGCACGCCTTGATAGAAGTTGACTTTGCTTTGCGGGTCAAGAGCAGCGCTCGTCAAGTCAATCAAATTGCTCGCCCATGAGTGAAAGGCGACATATGCGACATTGGGATTTTGCGGGTCAACAGCAACCGTCGCTGCACCCCACCAATCGCTGTAACCCCAGCCTGCTGAACCATCGGCGATACCTGCTTGAAAAAGTGGTTGTAAACCGCTAAGGCGAAGTTCACGACCATCGGTTAACCTACGAACAACCAAATCCATCGTCGCTTGCGGGAAGAACTCAGGTGAATCTTCGTCAACCAGACCATCGTTATCGTTGTCCGCACCGTCAACAGGGTCTTCGTTAATTTGTCCGTCTCCGTCGTTATCAATTTGCGTCGGCGACAAGTAGGCAAAATACAAACCGTCGTCACTCAGGGAAGGGGCAAAGGCATTGTCAATGCTAAGTGCCACTCCACTTTGCCAATCTCGGACGACAATACGCCAGCGCTCATCAGGATTGGCAGGGTTCATGGGGGTGGAATAGGCAATAAAACGACCATTAGCACTGATATGCACTGAACTTACTGGGACAAGGTTGTTGGCATCGTCATAACTTGCAAGGCGCGTCGTCGTTGAGCCAATCCCTGCTTCGTCGTAAACGCCATTTCCGTCAGCGTCACGGTCATAGATGAGGGCGACCCAGCCTTGTGGTGGATTATTCACTGTGTCAGAGATTCCATCACCCTGTTCGTCCACAATGTTCAATCCATTTGGTGACTCCACTAAAAACACTACAATGCGCCCGTTGGCGCTGATGTAAACTGGAACGCAATTACCTAAACTTGCTGTGTAGGTGTCCCGGGCTGAATCACCATCAGTATCGCTCCACAAAACACTGATTGGTAAAATTCGGTTTTGAGTTCGGTCAAGGACATAAACTTGCTGCTTGTTGCCTGTGCTGTTTAAGCCACCATAGGGTTGCAATGATGCAAAAGCGATGTGGTTACCATCAGCGCTGATGACGGGATGGAGACCTTGAATTGGTGGATCTTCATCCAAGCGATTGTCGTTATCGTTGTTCACACTATCAATAGGGTCTTCACCGAATAAGCCGTCACCATCGTTGTCAAAGATTGGATGAACTTGCCAGTTGCCACCGGCAAAAATCGCTTCCCAAATTTGTGCTGTCTGTCCATTGCTAACCTGAAAAACGATTTTTGTCCCATCAGCGTTGATAGATGGGAAACGGGAGTCAACGAAAACTCCATTGGTCAGGTCAATAAGCCCATTTGATGGGTTAATGCGAATAGGCACTGGTGCACCGCCGTTCAAGACGAAAGAAAGCCACTGGATATTCAGCGTTTGTGCAGTGCTAATTGCTATTGTTGTTGTCAATGCAAGAATTGTCAGACACCATCGCATATTCATTCACCTCAAATTCACCTTGAAAGTTTTGGCTAATCTTCTCCAACTTGTTGCTGCAAAACGACAGCATAGCCTTTAGGCAAGTTCAGGTTGGGAACGACTGGAGCACGATAGAAGTGGTTTGGTAGTAGAACGCCAGCCACATCCAGAACACCTTGTGGGGTTGCTGCTCGCCAAACCCAGAGCCACGCTGATGCGAACATAGCACGGGGCATTTCCGCAAAGGGTAGACCGTTAACAAGGTTTTGAACATCGCTCAGTTGTAACGGTTGTTGCAAGTTTGTGGCAGGGTCTCGGTCAAGGCGCTTTGGATAAGGCAATGCTGCTTTGTCTAAACCAAGTTCCCAAGCGAAACTCAAAGCATTATCTTTTTCGGCTTTCAATGGGTCAGTTGTGGGGATAGCATTTTGAGCGACTAAACGCCACAACATCGTTTGCGGTGTCACTCTCATGATAAGTTGACCTGCAACGATGGGAATGGATTGAGCAAGCAATTGTGTTCTGAGTGATTGCGGTAAAGTTAAGTTGGGATCAGAAGGGTCAAGGAAAGGTGTCCATCTAACGCTGTTGTGCCGCAAGTAATAAAGCGACCAAAGGCGTTGCCACTGGCGAAAACTATTTTGCCAATTTGAATCCGTGCTGGCAATCAATTGCTGCCATGATGGGTGAGATGTCGGGTCAAAGTAAGGTGGAGGAACGATACCAATTGTGCCGTTTTCAGCGTGAACAGTTTGAGCCAAAACAAACCACGATTGAGTCGGTTGCCAAATTGGGCGGGGCAACCCGTTCTCGTCGTAAAGGGCTAATTTTATGCCAGCAAGTTCGTAACGGACAGGCGTTCGTCCGTGCGGGATAACTTCGCCAGCGACAGGGCTGGTGATGATGATGCGGAGGCTTTGAAGCGCTCTCGCTAAGGCATTTACATCTTGGGGTGAACCGAGAGCGTTCAGCGGAATTGGGATGTCCAAGATGTTCCATTCCTTTGTCGTTGTAGGATCGGCAAGATCAACTTGCCTTCCGTCACCTTGATACCAGCGGGAAGCAACGGGGAAGGTTCTCATCGGCTCAGCGGGACCGTAAAGGCGAGTTGTTTCGCCCAAATCGCTTTGTCCATTACCATTGCTATCAACCCAAATGTCCACTTGCAAATTTGTCCAAGGGTTTCGCACAGGGTTGTTGCTATCATCAGAGTGCCAACCACGATTGAGCAAAACCAGCCGAAGCGTCCATTGTCGGTTTTGAAGGCGGTTAAGGTTGACCATCAAATCATTGCTAAGCGGCAAAGTGGAGGGCATTTCTAAAGCGTAAATGACCGATGGACTTCTGCCTTGTGGATCAGCAGCGTCCACAACTTGGTCTCCGTTGTTATCCACAGGGGCGGGAAACTGAACAGCACCAATAGAACCGCCAAACAAGTCCGCAAAAAGTGAGAAGGGAAGAGTTTGATTAGAGGCATTCGGTAGGAGATAGTGAGTTCCTTGCAACTGATTTTGAGGATCAACGATTTGGGCAATGCGAAATTGGGGAACAAGAAATGCCCTGTCCGTTTCTGGGTTCATGCCATCAAGCGAAGGAATAGGTGTCCTCCCGGAAGCGAAATTGACGCAAATGTTTCGTTCCGCCAAAAGTTCAATAGTGGCATTAGCGGTGACAGGGTAAAGCTGACCTTCAATGTAGATGGTTTCAGGAGTGACGATTTTGACACTGACAGCAACTTGTCCGCTCACTCGGATGTTGCCTTCAGCGAGAAGAACTATGGTTGGCATCCGGTTGTCGACGAAGGCTGTCTGTGGAGGGTCTTCGTCAACTTTACCATCGCCGTCGTCGTCACGGAAGTTAATGAGGTCTTCGTTGGGGCTACCATCGTTGTCAGCATCAAATTGAGCCAGCGGAACTGGGTCAATGAAAACGAGACGGTTGTTGTTAGGTGGTGGTAGAGGCACACCGAGAGGCGACCTAAATGGCTGCCCATCATGGCGAATGAGCCATGTGCGTTGCAAAACCAAAGTTTGAGAAACCCGATAGACATCAAACCGAACTTCAACGCCGGGAGGGACATAAAGGTGATGGGCAGTAAATCGTCGGTTAAAGGGTAAAGGTTGAGGTAAACCATTTGAGTCCAAAGCAGTTAATTCCATCACATTGCGTTCACTTGCCGAGTTCAAAGCATCATTCTGAAGCCATCCACTATCAGATTGCTGGCGGCGCAGCTGAAGTTGCGTTGGATTGTTAGGGTCAACTTGTGGTGGCTTCACTGTCCAATCGTAAAGTTGTGCTAACTCAGGTCGGTAACTTCCATTCCTATCGTTGAATGCACCTGAAGGCGCATCAGCAGGTGGAACAGCGGTAAATTGTTGGTCGCTATTGTTGTCAATGTATATGCCACGAAAAGCAAGAAAACTGGGGTTGTTAGGGTCATAATAGTTCAGCACATAGAAGCCGAAAGTCGGGAAAAGAGCGTTATCATCGCTTTGGTCATTATCCAACACAGGTGTCTGACCCTGAAGTGGGTCAGGCACGCGATAGTAACCGTTTTGCGAATAAGGTGGGTTTGCATCCCGTGTTTGAGCGTAGTAAATGCTCAGGTTGATAGTTGGTGCTGGTCGTGGTTCAGTTCTGCGTGGGAAGTTGAAAACCCATCGGACTGGCATCAAACCGCCAATTCGTTCCCATCCATCCATGTATCTTGGGACGCCACCTACTGGGAAAAAGGCAAAGCCGCTGCCTGCGGGAGCGCCAAAGTCGGACGGAACTGCAAAACCTTGAAAAACTTCCTGCCAATCGTAAACGAGAACCTGAGTTTGAGTGTCAAGGTGCTGGATTGTGCGCGCTACTTCCAGAACGGTTTGAGACGCTGCGAAGAAGTCGGTCATTTGCAGTGCATTTGAGCCATACCATAGCAAGTCGCTGTTGGTGCGAATGGTGCTGGTGAAGTTGGTAAGGCGATCCCAAATAGGCAGTCTACCTGAGCCAAGCCATGTTCGCAAGCGTAACCATTGCAAACGCTGCGGTTCGTTTGAAGGGATGACGATCGGTTGATTTGGGTCTCGTTCCGCATTGAACCAGAAAGGTTGTGGTTGATTGTTTGGTGGTGTCCATTGACCTACTTGCCAATTGATGGCTTGTCCTGAAAGAGTGTCAAGTATGTTGTCGCCATTAGCGTCAAGGAGCAATGGATCAGGGCTTCCTTCATTTTCTGCCGTTACCCAAATCCAATCAGCAGGGATAGGTTTATAGGCAATAAGGCGACGATAGACGGGTGAGTTAGGCTTTGGACGACCGATGCTGATGATTTTGAAAACCTGCAAGTCAGGAAGGTATTTGACCTTGAGCAAGAAAGAGCCTGAGCCAGCAACATTGCCAAGCAAATCAACGACCTGCCTTGCAGAGTATTTACCATACCAATCGTTAGTTTTGTCAGGGCGGTGCCAACCTCGTGAGCGTTCAAATTCGTCAAAACTCACCAGGATTGACGGGCGCCAATCAGCACCTTTTTCGGTTAACTGCTGGTCAGCAAATGCCAAGCCCGCTTGAGCAAGTAACAATGCTTCCTGCTCTTCACGGGAACGCTGTGAAAGGTTCATGGAACTTTGGACGAACAAAATGAAACCTGCGCCGACAGCAGCGACGACGAACATAATGAGCGTCGCAAGCAAAACTGCTTGAGCCTTGCGGTGTGTAGGCGTGAAAGTGTGTAGGCGTGTAAGCGTGTGAGCGTGTGAGCGTGTAGGCGTGAAGGCACAAGAAGTTGCAGCAATTTTTGGAATTGAGCCTTCACGGCTTCTTTCGTGCGCAAAATTTTGAACGCTTACACTCATGCACGCTTGCACTTTCTGTTTATGGAACATTTTGCAACACCACCCTTACTCGGCGGCGAATGAAAAGCGACGGGACATCTGTTTCGTCCAGCAATTGACCTGTTTGAAGGTCCCTCTTCGCCCTCGCGCCCGGTGTCGGTTTGCGCAATGTCATTTCAATGACGACGGCAATAGGCTTTTGGTCACGATAGTTCTGAACGGGGCGACGCTCAACAGTGAACCTTAAATCGGCAACATCAATTTCTGGCGGCGTAAGCGCATTAAAGGAAACCAAGCCGCCTTGTGGCGGATTAGCCTGCGGGTTCGCTTTTGGCAAACCGCTCAAGTCAGGCAAAATCCATGCTCCCCTTACCAACCATCGTCCCTGCGCATCCATTTGAGTTGGCTCTGGGGCGATGTTGTTGTCTGGCATCCATTGCGCTCGGAAAATTTGCCGACGATTTGTCGGTTGACCGCCAATGTCCAAATACTGGAAGTTACGAGATGGGTCAGAACGGCGAATGTAATAGGTGACGACAGTGTAGGCTTGTTGCCAGTTGAAAGGCGCCAATCGGTCGTTTTGAACGGAACGGACAACGAAATCTATGCGAGAGAGTGTATCGTCGTCACCAGACGCATCGTCTAACAAGTCAAGAGGTGGGTTATCGTTGACATCAGCATTAACTCTCTCTTGTGGCATGACTTCCGTCGCCTGCATTAACTCCCGAACCATGATTTCCAAAGCATAGTCACCAGCATTCTGAAGTTCTGCCATGATGCGACCTCTTCGGGCATTGTCAAAGGCTTGGGTCATCGGGATGAAAAGCAAAGTGAACATGATTGACAAAATTCCGATAGCGACAAGCAGTTCAGTGAGTGTAAAAGCGTGAAAGCGTGTAGGCGTGTATGCGTGTAGGCGTTTAGGCATGTAGGCGTGTAAGTGTGCAAGCGTGCAGGTGTGCAGGCGTGCAAAGGCATGAGATTGCTGTCCCTTCACCATCGCCTTTATTCTCCTTTTTGCTTCTTCAAATTTCATTGCAGGCATCCTTGCTCGCCTCACTGTTCAGTTGGTTTTCGTCGCCAGTTGAAAGGTGGCGTTCGCATTTGTTGAATGCGAACTGAACCGTCCCAATAAAGCACAACATCTGCAGGCTCGCCACCCTTGACATAATTGGGTGTTGTCGTATTTGGCACAAACCTATGATGCACGCACCAAGTCACCACCGTGTCGTCTGAAGGCATTTGTGGTGTCGGGAAATAAGGGCTGACATTGCGCACTGCCAATTGACGCATGGCATCGGGGTCATTGCAGTTGGAAGACCTAAACAAGTTGGATGGATGGCAGGGATTGTTGGTCGGAAAGCGGGTGATGGCGTAAGTTGGAACACCTGTTGAGCAGGATGGATCAAAGTTCGTCCCTGTATCGCAGCCTTGATAGGAACTGTAAAGCGGATTCAGACTTTTGGCTTCAGGTCTTAAATCGGAAGGACAAACAAGCATCCGATGACTTCGCAAATAACCGCTCAATGCCAACAGCCCACCGACTTGGGCGTCAATATTATCTTCGTCAAGTTTACCGTCGTTATCGTTATCAGTCCCGTCATAAGGGTCCTCATCAAATTGTCCGTCACTGTCGTTATCTAAACTATCGTATGGCGATGCAGGAAAGCCATCCCAATCTAACATGTAAAGGCGCAAGGCTCGGTGGATGACTTGCAAGCGGTTTTGGCATTCAAACACTTTCCGCTGCTCTTGAGACGGACGATAGAATGCAATCAGCAGCCCCATCAAAATTGCGATGATTGCGATGACAGTCAGAAGTTCGGTGAGAGTAAAAGCGTGCATCCGTGTGAGCGTGAATGCGTGCAGGCGTGCATGAGCGTGAAGTTGTTTCCCTATTCTTCTTGCCCTTATTCGCCTTTTCAACTTGTCACCTTGTCTCATTGCCATTACCTTTTCACGCTCCTTTATGGCTGCGATAACTGAACTGGTGGGACGATGGTCATTAGTTCCACAAAGTCTGCTTTAGTTCTCGGAGGGGATTGTGTCCACATGGATTGACCTGAGATGCGAATAAGCAAAGATGAACCGAAAACACCATCTATTCGGTTTGGCGGTTGTGACAAATTTACCTGCCCATTAGCGCTGATTGAGCGAACTTCTTCAAACTGCACTCCCATGTTGTTGCGGTATCGCACCGTCACATTCAAACCAGCTAACAGAGGGCTGAATTGAAAACTGGATTGAGTGGTGCTAAACCAACGCAACCGCTCAAAGGGGAAACCTTGCGGAGTTGGGGCATTAAGGTCGTTATTGGGTGCTAACTGAAAATCTTCAGGTGGCTTAATGACTTGGACGAACCAGTCGCCCTCAACTCGGTAGGCGACACGCAAACGAGTGCCAGAAGGCAAATTGGGAAAGAAAATCAAGCCGTTTTGAAAGTTGCTGTTAGTAAGGTCAGGATTGACGCTATTGCCCCACTCAGGCGGTGGCATTAAGTTGACAACTTGGACATTTTGCAGCCCGCCTAATGTCGTTTGGAAAACACTCCCACCTTGAGCAGCAAAAGTCGTCCCCGTCTCAACAATCCAGTGTCCACCACCGTTAACAGGGTCGTCAATGAGGTAATCAGCGCGCAAGTAGCCTAAACGGTCAGCAGTGACACCTGAAGGGGCAGGCATTGAATTTGGAAAAGAAAGCACTCCAGACGAAGTGAAGTTGGTGGGGGCAATTGGGTATTCTTCAACGACCCCTAAAACATTACTTGCAGCAGCGTTCAGAGAAAAGTTATTGGCACTTTCAGGCACACGATAAAGTTCACGCGTAACTTGCTGGACAGGTCCAATAGGGTTTGAAAGCGTGTAAGTTACCCGTAAAACTTTGAAGCCACCAGGGCGAGTGCCGTTGGTCGGTTTGATGTAAACTGTTTGATTTTGCGTTGGGTCAAAGTGAAACAAAAAGTCTGGGTCCAAAGGAGATGGCGGAGTGTTAACTCTTTGATAACGCACTTCCCGATAAACCCTTATGTCGTTAGCGTCAACTTGATTGTCACCGTTGGCATCCATCACAGGTGCGAACCTTAAAATTGCCCGCCATTGGTTCGGTCCAACTTGCACCAATCCAACCCGCTTGTTTGGGTCGCCTTGTGGTCGTCCATCGTCCAACGGTTCGCCCCAAACGAAATTGTATGTGCGGCGGACATCCAAAATGTAGGCTGGCTCTAAAAGCACAGGACGATTAGGGACTTGGTTGGGGTCAAAAGGAACAATCGCATAAGGCAACTTGGCAGGCTCGGCAAGGTAATCGCTGATGGCTTCATGAGCCAGTTGAGTCGCCAACTGACGGAGACCTGACCTTCGGATAATGTTTTGTCCCTTCGGGAACAAAGCGACGATTGCCCAAATGCCGATACCCAAGATGGCAACGGCAGTTATGACCTCTATGATGCTGAAGCCTCTGTTGTGACTTCTGACTAAACTCAGTCGCCAGGTTGCCATTTCCTTTCTCGCCTCCGTCGCCTCTTTTATGCCACACCTACCTCAACTTTTTCAACCTCACGACAAAAATTGTGTCATGAAACTTGGACAACGAGTAAGGGGTAAATGATGAGCAGCGTCCTTGCAAGGTGGAAACCTACACTGTGGGCTTTAGTCGTGAGTTGACAAATGTAGGGCAGGGTTTTACACCCTGCCGACAAAATTTTTCAGCGCGGTGTGAAACCGCGCCCTACATCAAGCCAAATTTCCTTTGTAGGGCAGGGTTTTACACCCTGCCGACAAAATTTTTCAGCGCGGTGTGAAACTGCGCCCTACATCAAGCCAAATTTCCTTTGTAGGGCAGGGTTTTACACCCTGCCGACAAAATTTTTCAGCGCGGTGTGAAACCGCGCCCTACATCAAGCCCAATTTTTTTTGTAGGGCAGGGTTTTATACCCTGCCGACAAAATTTCATCGGCGCGGTGTGAAACTGCGCCCTACATGTTGATTTTTATCGGTCGGGCAGGAGCCTGACCCCTGAACCTCATTACTCCTCAGGATTGATTTGGCTTCAGGACTTAGACCAAAAGAGCGAGCAGCAATCGGGATAAGTTTTCGGTTCTAAAGTTGCTCAGACATTGCAAATGATGCAAAAGCAAAGGGGCAGATCTCACTCTGCCCCTGCAAACGCAAAACACGGCTTGTCCTTCACAATAAGGGACTTTTGTAAGTTACAAGGCTATGGGTTTATTTCACTTTCCACTCCCAGCAATCGTTTTGATAAGCGTTCAAATCACGAACCCATTTGGCATGACCATCAACATAATTCCAAACTGATCCGTCAAAGTGGCGCTGAGGGTAATGCCAACCTGGTTGGTTGTAAGTCGCAATGGTGCAAACAGCACCTGGAGGAAAATCACCGCGCGGTTCTACAACCCAGTCACTGTCATCATTTTCGCCTAAAAGATAAATTTGGGCTGGCTGGTTAAAAACCGCCAAAGCATAAACACCACCACCACGTTCACACCATTCAGAATTGCATCCGTAAGTGCCCAATTCAGGCAAAATTGCCCCTGAACCGCAAGTTACAGGCGAACGGCGTGAAGGACAAACAAACAACTGCGCATTCTTGATATAGGGTGCAACAGCCTGACGCCAAGAGGGGACAGGTTGATTTGCATCACCGCACCAGCTCGGATAGACAAAACCTAAGGGTAAGCGTTCATCGTAATCCTGCGCATACATCGCTACCGCTAATCCAAGTTGTCTCAAGTTGCTGGTGCATGAAGACTGCCTTGCCTTTTCTCGGGCACGGCTAAAAACAGGGAACAAAATGGCTGCCAGGATGGCGATTATAGCAATCACCACCAGCAGCTCTATCAGCGTAAAACCTTCCCACTTAAGCATTCTAACTTCTCGCTTCATTTCACATCTCTCCTTTGAGTTTATTTTGAACTTATTGCGCCATAGCCTTTTGGCTTTGACGCTGCCATCATTTTAAACCAACTCTAAGTCCATGTAAAGAGTGGCATGACTTCCATCGCCTGCATTAACTCCCGAACCATGATTTCCAAAGCATAGTCACCAGCATTCTGAAGTTCTGCCATAATGCGACCTCTTCGGGCATTGTCAAAGGCTTGGGTCATCGGGATGAAAAGCAAAGTGAACATGATTGACAAAATTCCGATAGCGACAAGCAGTTCAGTGAGTGTAAAAGCGTGAAAGCGTGTAGGCG
>Ga0209289_100804_pt1 | contig 14473 bp, 11 predicted proteins | sample GXS110809BmetaG_FD_184121 | JGI IMG/M metagenome (GOLD analysis project Ga0209289, IMG submission 184121) | Hot spring microbial communities from Gongxiaoshe hot spring, China to study Microbial Dark Matter (Phase II) - GXS 110809B (SPAdes)... ...
GGGTGGATTGGCAGGCGGTGGCGTTGGAGTGAGGGGAGAGGTATCGGTCGCGAGGGGGTAAAAGTGGGTTCTGAGGGGCAAAAGCGGCTCAAAAAGTGACAAACATCAAGAAGCTGACCTGCGTTGGCTTCGCGTGCATAGAACGGCTTCAGAAAAACACTTCAAACAGCCCCTAAAGCGCACGGTTTTCGAACAGCGAGTCAAAATTCAAGGGTATAATACGCGCACGCCCCGCGAGCGAGGTTCCACGCTCTGCATGGAACGACAAGGGCTCACAACACACCTTGTCTTTCCAAGCCGAGACGAGGCAGCTCGACGCAGGTAGCGACTCAGGTTACAACAGCCCGAGTCGCAACTTGTGGTGAGATTCCTCGCCTGCGGCTCGGAATGACAGTATTACTTTCACAAAAACAACCCTTTGTCATTCCGAGCGAGGAATTCTACCCGCCCCCAAATCGGCGGTAGTCGTTCAGGCTATAATACTTGTAGAGGAGGTATATGATGCGTGAGATGACTTTGCGTGGAGGCGAGTTCCTGCTCAAAGCGGTGGAGCCGTTGAAGGTGTTCACCCCCGAAGACTTCACCTCCGAAGACTTGGCGTTGGCGCAAGCAGCGGATCAGTTCATTCGTGGTGAAGTGTTGCCCCGCAACGAAGCCATCGAACGCCAAGAGGAAGGGCTGACTGTGAGCCTACTCAAAAAAGCGGGCGAACTGGGCTTGCTGGCAGCTGACCTGCCCGAAGCTTTTGGCGGCTTGAACCTGCCGAAAACCACGAGTACCTTGATTGCGGAAAAGATGAGCCTGCAAGCCTCGTTCGCTGTTTCGTGGGGGGCCCATGTGGGCATTGGCACACTGCCCATTCTCTTTTTCGGCACGCCCGAGCAAAAGCAAAAGTACTTACCTAAACTCGCCAGCGGCGAAATGATTGCTGCCTTCGCGCTCAGTGAGGCGAACTGCGGCTCCGATCCGCTCTCGGCACGCACCAAAGCCACCCTCTCGCCCGACGGCAAATACTACCTGCTCAACGGCGAGAAAATGTGGACCACCAACGCAGGCTGGGCAGACCTTTTTATTGTGTTTGCCAAAATCGACGGCGAAAAGTTTACCGCCTTTATCGTCGAGCGCACCTTCCCGGGCGTATCCGTGGGGCGTGAGGAGCATAAACTTGGCATCAAGGGCTCCAGCACCCGCCGTGTTATCTTGGATAACGCCCAAGTGCCCGTTGAGAATGTGTTGCACGAAATCGGCAAGGGGCACCATGTGGCGTTCGGCGTGCTGAACATTGGGCGGTTCAAACTTGCTGCTGCCACGCTCGGCGGCGCCAAAGAAGCGCTCACCATCGCTACCCGCTACGCCAAAGACCGCTACCAGTTTGGGCAGCCCATCGCCAACTTCGGGCTGATCAAACACAAGCTGGCGGAAATGGCAATCCAAATCTACGCGCTGGAAAGTACCGTCTACCGCACAGCGGGCATGCTGGATGAGGTGTTCCACGGCATTGATGCGCTTGCACCCGACGCCAACGCGCAATACCGCGAGGCAGACGAGGAGTACCCCGTGGAGTGCGCTATTTTGAAAGTACTCGGCTCCGAAGTGCTGGACTATGTCGCCGATGAAACGATGCAAATTCACGGCGGCTTCGGCTACACGGAGGAGTTCCCCGCGGCACAAATCTACCGCGACAGCCGAATCAACCGCATTTTCGAGGGCACCAATGAAATCAACCGCCTGCTGATGCTGGATCAGCTGATGCGCCGCGCGCTCAAGGGCAAACTGCCCGGCTTGATGGAAGCCATCAGCGCCATTCGCACGGAGCTGAACACTCCGCAGATGCCCACCCCTGACCCCGTAGACCCGCTGGACGCTATTGAGCGCTACATCGCCCACGCGAAGAAAGCGGTGCTGGCAGTCGCGGGCATGGCAGCTGAACAAGTAGGCACCGAGTTGGAGGAGAAGCAAGAGATTGTGGCGCATTTGGCGGACTGCTTGATCCAGCTTTACGCGATGGAGAGCGCGTATCTGCGCACACGCAAACTGCAACAAAAAGGCTATGACATCACTATTCCGCTGGCAATGACGCGCGTGTATGCCTACGACGCGATGGACACCATCGAAGCACACGCGCGCCGCGCCATCCATAGCTTCGCCGAGGGCGATATGGCACAAATCTTGCTGACCGCGCTCAAGCGCTACATGCGCCGCACCGCCGAACCCAACACGATGGCGCTGCGCCGCCAAGTGGCAGATTATGTGCTGCAGCACGAGCGCGCATGGACTGCTACAGGGGCGGCGCGCGAAGCTGTCGGCGTCTGAAACATTACGGATACTTGCCAAGCAACAGTGCATAGGGGCAGGTGCGCACCTGCCCCTATCGTCTATCGAAGGCACCATGCTGCAGGAATCTCATTCCTTTTGCCGAATAAGCCCGCCCCGAGGAGGAAAATAGCGTGCGGATTGCCATCGCAGGAGTGTTGGCGTTATCTGTGCTGCCTCTATGGGCAGATATTTCGTTTGGTGGCTCGCCCAGTGCCGGGATGGGCGGGGCGGGCTTAGCAGTGGTGCGTCGCCCTGCCTCACAGGCACTGCAAAACCCCGCGCTGATTGCCTATGTACGCGGCGTGCGCCTGAGTGCGGGCAACATCGACACCACCACGCGCGGTGCCTCGTTCGACAGCCTGCTGGGGGATTTGGAAGTGCGCAGGGGTAGCGCTGCGGATATCAACACCGCCGCAGGCATTATGCGCAAATACGCCCGCCGCGACACCCAACTGCTGCTCACAGGCGATATCGGCATCATCGCCAACGGCATCGGCATCTCGGTGGGCGGAATCGTGGATGCGCGCCTGCTGCCCAACGCTTCGCTCCAGAACTGGGCGCGCACCGACGGCAACCCCGCCAACATCCCGCCTGATGGACGCGCCGCGCTGATTGCCGTGGGCGTGGTAAGCCTGCCTGACATCACCGCAGGCGTGCGCCTGCCTTCCGATGAAGGTGAGATGGCGGTGGGCATCCGTATCCGCGCTCTGCGCCTCTACTATACGCACTATTTTGCCGACCGCGCCCAACTCCAAGCGGGACAAAGCGCCACCCGCGCTCCCGAGCTGCGCGGACGCGACTACCTCGAAAAAACCGCCACGGGTGTGGATGTGGGCTTCCTGTGGCGCCCTGCGGGCAATGAAACTTACACCCTCGCGTTGGTCGTGGAAAACTTCGTGGAACCCGACATCCGCTTCCAAGCCACCGACCGCAACGGCAACCTGTTCAACTTCAAACCCCTCAAACGCACCTACCATCTGGGCGCTGCCATAGACTTGGATACAGGTACGCTGATTGCGCTGGATCTGATTGACCTTGGCAACAGCGTGGGGCGTGGCGAGGTGCGCATCGGTGTGGAGCAGCGGTTCGGGCGAGGTCTGGCAGCTCGCACGGGCTACGCCTCGCGCACAGGTTGGACCGTAGGGTTGGGCATCGGTGGATTCAACATCGCCTACTCCGACGCCTTGCCAATCGTTGTCTCCCGTACACTGAACTTTTAGCCATGCCGTTCATTTCGCGCAACCCATTCACGGAAGAGGTCATTCGCGAGTTCCCATCGCATGACTGGGACTCGATAGAGGCGCGCCTGGCAACGGCACGCCTCTCGTTCTTGCGCTGGCGCGAAACCACCCTTGCCGAGCGCGCCCGCGCCCTCAATGCTATCGCCAGTTACCTGCTGGAAAACCGTGATGAGCTGGCAACACTCATCACGCAGGAGATGGGTAAGCCCATCCGCCAATCACGTGCTGAGATTGAAAAATGCGCGCGTGGGCTGCGCTACTTCGCCGAAAACGGCGCGGAGATGCTCAAACCCATTGAGGTCGCCACCGAAGCCCGCAGAAGCTATGTGGCGTTCCAGCCGTTGGGCGTGCTGCTGGCGATTATGCCGTGGAACTTCCCGTTTTGGCAGGTGGTGCGCTTTGCCGCGCCAGCAATCATGGCAGGCAATGTGGTAATGCTCAAGCCCGCGCCCAACACCCCCATGTGTGCCCTTGCCCTTGCGGAAGCCTTCGACGCCGCCGAGTTCGACTTCCCACTGCTCTACCCCGTCTTTGCGGAGGTGGAACTAATTCCTGACCTCATCCGCCACCCCGCGATTGCGGGCGTCACGCTCACAGGCAGCACCCGCGCAGGACGCGAGGTCGCCAAAATCGCTGGCGAGGCACTCAAAAAATGCGTACTGGAGCTGGGCGGCAGTGACGCCGCTATCGTCTTGCCTGATGCTAACCTTGAAAACGCCGTCACTCAATGCGTGCAAGGACGCTACCAAAACTCAGGGCAAAGCTGTATTGCCATCAAACGCATCATCGTTGATTCACTTATTTACGACGAGTTTGTGGAGCGCTTCGTGGAGCAAAGTCGTGCCCTGCAAGTGGGCGACCCGATGGACGAAGCTACCGACATCGGCCCCATCGCCCGCGATGACTTGCGCGAGAACCTGCATCGTCAAGTGCGCGAGAGCACTGAAATGGGCGCTGTCGTGCATCTGGGCGGCACCATCCCCGAAGGCAGGGGCTACTTCTATCCTCCAACGGTGCTTACCAACATCTCGCCCGAGATGCCCGTGTGGAAAGAGGAGACTTTCGGACCTGTGGCACCCATCTACCCCGTGAACAGCCGCTATGAAGCGGTGCAAGTGGCGAATGCCTCCGTCTATGGCTTAGGCGCGGAAGTGTTCACCGAAAACCTACGCTTGGGCGAGGAGCTGGCGCGCGACCGCTTGGAAGCAGGCAACTGCTTTGTGAACCACTATGTGTTTTCCGACCCGCGCCTGCCCTTTGGTGGCATCAAACAGAGCGGTTTCGGACGCGAACTGGGCGCGTTTGGCATCCACGAGTTTGTGAACATCAAAACCGTGTATATCGCGTAGAAGCTACTGGGCTGCCTGAGTGTTCAGCACCGCAATAAAAGGCAGGTTGCGGTAGCGCTCGGCATAATCCAACCCGTAGCCCACCACAAATCGGTCGGGGATTTCAAAACCGCAATAGGCAATCGGTATTGTCACTTGATGGCGGGCAGGCTTGCTCAGCAGCGTGCATACGCGCAAACTGGCAGGTGCGCGCTCGCGCAGCAGCTCCAGCAGATAGCTCAGCGTTAACCCCGTGTCGTAGATGTCTTCCACAATCAACACATCGCGCCCGTGAATCGGCGAATCGAGGTCTTTGAGCAGGCGCACTTGCCCTGTAGACTCGGTTGCTGTGCCATAGCTGGAGATTGCGACGAAATCATACGACACTGGGAGCGGAATCGCCCGCATCAGGTCTGCCAAAAACACCAGTGAGCCTTTCAGCACGCCCACCAACAGCGGCGGACACTCGGCGTAATCGCGGGCAATCTGCTCGCCCAGCGCGCGCACACGCGCCTGCAACTGCGCGCTGGGAATAAGAATCTCCAGCTCTGGAAAGGAGGTAAGCCATACCGTATCCTCAACGGCTGGTGATGCCACGATCCCACTCCAGTTAGGCATACCGAGGCTCCTTATTGGTATGTGCGGTGCGCTTGGGTGGGCTGTGGTTAAGCCCTACAGGTTTCAAGTGAGGATACCCTCTCACATAGGCTAATTCCAAACTCTTCGGGGATTTGGGGTGCCTATTCGTTGGTTGGCGCGGCGGCTTAGGAGCGTTTTGCGGCGGCTTTCAGCCCCCGGAGGTATTCGCCAATCGCGATCTGCCAGTTCGGAGAACTGGCAAACTCGTGGAGGTAGTGCACCAGTTGGCTGCCCACGACAGCGCCGTCGGCAATCTGCGCAATCTGGCGCACATGCTCGGGTTTGGAAACGCCGAACCCCACCGCAATCGGCAGCTTCGAGTGAAGCCGAATGCGCGCCACCAGTTCGGGTAAGTCGGGCGGCAGCTGGTCGCGCGCCCCCGTTACCCCCGTGCGCGAGACGCAGTAAATGAACCCGCGCCCGCGCTCCGCCACCAGGCGAATGCGCTCCGTGGTGCTGGTGGGCGTTAGCAGGAAAATCGGTTGCAGGTTATTGGCGTAGGCATGCTGCAACCACTCGTCTGCCTCATCGGGAGGCAGGTCGGTCATTAAACAAGCTGTGAAGCCCGCTTGCACAGCGTCGCGAGCAAACCGCTCCAACCCATATCGCTGTACAGGATTGTAGTAGGTGAACGCAATCAGCGGCATCCGCAACTGCGGACTGACTTGCGCCACTACCTCCAGTACGCGCGCCAGCGTGGTACCTTTTTGCAGCGCACGATACATCGCTGCTTGAATCACGGGACCATCCGCCAGCGGATCGCTGAACGGGAACCCTACCTCCACCATGTCCACCCCCGAATCCTGCAACAGGTTCAGAATTGCAGGCAACCGCTCCAGACTGGGATCGCCAGCTGTGATATAGGCAATCAACGCGATTTCGCCTTGAGCACGGAGATGCTCGAACACTGGTTCCAGCCGTTCAGCGCGCACTGAGGGATTCTACCTCAACTTCCATCGCTCGTATGGAACAAACTGGTGGGTATGCTTCGGCGGCAAAGAGGATTGGTAGGTGTTTTGGCTACTGGGGTGCTGGCGGCAGTTGTCGTGTTCGGAGCCGCAGCCTTTCTTCTACGCAAATACTACCATCAAACACGCGATATTGCAAGAGAAAGTTTCTATAGCAAACTGCTTAGCTTATCTCTTGCAACAGCGGTGACAATCGACCCTGATCTTCATAGCTCCTTTCGTCCCGGTGAAGAGAACACCGAAAAATATCAGCGGGCAATCGCACCGCTTGCGCAGATAGCAAGAGATAATCCAGAGGTAAAGTTTATATACACATTTATTAGAAAAGAAGGCAAAATATACTTCGTCTTAGATGCAACGCCTCCCGGAGACAGCGATAATGACGGGGTCGAGGACAAGTCTTACATCGGTGATGAATATCCCGAAGCCCCGCCTGAGATGCACGCAGTTTTTTTAGAGGGTAAGCCACAGCTGACCCCGGTGGTTTCCAGCCCTTGGGGGGACTATGTGTGTGCATATGTGCCCATACGCAATGGCAAGGGGCAGATTGTTGGGGCACTAGGAATAGACATAAGCGCTACGAATTATCAGGCGGCACTACAACTTGCAGAACAAGCGTACTATCGCCACTTACAAGGTGCTGCCATTATCGCCTTGTTAGTAGGGCTGAGCGTTATTGGGGTGGGGCTTTCTCGGTATAGAATGGGATTACGCTTACGCTTTCACAATGCTGCCCAACAACTTTATGCTGATGCACTCGCACGAACCTTGCAAGGGAAGCCTGTTGCACAAACCCTGAAGGAAATATGCGCTACATTGGAGCAGATTTTGCCACAAGTACGCTGCACAATCGCTGAGATTCGCGAAGGACGCTACTGGTTAATTGCTGCTCCGAGCTTGTCAAGCAACTACGTGCAAGCGGTGAACGGGCGATCGCTGCAACCCGATGTGGGTTCGTGTGGAGCAGCTGCCTACAGTAAAAAGCGCGTAGCGGTGGCAGACATTGAAACAGACCCGCTGTGGCGCGCAATAGCCCCTGCTGCCCTCGCTGAAGGGCTTCGGGCGTGTTGGTCGCAGCCCTGTTTAGATAGTCAGGGCGAAGTTGTGGCGATATTAGCGTTCTACAGTGCCCAACCCCGGCTGCCACAGGCGCACGAAGTAATGCTGCTCGAGCAACTATCAGCTTTGGTAAGTATTTTGTTAGCATACCAACGCCAACAGCAGCAAATGCACTACCTCAACCACTTGCGCCAGCAAGTGCTTCAGCACGCGCCTATCGTAGTGTTTGCCAGCGACAAAGAGGGCAATCTGGAGTTAGTCGAGGGCGCTGCAGTCGAAAAGATTCTGCACCACTACCACGATACCCCGCCGCCACGCAACTTGTTTGAACTGATGGCAGACTACCCCGAGATTTGTGAAGACCTTCGGCGCGCCCTTAGCGGTGAAGCGCTGGTCACCGAGCGCGAGTGGCGTGGGCGATACTACCGCACCTACTATTCGCATCTATACGATGAACAGGGCAACCTCAAAACGCTGGTGGGCGTCGCGCTGGATCTCACTGAGCAGATTCAGCTGTTGCGCCAAATCCAAGAACGCGAACAATATCTCAACTCTCTACTTTCCGCGCTCCCCGACTTGTTGTTCGTGATCGACAAAGACGGTGTGTTCCGCGAAATTTACGCGCCAGACGAAAGCCAGCTGGCAGTGCCTAAGGCTCTCGCGTTGGGCAGGCGAATGGACGAGTGTCTGCCCCCTCGATTTGCGGAACAAGCAATGCGTGCTGTGCAGTTCGTGCTGGAAACACGCCAACCCCTCACCTGGGAATACAGCATACCTATGCAGGGGGAGTGGCACTACTACGAAGCGCGGTTTGTGCCGTACACCGATGATTGTGTGGTCGTGTTGTCGCGCGATGTGCATGAGCGCAAAGTGACCCAACAGCTTCTGGAGGAAACTAATCAACGACTGGAGTTGGCGCTTGTAGAAGCCCACGAGATGGCGCTGCGTGCGGAAGCCGCTAACCGTGCTAAGTCGGAGTTCTTGGCAAACATGAGCCACGAAATCCGCACGCCGATGAATGGCATCTTAGGCATGGTGCAGCTGCTGGAAGACACCCCGCTCAATGCGGAGCAGCGCGAGCTACTGGCTACGCTCAAAAACAGCGCACACTTCTTGCTAGGGTTGCTCAACGATGTGTTAGACCTCTCCAAGATTGAGGCGGGTAAGATGCAGCTGGAACGCATTCCCGTGAACCTGCACGCGCTTGCCCACGAAGCGGTAACGCTCTTTAGTGGACGCGCCAGCGAAAAAGGGTTGGTGCTTCAGCTCAAGATAGACCCCAACGCACCCGAGTGGGTGTTGGGCGACCCCCTACGCTTACGCCAAATCGTTGCCAACTTTCTGAGCAACGCTATCAAGTTCACGCACGAAGGCACGGTAACACTTATGCTGCTGCCCAGCTCCGCCTATTCGCAAGGCGTATGGATTGGAGTGCAGGACACAGGGATCGGTATCCCCGCCGACAAGCTTGGGACAATTTTCGAAGCGTTCACACAAGCCGACAGCTCCACTACCCGCAAGTATGGCGGTACAGGACTGGGGCTGGCAATATGCAAAAAACTCGCGGAAATGATGGGCGGGCGCATTGGCGTGGAAAGCGAGGAAGGAGTGGGCAGCTTGTTCTATGTAGACCTGCCGCTGCCGGCAACCGAACCGCCACAAGCGCAATCGGAACCTTCCGAGACGCTTCTTGAAGCCTTCGAGGGGGCGCGCATCTTGCTGGTGGAAGATAATGAGGTCAATCGCAAGGTCGCAACACGCTTGCTGGCGAAGATGCAGGTATCTGTGGACGTCGCTTGCGATGGGCGCGAGGCTATCGAGAAAGCCACCCATCAGAGCTATCATCTCATCCTGATGGACTGCCAGATGCCCGAGATGGATGGCTACGAGGCGACGCGTATATTGCGCGCGCAAGGCGTTACGACGCCCATCGTCGCGCTAACCGCCAACGCCTTAGAAGGCGATCGCGAAAAATGCCTTGCTTGTGGAATGAATGATTACTTGACCAAGCCAATCCAAGTGGAGAAACTGCGTGCTACATTGGCAAAATGGCTTGCACGCGCAGATGTGCGTGCTGCTGCATAGCGTGGCACTTTGTCGGCGTCCCGCCCATCGTTGGCACGACGGCTTGCGCGCCGTCGCTGAACAAGCAGCACTACAAGCGTTTGGAGGTGAGGGATGCTTAACTACGACTATCTGAACGAGATCACTGGAGGCGATGCTGAGTTCTTGGCGGAGCTACTGAGTGACTTTTTGGCACAAACGCCTGCTATGATTGCGCAACTCGAGTCAGCGCTTGCCAGCGGCGACAGCGATACGCTTGGGAAGGTTGCGCACGCGCTCAAAGGCAGTGCGCGTTCCGTTGGGGCAGACGAGTTCGCAGCGATTGCCTTTGAACTGGAACAGGCGGGCAAAAGTGGCGACCTTAGCCACGCCCCTGACGCGCTACAACGCCTACGCGCTTACTGGGCAACGCTTTCGGCATATCTGCAATCGCAAGTGCAGGCGGCGTAGCTACTGCTTGGCTATCGCCAGCAGTTCGGGGCTGAGCCACCAGAACCGCTCGCCGTTATATTCCACGCGCGCGGCGGGCAAAGAAGTGTCGGCGGGTTCGCGGAACAGCTTCTCGATCGCCTCGCGTTTCGACACACCTTTCACCAAAAACCAGATGCGATACGCGTGGTTGATGACAGGCAGCGTGAGCGTAAGCCGTTGGTGCGGCTCGACGGGCGCACGGCTGGGCACCACCCAGCGCGTGGTCTCTTCCAGCGCGGGGTCGTTCGGAAACAGTGAGGCGATGTGCCCATCTTCGCCCAGCCCCAATAGCATCAGGTCGAAGTGCGGATAGGGTTCCGCGTCGCCGAAGTAGGCACGCAGTTCGTCTTCGTAGGCGCGGGCAGCGTCGTCGGGGTTAGGATAGTGCGTGGGCATCGGATGGATGTTTTCAGGGGGCAAGTTGGCTTTGCTCAACCACGCCTCGCGTACCATGCGGTAGTTGCTGCGCGGGTCGTCGTGGGGCACATACCGTTCGTCGCCCCAAAACAGATGCACGCGCTCCCACTCCACTTCGCGTTGATAGTGGCGCGTGCCCAGCAGTAAGTACAGCGCTTCCGGCGTTTTGCCCCCCGACAGCGCGAGGCTGCAAGTGGGCTGTACTTTCAAAATATTGCGGCATAGTTCGGTCAGCCCGTCCGCCACGCGCCCCCAATCCAGCTCCAGTAGAACCCCGCGCGCATGCTCTTGCCCATACAGCAAGAACAAGCGTAGGGAGGTTTTCATAGGCGGATTCGCCAAAATTTTTTCCAACAGCTGCTTAAGCCGCTCTTTCTGCGCTGTATCCTCAGGTTGCATCTCGTTGCGATTATACCGCCTGTGCACGCCGTTGATGATCGGCTTGTAGCAGCTTGTGAGGGGCACAGCGAACCTTGACCTGCACAGGGCACCGCGGTGCCAATACGTTGTTGTTCAACGTTGTCGTGCCCCCGCTTCCTGAACCCGCGGTCAGGAGCGCGCCGTGCGATTGCGCGGTAGGTTTACAGCGTTTTGAGGTACGCTACCAGTGCGTCCACCTCTTCTTCGGGCAGATGGCTGAACGAAGGCATAATCGGCGGATAGCCCTTCGCCACTTTCGCCGTTGGATTCACAATCGACTCGCGTAGGTACGCTTCGTCGACTTTGACCGTGCGACCGTCTGCCAGCGCGTGCGCCGCTTGCCCATAGAGCCCCTCTAACGGCGGAGCGACTTGCTTGTTCGCGTGGCAACTGGCGCACCCGTGCTGATTGAACAGCTGCTCGCCCCACTCTTCGGGCGAAGCGGGTTTCGCTGCGGTCGTCTGAGCAGTGGAAGCGGTCGCCGTGGTCGTGGACGCGCCCGATGCGCTGGCAGGCACATCCAAGCCCCGCGCCCGAAGCGGTATATTGTCAGGATAACCGGGCATCTGCGGTTCCGGCGCGCCGACCGTTGCGGGGCGCTGACAGCCGCCCAGCAAACTCAACATCACAACGCTTCCTAAGAGTACATATGCAATACGCATAAGCAACGCCTCCTGCCCCATATTATACCCGAATCGCGCCCATATTGTGAAATATATCACGAACGCTTGCAATTCACGCCTCCAATCGGGTATATACATGGGCGTAGAGAGGCAGCGTGTGCGCCGACAAGTGTCTATTTTGTGATTATTTTCACAGAACGAGAATTGATGTAGCAGGCGAATACACACTGCCTTCAGGAGGTTTGGCGATGTATCCAATCTGGGAAGGCATTTTGGTACACTCGGCGATGTATGTAGCGATTGTCGCCGCGTTCCATGTGTTAGCCTCGCACCTGACGGTGGCGGCGGCGTGGTTCAACTTGTATCTGGAGCGCCGCGCCGTCTACGAAAACCGCCCCGAATTCTACGAATACCTCAAGCGCAGCGCGTTAGGACTGCTGGTCTTCGCCTATGTGTTCGGCGCACTGGCAGGCGTAGGAATCTGGCAGACCACCACCGCAGCCAACCCGCGAGGCATCTCCACGCTCATCCACAACTTTGTCCTCTACTGGGGCGCGGAATGGTACATGTTCCTGATTGATGTGGTCGGGATTATCGTGTACTACTATACGCTGGGGCGTGTTAGCCCGCGCACGCACCTCAAGCTGGCGTGGATTCTGGCGTTGGGCGCGTCGGGCACGCTGGCGATTATCGTGGGCATCTTGTCGTTCAAGCTGACGCCTGGTGAATGGCTCAAAACGGGCGCGTCGCTGGATGGATTCTATAACCCGACCTACTACCCGATGCTGTTTATGCGTTTCGCGCTGATGTTCACGATTACGGCGGCGTGGGCGTGCCTGATTGCCTCCACGATGCCGAAGGGAACGCCGTGGCGCGAGCATATCATCCGTCGCGCTTCGATATTCGGGCTGGCAGGCTTGGTTGTGGGCGCGCTCATCTGGCAGTTCTGGTACTACCCGACGCTGCCTGAGCATGCACGCCAAGTGATGTTCAGCCGCGCAGTGCCCCCGATTACCTATCAAGTGATTATCGGCGGCGCGATTCTGACCGCGTTGGGCTTGCTGTTCAACATTCTCTATCCGAGGCATCAGCGCGCGCTGATTGCTGTCGGCGCGATGGGCGTGCTGTTTCTGGCGATTTTCGGCGCAGAGCGCACGCGCGAAGTGATGCGCAAGCCCGATATCATCGCGGGCTACATGTCGTCCAACCAGTTGGTCATCGCCGACATTCCATCGCGCGGGGCGCGCAACGAAGAGGCGATGCTGAACCAGCAGGGCGTGGTTGGGCGATTGCCGTTCGTGACGCCGCCGAAAGCCGCGCAGGAGTTCTACGACACGCAGCGCCACTGGAAAATCGGCAAGCAGCTGGTGTTGCAGCAGTGCGCCTCGTGCCACAGCGTGAGCCATCAGACGGCGATACAAGTGGGGCGTCGTGAGTTGCGCCTGCGCCCTGTGGACGAGCTGCTGCGCTCGCGCGGCGCAACAACGCAGGAAGCAATCGAAGCCTACCTGAACGCCATCGGCGGCTTTCCATACATGCACCCTGTGAAGGGCACTGCCGAGGAGCGCGCTGCGATGGCGATGTACCTGTATAGCCTGGTGCAGGAAGGCGAGCCGCCTGCAGCCCTGGCAAGGAGGTGATTGGCAGTGGAGACCATTGGCACGGAGATGCTCAATACCGAGATGCTGCGTATGATGCGCGACCCGTTGGGCGCGCCCCTGCACCCGACGCTGGTGCAGATTCTGCTGGTGGCGACGTTTGTGCTGCACATCTTCTTTGTGACGTTGGCGTTGGGGGCGGCGAGTTTTGCGCTGTGGGCGTTCCTGCGCGGCAGTGAGTGGCAGAAGCGACTGGCGCGTGTCGCCGCCCGCATCGCCCCGAACGCTGTCGGCTTGGGCGTGGTGACGGGCATCGCGCCCCTGCTGTTTGTGCAGACCATCTACGACCCGCTTTGGTACGCGGCCAACACGCTCACGGGCTTTTGGAGCACGCTGTTTATCTTCGTGGTGATGGGCGGCTACAGCATGGCGTACCTGTTCTACTTGAAAGGCTCTGCCGAGGGCAAACTGCTGTGGGCGAGTGCGCTCTCCGTCGCGCTCTTGCTGCTGGCTGGTTGGATTATGCATGTGCTGGCAAGCACGCAGCTCTACCCAGAGTATTGGCGCGAGTGGTATGCGCCGAACTTGGAACCAGACACACGCGGGATTATCTTCCACGCCTACAACCTACCGCGCGTCACTTTCTTGCTGCTGGTCAGCTCGATTCTCTCGCTGGGCGTGACGCTGATGCTGTTTGCGTGGTACTTCCGCCAGCGCGAGGACGCCGATGTGGAGTACCTGACTCAAGTGGGCAACTTGGGCAAGCGGTTGGCGTTGCTGGCGGCGCCGCTGCTCTGGATTACAGGGCTGGCGTGGGCGTTCACGCAGGGCATCCAGTTCGGACTGCACATCATTATGGCGATGGCGTTTACCTTTATGGCGCTCCTGATTCGCGAGGGCTTCCGCAACTTGGATCCGCTCACGGGCGGCGTGCGCGCGTTAGGCTTCTGGCTGTTGAGCCTGCTGGGAATCGGCGTCATCCGCGAGGTCATCCGCGCGACTTCGGTTGCCCGCTACGGCTATCGCGTCGCCGACTACCCGTTCGTTTGGGACTGGGCGTCGGTGATTATTTTCGCCCTTACCAGCATCGTGGGCGTTGCTGTGATTGCCTATCTGGTACTGGTGCTGTACGACTCGGGCAAGGGCGAGGTGCGTCCGTGGGTCGAGAAGTTGGGCAGCGTCAGTATCGGCATGCTGGGCGCATGGCTCGCGCTTTTCATCTTGCTGGGGATTCGGCTTTACTTGTAGCTTTATGTAGTATCAATCGAGAATTCGAGTAGTGCAAATCGTCGGCGGGACGTCGACGCTACGTGAAGCGCGTTCGTAGCG
>Ga0209289_100805_pt1 | contig 14470 bp, 11 predicted proteins | sample GXS110809BmetaG_FD_184121 | JGI IMG/M metagenome (GOLD analysis project Ga0209289, IMG submission 184121) | Hot spring microbial communities from Gongxiaoshe hot spring, China to study Microbial Dark Matter (Phase II) - GXS 110809B (SPAdes)... ...
GTTAAGCCCGGTTTGAGATTAACTTATGGTATAAGACTTGATGTTCCTACATTCCCGGATAAGCCATCATATAATCCGAAAGTTGATTCAACATTTAAACCGCTGGGTTATGATATTTCAACCGATAAAGTTCCTAAGGCACAGTTTATGTGGGGTCCACGCCTTGGATTGAACTGGGATGTTAATGGAGATAAGACGCTTCAAATTCGTGGTGGGGTCGGTTTGTTTACAGGTCGTGTTCCTTATGTTTGGATTTCAAACCAGTATTCAAACACCGGAATGGAATTCGGAAGGTTGTTCTTAACTGGTGCAGCGGTTCCAGATTTTGTGCCTGATCCATATAACCCACCTAAAGGCGGAACACCTATACAAACAACTGAAATCAATGTTACAGCCCCAACATATAAGCTCCCGCAAGTTTGGAGGGCAAGCTTTGGTGTTGATAAAGTGCTTGCGTTTGGATTTATCGGAACAATTGAGGCTCAATATACAAAAACTGTAAACGATATCCTTTATCAGGATATCAACCTTATACCTCAAGGTTATCTTGCTGATGGAAGACCGATCTATGGAACTTGGAACTACTCTACCAGAAGATGGGACATCAAAAAATATAATACAACTTTCACAAATGTTATTTTGTTGACGAATACGAATAAGGGGTATACATATAACATAACATTCCAACTTGAAAGACCAGTTGCGCCAGATGGAATTTACGCTAAATTTGCTTATACCTATGGAGTATCAAAGGATATGAATAGTGGAACATCAGCTCAGGCATTTTCACAATGGAGATTTAACCATGCCATTGATCCTAATAACCCAACACTTTCATATTCATCATTTGATTATAGGCATAGAATTCTCGGTATACTTTCATACAGATATGAAATTTTCAGAGGAATTTCCGCGACGCTTAGTTTATTCTATAATGGTTTGTCAGGTCAGCCATATTCCTGGGTTTACAGTGGTGATGTAAATGGCGATGGACAAGTTGAAAACGACCTTGTATATATCCCGAAGGATAGAAATGACATTATACTTGTCAATTCAGCTGGGAACAACTTACCTTACACTGATCCAGCTTATGATCAATTGAACGCTTTTATAGAGAGTGATCCTTATTTGAGCAAGAATCGTGGCAAATTTGCTGAAAGAATGGCAGCTCGGGGTCCATGGTCGCATCAGGTTGATGCGAGATTGGCGGTAGAAATTCCAACGATTTACGGCCAGAAACTTGAAATAACATTTGATATTTTGAATCTCACCAATCTTTTGAACAAAAATTGGGGAATTGTTAAAGCGGTTACATTCCAAAGAGCTTTCTTATTGAGATTCCATAGCCTTGATCCAACAACTGGAAGACCAAGATTCCTGTGGACTGGAACTCCAGTTCGTGAACTTCCGCTTGATCTTGCTTCAAGATGGCAGGCACAAATTGGGATAAGGTATACATTCTAAAAATTTAAACGCCTAAATTTTCAAGGGGAGCGGAAATTTGTTTCTTTCTGCTCCCCTTTTTTATTTTTCTGATAAAAAATTAAACTTAAAACGGATTATGATTATAGCGCTCTTAACCGATTTTGGAAATCGGGATTGGTTTGTCAGTGCTATGAAAGCGGTGATTTTAAAAATAAATCCAAATGTGAAAGTACTTGATATAACACACGAAATCACACCTCAAGATGTTCGCGAAGCTGGATTTGTCCTATGGAATGCGTATAGATATTTCCCGCCAAAGACAATTTTTGTATGTGTAGTTGATCCAAAGGTTGGAAGCGAAAGAAAAATTATCGCTGTTGAAACTAAAAATTACATTTTTATCGCTCCTGATAATGGACTTCTTGATTTCGTTTTAAGTGAAGTTGAAGTGCTAAGGGCAGTTTATGTTGAGAATAAAAATTATTTCCTTGAGAATATAAGTTTTACATTTCACGGTAGGGATATCTTTGCCCCTGTTTCAGCTTATATTTCTCGTGGAGTTGATCTAAACGAGATTGGAACAGAAGCAGATTTGAAAATTCCAGAAAAAATTTTTGTTGATGTCTCAACGCAGGGTGATTATAAAGGTGAGATTATTTACATTGACCGATTTGGGAACTTGATAACAAATTTAAAGATATCAAACAAAATTGAGGGTGAGGTAAGGTTTAGGGAATATATAATTGAAAAAATTTCAAGCACATACGCAGAGGTCGGGCAAGGTCAAATGGTTGCTCTAATAAATAGCAGTAACCTGCTTGAGATAGGTGTTCGTAATGGAAATGCTAAAGAATTTTTTAAAGCAAATTGTGGTGAAAATGTCATCCTAAGAGTCAAGCAGGTGATGAAAATTTAATTGATGGATATAATTTTGGAAAATTTAAGCGTAAAGCGTAACTTGAAACAAGGTTTATCTAAGAACAAAGCCTGTGAGTCTTTTGGTATGAAGAGAAAAATAATGGAATGTTTAATCTGTTTTATAACGATTACTTTTAGTTTTTCATTCTTGCTTTTTTTAAGTGGGTGTTCATCATCTAAGAAAGCGATTCTAAGTCAACCTGAAATAAACAAATCTGAAGTTCAAGAATTAACATATACCCGAATTGGGGATAAAGAAAAAGCAATTGAACATTTCGTTGCTGGGCAAGTTTATGAGCTTAAGGGTGATTATGCAAGCGCAATACTTGAATATCAAGATGCGCTTCGCTATGATAAAAGTCCAGGGATTTACAACGCAATTGCGAAAGCATATCAGAAAATAGGGAAATATTCACTTGCTGTTCAAATGGCTATGGAGGCGATAAAGTTGGATTCTTTGAACATCGCTTATCGTGAAACCCTTGCTGGCATTTACATTGAAACATTTGAAACTCAAAAGGCAATAAATGAACTTGAAAATATACTCCGACTTGATTCGCTGAATTATAACGCCTTATTTAACCTTGCTCAGCTTTATGAAGGAAACAAACCTTTACGCTCACTTGAGCTTTACAATAAGATCATTGAAAATTATGGATTGGAATGGAATGCTCTTCAAAGGATAGCTGAGTTATCCTTTCGGCTTGGTAGGTTTTCAGAATCGGCGCATGCGCTTGAAATGATGATAGAGATTGACCCATCAAATTATGACCTTCGTAAGTTAACAGCTGAAACATACATAAGCGCTGGGGAGCTTCAAAAAGCGAAATCAATTTTATCTGAACTTATTGAACTTAAACCATCAGATGTGCAGGCAAAGATAAGATATGGTGAAGTTTTACTCCAGCTTAAGGAAAGGGATGATGCTTTAAAAATTTTAAATGAGGTTGTATCTGATGATTCCGTTGGGTTTGAGTTAAAGTTTCAGGTGGTTGAGAGCTTATTTAAAAGTGCTGGTGAGGATGTAAGTTTAAAGGGCAAAGCAAAGGAGATTTTAAAAAATTTATCTTCAAAATATCCCAACGAGTGGAGAGCGCACTGGTTGCTTGGGATTATAGCGTCGGACGAAAAAGATAACGAAACCGCTTTTAATGAATTTAAAAAGGTTGTTGATATCAATCCTAAAATTGTTGAAGCATGGCGTGGGATTGGGATCGCACTTTATGAGATGGGTAAATTTGATGAACTTATCAGAGTAATGGAAGATGGTGTTGAAAAATTTCCAGATGATTTTTTCCTTAACTTTCTCCTTGGGCTTGGATATCATCGGCTTGAGCGTAATAGTGAGGCAGTTCAACCACTTGAGAGGGCTCTCTCGCTTGACCCGAAAAACATTGATGTCATAAGCACACTTGCCCTCGTTTACGATGCTATTGGTGAAGTGAGCAAATCTGATTCACTTCATGAGCTTGGTTTAAAAATTAGTCCAGATAATCATCTTATTTTAAACAATTACAGCTATACGCTTGCTGAACGAGGCGAAAAACTTGATATCGCCCTTGAGATGGCAAAGAAAGCAGTTGAACAAGAACCTGAAAACCCTTCTTATCTTGATACAATTGGGTGGGTTTACTTTAAACTTGGTGATTATGAAAAGGCAAGGGACTATATTTTAAAAGCGGTTGAAAAGGGAGGAAGCTCCGTTGTGGTTGAGCATCTTGGTGATGTATATTTCAAACTCGGAGATAAAGAAAAGGCGATGGAATACTGGAAAAAAGCCCTTGATAAAAACCCATCAAATGAAAAATTAAAAGAGAAAATAAAGCGTGGTCAGATGTAAATTCCCCATTCTTTTAATTCTTGGAATTTTTCTCATCTCGTGTGCCCCATCAAAAAAAATGTTGACTTACAAAGATTCAAAAATTTATTTTGAAAAAATAAAAGCAAGGGATAACTTTGTAAAGTCATTGACTGCAACTGGTAACATTACTGTTGACTCGCCTGAGTTTTCAAACTCTGCAAAATTAAAAGTAAATTTACGAAGACCCGATACTTTAATGCTTAAAATTGAAACGATATTTGGAATAGATCTCGGTGAAGTTCAGATTTATGCGGATAACTTTAAACTTATAGATAGATTTAATGATCGCGTTTTACAAGGAAAGGTTAGTGAGTATTTGCAAAAGTATCTTGGGATTGACTTAACCATTGATGAACTCGTTGACATTTTAATCGCCTGTCCGAGAGTTGGGGAAGTTGAATCGCAAAGTTTTGAAGATTATGAGTTTTTAGTTTTTGAAAAAAAGGAAGGGCGGGATGTGATTTTGAAATTTAATTCTGACCTTGAGATTGAAAGTTATGCTTTTTTTAAATCAGGTGTGAAAGTTTTTGAGGTGATATATTTAAAGTATGCCAAAGTTAAGGATATAACATTTCCGAGGGTTGTGAGAATTTATGATGGCTCTGGCAGGGGAATTTACTTGAATTTCTCGGAGATAAATATAAACAGCTGAAAAATGCGTCAAAGTAAACTTAAGAAAATTTCCGAAGTAATAGCAAAGTTTTTCAAGACTGAAAATCCCCCAAAGTCAAATCCACTTGATATTTTAATTGCAACGATTTTATCTCAAAACACAAATGATGTCAACAGCCATAGGGCATTTAAAAATTTGAAGGAAAAGTTTCCAAGTTTTGAATCAATTCTTACGGCTGATGTAAGTAAAATTGAGGAAGCGATAAAAATTGGTGGGCTTGCACATCAAAAAGCGGTAAGGATAAAGGAATTGCTTGTTGAATTGAAAGAAAAAACGGGTGATTTTGATATCTCTTTTCTTAAAAATTTGTCCATTGAAGAAGGTATTAAATTTTTGACTTCATTTAAGGGGGTTGGTTTAAAGACCGCTGGATGTGTTCTTTTGTTTGCTTTCAATAAAAATGTTTTCCCAGTTGATACGCATATACATAGAATTTTGAATAGGGTTGGGGTAGTTAAAACGAAAACTCCAGATGAAACATTTTTAAAGGTTCAAAAATTAATTCCAGACGGTTATGCTTACCAACTTCACACAGGGTTGATAAAGTTTGGGAGGATGATTTGTAAAGCCAGAGAGCCACTTTGCGGTATTTGCCCAATTTATAGAATTTGCGATTTTAAGCAGAAAAAAGTTTACAAAAGAAAAACTAAAAATATCAAGCCTGGTAAAAATAAGGCTGCGGAATTTATCCTGCTTGAAGAAATTTGAATTTTTACACAAAAAGTTTTTGTGTTTTAAAATTTAACAGTTTAATTTTAAGTGTCAATTAAAACAAAAATCTCAGGTTCCAATGATAGGAAGAAGAGAATTTTTAAGAAGCTCGCTACTTGTGGGGATTGGAGCGGTGCTTTCAAGAAAATTTAAAATTCCATCTTTTTTTGAGGATTCTAAAGCACGCCCGTCAAGTCAAGCAAGTTTGCCTGTTTTGATTTCAACTTGGAGGCAGGGTATAAAAGCAAACGAAATGGGCTTTAAAGTTTTATCAGAAGGTGGAACTGCGCTTGATGCTGTTGAACTTGGAGTGAGAACTGCTGAAGACGATCCAAATGTTATGAGCGTTGGATACGGTGGTTTGCCAGATGAGTGTGGGCATGTTTCGCTTGACGCATGTATAATGGATTGGGAATATAATGCCGGTGCCGTTGCCTTCGTCCAAAAATGTAAAAATCCTGTTTCAGTTGCGAGAAAAGTGATGGAATTGACAAAGCATGTTTTCATAGTTGGCGAAGGTGCAGATCGGTTTGCAAAATTGGTTGGCTTCCCGGAAGTTGATCTTTTAACGGATGAGGCAAGAAAAAGATGGCTTGAATGGAGAAGAAAAATGAGCCAAAGTGATAACTGGCTTTCTCCAGAAGAAAATCATGATACAATAGCAATGCTTGCTCTTGACAAACAAGGAAGAGTTGCTGGGGCTGTAACAACAAGCGGACTTGCGTGGAAAATTCATGGGAGGGTTGGCGATTCACCAATAATTGGAGCAGGTTTATATGTTGATGGTGAAGTCGGCGCCGCTGGATCTACGGGCGTTGGGGAAGCTGTGATAAGGACATGTGGAAGTTTTCTTGTCGTTGAATATATGAGAAACGGAATGCATCCGCAAAAAGCAGTTGAAGAAACATTGAAAAGAGTTTTAAAGGTTAATAAAAAGTGGATTGATAAAGATCCAAACTTTCAAGTTGCGTTCATTGCTGTTAATTTGAAAGGCGAAATAGGAGCGATGGGCTTGAGGAAAGGATTTCAATATGCACTTTACAAAGATGGAAAAAATCAGTTCCTTGATGCACCAAATTTAATTTAAAAAATTTAAAAGTTGGTAAAATGCGATTTAAATTTATCACCTTGCTTATTTTAACTTTTATAACACAGTTTAAATCGCAGGTAAAACTTGAAAATATAACGCTTGGCTCTGAATTTTCTTACGGGATCAGGGGGACAAATTATGTTACGAAAGCAGTTGGTTTTGGATTTGTTGGGGAGTTGAAACTTAAAACTGGTGAAAATTCACGCTGGGGGATTAGATTTATTTCTGGGTATAGTGACTTTAAGGTTGAGCCATCGGATTCAATGACAATTGAAAGATGGAATTGGGATTACTGGAAAATATGGTATCGTAATCATGTACGCTCGCTTATAGTTGATTCAAATTATGCTGTTGATTTAAATCCCGAGCAAAGGTTGTATGTTCTGCCTGTAAAAGTTTACTTTGGCAGAGATTTTTATCTGGGCGAAGTTAATTTCTTTGCTGGTTTTGGGGCTGGATTAGTTTTTTATGAAAGGGCATTTTGGTTAAATGAGACATGGTGGAAAAAGTTTCCAAATGTTTCTGGTGGTGAGACATATGTTTTTCAGTATTCGTTCAAAAACAACGCTCCAAGTAAGAAAGGAACTGTTTTAAATTTGGGTTTAAAAGTTGAAGGAAGATATAGAATAACGAAGATCGCTTCGTTGGTTTTCGGATTTGAATTTGAGCATTATCCGAGTGTAAATAAAATTGAAAAAGTTGAGTTTGGGAAGATTACACTTGGTGGTGTTGGGGAATCGTATAAAAACTTTATTTTGAGGGATGTTTTTAAGTTAATAATCGGATTTTCGTTCAGTTATTGAAAATTTAATTTTTAGGTCAAATGAATAAGTTAATTCTTGCGATTTTAGTTTTGTTTTTATTTAATATCTCACAGGCTCAGTTTTCCATTGCAACTGAAGGAATTTATATTGTTCCCGTTGGTGGTTTTTCTGGATGGTTTGATAATCATTATTCTGGGACAATTTACATCGGTCAGGTAAATCATGGAAATTCTTTTATCTCGGGCAGAGTTGAGTTTTATAGATTTGATCGTGAAAATACGAAAAAATTGTTTTATAAAGATTTAAATCTTGAGCTAAAACTTTACGGTGTTGGGGTTGAATACAGGCGTAATATTTTGAGGTTTAATTTTTTGAATTTTCATGGTATTATCGGGACTGGGGTGTATCGCTGGTTTGGGTTAAGAGGTGAATATTTCTTTAAAGATTCGGCAGGTAATGTCATTGATTACATTGCTGAGAGAAGGTATCAAGATTGGAGCGCTGGGTTTTGGGGTGGTGGAGGAGTTGAGGTGAGAGTTATGAAAAATTTATCTTTAAATTTAAGCACGAGATATCAGATAGTTGTTGGAGAGATGTGGCAAACACTTGCATTACGACTTGAACAAGCAAGCGGTTTTCAATGGATTGGAATTCAAGCGGGTGCGCAGGTTAGATTTTAGTTTTAATTTCTTTTATGTAGGGCATTTTTAGAAGTTCGGATAAAAAGCGATGATGTGATGGGTGTTTATCGCAGTATGAGATCTCAATTTTTAAAATTCCATCTTCCTCGGTCAATTGATATTGATTTGGTTTGATCTCATGTTCGGTGAGGATTTCTATAAGTTCAGCTCTGCCTTTGCCTTTTTCATCAAAGATTTCAAGTTGAAGTGTTGTGAAATGACACTTGCCGAGAAGTGATTTTTCAATGTTTGCAAGGAATGTTAAGGTAACAAGAACGAAAGCTGTAAATACTGTTGCAAGGATAATTTGATTTGAGCCAATTGCAAGTCCAATTGAAGCGACGACGAAGATTGTTGCTGCGGTTGTCAAACCTGTTATTGTGCCTTTTGATTGAATTATTGTGCCTGCTCCAATGAAACCAATCCCAGTTACAACCTGTGCAGCTATTCGCCCGGGGTCACCTGAAATTTTCATTGATAAAATCATATAAAGTGTTGAGCCGAGGCAGATCAAAATGTTTGTTCTAAAGCCAGCGGGTTTACCCTTTAATTCTCTTTCAAGACCGATCAACCCGCCAAAGATAATGGCGAGGACAAACTTGAAAATATCAAGGTAAATTTCGGTCATTTTTCGTATTTAGTTTTTTGGAGAAATGAGCAAGATTCGCACATACCGTGGGCTCTTCGGAAATAAGCTCGTAAAAAGGTTTATGTTAAAACCTTATATCCAACCTCTTCAATCTTTTGTTTTACATCTTCTATGTTAAGTTCACCGGTATAAATTATCTCAAGGGTTTTACTTATGTGATCTGCTTTTGCGGAGACAACATTTTTTAACTGTTTAACTGCTTTTTCAACTGTCATCTCACAATGATGACAAGTCATACCTTCAACTGTTAATGTTAGTCTGTTCATTTTTCACCTCATAATTTTAATTTTTTAATTCTTAGGGAATTTGACACTACGAAAACTGAGCTGAAAGACATGGAAATTGAGGCAAAGACAGGCTTCAGGAGGATGCCAGCGATTGGGTATAAAATCCCAGCTGCTATTGGGATTAAAATCAAGTTATAAAAGAAAGCCCAGAACAAATTTTGTTTGATGATTTTATAGGTTTTTGCAGAAAGTTTTATCACTTGCAGGACTCCTTTGATATCATCTTTCATTAGAATCATATCTGCGGTTGCGGAAGCAACATCTGTTCCTGAGCCGATTGCAATTCCTACATCTGCTTTAGCAAGTGCTGGGGCATCATTTACTCCATCGCCAACCATTGCAACAATGTAGCCAGAGTTTTTAAGTTCTTCTATCTTTTCGGATTTTTGATCTGGCAAAACTTCAGCAAAAACTTTTTGAACGCCGATTTTATTTGCTATTGCTTTTGCTGTCTTGTAGTTATCCCCGGTTAAAATTGCAACATCTATGTTAAGTTTTTTAAGGTTTAGAATTGTTTCCCTTACATCATGTTTTATTGTATCCGCTATTGCAATTACACCAACAATTTTACCATCAACCGCAACAAATACCGGGGTTTTGCCTTCTTTTGTCAAAATATCAAGAATTCTCTCAAAGTTTTTCATTTCAATGTTTAAATTTCTCATAAATGTTATATTTCCGACAGCAACATTGCTTGAATCAACATTGGCAAACACACCTTGCCCGGGAATTGAGAAGAAGTTTTTAGGTTCATAAAGCTTCAAACCTCTTAGCCTTGCATATCTAACTATTGCTTCTGCGAGTGGGTGCTCTGAATTCCTTTCAACTGAAGCGGAAAGTCTCAAAAGTTCATTTTCTGGGATGTTTCCAAGTTTTATTATATCTGTTACCTCAGGTTTCCCATAAGTTATAGTTCCAGTTTTATCAAAAACCACGATGTTGACTTTATTTGCAATTTCAAGTGCTTGTGCGTTTCTTATTAAAATTCCATATTCAGCAGATTTCCCAGTTGCCACAACTATAGCGGTTGGTGTTGCGAGCCCAAGTGCACAAGGACAAGCAACAATTAAAACAGAAACGAAATTCATGAGCGCAAAAGTAAAACCGTATCCCAAGAGATACCATATCAAAAAGGTTAAAACAGCTATCCCAATTACAATGGGGACAAAAACTGAGGCGACTTTATCAGCAAGTTTTTGGACAGGTGGTTTTGTTGCTTGGGCATCTTTTACAAGCTGAATTATCTTTGAAAGAACAGTATCTTTCCCAACATTTGTCACCTTGAACCTAAAGCTTCCAGCTTTATTAAGTGTTGAACCTATTACATTGTCCCCGGGTTTTTTCTCAACAGGCATACTTTCACCTGTGATTATTGATTCATCAACCGAGCCATATCCTTCAACTATCACACCGTCAACAGGTATTCTTTCACCGGGTTTAACGAGAATTATATCCCCAGTTTTTATTTCTTTGACTGGGACAATTATCTCTTCTCCATCTCTGATAAGTGTTGCAGTTTTGGGCTGGAGTGAGGAAAGTTTTTTTATCGCCTCAGTTGTTTGCGCTTTTGCTTTTGATTCAAGAAGCCGTCCGAACAAAATCAGTGTTATTATAACTGCTGAAACCTCATAATAAACATCGGGTGCTTTCCCAATTGATGTAAAAATTTGTGGATAAAATGTAGCCACAACGCTGTAAAAATATGCTGATCCAGTTCCAATTGCTATTAATGTGTTCATATCCATAGACAAATATCTAAGTCCAGCAATGAAACTTCTGAAAAACTTCCCTCCGCCATAGAAAATAACAGGAGTTGCTAAGATGAAAAGAATATAGTTAACAAGCATCCTATTTTGAATGTGATAAACGAAATGCGAGAGCATATCAATAAGAATTAAGCCAGTGAGGACTGCACTGAGTATAAAGCGTTTCTTTAAATCTTCATATTCATTTTTTCGGATTATCTCATCGTAAAGTTCTATCTCTTCCTCTGAAAGTGGTGGCACTTTATATCCGAACTTCTCTATCTCTTCTTTTATGTTGTCAAGCGAGACAAGGGTTGGGATAAATTCAACAGTTATATTTTCAGTTGCGGGGTTAGCTAAAACATTTATAACCCCGTTTAATTTTGAGAGGGCGTTTTCAATATGGGGGGATGAAGCGGAGGAAATTCCTTCAACTGGAAAGGTTATTTTTTGTATCGCAACATCATAACCAATTGATTTTATTGATTTAATTATTTCCTTTGGATTTATCTTTTTATCTGGTTCAATTTCAATCGTTGCTTTTCCAGTTACAAGATTAACAGTTGCATTTTTAACACCTTGAAGTTTTAAGAGGTTGTTTTGAACTTTCAAAACACAGCTTGCACATGTCATCCCAATGATGGGTATATCTATCTTTACGGTTTTGCTTTCTTTAAGTTTTTCTATTTCCTTGCTTTTTTCGCTCATCTTTCCCAGCGAATGAAGGTTTTTTTCAAATATAAGTTTTCGGTTGAAAAAAAACAATCAAGATAATTTTCAAAAGAGATGCGGTTTTATTAAATTTACTTTGCACTGAAAAATATAGACACTAATTTGTGATGAGAAAACTTCTACTGCTTTTCCTTTTACCGTCTTTAATTCTTGCTCAAAAACCACAAGATAATCGCTCAACCAACATTGGGAGAATTGGGCTTGCGGTAAATTCTTATGGTCAAATTGGGAACGGTTTTAATCCATCTTTTTGGCCATCTCAGCCATCGTGTGAGTTCCCGATAAAGCCAGTCAGAACAAGGATTGAACATCTTTTCAACGGTGGTCTTTGGGTTGGAGGATATGGGAAAAGTGGATTGAGCGTTACAACTGCTACAAATGATAGACGATTCTCAAGTGAATTTACTCAGCAAATTGACCAAGGACTATATGAGCGTTCAAGCTTACTTGAGTCAAGATACTATAGCCCAGGTGCTATAAGTCATCAGGATTTTTATTGTGATTTTACAGATACGAACACAATAAATCCATTAACGGGTGAACCAATCTCTGGACATAATCCGCTTGGTGTTTCGGTTCACTTTGAAACATATGCTTGGCAATATTCAATAGCAGATAATTTCGTTATTTTAAATTTTACAATAAAAAATGTGGTTGATGTTCCTATTGAAAGTTTATATGTAGGACTTGTCACTGATCTTGTTGTGCGAAATACAAACTATAGATTTCCCGCCGAAGGTTCGGTGTTTTACTCTGGAACTGGGCTTGGTTATATTGATAGTTTAAGATTGCACTATGCGTTTGATGCTGAAAATAGACCATCAGATGGTCCAACTGATAGCTACATAGGTATAAAACTTTTAGGGACAGAACCTTTACTTGGGGGTCATCTTGATAGCTTAAATAAATATACAATCTATCAAGTTTGGCAGTTCAGAGCAAGCACTGGAGACCCAGATTTAATATCTCCATCAAATGATCAACAAAGATATGATAAGATGCGGATTCCTTTCCCTGCAGTGAAAATACCATATTTGAAACAGCCCGGAAATAGATACACGCTTTTATCAGTTGGACCTTTTCCAGTTTTATATCCGGGTGATTCTGTAAGTGTAGCTTTTGCAGTTATATGTGCTAAAAAATTTGGCAACGATCCACAACAAGATGATACACCGCTGAGTAAAAAACTTCTTATTGAAAGCGCTATATGGGCACAGAAAACTTATAATGGTGAAGATAGAAATGGAAATGGAATTCTTGATCCCGGTGAAGACCTTGATGGCGATGGTAAAATAACGAGGTTTATCTTCCCGACAATACTTCCGCCACCGAAAGTTAAAATAATCCCTGGTGATAGAAAAGTTGATATATACTGGGATAAATCAGTTGAAGATGTTGTTGATCCCGTTTTAAATAAAAAGGATTTTGAGGGTTATAGAATTTATATGACAAGACCTGGATTTGATATTGGATTTGTGCAATCCGGCGAAGATCCATATATTTTGCTTGCTGAATTTGATAAACCAGGAAATGAAATAGGTTTTAATACAGGCTTCAGCTCAATTAAACTTCCTGAACCAGCTATATTTCCTGATGACACAGTGAAGTATTATTATAGATTCACAATCCAAAACTTACTCAATGGTTGGCAGTATATTTTTGGCATTGAAGCATTTGATGAAGGTGATCCGATTAATAATATACCAAGTCAATCAAGTGTAAGGGTTTTGCGAAGGGTTGTGCCAGGAGCTCCTCCGACGGCGGATAGATCAAAAGAAGTTGGAGTTTATCCGAATCCATACTATGCAAAAGCAATATGGGATGGTTCGGGTGGAGAGCGAGAGAGAAAAATTTATTTTTATAATTTGCCGAGGAAATGCGAGATAACAATTTATACGCTTGCTGGAGATATAGTTGATAAATTTATTCACGATGCGGATACATACACTGGAACTGATATTCAATGGTTTCAAGTTTATGGAGATGGAACACAGAAATTTTCAGGCGGAGAACACGCCTGGGATTTGATCTCAAAATATGACCAAGCAATTGCAACAGGACTTTACCTTTTTACGGTTAAAGACCTTGAGACTGGCGAGATAAAGCGAGGTAAATTTGTGATAATTAAATAGCAATAAAAACATGAAGACAAAGAGAATAACAAAAGCAGAAGAAATAATAAAACGGTTGCCAGAGTTAATAGAAACAGATGAAAGTTTTAGGCAGAGGTTGTTTGGTATACTGCTTGAATATTTCCCTTCAAGACAGGAATACACTCAAATTTTAAAAGGCATAGATGAGGTTATAAAGCGCTTGGAAGAACATGCAAGGGCGATAAAGGAGTTGAGTGAGAGACAGGAGAGGCATTCGCAGATTTTGAAGGAGTTAGTTCGTGGTCAGGAGAGACATTCACAGATTTTGGAAGAACATGCAAGGGCGATAAAGGAGTTGAGTGAGAGGCAGGAGAGGCATTCGCAGATTTTGGAGGAGTTAGTTCGTGGTCAGGAGAGACATTCACGGATTTTGGAAGAGCATGCGAGGGCGATAAAGGAGTTGAGCGAGAGACAGGAGAGGCATTCGCAGATTTTGGAGGAGTTAGTTCGTGGTCAGGAGAGACATTCACAGATTTTGGAAGAGCATGCAAGGGCGATAAAGGAGTTGAGTGAGAGACAGGAGAGACATTCGCAGATTTTGGAAGAGCATGCGAGAGCGATAAAGGAGTTGAGTGAAAGACAGGAGAGACATTCGCAGATCTTGGAGGAGTTAGTTCGTGGTCAGGAGAGACATTCTCAGATTTTGGAAGAACATGCGAAAAAGTTGGAAGAGCATTCAAAGGCAATTGAAATGCTTATAAAAGAAGTTTATGAGTTGAAGATAACTGTTGGTGGACTTGTTAAGGAAATGGGCGAGATGAAAGTGGAGTTTATTCGGCTAT
>Ga0209289_100806_pt1 | contig 14449 bp, 8 predicted proteins | sample GXS110809BmetaG_FD_184121 | JGI IMG/M metagenome (GOLD analysis project Ga0209289, IMG submission 184121) | Hot spring microbial communities from Gongxiaoshe hot spring, China to study Microbial Dark Matter (Phase II) - GXS 110809B (SPAdes)... ...
AAGGTGATGCCAAAGCAACTCGCCGTGCTGTCAGCAAAACATAACGGGGGTTCTCCGACAGGAAAGTTTGCACCCCTTCCGGTTTCGGAAGGACTGGCAACCTTCCTGCCTGCTCCCTTGTCGTTGGCAAAGCGAGAGAAGTTCGGGAAGTTTGCAACCCCATCGTCGGTCGGGGCTGAGCGGGAAGGGACGAAGGGAGGCTGGAAGTCAAGGGAGCTTGAGGGAGCATTGAGGAAGGGCTTTGAGGGACGGGGAAACTGGTGCGGGAGAATGTCAACCCTTGAGCAATCTGCGGCGAAGGAAGGGACGAAAAAGCCGAAGGTGCGGGCAAAACTTTGAAGGGGCGAGAAACTGTCTCAGCAAGTTGGGGAGAGGGGCGGACGCTTGACGGGGATGTCCATTGAGGCTGTGAAGGAAGAAAAGGCGTGGGCGAAGGATTGAGCGTGGCACTCAGGGGCGCGAGAGCGATGGTCGGGAAGACAAGGGCGTTAGTCGCCGCTGTCGTGGTCGCGGTCGTTAAAGTCGCGCCCCCTCTCGGTGGCGGGGCAGGTGTCGCTTGCGATAAAACGGGCTGGGCGACCTTGTTTTGGACAGTGACCAAAACTTCGTTGGAGAAAGTTCGTTGCCCTTGTTCGTTAACGACCCACGCTTGCAGCAAATAAACGCCGTCAGGAAAGAGCGGCTCACCTGTGTTGGGGTGAGTTGCTGTCGTGTCCCAACGCACCTGCACTTCCACTTCTTGCCCTCGCAAAGTGCCCGTGTAGATGGACTGGTCGCGGGAAGTCGCTTGCTCCTTCGCCCGCAAGACTAACCCCCGCAACCCTTTGTCATCACGGGCGCGAATGAGGACGATGACCGTCCCTCTCACCAAAGCGCCGCTGGTGGGGTTAACGATGTCCACCTTAGCGGGACGAGAGGCTTGCCCCTTGACCAGCCGCAACGAACCGCTCCCTTCCCGTCCTTTGGCATCCACGACGCGGATGGTGATGGTGTAAACGCCGTCAGGAAACTGGCGGACACCTTGCCAAACCAGCGCCAATTCCACTTCGGGCGATGGCGGGTCAATGGGGATAGGGTCATTGCCAGGGTGTCCGTTGAGAAAGGGTTGGTAGCGCATCAAATTCGTCCCGTCGGGGCTGGTCAAGCGGAAGCGAATGGTGACTGATTCCCTACCAGCGGGGATAATGGCTTCGTCTTGGGGTTCCAAAAAAGTGACTTGGGGTGCACCAGCATCGCTCTGCCCCCATCCTTTGCTCCAGACAAGGATGCCCAGCACGCTGACCAACCACCAAAACCTTCGTCGCCGTCTTTCATCCCGCCACATGGCACTGACCTCCTCGTCACGCCTGCAGGTTGTTGACCAATCAGATTATGCCACACCTCTCCTCTTGTCAACCATACCAGAGGCTGTCTCAAAAGCCCTCGGATGGAGCGTTATGGTTTTGAACCGTGCCCACCGTCGGGCACGGACTTATTCTGTGCCGACTTGTCGGCGCAATCTCAAATTGCGCCCTCCATGTTGCATTGGGCACGGATTTACTCTGCCGACTGTAGGGCACGGATTTATTCCGTGCCGATCGTCGGGCACGGCTTTATGCCGTGCCGACAAGTCGGCGCGGTCTAAAACCGTGCCCTGCAACATTGTTGCGAACTCATCCCACCTACCCTATAATGGTTCGCCGTGAGTTGAGCAAACCATGCAGCGATGGGCACTCTGGCTCCCCCCTCGCCATCGCCTTCCTCTTCCCCTTCGCCCTCACCTTTTGGTTCACCCAGCCGCCTTTCCGCCTCCATCGCAAACTCATCGCCAAGTTGCCCTATGCTTGTTACTTGCTCGTCACAGACCTTGACTCTGACGGTCATCCTGAACTTTTGGCGTGTCACTCGGGGAAGCCACCGATTTGGATTCGTTCGCCTTTTGAATTTTCGTTTGCTGCCGACATAGACGGGGATGGGAGAGAAGAGGTGATAGGCAGGGATGAGCGTGAGCAGGTTAGGCTTACTGGTTTGACAGGACGAAATGGGGGCTGCGATGGCGCAGCGGGTTGTTGGACAGGCGTGGTTTGAGCGCGTGGGCTTTGATTCAGGATGGGGACCATCGGGGTTTGTGTGTTGCTTGGTGGGATGATGGGACGGTTGAGTTGCTGACTGTTCGGTGAGAGTGCAGGGGAAATCTGGCTGAAAGTTGTACAGGAGGCGAATAAGAACGCGCCAACATGCTCGTGAAAATTCGGATGGACTTCATCCGCTCCTACTCCCGTCGCTGATGAATGCTGGCTGCGACGGAAACTTGCTCCAGTGCCGGCTTCAAGGGGTTTAGCATGCTGCTCACAATACCGCTCAATCTCCTCAACCGTTGTCTTCCGCCTTTTCGCTCACTCCCGAACTCGGGAGACGATACATTATCAAAATTATTGCGGGAGGTTGATGCCGATGCGATTGCCGAAACCGAAAACGGAGGTGGTTGGGATGGTTTCTTTGCCTTTTCGGCAAATTCACCTTGACTTTCACACTTCACCGCTCATCCCCGATGTCGCTGCCGATTTTAACCCCGAGGAATTTGCCCGCACCCTCAAAGACGCTTTCGTCAACTCCGTCACCGTTTTCGCCAAATGCCATCACGGCATGAGTTACTACGACACGAAGGTCGGCATCAAGCATCCCGCCCTAAAGCGCGATTTACTGGGCGAGATGGTTGAAGCCTGCCATCGCTACGGCATCAGAGTTCCCGTCTACATCAGCGTCGTTTGGGACAACTGGGCTGCCGAGCATCACCCTGAATGGCGTCAAGTCAACCGCGAGGGCAAATTCGTCGGCGCAGAACCCTTTCAAGCGGGTTGGAAATGGCTCTGCCTGAACACGGGTTACGCCGATTATGTGGCAGCGCAAACGGAAGAAGTCGTCCGTAACTACGAAGTAGACGGCGTGTTTTTTGACATCGTGATGCAGTGGGAGTGCTATTGCGAAAAGTGCAAGCGGGACATGTTGAAGCAAGGTCTGAACCCCGAAAACCCCGAACACGCCCGTCAGTTTGCCCGCCAAGTTTGTGAGCGGTTTATGTCTCATGTGAACGAAATCGTCAAACGCCATCGCCCGCAAGCCAGCATCTACCACAACAGCCGATTGCGAGTTGGCGTGAGCCGAGAAGCCCACTTTTACACGCACCAAGAGATTGAGTCGCTACCGACAGGCGGTTGGGGCTACTTGCACTTTCCCTTCTTCGCCCGATATGTGCGGACAATTTGGCGGGAATTTTTGGGCATGACGGCTCGCTTCCACCGAAGTTGGGCGGACTTTGGAACGCTCAAAACGGAAGCGGCACTTGCCTACGAGTGCTTCCACGCCCTTGCCCTCGGCGGCAAATGTTCCATCGGCGATCAACTGCACCCTCGCGGCAAACTTGACAGAGCCGTTTACGAACGCATCGGCAAGGTTTACAGGCGTGTCGCCGAACTGGAAGAGTGGTGCGAAGGCGCTGAAGGCGTCGCCGAAGTCGCCATCTTGACAAACGCCGATTTGGAAGATGGTCGCTTGGCAGAAAGCGACGAAGGAGCAACTCGGATGCTGATGGAAACGCACTGGCAATTTGATGTCATAGACCGCTTCGGAGATTTCAACCGCTATCGGGCGCTTATCGTTCCCGACCGCTTTTCACCTGACCAACAAACCCTGCGCAAACTCAAAACCTACCTGCAAAGAGGTGGCAAGTTGCTTTTGAGCCACCGCGCCTTTGTTGACGCTCAAGGCAATTTCGCTTTGGCAGATGTCACAGGGTTCAACTTGCATGGCGAGTCAAGTTGGGATTGCGAATACTTGCTGGTCGGCAAAGCACTGGCGGAAGGCGTTCCCGACATGTCCCATGTCGTCAACGCTTCCAGCATGATTGTTGAAGCGAAGAACGCAAAAGTGCTGGCAACCATTGGCGAACCTTACTTCAACCGAACATGGCAACATTTCACCTCCCACCGCCATTCGCCGATGGCGAAAGCGACCCGCCGACCTGCCATCGTCCAAAGTGCCAACGGGCAAATCGTTTACTTTGCCCACCCGCTCTTCCGCCTTTACGCTCAGCATGGCTACCTCGTTTATCGCCAACTTGTTGTCAATGCGTTGCGGAGGCTTGTGCCTGAGCGACTGATTGAGACGGATGCGCCCAGTTTCGCCCATGTGACGCTGACGAAGCAAAACAGCCGCAACCGAAGGGCGAGATGGATGGTTCACCTGCTCGCTTACGCTCCCATCCGCCGAACCCGAACCATTGACATCGTGGAAGAACCCATCGTTTTGCGACGGGTGACCTTGCAAGTGCGCACGGGCAAAAAGCCTCAGCAAGTTTACTTGGCGCCACAGCGAACCGACTTGCCTATTGATTTCGCCGACGGCATCGTTCACCTCGTCGTCCCTGAAGTCAGCGGCTATCAAGTCATCGTCATGGAGTTATAAGCCAGCCGTTCAAAGGAGGCGACGGCAGTGTTGCGGGTCGGTGTCGGCGATGTCGCCCGAAAAGTTGCTTGCCAAGGTTGCACGCTTCCCGAAGAAGCCCAAGGGAGGGCGAACTTTCCGATGAGTCTCGTTTTCCCGACCTGCCCATCCTCTGATTTGCCGAGTATTTGGGCTCGGCAGAAGCCTCGCCCTCCCAACGGTGCACTTCCCGAACACCCTCAACTGCCCTTGACCGAAATTTCAAGCCTTGAAGGAGTGACCGAGGATGGTCTTCCGCTACGACGCTGAAACGGACATGCTGGTTATCATTTTCCACGACAAGCCCAGCACCGAGTCGGAAGAAATTGCTCCCGGGATTGTTGTGGACTTTGATGCCGATGGCAACATTGTCGGCATGGAAATTGAAGACGCCAGCAAGCGCGTGGACTTGAGCAAGTTGGAAATCTCGCGGCTTCCGCTGAGCACTTTGGTGGCAGCGTTAGGGTGAGGTTTCATCGGTGGCTTAAAGTTGTCGCGCCTTTAGGGCGAAATTTTTGGCGGGTGGTGAACGAATGGTGTTGCGCATCGGCGTTATCGGGACGGGCGATGTGGCGCGGAAAAATTACTTGCCCAACCTGCATGACCCTGAGGCGGGCATCATCTTGCAGGCGGTCTGTGACCGCGTGCCACAACGGGCAGAGATTGCTGCCCGCGATTTTGGAGGGCAGAAAGTTTACACCGACGCAGCAATGATGCTGGAGCGGGAGGAACTGGATGTCGTCTTCGTGCTAACGCCCTTGCTGACGCATGCGCCCATCGTTCGGCAGGTGCTGCAAGCAGGTGTCCATTGTTACTCGGAAAAGCCGTTGACTTTAAGCCGACAGGAAGCGGACGAGTTGGCGGAATTGGCAGAACGCAACGGTGTTTTGCTTCTGTGCGCTCCTATTTTGCCGCTCTATCCGTCAACCCAATTTTTGCGGGAGTTGATAAGGCAAGGCGCTATCGGCAAAGTCACTTTCGCCCGCGCCCACAGCAGTCACGGCGGTCCTGACCGAGGCACTTTTTACACCGACACAGGCAACTACCTGCGGGCAGAGACGGCAGGACCTTGGGCGCCCCTTTACGACATGGGCGTTTACGCCTTGACCTTGTTGACTTTCGTCTTGGGTTCGGTGCAACGGGTCTTTGCCTTCGCCGACATCGCCATCGCCGAACGACGGATTGAGAAAGTGATGGAGCCTGGTTTCGTGCCCTACACCTTGCGGGTGACAACCCGCGACAATGGTGTGGTGCTTTTGGATTTTGGGAATGGCTGTTTTGCTTGTGTGGATGCCAGTTATTGCTTGCCTTATCGGCGTTCGCCCACTTACGAGTTTTTCGGCAGCCATGGTGCGCTGGCGACCGACCTTTGGCGGGACGAGTTTTGGCTCATCAGCGAAGTGGCGGAGTTTCAACATCCCGAAGGTTGGCATCAGGTGACGGTGCCTGCGGAACGACGATGGGAGCAGCGCCCCAAGTGGGGGCGGTTGATCGCCGACCACCTGCGCCATTGCTTGGCGACGGGAGAGGAGTCGCCCATCCATGTCCGCTGCGCCCGCCATGTCGTGGAAGTGATGGAGAAGGCGCTGTTGGCAGTAGAAACGGGACAAGTTCAGCCAGTAGAAAGCCGCCTTGACAGTTGAAGGGGTGGCACGAGGAAGCGACGACGCTATAATGCCGAAGCGGGAGCCGCGCTAAGCGGGGAGCTCGCCGTGCCCTGAACCCGCAATCGGCGATAGCGGGGCTGAATTCCCTGCCCGCGGGCTCGCCTTGTGGGGATGGGCTGACGCACGGGGCGAAGAAGGCTGGGTCCTGCGCGGCGGCACAGGGTGAACCCCGCCAGGCCCGGAAGGGAGCAACGGTAAGCCCTCCCTGCCGCGCGCCGCAGGGGTGCCTGGCTGGAGCCACCGGCGTCGGTAACACCCGTAAGGCGGGTTCAACGGTGGGGTGCGCGGCTCCCCTCTTTTAGGGGTCAAGAAGCGATGCGTGCCAAAGTTTTGCTGGTCACCGAGGACGAGAAGATGGCGACCGTGTTTCAGGAAGCCGAACCCTCGGTGCAGGTGATGGCGGACCTTCCACCCATAGACCAAGTGGCTTCGGGAGCGTGGACGGTCATCGCCGTCACTTCCCCCTTGACAAACGACGATGCCCTCGCTTGGCTGGCAGCCTGCCGAACCCGTTGCCCTTTCGTCGGGCGATTGCTTGTCTTGCAAGAGCCTGACCCTTTCTTGATGCAACAAGCCATTAATGTCGCCCAAGTGACGCAGGTGCTCGTTCAACCGACGGATGCCCAACAGGTGCGTAAAGCGTTGGAAGCGACTCAGAAGGCTGCAAGGCAACAATGGGAGGCAACTCTTTTTCCTGCCCTGCTGCACCTTGCCGATTGGATGGACGCTCAAACGCCCATCGGTCACGGGCACACCTATCGGGTGTTGCACTACGCATGGGCGCTCGGACATCAGTTGCACCTCCCTGATGACCAACTGGCTTGGTTGCGGTGGGCTTGTCTTTTGCACGACCTTGGCAAATTGGCGACATGGCGGGAAGAGGAAAGGGACAAACATCCGCAATGGAGCGCGTGGTTGGCGGAAAAGATGGGATTTCCTGAACCCGTTCGGGAAGCGGTGCGTCATCACCATGAGCGATGGGACGGGATGGGTTTCCCTGAGCAATTGGCAGGAGAGCGCATCCCTTTTCTGGCACGCTTGATCGCCGTCGCCGACGCTTACGATTGGATGTTGGTGGGCGAAAAATTGCCCTTGACAAAAATTCGGGAGCGATTGAAGGAGGAAGCAGGGCACCGTTTTGATGCCCATTGTGTCCAAGCCCTGTTAACCTTGCAAGAGCCTCAGGATGTGTGGGCGGTCTTGGAGCGCTGTGACGACTTGCCTGTCTTAGCGCCAGTCGTTCAGCAAGCGTTGGCGTCGCTGATGCGGGACGATTTTGATTGGCGGGAAGTGGCGGAAGTCCTTGCGCGGGATGAACGGCTGACGGCGCATCTTTTGCGGTTGGCAAACTCCGCCATCACGGGCTTGCGTCGTCGGGTGACGAATTTGGGGACGGCACTGCGCATTTTGGGCGCCCGCTCGGTGACTAACCTTTTGCTCACCTTGTCGGTTCGCCCGCTGCTGCGAGCGTCGGCGGAGTATGACCTTTGGCGGCACTCCTTAGGGTGCGCCTTGCTGGCGCGGGCTATAGCACAGCGGACAAACCAATGGGACGCTGAGGAAGCCTTTGCCGCCGCCCTCTTGCACGACTTAGGGAAAAGCCTTTTGTGGCAGCACTTTCCCGATTCCTCCCGCCGTGCCCTTGGGATTGCCCGACGGCAAGGGTGTCCGCTGTTTGTCGCCGAGCGCCTGGTCTTTGGCGTCAGTCATGCGGAAGTAGGGGGATGGCTGTTGCACCGCTGGCGATTACCTGCCCCGCTCCCTGATGCCGTCGCCTTGCATCACACCCCTTCCGCTTGCTCTTCCCCGCTGGCATGGTGCGTTTACTGGGCAGACGCTTTGTGGAACCGATGGGCGGAGGGACGGACGGAAGGGACGGAGGCGATGTGCCCATTTTTCTGGCAAGACTTTCCTCTGGACGGACCTGCCCTCGTCGCTGAAGCCTTGAAGGGCGTGCAAGAGATTGAAGGCTCTTTGGGCATGTGAATTTGGGCAAATCACCCTTGAACGGGCGTAATGGTTGCATTGCCCCAACCCCTTTCCGCCACTTGCTTTTGCACCCGTTCGGCAAGATGACGCTCTAATTCCGCTTCCAAGACGATGGCTGTCTCGTGATACTCAAGGCGGCGGACGGTGCCATGCCGAAAAGCGAAAGCGACAACCTCTTGGGCTTGCAAGGTCAATTGGGCATGCAAGCGCACCAAGCGTTGGCGGGCGTATTCGGCGTAAATGCGTTCCTTCAGTTCGTCCAACCCTTCCCCCGTTAAGGCGGACACTAAAAGGGCATTGGGATAACGCCGCTTAAACCGCTGGCGATCCCAATCGGGAGGCAATTGGTCGGCTTTGTTGAGCACCAAAATCGTCGGCTTACCGCTTGCCCCAATTTCCTGCAGCGTTCGTTCCACGACGGCAATCCGCTCATCCAAGGCGGGATGAGAAGCGTCGGCGACATGAAGGAGCAAATCGGCTGTCCGCACCTCTTCCAAAGTCGCATGGAAGGAAGCGATCAAATGAGGGGGCAAGTTGCGGATGAACCCGATGGTGTCCGTCAGCAAAACTTTATGCCCGTCGGGCAAAACGAGCACCCGCGTCGTCGCATCCAGAGTGGCGAACAAACGGTCTTCCACGAAGACTTGCGCTTTCGTCAAGGCATTCATCAGGGTGGACTTGCCGACATTGGTGTAGCCGACGAGGGCGACGGTGAACAGGTTGCGTTCCTTGCGGGTTTGGACGCGGGCGCTGGTTTGTCGCTGGATTTCCTGCAGTTGCCGTTGCAGTTCGGCGATGCGTTTTTTGGCGCGGCGTTGGTCTACCTCCAACTGCGTTTCGCCGGGACCTCGCGTGCCGATGCCGCCGCCCAAGCGGGAAAGGTGCTGCCACATGCGGCGCAACCGAGGCAGTTGATACTGCAGTTGTGCCAACTCCACCTGCAACATCGCCTGCTTGGTGCGGGCGCGTTTGGCGAAGATGTCCAAAATCAACTCCGTTCGGTCTACGACCCGAACGCCCAAAAGGTTTTCCAAGTTGCGGGCTTGCGCGGGAGAAAGTTCGTGGTCTACGATGACCAAGTCGGCTCTTACTTCAGCGCAAAGGCGGGCTAACTCTTCCGCCTTGCCCCGACCGATGAAGTAGGCAGGGTCTATTTCCCGACGCACTTGCGTGACGGTTCCGACAACCTCTGAACCAGCAGTGTCCGCCAGCGCCGCCAGTTCAGCGAGGCTTTCTTGCAAATCGTCCGTCCCATTCAACGCTACCCCCACCAACACCGCCCGTTCTTTCTGTCGGATATCCGCTGTAGGGCGCGGGACCAACGGAGGCGGTCACCCCCAGTTCAAAAATTTGTTTGCCGACATCGCTGGCAGGCGATTTTCATTTTAGCACCTCGTCACCCAATCATCGGGACGATTTCGGGGCGGATTTAGGCGCCTCAAACTCGCCGACCTGCCGATAGCCTTTCGGGACAGTGTAGCGGAAAGCGGTCTTTGGCAGTTGAGGGTTCAAGGTGACCTCTTGAAAAGTCTCGTCTACGGTCACCGTCATCGTCCCGCCACCGGGATGGGAGCGTTTGAGGGTGCGTTGGGTGCGCCAAGGGCGACCGTCAGCGTCCAGCCAAAGAGTTTGCTGGGTGCCCCCTTTGAGGGTTAAGGCGACCTTCGTGACCTGACGCCCCCGCAACTTCTCCGTCCCAGCCACTTTGGCGCTTTCTACCTTCTCCCTCCAACCTTCCCCCAGAAAACAACTCAACGGGTCAACGACGGGTGAGGGAGGGCGGTCACCCCGCACGATTTGCTGGAGAGATTTGGGCGCCGATTCTTTTTTGACCTGTTGGAGGGCATCCACCTGCGTGAACAGGTTGCGACCGTCGCAGATGACCATAAGCCCTTTGCCATTGTCTTCTATCCATCGCACCCGCAGCAAATTGGGGCGTTGGAAGATGGCTTCGTGTTGCACTGTCTGTTTCGCTCTCGCATCCCCCATTTGTTGCTCCACGACGATGGAGGAACGCAACCGCAAAGCATTGGCGGCGGCAAGACTTTTTGCCATCTTGTCCAGCAACGCAGCGGCATCTTGTTGACAACGCCCCACTGTCACCCCGCCACCGAGCACCCAGAGGACAAACAGCCACGACCATCGTTTTCGCATCGGCGATCTCTCCTATCGCTTTGAGGATGGTGACACCGCCAATTGTGGCAGCGTTTGCCCTTTTCCGCCAGATGAGGGAGTGTGCTACAAATTAGCCGGCTCATTTCAACCCTTTGAAGGAGGCAGCAGGAAATGGCGGCTTGGGAACCGATGCGGGTAGTTTTGTCCAACGGCTGCGTGCTTATCGCCCAATCGTTGCCTCATCTTCCCCTCGTCACCGTTCACGGCTTCATCAAAGGCGGAGCACTGTGGGATGCGCCCAATAAATCGGGTGTCGCCCAGTTGATGGCGCAAGTGATGCGGCGGGGCACTGACCGCCACACCGCCGAGGAAATTGATGACCTGCTGGAACGGCGGGGAGCAGAACTTTCCCTGAGTGTCCACCACGAAGGGTTGACGATTCAACTTTCTTGCCTGCCTCAGGATTTCGCCGATTGCGCCGCCTTGATGGCGGAAGTGCTGCAGCGCCCGACTTTCCCTGAGGAGGAAGTGGCGAAGCAACGGCAACGGATGCTCAACGCTTTGCGCGATGCCCTAACGCGCCCTGAAGAAGTATCACGCCGCCTCTTCCTTCGCCTCGCTTACCCCCCTGACCATCCCTTTCACCTTCCCCCCGAAGGGACGCCCGAAAGCGTGGAAGGTTTGACCCGTGACGATTTGTTGGCAACTTACCATCATCTCGCCCCGAACCATGCCATCTTCGTCGCTGTCGGTAACTTGCCTGAAGGAATGCTCCTTGACTGCCTCGCTGATGCTCTGGGCGATTGGCAGAACGCTAATGAGCCAAGAGAGCCGTCGTTCCCTCCTGCCCCCTTGCCGCCGACGACCATCCGAGAGCGTCAATCGCTCCCCGACCGAACGCAATGTTGGGTAACGATGGGACACAAAGGGTTGCGCCGCACCGACGAACGCTTTTACGCCGCCAATATCCTCGCCACCATTTTGGGCGCTGGCTGGGGTCGCTTGTTCACTCAAATCCGCGACAATCAAGGGTTGGCTTATGCCGTCGGCGCTTTCCTTCAAGCGGGTTTAGGCGAGGGACCTTTTGCGGTGCGGATAGGCGTTAACCCCAAAGATGTTGACCGCGCCATTGAAAGCGCTTTGACGGAGTTGACCAAAATCCGCCAAGAGCCTCCCAGCCCCGAAGAAGTGACGGACGCCAAAAACTACTTGTTAGGACGGTTGGTGCTGAGCATGGAAAACAGCGAAGGTGTCGCCTCGCTGCTGGTCTCCTGCGAATTGTTCGGGCTCGGCTTAGACTACCCGCAACGGGCAAAGAGTTTCTACGAACCCATCACGCCCGAACAAGTGTTGGAAGTCGCCCAAAGCGTCTTGCATCCTGACCGCATGGCAATCGCCATCGCCGGACCGTGATGAGTCTCGCAACAGCAAATCGCAAGAAAGCCATCCTTGCTTGCCCACCAATAAATTGGCGGGCTACGCTCACAAAGCCCACTGAAGTAGGCTACTTTCAGTCGGTTTCAACCGACTTCGTTTTAGTAGCCCAGCATTTCAATGCTGGGCAAGAAAGTTTATCGGCTTCTGGCGAGCCAGCAAAGAAGGTGACGGGCAATGTTGGAAAACTTGCAGGCGAAAGTCAAATCGTTGGCGGAACTTTTGCCCCTTGTCGCTGACCTGCGACGGCAAGGCAAACGCATCGTGTTCACCAACGGCTGCTTTGATTTGCTCCACGCAGGGCATGTGACTTACTTGGCACAAGCAAAAAACCTCGGCGACATCCTCATCGTCGGGTTGAATTCCGATGCCTCAGTGCGGGCGCTGAAGGGCAGCGAGCGCCCTTTGATGCCCCAAGAGGACCGAGCCCTGCTATTGGCAAGCCTTGCCTTCGTGGATTTCGTCGTCATCTTTGACGAGTTAACGCCTCACAACCTCTTGCAAGCCCTCAAGCCCGATGTCCATGTCAAGGGGGGCGATTACAGGGAAGCCGATTTGCCCGAAGCGCCTTTAGTGCGTTCCTACGGAGGGCAAGTCGTCATCCTGCCCAAGGTGGAGGGACGCTCCACGACCGAACTGGTGCGGCGCATCCGAAGAGGAGAAGGGCTTCAACCCGTCCGAAACGCTATCGGCATCATTCCTGCCCGTTATGCCTCGGCACGCTTCCCAGGGAAAGTGCTGGCGTCGCTTTGGGGCAAGCCCATCGTTCAGCATGTCTATGAACGGGCGAAACAGGCGAAAACCCTCTCCGAAGTCGTGGTGGCGACGGACGATGAACGGGTGAAAGCCGTCGTGGAAAGTTTTGGGGGCAAATGCGTGATGACTTCGCCCCACCATCCCTCAGGCACTGACCGCATCGCCGAAGTGGCGGAGCGGTTGGATAGCGATATCGTCGTCAACATTCAGGGTGACGAACCCCTGATTGCGCCTGAAGCCATTGACGCCGCTGTCCGACCCTTTTTCGTTGACCCGACTTTGAAGATGACGACGCTGGCGACGCCCATTGCCGACGAGGGCGAGTATCGCAACCCGAATGTCGTCAAGGTGGTCACTGACCGAGACGGGTTCGCCCTTTACTTCTCCCGCTCTCCCTTGCCTTTCTTTCGCCCGAAGGGTGCAATGGCAGAAACGCCTTCGTTCGCCATCCCTGAGGAGGCTCCCGTTCGTCCCCTGAGGCATATTGGGCTTTACGCTTATCGGCGGGAGTTTTTGCTGCAATTTGCCAAGTGGGCGCCGACCGCATTGGAACAAACGGAGGGCTTGGAACAACTGCGGGCATTAGAGCATGGCGTCCGCATCAAAGTAGTCATCACGCCCTATCGCAGCGTCGGCGTGGACACGCCTGAAGACTTGAAGCGACTCAATCGTCAGCAAATTCCGGCGATGGAAAGGAGCACCCCAAGAGATTGAAGACGCACCGCTTCTTCCCGTTGGAGCGACTACCAGCCGAGCCAAAGTTTTCGCCCCAACGAACGCCTACGAATGGGAGGGCGAGGCTTTTGCCGACCAAAATTTTCAGCAGATAGTGAGATGGGCAGGTCGGCAGTTGGGCAAATTTTTGGCTCAAGGTTCGTCCTCCCGAAACTTGCCCGCCAATGAATTGGCGGTCTACGCGGACAAAACCCATAAAAGGGGCTACTTTCAGTCGGCGTCAACCGACTTCGTTAGCGTGCCCAGCATTTTGCGTCACCTCCGTTCAACCGTCTGGTCGTTTTTCGCTGCCACTGCACATAAAGGGCAAAAGCTCCTTGAGGCTACAAAGCCACCAAGGGAAAATCGCTGAAGCCGCGCCCGCTAAACAGTGACGGCTTCCCGCTACGCCCGTGCGGATCGCCATCGCACAAAGGCTACCGACTTGAGGGACGGTGGGAAGGTGCGTTTAGTAAGACGGCGGGGGACAAGGGCGTTGGACAATAAGGCGCGAATGTCAGAAGTTGAAAGGCGAGTGTCCTCGCAAATCTTTTTGAATGCCGTCTCCCCCAAAGCCTTGCGCAAAGCCTTCAACAAAGTGGCTTGATGTGCCCTTTTGACCTGGGGCAATGGGGCGTTTATTTGCCGGCGTAAGGTGGCAGCGGCTGACAAAAGTTGGGCAGCAAAGGGATGGTTGTCCCATTGAAAGGCGATTTCGGCAAAGGTTTCCATGCTCTCTATGATGCCGACCTTATCGCCAATGGAGTCCGACAATCGCAGGCTTTCTTTCAACCACGCCAATGCTTTGCGCCATTTTCCCTTTCGGGTCGCCAACTCGCCCAATTTTCTCAGGGCATTGGCAATTCCCCATCGGTCACCGACCGCTTGCCACAACTGTAGGCTTTGCGTCAATAGCCTTTCGGCGCGGTCGTGGTCACCCTTCAATAACGCCACATTGCCCAAGTCCGTCAAAGTCAGGGCGATGCACCAACGGTTGTTCATCGTTTGAAAAATTGCCAACGCTTCAGTCAAAAGGCACTCAGCGTCGTCCAAGCGCCCCTCGCGCCAAGCGATACTGGCAAGCCCGTTCAGGGCAGCGCCGACGCCGCCCTGATCACCCCAAGATTGCCGAACGGAAAGCACCGCCTCGTAATGGTGACGGGCTTTCTCATAATCGCCCATAGAGAGCGCCAACAAGCCCAAATCCGTCAGAAACCCTGCCGCTTTTGAGGGGTTGAGGAGACGCCAAAAAGCGGCTGCCTCTTCGTAGAGGGCGCGGGCTGTAGCGTAATCACCCTGCCGCCATGCAATGG
>Ga0209289_100807_pt1 | contig 14437 bp, 15 predicted proteins | sample GXS110809BmetaG_FD_184121 | JGI IMG/M metagenome (GOLD analysis project Ga0209289, IMG submission 184121) | Hot spring microbial communities from Gongxiaoshe hot spring, China to study Microbial Dark Matter (Phase II) - GXS 110809B (SPAdes)... ...
ACCCCGAACCGCTCCCCGCCACGTCATATGACTGAGGCCCGGGAGCGGGCCCTCCCTTATCCCTGGGAGCAGGTCCTACAACCATGTCTCCTGACATGGCTCTCCCGGGAGGCCTAGGCCGCCGGAGAACCATTCTCCAGCGGAAGGCCCTCCCATCGGGGAAAATGTTGAGGGGTGTTTGGGATGGATGTGGAGGACGTCGTCAAGCATCGTCGTCTGTCTCCCTACCCCACATCTGTCGGTCCGAGCGAACCGTCCCAAGGCTAGGCTCCAGCCAAACCTTCCCCCGCCACCCCACAGCATTTAGGAAGGGGTGGCCGCCTTCTACGGCGGTGTGGGTGAGGGTTTGTGCCTGTGTTTCGCGGATGTTTTCCCATGCGTGGTCGCGGGACGACCTATTCATCCAACCCCCTCCCCGCCTAGAGGGGATGGCCTCAGGGCTTCAACCCATCACGGGACCATCGTCCCGGTCATTACATGTTTGTTCAACTCACATGGATTTAAGCAGATAGGTGGCGTTGGGTGGCTCTGTTAACTTAAGCCATCTCCATCACCCCTTTTATGCTGTTCATCAGGTGTAGCGTCTCTGGCTGGTTGAATATGTGGAATAGGTTCAGCCATCTCCATACATGCCCTAGAATGCATGCTTTCTTCCTGCATAGGAAATGGTTCTATCCTTGAGCATCTGTACAGCCCTCTCCATGGCTTGGAACAGCCAATCCCCAAACCTGTACCTACGATGCTCAAGACCAAGCCTAGCGCATGCCTCAGGATACCAAGGCGCTCCATCTGTCCAGACTGGATGCTTACCGTAAGCCATGACAAGGCTCCGTAGGAACATCTCAGCCTGTATGCCGTTCATAGCTAGAATCCAAGGGTTCTTTTGCTGAAAGGCTCGTAGGCAACCCACACCCATGCCATAAGCCCTTTAACCATGACAGCAGCCTCATCCACAAGGAATAGGGGTACACTACATCTAGCCCTGAAGAACTTTCTGAACCCTGGGAGCCTCTGAACCCACTCCCAGACAGCCACATGACTCCTGCCGACGAAAGGCTTAAGCGCATCTAAAGCTCAGGCCTAGGGATACGAGGTAAAGCCCGTAGAGGACAGCAGGTAAAGCCGTCCTCCAACCAACAAACATAACAAAACAACCACAGCCCTAGGCAAAGACCTTAAGTTAACAGAGCCGAAAAATGGGTACTGCTATGTTGTTCGTTGCTGGTTTATGCCTTAGAGAGGGAGAGTGTTGGGTCCATAGGATGAGGCTGTTGAGAAGGTATTCGGCTGCAGGGTCTACCTATGGTCTGCTGTAGACGTGGATGCAGGGGAGATAATAGCTGTGTATTCTTCTAGGGGTAGGTCTATCCTAAACGCGCCAACATTCCTAGGAATGTTCTGGAAACATGCGATGGCAAGCCAGTTATAGTGGTGACAGGGGTCCATGGTATCAATGGGCTTTGAACAGGCTTGGAATAGAATACCTCCATGAAACGTTTGGGGAGGGCCTACAACAACAAAAAGACGGTCAAGAGTATCGAGGAGATAGCCACAGCCATAGCCCTAACACACAACATACGCATAGAAACCAGGATGGAAGGAGGAGTATTACCGTGAAATTTTGCTGGTATGCTTCACATGCGTGACGCTCCGTGACGCAAATATACCGCGGTTTACAAAACTGTATTCCGGGAAGGGGTTTGAACAAACATATTCCCAACGGCGAAACTTTCGCCGAGACATTCCGTAAAATGGCGGAAGACAAGCTTTTCCAAGAACTGGTAAAAAGGTCAAGCCTAACCATGAAGCAGGCGGAAACCATTTTCTTCGACGTGATGTCACACCGTGACGGCGTGACGTTAACTGCAGAACAGCGTGCCGCGCTACGCGGCGTCACGAAAGGCTCGTTCATAAGGACAAAGCAACAAGCGTTGCGCAACATCTCAAAAGCCCTCTTCACACTCATACTCCTAAGCTATCTCGGTCTTGTCAAACTCCCCGAATACCAGTGGTTTTTCAGGTTGAGCGAAGCTTTTGAGGAGCGGGACTGGGAGGCTGTCAGGGAGTTTCTCACCTCGCTGGAGGGTTGAGGAGTGGTTTGGAGGCTTTAACAGCCGTCTTCGCCCTTCTTTTCCTGACCCAGACAGCCATTTTCATCTATCTTTACAGAAGAGCTGTGACAAACGGTGATGTCACGGTAAAAAGAGAAAATCACACCACATCACAGCAACCAGCTCAAAACCCGCAGCCCACATCATACCCAGCGACACCAGGGAAAACAAAGGAGATGCCGACCTTAAACGAGTCGGCTTTGGCTGCTCTGAGGCTCATTAGAGAAAGGAGGAGCGTGATATCAAGTGACGTCAGCCGCAGCCTGAACCTCAGCAGGGAGCACACAGCCCGCCTCATGAAAAACCTCTACGAAATGGGGCTTGTGACCCGATCCGGCAAGCCTTATAAATACAGCCTAACAGAAAACGGATTATCGATAATTGCTTTAAACGAAACCAAAAACCATGATTCACCTATAGCCCATGAAAAATAAGCGCCGTTCCAAGTCCTGTCTCAAATAAAGAATGGCTTCTTCCAACTTTTCGGGAGTGAGATTAACACTATAGCCCTTGAGCGTGTAGACAATCAGCCTCTCCCTAGAGTCTGCGAATTTCGTTAAATCATTCTTTAAACGCTGTTTATCTAAGGGAAGCTCCTGCATTTCTTCAGCAGTGACGGACGATGAGTCGGACCTTCCGATTATATACAGATACATTTTGGCAACAAAAAACGTCAGCAGCAGGTCCTCGCGATCAGGAATATTAAACAACAAATATACATCACCATCACCTTTAGTTGAAACACGAAACAATTTTTTCAAGAATTTTTCATACTTTGTGTAGATTTTTCTGAGTTTCTGCATGTCTATTACTAGTGTTTGATATCTGGAGCGTTTGTGTTGCAACTTAACTATCGGTCTCTTTCTGTGTTTCGAGCGTCTTAGACAGCCTGTTCATCAGACTCTTGATGCCAATTATCGTGGTTTCATACACGCCTCTTTCCTTGCGAATTATCTCGCCGCGGTCGGCACTTTCCGCGAGGCGGGCTACTGCAACTTTCTTCTGCAGGTTTGTTTCGGTTACTATTTCTTCAAGTCCTACCTCGGCTGTGGGTGCGAGACCTGCAATGTTCGCCAGCTTTTTTCCCGTCAGGTAGAGAAGCAACAGGTCAGTTAAGGTGGCATTAGCTCTGTCGCGCAGCACAAGAACTTTTCCATGCTCTGTAATTCGGAGAAATTCCTTGAAAAACTTCACATCTTCGGGTGTTATTTCCTCTTTTATGACAAGCTCCTTCTTTATCAGTTCTTTGAGCTCATCCATCCTAACGTTTTACAACCTTTGGTGATTATAAACGTTAAGAGCACAGTCGGGTTCTGGTATGCGGGTTTGTCAATAAGTTGGTTATACAGTGGTTTATATTTTGGGTGCTGCGATGGCTAAGCATATGAGGATTAGGCTTCCGCCTGAGTGGGGTCCTGAGCCTGTTCCGAAGGAGGCGCGTCAGCTCAGGTTCTTCGACTACTTCGTTCTTTGGTCGAGCTTGGGTGTTGGCCTGCTGGTCATGGTTGCGGGTTCTTTCCTTTCCTCGCTCAGCTTGGTTGAGGTTTTGGCTGTGGCTGTCGCGGGCTCTGTCATCGGCAGCCTGATGCTTGCTATCGCTGGCGCCGTTGGCAGCAGGTATGGTGTTCCAACCATGGTGAGCTTGAGGCCTGTTCTCGGGTTGAGGGGCAGCTACGTCCCGACGGCGCTCAACATCGTTCAGCTGGTTGGCTGGACTGGGTTCGAGGTGATGATCATGGCTCAGGCTGCCTCCGTTTTGACTGGCTGGCTTTTCGGCAGCCTCAGCTTCCCCATCTGGGTTATCGTGTTCAGCTTATGGTGTCTGCTTCTGGCTTTGGGAGGGCCTCTCGTCGTCGTCAGAAAATGGCTTGAAAGGGTTGCGATATGGCTTGTCTACGCATCATCCATCTGGATAACATACATGGTGGTCAGCTCCCCCGGCTTCGGTAAATGGTTCACAGCCAGCAGCCCCGAAGCAATCCCCATACTCCTAGCTCTCGACCTCGTCGTCGCCATGCCTATATCGTGGTGGCCTCTTGTGTCCGACTACAACAGGTTCTCCGTCAAACAGTCGGGAAGCTTCCTCGGAACTCTAAGCGGATACACGGTGGCCAACACATGGTTCTACTTCCTCGGAGCAGCTCTCGTAGCGGTGCTGGGGATAAACGACATAATATCTGCGATAGGAGCTCTCTTTCTCGGAAACGCAGCCCTGCTGCTCATATTGGTCGACGAGACGGACAACGGCTTCGCGGACATCTACTCATCAGCGGTCTCCTTCCAGAACATCTTCACCAAGACACCGCAGTGGTTTTTCGCCGCTTTCACAGCTGCGGCAGGAGCAGTTCTCGCCCTAGCCGTCCCGCTCATGCAGTATGAATGGTTCCTGTTGTTGATAGGCTCGCTGTTCGTCCCGCTTCTCGGAGTCATGGCTTCCGAGTTTTTCATAAACAGGAGAGCCAACCCGCCGTCGGTTGACGAGTTTTACCAGCCAGGCGGCTTCAAACCCGGAAGCTTCATAGCCTGGGCCGCGGGAATCGCCGTATACGTAGCCATAGTCCAGCTGGCTCCAAACATCGGAGCATCCATCCCATCGTTCGCCGTCTCCGTCGCCGTATCAGCCGCCGCCCACCAAATAGCCAAACAAGTCGCAAAACCAGCTGCAGGTAAGGTTGTTGGATAAGACAGTTAGACGTGTTCGTTGGAAGCGTAGGCCGTTGATAGCGCCCAGTCTTGGTCAATACATGTCTTAGACTCTTTTCCACGTAGTAATTTGAGGGTTGAAGCCTTCAAAGGCTTGCACTCACAGATGCTCATCACTCAAATTTCCAAAAAAATTTAATTGCATGCGATCAGTCAAACGAGTGGGTGGAACGTTTGGGGGTTATAGTTGCTTTAGGAAAGCCCGAACATATCGAGGAAAGTGTTAAAAATGGTGTGGAAATAACAGCCATAAGAACCAGTGATCCCGAATTAAGGGAAGCATTAAATCAAAATTATCCCAACGGTATCATGCATGTATGGGGTTTTAAAAGACCAGTTAAATATATATGGGACGATGCCGGACAAGGAGATTTCGTTCTTTTCTATCACGACAGACAGTTTATATATGTTGGGACAGTTTCATTCAAGTATCCTTTTAACCCTGATGATGCACAACAAATGGAGACAAGTACGGATGTAGCAACGCAAATCTGGGGAACAGACACGGATGGTGAAACTTGGAAATATCTGATATTTATAAAAGAAGTTAAAGAGATAGATCTTGACCTTGTTTCTTTTAATCAGTCGACGGGATATGCATTCAGCGCTTTACGTAAATCTATGTATCTAACAGACCAGAAGGCAGGACAATTAATCCATCGCCTAAAGAAAGTTTATCCAACATCCTCACAGCAAGAAACATTAGCTCAGCTTGAAGCTCAAAAACGTGACAATTACGTGACAGAACTGGAACAAGTCTCGCCAGCATATTTTAGCGAGGGGGTACGGAATCTATGTAACGAAGAACCGTGGTTTGCACCCGTGATAAAGAATGTGGTAGCAAGCTTGTTGGCAGGTAAAAACATAATCCTTTACGGCCCTCCTGGCACTAGTAAAACTTATCTTAGTAAAAAAATTTGCGAGGTAATATGTGGAAAAGATAACTTTAGAATAGAGACAGCGAATGCTGAATGGAGCAACTATGATATAGTTGGCGGTTATATTCTAAAGGGGGGCGAAACACAGTTTAAGGAAGGTATTCTGCTTCAAGCCGTGAAGAAATGCATCGAGAGCATCCAACAGTACGATAAACCGTATTGGCTGATTATTGATGAACTCAATCGAGCAAATTTAGACTTAGCTTTTGGTAAAGTGTTTACCCAACTGGACATGGAATATCGTGAAACACCCATAGTTGAAGATGAATTAGGTGACATTAGGATTCCTTTGTCATTTCGTATCATAGCTACCATGAATACTTACGACCGTGCAATTCTATTCTCCTTAGGCTATGCATTCATCCGTAGATTTGCTCTATACAGCGTCAAATCTATTTTACTAACAGAGAATCAAACATATGAAAGTCTCAATATCGATCCCGCAATCCTAGGCCAAATTGAGACCGATACACGTTTAAAGGAAAAAATCAGTTCAGCAGTTAAGCAGCATTTTACGATGAAAAGAGATAATGACAGGTCTTATTTGGATGAATCGCTAAAAATAAATGATGAGCAAGAGATTATCCGAATTTTTGACTCGTTAAGAATTGGTAATAAAACTATACTTGATTTATTAGTATATGTTATATCTAAAATTAACTCGTTGAAAATATGTGAAGTCGGCCATGCGATATTGTTTGACGCAGCGAAATTTATCATAGCTTACTATCGGTTGTTTCGTGACGAGTTTACTGATGCGCGGACCGGCAATCAGGCAATGCTCGATTTACTGACGTCAACCATATCAGCGTATGTCCTGCCGCATATCGAGTACTTTATGCCGAAGCTAAGGAGAGGATTAGTTCTGGATGAACCAAAGTATAGAAGCTCTTGGGAACAGCTCGTTGAGCTGTTTAACAAACTAGGTCTCATTTCTATTGTTGAAAAACTTAAGATGGCGCCAAGATGAATTCACTGTGATGGGTTAATGTCTGATGTTACAGAGATCTACACTTGGTATTCTTATCGTCGAGATGAGCAGCCATTAGTTTCCATTAATTGGAATAGCTTAATAAGTGCCGTCAAAAGTGTTAATCTGCTAATAGACTCATTACCACAAGAACATCGCCAGCGGATTGAGGAACCCAAACCGTTCCTCGATCAAGATTCTTTCAATCCTCAGGGTTGGGTTGGCACTTACAACTTGGGTGGAAGTTTATTACGAGTAATACCCAACCCTGAGTTGTTAAGTCGAGAGGATTTCTACAGTATGGTTCGTGAACTAATTGGGTGGGCAGAATATGTGGGGCCCTTCTTTGAGGATTTTCTTCGTTTTTACTGCTGCGAACCCACTTTCAAATTCCTGTTTCCTCTTTCATATAGCAATCATTTAAAAACATATACGGAACTAATCGTTTCTCATTTCATACCAAGAAGGATAGTATCTGAGGAGAAAGTTGGCTACGAGCTGTCGGGACCCTTAGTATGGAGCAAAGCATTATACACCTTTTTAGGTCAACAAAACACTCTTGTCTTCAAGAAAACTAGGACCAATCTAAATACCTTGACAAATATGCTACTAGTCAGATTCCACGCGGAAATTTTAAAAGACATAAATGCAGTTTATCGTCAGATTACCTGCTCTTTCTCAAACGAGTTCGGAGAACTTCAGCAAGCCATAAAAACATCCATTTTGTACCATAATGAATTTATCGGGTCGAATCCATGGAACAGTCTTCTGCAACAAAGCGTGGTTGAAGATTTTGAATCAGCTACAACGTACCAAAAATTAAGAAATGAAGCAAGAGGTGTTTGGAGCGAGCTTGTAGACCTTTGGGAGTCATACCGGTCAAAGAAGTCAGAGCTCACCAACTTCGGCAAAAGGTTCGACTCCGCCATAAAACCGTTAAGCAAGCTCTACGAACTGTGGTGTCTTAAAAAATTATGTGAAATATTGAATATAGACAACGACAAGATTAAGAATTTTTCACAACTTATTTTTTTCGAAATGCAAGAGCAAAGCTGTAAGTTGCATTATGGTAGGAGTTTGCACGAGTTTAGTGGCATTCTTTCCAACTTAGGTATTGATCCGGGAATTCCAGATTTTCTAATTCAATGCGATCGGAAATCCTATGTGTTATAGATGCAAAGTGTAAAACTGAGTTGAGACTGCATGATATGCAAAGATTTTTGTCATATCTTTTAGATTATATGTACCCCCGCAGAAATAAGATGACGGGTATAATTCTACACGCAAAATCAACCGAAGAAATTTCACATCTAAGGGTGAGAGATTTAGATCTGTATCTCGTACCGATGCTACCTTCAAGCTTTGAAAGAATTAAACCTCAGTTTGAACAGCTACTGACAAGTTTGTTTAGTTCTGCAATTCCGACTTAGCCGTTGCAATATTCTTCGGAAGGGCTTTTCTTTAGGCTTGTTTTCATGTATTGTTTGTAGAGCTGAACTACATAAATTGGTGTTATCTGGTGTTAACCATGGATAGATTTGTCCACGGCCTTCACCATATCACGCTCGTGGCCTCAAACTACACAGTCAACTACAGGTTTTACGCAGGGTTCTCGGCTTGAGTCAGGTCAAGCTTTCCGTCAACCGAGATGACATTTTTCACAGGCATGCTTTCTACGCAAACTCTGACAACCCTCCACCTTGGCTTGACATGTCAGAGACGAGATAGAGAGAAGGCTCGCCGAGCAGGATGCTGCGAACAGTCTTTCCTGGCCGCCCGTTTACGCCGGGGTGCCAGAGCCTCCCGAACTCCTTTAGGCTTGGGCAGTATTATCACGCCTTCGTCGGGGTTTCCCAGCTCGTCGCACAGCCCTTTCCACCAAAGGTAGGCGGCGAGGGCGCATGTAGCAGCGTCAACCTCATCCCCTGTTATGTTGGTGGACAAGCCTTTCACACCAAGTTTTCTGAGGCCTTTCACGAGCTTGGCGACCCCTTGCTGCTTTCTCGGCAGCCCCAGAACGTCTTGAACGCCGCCGGGATACGTTTCATAGACCTTCACACCTTTATTCCTCAAGACTGCTGCAAGCCTCATCCCACGGGCTGTCAGCATACGCATGGGGCCGATGGTTATCGGAAAGAATTTTATCCCCCTTTGTCGAAGCTCGGTGTCGCAGAGCCTGAAGTGCGGCGGCCCAGGCTTCTCCAAACTCTCCCTTCCACGGGGAAGGCCGAGCGGGGCGTCAACACCTACTACAGCAGGCTTCAACACCTCAACATCGTCGATTATCTCGTCGTCGGAGAGACGCACCCACGTCCTGCACTTCAGCTCCTCATCCAATACAGCCATCCCCGAAGGCCTTCTAACGCTGCCAGCCAAATCAATCCCCAGAAAAACCGCCGTCATCCACGCATCCCGGTTTTAAACATGATAAAAGTCTGAATATACTGATTAGTAAAGTGCACTTTACCAAAAACTTAATTTTTGGTAAAGTATGATTTACAAATGATGAGAGAAGACATCGAGCGCTTCAACGAATGGTGGTTCACAGGAGTGGTTAGGCCTGAGCTGGCGCCCCGCTATAGGCGCAGAGCTTTCCAACGCTTGGTGAACAGCTTCGGAGAAAGGCAGGCCCTTTTAATCACCGGACTTAGAAGGGTCGGGAAAACGACTCTGATGTATCAGGCTATAGAGGAGCTGCTCAAAACATGTTCTCCCGAGAAGGTCCTGTATTTTTCTTTTGACGAGGCAACGGTAAACCCTAAGGAGTTGCTCAGGTTTTACGAGCAAAACGTACTGCGGAAACCCTTCGAAAACGTGGACAGAGCCTACATTTTTTTCGACGAGGTGCAGTATGCCGCTGGCTGGCCGTCGGTTGTAAAACAGTTTTACGACCTTTATCCGAATTTGAAATTCATCCTGTCAGGCTCCTCAACGCTTCTCCTGTCCACGGAGGCTGTTCAAAAGCTTGCGGGACGTTTTTTCACGTTGAAGCTCAAACCCCTGACCTTCACCGAATTCCTCGAGATAAAAACGGGCGGCAGGCCCACAGTCTCCCAGAGAGCGCTTTTATCATACTTCAACGAGTACCTCACCAAAGCAGGGTTCCCCGAGGTTGTAAACTGGGAAAACGAGAATAAGGTGGCGGAGTATGTCAAAAACTCTGTTGTGGAGAGAGTTGTCTTCAGAGACATCCCCTCAATCTTCAGGACAAGGAACTTGGAGCTGATGAATAACCTTATCAAACAAACCATCCTAACACCAGGCATCACGGTTAACATCAACCACCTCTCCAGAACGTTGGGAGAAACAAGAATAGTGATCTCCAATTATCTTAAGCATCTTGAGACGACTATGGTGGTAAGAGCTTTAGCAAACTACAGGCCCTCAACAGCTTCGGCGTCGAGAAAGCTGAAGAAATACTATCCTGCAACGTCTGCGTTGACCTTTGCGTATTCGAAGAGAGATTTTTACGAGAAGATGGGGGCTGTGCTCGAAACTTATGTGGTGAACGCTTTGGATGCGCAGTATTATTTTCGGGATGGGAGGCGTGAGGTGGATGTTGTTCTCATCGATGACCGGCTTACGCTTGTCGAGGTTAAGCAGTCTGCTGGGCTGGGCGATGTGGCGAGGATGGCTGAGACAGCGAGATTGCTCAAAGCCGGGAAAGCGGTGATAATCTCTTACGACCAAGAATTCGTGAAAAACAACGTCGAAGTCGTTCCGGCGTATAGTTTGGAGAGCACTCCCTTATATAAGCGGGCGAACGACTAAACCATATGCTGCAGATAGGTGTCGGCTGCTCCAGCGACAGAAACCCTGTTCCCGCCGCTGTCGAGAAGGCTAGACGGTTTGCTGTCAGGCTTGCTGACTACCGTGACACGGTTGTGTTGTTGACAGGTGGAGACGGAGGGCTGATGCGTGTTGTGTGCGAAGAGTTTTTCAAACGCGGCGGCATAACCGTCGGCGTCATCCCCTATGAGGACGAGCAGATAGATGAGTCGAACCCACGCTACAACCCTTACAACACCATAGTCTACTGCAGCGGCCAAACCTTCCAAGCACGGAGCATCGGGCTTGTGAGAAGCAGCGACTGCTTCGTCATACTCGGCGGAGGCTCGGGAACGATAGTCGAAGCCCATCTCGCATACATTTACCGCGTGCCCTTAATCATACTGACGGGAACAGGATATACTTCGGACTTGTTGAAGCAAACACATCCCGACGGATACTTGGACCACAGAAAAATTCAGGCAGCGCTGTTCGTCGAAGACCCCGTCGAAGCCGCTGACAAGGCTGTCGAACTCGCTAGAACACGCAGCGTTCGTCGTCGTTGAAAGATATGATTATAAACAATCGTGTAACGTGATTTAACATGATTGTTGAGAGGGAAGTCATGAGTTTGCTGAAGTCTCCGTTGAGGGCTGTCGAGGTTGGTGAGAAGACGGTTTCGCAGCTCTTGACGGAGATGAGGGACACTGGTTTTCAGGGCCGTAACCTAGGTCTCGCAGCGGATGTTTGGGAAGCCGCTTTGAAGGCTGAAGACACTGTAATCATGTTTGGTTACGCAGGTTCTCTCAGCACCACGGGGCAGTGGAAGCTTGTTAAATGGCTTGTGGAGAAAAGGTTTGTCGACGTAGTTGTCTCAACAGGTGCCAACATCTCAGAAGATCTGATAGCAGCCATGGGCTTCAACTACTACATAGGCACGCCGTTCGTTGACGACACCATGCTCAACAGAGCTGGGATATACAGGTTTCACGATGTCTTCGTCAGGGAGAGGGACTACATCAAGATGGAGGAGATGCTCGCCGACTTCATGCTGACGCTTGACGGCAGAAGACCCATGTCTTCAGCCGAGTTTCTCCATCTCTTTGGAGAATGGCTTGACGCAAAAGGCGTGAAAGGAATAGTCCAATCCGCCTACAGGGCCGGCGTCCCCGTCTTCAGCCCCGCGATAGAAGACAGCGGATACGGCGTAGCCTACTTGATAAACAGATACCGAAGACCTGGCTTCAGCCTTGTCCTCGACCACTTCAAGGACTACGAGCAGCTCGTGAGGATAAGGGGGATGTGCAAGGACAGCGCAGCCATCTTCATAGGGGGAGGTGTTCCGAAAGACTTCATCCAGCTCTCGGCTGTCGCCGTAGACATTCTGGAGAAAGGCGACCCGTTTAAAACAAGGCCCCACCGGTACGCCGTCCAAGTAACCACTGACAATCCTCACTGGGGTGGTTTGTCGGGCGCGACGTTGGAGGAGGGGAAGAGCTGGGGGAAGGAGACGTCGGAAGGCTACGCCGTCCAGTGTTTCTGCGACGCAACCATAGCTCTCCCTCTGCTCGTCCACACGCTCAACGAAAGAGTCAAGGAGAGACGTTACAAGCCAGACCTTTCATGGGTCTTTGAAGAGGTTCGGTTTAACAAGTAGCAAGCTATCTGCAGGCCGGTCTATTAGTTGAGAGACACAACAGGAACCTTGCACGTACCTTTAACTATCGCTCTCAGCCTATTCCAGTTCTCAGGTATCAGGGAGAGGTAGATGTGGGCGAAGAAAACGGCTGTAAACAGGTAGAAGAAAAGGAGATGTAAGGCTCTCAAGTTCAGTCCTCCGCCCAACAGGATGAAAACCCATGTGAACAGACTTGGATAAGCCATGGCGAAACCCGTCATGCCTAGGATGACTATGGCTATGAAATAGAACCAGACCAATGGCTTCTGCAGCGAACAGTATTTTCGGCCCATGAAATAGTCGTTGGAATGGGTGTCGTAAACTGCGTGAGATGGATACTCTTTTGTCAATCCCAGAAAGTTTTTGACTATTGTCATGGTCACGTAAATGTCGTCGCGGCTGAGTTTTAAGAGGTGTTTGTACTCGCCTTTCCTGACCATGGAGTAGATGTGTAGGGGTAGGTCTGCCAACAGTATTGCGAAAGCGAACCAGATGTGAATGTCACGGCTTAAAGCTCCGAAAACAGGCTGTTTCATAAAAATGCTATAGCCCGTCACGATCATCACTGTTAAAGCGGTAACCCTAACCCAGTGTGCTATCCTGGCGGCTGCGACATGTCTTTCGACGACTATCGTTTCGCTGTGTTGGGCTGTTTTCCAAGCTTTTCTCCTGACTAGATGGGCTAAGACAGCGGCCACTGCAACATACCATGAATACGGTGCATATTCTGAAACAATTCCATAAAAGTCAAAAATCTGACTCGCTTTTCCCTCAAACTGTTCTGAGACTAGGACGAGAACGTATGACGTCATGTCCGTTGCTCTATGTTCTATTCCTTTTCCAAACTCTCCCACAGCGAAACCTATGCCAACGGGCTGTCCGATTTTCAGCTCCAGCATGCCTCGAGCATCCATAGCCAAAGGCCTCGCCAGCTCAACCACATAGGCTTTGTCATGATATTCCATTTTTGCGGTCACGTTGCTCCTGAAGCCAAGGCTTTCATATAGGATGGGTTTTGCAGCGCCCGGCAAAATCACTTCCTTGCCGTGGTTGCTGCCGTACGAAGGGCTGACTATCAAAGCGTAGTCTGGAACTTCCTCGCTACCCATGTGGGCTTGGTCTCCGTCCGCGTCAAACTCCAACCCAAAATAATCCTTCGGCGATGGGCTGGTGTCTTCAAAAACCGCTAGAACGTAAAGATACTGTCCGTCATGCTTGAATGCAACAATAGCTTTCGTCACAGTTTCCTTAATCTGGAGCGCGTCGTCCCACTCCCCTTCAGAAATAACGCCGTCTATGACGGGAACTTTCTTAGCACGATAAGCTGTGATAACTATAGCTTGCTGAGCGTAAATGCTGCTAACTGCTGTGAATAGGAGAAGTGTGGCCAAAAAAATAATTAGGGGGGGTTTTAGGTTGCTTAGGTCCACGGCTGTTCACTTGCCGCGTTTCTTCCCGCTACTCTGCCGAAGAATATGGACTCGCCGAGGTGGGAGACCAGCCCCTCTGCGGCTACGTCGCCTGCTGCGTAGAGGCGTGGGATGGGTTTGCCGGTGACGCTTATGACGCGTGACTCGGCGTCGGCTAAAACGCCTCCGTTTGTTTCCGAAACGCTGGGGACAAGCTCCACAGCGTAGAAGGGCGGAGTCTTTATCGGCGAGAATGTGAACGCAGGCGAATCGGTTCGGCCGAATTCGAGGTCTCTCTTGTCTTTCGCAGCCCACTCATTCCAAGTCGTCACTGTTTTGATGAAGTTTTGTTTGTTAACCTTTATAGCGTCGGCCAAAGCTTCGAGGGTGTCGGCTTTAATCACAATGCCTTGGGCAACCTCCTGCGAAAGGTCGTCGGAAAACGTTGTGCTTATCCCCTTTCCAGTGCTCTTCTTCACCTGTTCGCTATCGGTGACCAGCCATGCATGGCTGCCGGGCTGGAGGAAGATCTCTTCGTTCAGTATGTCAAAGTGGTCGCCTTCGTTGCAGAACCTGTAGCCTTTTTCGTTGACGAAGATGGCTGAAATCCCGCGGTACCTGTATCTTGCGTTAATCTTCGCTATGGCGGGGAAGCCGCTGATATGGTATGTGTTGACTATCGCCGCGCCCAACGCCAGCGCCATCAAGATACCGTCGCCGCTGCTTACTGCCGAATGTTATAGGCACGGAATGATATCCTGTCGGGCTGTAGTATTTGAGAAGCTCTTTGTTTGCGGCAAACCCACCTGTTGTCAAAACAACTGCTCTCCGGGTTTTTATGAAGACTCTCTGTCCAGCCC
>Ga0209289_100809_pt1 | contig 14424 bp, 16 predicted proteins | sample GXS110809BmetaG_FD_184121 | JGI IMG/M metagenome (GOLD analysis project Ga0209289, IMG submission 184121) | Hot spring microbial communities from Gongxiaoshe hot spring, China to study Microbial Dark Matter (Phase II) - GXS 110809B (SPAdes)... ...
GCTTGAAGGTCGCAGAAGTTCCGATCACTTTCGTTGACCGCAGGCACGGCAAATCAAAACTTTCCCGCCGAATAATCGCCGAAGCAGCAATAGCGCTTGTCAAGGTCTTCGTCTGGCGCAAGACGGGACAATGGATCGGAAAACCCTTGATTGACCTCAATTTTCGGTAGCGTCGTCCCTTGCGGACGACGGGCAATTCCCAACGACCGCTGAAGCCATGCCTGATGTTACACCTTTACTGGCTTCGCGGGGCGGACGGTTTGCGTCGTTTCATCAAACTCCATTGTTCGCCCTTCAAGGAACGAACGAATGCCCATATGGAGTGCGGTCATGACATAGTAACCGAGTTCTGCTTTGCTTCTCGGTTGTTGACGCGTTCTGACACAGTTCAGGAAATCGCGCCAGTGTTCCTCAAGGGAAGCGCTGCGAGTGCGGGCGATTTCCTTTCGTGGGGCGTCACCAACGATTTCTCGTTGCGGGTAAATGACCGCACCCGAACCTTCAAAGACCAAAGGGGTCAATATCCCGTTCGCAACCGCACAGGACGCTCCAATGTCCCGTCCGCATGTCAGCAGCCTGAGCCTGAACGAGCGTTCCAATTTCACCAGCCTTGATGAGTTCGGAAACCTGCTCCCAAATGCTATCGGACATACCTCGTGTCCCGACTTGTAGCGCTCGCTTGGTTCGGTTGACAGTTGTGTAAATTCGCTTCGGCTCATCCAGCGATTTCCAAAGCGTCATCAGTTTTTCGCAGTAAACATCTTTGCCCGCTTCCATCTCTATCAAAGTCGTTGCAACATTTCTTGCGCCCAATCCAAGACAAATCCTGCATCCCTAATAGCTAACTCCGCATCGTCACGGGTAAAAGCAATTTCCCAGTAAAAAGCAGGTGCTCGTTGTTGTGCGAGTCGTTCTGAAGCGTTGATGACCTTTTCCGCCACCTCTGTTTCTACTTGGATATTGACCGCCCGTAATCGTTCCACAACGATAGCCCCGACATCGTGTAATTTCGGAACTTCCCAACCGCCTGCCTTCAGCAAACTTTTGAGTGACAACTCAACACATTCTTGCGCCCTTCTGATAGCAAAGTTCCAGTCGCCTTCGGCGAAATATCGCTTCGCTTCTGTCAAGCAGTTTTGTGCTTCTCGCAATAGAGTTTGGGCAGTTGAGAAGTTACTTGCCATTGTGCATCACCTACAATTCGTAACTCAGCGTCTCCCCCAACTTCCTATCGGGCTTAAGTTGCCAATACCAAGAACCGTCAGGCAACTGAACTTTTTTGCTTCCCCACTCCTCAAGCCGGCGCTTTAACCTTGAAAGCAAGTCACCCAAAACACCTTCGGGATCGTGAAGGATAATGCCGTGATCAAGGATGTCAAGCAAGATCAGGAAGTTTTGGCGGAGCATCTCTGGTGTTGTCACGATAGGAGAAATTCGCCTCAAAGGGTAAGGCTCAACTTGACGGCGGACCAAAAGGCATTCTTGAAGGGCATTTGACGGTTTTTCGTTCACAACAACCAAAAGGTCAATGTCGCTTTCTTCAGTTGCCTGCCCTCGCGCGACAGAACCGAAAAGAGCAACCGCCAACAATCGCTGCCCCATCTCTCGCTTCAGCGCCTCCACAAACTTTTGAGCCAACAATTTCTCGGCTTTACAGGCCATCAGGATCACCTACATGTGTCGTTCAATGTGGCATCGTTTTTGGCCGACACACCGATTTTTCATGGTTTCCAATGCAAAGAAGTTGCATAAATTCGCCTATGCCACTTCACATGACCGTCACAAAAGCATAAACGTCACCTTCAAGATGGCGCGGAATTTTAGGCAAAATTGTTCTGCCCCCGTGTGCGTTTGACTTCATGGCGTCGCATTCAAAAAGCATCACCGTCGCTGCAGGGGCAGCAACTTGCATCAAAGGCAATCCGCTCAAAGCGGAGTTGAAAGCGTAACCGAAGGGCGAGTATGCGGAAGGGCAAGTAAAAACTTGGTTGGTTTTTTGTGGTGGTAAATGAATTTTCATGGCTTCCATCCAGTTTGATGCAAGCGGCAAGCATTCATTCCAATCCTGAATGTAAGCAGCAATGGCTGTTGAAATTTCGCGCAGGTTCTGGGTGCATCGCGCTTGCCATTTTACTTCGCGAGCACATCCTACATGCAAGCAACCGATTAGGACAAGAACTGTCAAGCCAACCTCAACCGCCAAAAGCAAAATTCGCACCAACAGAGAGCCCAAAGTTGAGACACGGCGAAGGCGCTTGAATGCAATGAAAACTATCGGCAGGGATAGCAACCAAAAGATGGGCAATGCGATTGCCAACGGACCATGTGAAAGCGACAGCAAGAAAGCGTTCTTCACTGCTTTTTCACCTCAGCATTTGCGAACCAACTTCGCTAACTCTGAAGAAATCCTACCGTTTCGGACGACACTAAAGTGTAGGGGCTTATGAAATCCGCCCGTAAATTCTTTCGGGCTGGTTTCACCTGCCCCTACCACTAACTCTCAAAGGGGAAATTTCCACAAAGCCACCTATTTGATTTGCTGCCCTTTCTTCAAAGCCACTAAAATTTTAATTTGGCTGTTTGGCTGTAACTGACAGTGCCGGTCACTTAAACCTTATGCGCTTCAACACGACAATCACGCCCATCCAATCGCTGGCGGGGGTGATGGAAGTGAAAGTTGCAGCGATTGGTTATGGTGCGTTTGGTTCGTTCGTGTTGAGCGCGATACAAGATTTGCCTGATGTCCAAATCATCGCTGTCGCCGGTAGGAAGCCGGAGAAAGTCAAGACATTTGCTGAACGGATGCAAATTCCCCACTGGACAATTGATTGGCAAACCCTCGTGACAGACTCACGAGTTGATATCGTCTGCGTTTTGACGCCCCCTTACTCCCACGCTGAAATTGCGATCGCTGCAGCGCAAAATGGCAAACATTTGTTCCTTGAAAAACCTCTCGCTTTGAGTTTGAGAGAAGCGGACGAAATCATTGAAACTGTGGAGCGCAACGGTGTTCGCGCTGTTGTCAACCACATCATGCGTTACCATCCGCTTTACAAGTGGCTTAAGAAACAAATTGGTTTGGGCAAGTTAGGTTCGGTGCGAAAAGTTTGGTTTGTGAACTTTGCCAGCAGTGAGGGGTTGCCGCCTGACCATTGGTTTTGGGATGAACGAAAGAGCGGAGGCGTCCTCGTTGAGCACGGAGTTCACTTCTACCACCTTTTTTCTTGGTTGCTTGACGATGTTCCTGAGCCAATTGTTACCCTCGGACACGAACCTTTTGAGGCATGGAGTATAGTCCGATTTCTCAAGCACGATGCTTTAGGGGAGTTCTACCACTGCTTTGACAAACCTGCTGCCCTTGAACGAAATTTCGGAGGCATCGCCTTTGAACGCGGTTATGCGTTTTTTGAAGGTTGGCTGCCTTTGAAAGTGAGGGTTGAAAGCATCCGAGGAACGACCGTTGTCGCAGAGGAGAGAGGCATTTCTTGGGACAAAACCCAATTGTATCGTTGGCTCATACAACAAGCCTTTTGCGACCTGCTGACGGCAATTAGAAATCCTGAACACCAAATTTCGTCTGACTTACATTCCGCTCGCGAAGCCTTGTCGGTGGCGCTGAAAGCCAAGGAAATGCAGTGGAAAGCGATAGATGCTTCGTTCCATCACGAACGCGTCCCGCTTCAATCATCAGTTGAAGAACTGTAGCGTCTTAGGCTTGCCTCGGCGCTTTCTACCCTGGCTTTTGTCAAAAATTTGTCACAACGATTCCGTCAATACCAAACTTGCGTTTGGAAAATCCAAACTGTTGCGTTGGGGCGATGTTGTTTCTCCAAGGTAGGTTCAGCCAAGTTGTGGAAGGTAGGTATCAGTGGGAGTGAAGCCTTGCTTGATTGACATCAAATTGTCTGGAGGGTGGAACGCTTAAAATTTGTATCGCTTCTGGACGGGGACCAAATTGGGTTGACAGCGGTGAAGGTAAAATTTAAGCGGGAAGCGAAGGGGAAGGCTTCGCTCCCCGCAGCTATCAGGGGTATTTGAGAGCCGACCAAAATGATAGCGCCCCTGACCGAAACCGTCAACCCTTCGGTTCCCCTCCTGAAACCGAAACAAGCCAAAGGAGGTTGAATTATGGGTGACGGTCGGAATGCTTTCACGCTGATTGAGTTATTGGTCGTGATTGCGATTGTCGCCATTTTGGCGGCAATTCTGTTCCCCGTATTCAGTCGCGTCCGCGAAAAGGCTCGGCAAAATTCTTGCCTGAGTAATGTCCGTCAGCAAGGAATGGCAATTGCTATGTATGTTCAGGATTACGAAGCGTTTCCACCTTTTTCGTATGTGACACATGGTCAGCCCATCCGTTGGTATGACCACATTTTCGCTTACACCAAAAATGCTCAATTGTTCGTTTGTCCGACAGTTACCCGAAAGTGGGATTTCGGTGCAGCAGGTCGCAACGCCACTTACGGCTACAACTACCAGTATCTCGGCAACTCTCGGTCAAACTGCTGGAATGTCCCTGTGACAGAAAGTCAAATTCAATCTCCTGCAAACACCATTGCTATCGCCGATAGTCGTGGCACTGGAACGATGCAGTGTGATAACGATGAACCAAGCGATCCCGACTTCACTAACCCTAACTGCTTATACAATCACGGTTACAGCATTGACCCTCCTGTTTTGCCACCGTGCCGTAACGGTCCAGGTCCAAACGCACCCAGCAACGCCGGGCGATGGAGCATACCGCATGACCGACATTTTGATGGTGCGAATTTTGCTTTTTGCGATGGTCATGCCAAGTGGATGCGTGTGGATACCATTATGCAGGACAACAGTTGGTGGAATGGTCGCTTCCCCGACCCAAACCCGTAGACCATGCGAAAGAAAGCAAAAAAGAAGACCGAAAGTTGAGACGGATGGTAGTGAGCAGTGAAAATGTCAAAAGCAAAAACGGTTCTTCAATACCGGACCTGAGTTTGGAAGGTCCAGACCGTTGCGTCGGGGCGGTGTTGCTTCTCCCAAGTTAGGTTCAAGCGAGTTGCCGAATTTAGGTCCCACTGCAAACCCAAAGCGTTGCGAGTGAAGGTATCATTGGGTTGATCTCGGTTTGGGTCAAACTCATCACGCTTCGCGTAAATTGTCAAGGGTAGGTTGAGCAGGCGGTAACTGACCTGAATGTATCCACCGCGAACTCTGGTTGTTGGCGAGTAGAAACGGTCGCAACCCTTACCCACAATCCACTCCGCTCTCAAATTTAAACGCTCAATTGGGGTCAGTAGCAAGCCGACAACTTTCCTTTCACGGTCATAAGTTGTGTCAAGGGTTCCATCGTTGTTCGTGTCAGCACGCCCTTTGCCGTCCATCATGCCAACCCAAACTTGCCCAAATTTCCCAAGCGGTTGGACAACCCGCACCAACCAACTTTTTCGCGATGTCAAACTGTCGCCAGTGTCCCTTGACCTCGTTCCGCTGAGGAGGGCAAGGGTAATTGTTGGCGTCCCTTCCTTACGCCAAGTTAGTGCTATCCCTCTATCCCGGTTGCCGGGGAACAATGTTTCTGAGGCGCGTGAACGCTCTGGGGTTAACAAGACCGACGCTGATTCCAAAACTTCCTCCACCAACGGGACCTTAAATTGCCCCATCGTGAAAGTCCCTTCTCCACTTTTTAGTTCAAGGTAAGCGTCATAAGTGCGAAGTCTCGGTTGGGCAGCATCAACATGCCAACGGGCTAAAACGCCCGGTTGAGGTGCCCAACGAATGTCAAGGCGTGCCCTTGACATCCAGAAATTCTCTCTTGCAGCACCATCGGCTGCTTTGGTTGCGTCAACAGGAAGGCTTGTGTCCCTTCGGTAGCGCATTTGAATGTAACCGCCAATTGTCAATCCTGAGAACCTGCGGACAGTTTTGTCTGTGTCCTGTTGCTTCTTCTGCACCGAGTGCAATGCTTCCTCCAATCGTTTCAACTGTTGCTGCAATTTCTCCAATTCAGCGGACTTTTCAGCGACGATTTGCCTCAACGCGGCGATTTCCGCTTGCAACTGTTCAACATTAACGGACTGGGCTGCTGTAACCCCGACCAACACTGCCGCCACGCAAAAGCTTGCGACCAACCTCACCGAACATTCCTCCTTCACTTGACAATTTCCCGAAATCGTTGTCTGGACAAAAAACGCCCCCTTAGGCATCTAAACTCAAAGGGGCACGGGGGCATTTTACCTCTGCTTCATCTTTTACTGCTTCTTAGTTTCCTTTTGGGCATCCTGTATTGGCGGCTTAATTGAGTAACCACATTTGGCGTAACATTGCTTCCCTGCCCCTGAAGCCAGAAAGTCAACGAACCTTTGAGCCTCTTTTTTGTCACTGGCAAAGACCGTTACACCAGCGGGAATGTTTCTGACCCGCAAAATTTCCTTGGGAATTGGGATGTTTTGCATTGGGGTGTCGGGATACCAATGGGCGAAAACATCCCAGCCGATGATGGCATCAACCGTTCGCAGTTTGATTTGAGAAGCCAAGTCAGCACAATCCTTGGCTTGCATCACAATATTTGGTTGAATTTGCTCCCACAAACCTGCCATCTCCAAAATCTCCTTCGCTACATCGCCCAAGCAAACCGAACCGGGCACAGCGATAGCAACTCTTACTCCCGGCTTCACTAAGTCATACAGCGATTTGATCCCTTTGGGATTGTCCCTTGGGACATTGATGACGGGAACGAGCCAACAAACGATTCGGACCGATTTGGGATCAATAACACCTTCCTTGATAGCCAATTCCATATAGTCGTCACTACCGGGCACATAAACATCGCCCTTGCGAGCCAGTTTCATCTGAGACAGCACAACCCCAGAACCACCAAAGGTCAACCGAACCTTAACACCGTAACGCTTCTCATACAACTTGGCTGCCTCAGTCAAAGGCGGAGTGTTCGCTGCTCCAGCGAAAACATGGATTTCCTTCGGCTGTCTTCGGTTTGCCTGAGCGAAAATCAAAGTGCTTCCAGCAAGCGCTAAAATTAGCATCCAGCCTAAACGATGCATTCAATCCACCTCCAATCGCAAGTTGTTGTTTTCGCGTTTCCAATTTTGTGAAAACGCTCGTTCATCGCTGAAAGTTCCAAAGGGTTGGTCTCGGTTCAAATCAGGCGAAGATTAACGATCCTGAATGGAGGGATCATGCGATGGACCGCACTGCATTTGGAGCGTTGTTTGATTTGGATGGGGTCATAGTTGATTCGTCCCAATTCCACTACGAAAGTTGGGTGAAACTGGGTGAAGAGGTCGGTTTCACGATGACGCCCGAGTTCTTTCGTAAAACTTTCGGGCAGCGAAATGACGCCATCATAAGGCAACTCGTCCCAAACGCTACCGACGAACAGATTGCCAAGTGGGGTGCAAGGAAAGAGGAACTTTACCGAGAAGTCGCTCGCGGTAGGTTAGTCCCGCTGCCGGGAGCAATGGAGTTAATTCGCGGTTTGAAGGAACTTGGCTTCAAATTAGCGATCGCATCCTCAACGCCGCGAATCAACATCGCTTTTGCAATAGAACAACTGCGCATGGGTGACCTATTTGACGATTTTGTCGGAGCGGAAGATGTCAAGCGGGGCAAACCTGACCCTGAAGTTTTCCTGACGGCTGCACGAAAAGTTGGAGTCGCACCAGAAAGGTGTGTGGTTTTTGAAGATGCCGTTGCTGGTGTTATCGCTGCTAAGCGGGGCGGGATGAAGTGCGTTGCCGTAACTACAACGAACCCGCAAGAATCTTTGCAAATGGCAGGTGCCGATTTAATTGTTGACAGTTTGACCGAAGTTACACCCCAGCAAATTGTTGCTCTTTTGGAGGGAAGCCGATAATGAGCGAAGCAAACTTTTTGTGGTTTCTTGGTGCCGGAATGGTAACAGCGTTCTTACATGCCTTGTTGCCGAATCATTGGCTTCCTATAGTTGCTGCTGCTCGGTTTCACCGTTGGTCAAGTTCTCAACTTTTTCGCTTCACGCTTCTCATTGCCCTCGCCCACGCATCAGTGACAATCGGACTTGGAGTCATTGTCGGTTTTCTCGGTGAAGGTGTGACGCATTTCTTTCACGAACATGCGACCAAGATAACCGGCATTGTCCTATTGGCTTTGGCTGCGACTTTCCTTTTTGCTCCCCGACTTTATAGGCACAAGCACATACACCACCCAGAATGCGAGCATTGCCGAAACAACAGCCAAGTCGTAACTTTGACCGGTCTGTTCGTGGCATTAACCCTTTCGCCATGTGAAGGTTTGTTGCCAATTTTTTTCGCAGCCGCAGTCAAATTTGGTTGGCTTCAAGCCTTGACAGTCGCTTTCGCAAGCAGTTTGATCACCGTCGTCCTGCTCACATTGGTTGTCATGGTGACTCATAAAGGTTGGAGCCATTTGCTCCCGCAACTCCAAGAGAAGCACGAACGGTTGCTCGCCAGCACCCTAATGATGGTTTTGGGAATTTTGATGCTCTCTGGTTTAGGACATTGATTTTCCTCCACAGGCAGGATAAGTGCTTATACCCGACATCACCGGCTATGTCCTTTTCAGGAAAATTTCCGTTGAGGTGATCGTGAATGGCGAAGGCGAGCGTAGTGTTGACTGTTTCCGAATCAAAGCGCTTGATCGCAAAAGGCGTAGCGGCACTCCCTTCGGTTCAAAGGGCATTGCGTGAAGGAATGATTGCCATCGCAAAAGGGACAACGAATGCTTACATCGTTGAGGAACTGCTCGGTAAGCCTATTGACAAACCCGCATACACGATTGGCGTGACGCTACCGCAGAAAACGATGCACACGACCGGTTTGAGGGAACAAAAACTGCCCGATGTTGTGCTCAAAAACGGTGAGCCGGTTGAAGGATTGACAGTAATTGAAGCAGTTAGGCAAATGAAGAGGGGCGATGTTTTCATCAAAGGTGCGAACGCCCTTGACTACAGGCGGAAAATTGCTGGCATCCTCGTCGGGCACCCTGAAGGTGGGACAATTGGGGCGACTTTTGGCATCTTGATTGCGAGGCGAATTGAATTCGTCATCCCTGTTGGGCTTGAAAAACTTGTCTACGAGGATATTGAGACGCTCAGTTTGAAAACAAGGGTTCTTGACGGTGATGAAATTTTGAACGAGATGCCGCCTTTGGTCCCTGTAACTGGCACAATCGTGACCGAAATTGAAGCGTTGAAATTGCTTTGCAATGTTGACGCGACATTGCTCGCTGCCGGCGGAGTTGGCGGAGCGGAAGGCGCCGTCAGGTTGTTGATTGAGGGCGAAAAAGAAGATGTTGTGAAAGCACTGCAGTTGATTGAGTCAATCCAAGGCGAACTACCTTTCATTTGAACCTGAGGTTGTAATATTGATTAAAATGCGACATACTTTGTTTATGACTTGGATGCAAGCGATATCCCTGGATTAGCGCCATTGATTGCAGAGTATGATGGAAATGGTAACTTAGTTGCGAAGTATCACCATGATGGTGGGCTGATTGCGATGACGAGGGGAAATCAAAGTTACTGGTATGTTTTTGAAGCGATAGGGAGTGTTAGGCAGTTAACTGATATCCAGTCCCAAGTCCCCGATCGCAAATTAGGAACTTTGTGGTTATACTTTTCTTCGGTGGGGAAAGATGAAGGGAATAAATGCATTGATGGTCATCCTTTTCTGTTCCCTCTCCTTTGGGCAAAGGGTAAGCGATGTTGTCAACTCTTTTTGTCAGAAGGTGAAACTCCCCAGTTTTAAACCTGTCCGCTCAATTAACCTAAAAAGCCTTTCAGATTTCTCTACAGTCGCTTTAGGTTTTGAGTTGGAAAGCGAGAAAGGATTGAAGGCTTGGGCTATAACAAGTAGGGATGGAAATGAAGTTTACGAGTTCGGTTTCGGTGAACCTTTTTGGAGAAGATGGGAAAAAGTTTTGAGGGAGAGAGTAATCTTCAAGTTCGGTCAGTTCCTTTCTGACGGGGAATGGCATTTCCTTTATCGTGGTCTATTAGGCTACGGTGTCGCTGTCAAGAAAGGGATGACAATAAGGGTTGAAGGGAGAAGCGTTGAAAATTGGGGAGACGAGAGAGAGGACGGGGTTTGGGCTCTTTTCAAAAAAGTCTCAACTTACACCTACAACGATCTAAATCAACTTGTGAGTTTGACGGATGAAAACGGGACGAGGAATTTTACCTACGATGCCAACGGTAACTGCACAAGCGATGGGAAGAGGCAGTATGAATGGGATGTTCAAAACAGGCTAATTAAGGTAGTTGTGCCAAATGAGGGAGAAGTTAGGTTCAGGTATCGCCATGATGAGATGAGGGTTGAGAAGCAGGTTGTTGGAGGTTTGACGACAAAATATGTTTATGACGGTCAGACGGTGATAGGGGAAATTCTTAGTGATGGGACGAAGAGATGGTATGTTGTAGGTGCGATGGGACACATTTGCAGGATAGATGAGGACGCAAATGGTCAGATATTAGCGAGGGACTATTTCGTTTATGACGGTTTAGGTTCATGTCGTGCTCTGGTGGCGAGCAATGGAGTTGTTGTGGCAAAATATGACTACGATGCACATGGGGCGGTTAGAGAACAGAATAGTCAGCGTTCAAACAGTTTCAAGTATGTTGCTCAGATAGGACATCCTACAGATGAAGAGACAGGCTTAATTTACATGAGGGCAAGGTATTACGAGCCTTTGACCGGTCGCTTTATCTCTGAGGACCCTAGTAGGAATGGAAATAACTGGTATCTGTATGCCGATGGGAATCCAGTGAATAGAGCTGATTTGAATGGGCAAATTGCTGGCTGGATAGCTGTTATATTAGTTACTTTGGATTTATCTCTGGCTGGAATTGGTTTGTAACCGAATTTATTGGCTCTTCAGATCCCAGTTTCCCCACATTAAACCCGTCTATAGGCGGGGCAGTAGGAACCGGAGCATTAGGAGTTACCGGCGGTTTTCTGTTCAAGGGCGCATCGTATGGACGTGGTATTGGATGGAAACCACTGATCAGGAACTTAGGGATTGCCGGGGTGGTAGGTTTTATAATAGGCTTTGAAGTTGGTGTGCTGGTAGCCATGATTGAATTTATTGACAAGTGGTACTGAATGGTTAATGAGTTGACATATAAGATAAGAGGGTGGGAGAAGGTGAATAGTGAGAATAGACTTCGAAATCGGTTTCTTGGATACATTGCTTTGACCTGTTTACTAACATTGTTTGAGTTTATGACAGCTGGGCAATACAGGAAATGGGTCATTCTATGTGGCATCATTGGGGGATGGTGTTATGGTCTAGGAATGGAAGTTTTATTAAGAAACATTAAAAATGAGATAGAGGTTTATAATATTGGTTTAATATCTCGATCTGTTTTGTATGTAGTTCCTCTTGTTTTCAGCGATAGCCTGTTACTCTTTGTTAACGCTATTCGAAGCAATTCAATCTGGCTTTTATTTTCAGCATTATATATGGTAGTGATGCAAGTGGGAGTTATTTGGTACTTGAGCAGTTCCTTAGAATTGCGGAAACTAAATGGGAAACCGCCCTACAGGGAGTGAAACCTGGACTTATGACGGCTTGAATTACTTAATCTCCTGACCAGGTGTGAACTATTAACACAACTGGTAGGCAATCGAACCGGTGATAATCTTTGGACCTATCGTTCATGGGAACAGAGTGAAGGGTAAAGTGAGTGAAGCATACGAGGGTGGAGGTGGCACTCACGAATGGGGTAATAGTAGACGAAGGTATAAACGGACAGATATTGGCTCGTGACTACTTTGTTTATGACGGCTTAGGTTCATGTTAGGTTTTAGTGGCAAGCGATGGGACGGTTGTGGCAAAATATGATTACGATGCTTATGGAGCAATTCGCGGTCAAGAGGGACAGCGTTCTAACAATTTCAAGTATGTTGCACAGATAGGTCATCCGACGGATGAAGAGACTGGTTTAATTTACATGAGGGCGAGGTATTATGACCCTGAGGTCGGGAGGTTTGTGAGTGAGGATCCTGGTTTTAATGGAGTAAATTGGTATCAATATACAAAAGGCAACCCAATCAATCATGTTGATGGTAACGGTAAAACTTCCGTTGCTCTTGAAGCATTAATTGGTAATCTTTTCATCATTTTGGGCTTTTTGTTAATGGGTGAAAATATTCAAGTGAATTGGAATAAAGTGTCTGACTACATTAGAGGCAAATTTATTGAAAGAATAGTATTCTGTTGGGAAGGAGAACCTAAACCTTTAGCTAAATGGGTGAATTTTGTTTGGGATATGGTAAAAATGCTTAAGGAAATAGATGAGTTGGATGTGGGAGGTAGTGTATCTACTCGTTGGCTTGGTTACTATATTGTCATCATGGGTCAAATGTTGTTAACTGAAGCAGATATTGCTGAGCCTGGGGCTTATGATTGGTTTGGCTGGGAAGTCGTTGGCAACAGGTGGTTTCCATAATGAGGTGAAGCGATGATGTATCTTTTGGATGAAGATCAAGATTGGAAAAAACTTGCTTGTTTAATTGGTATAGTCCTTTGTATTATTCTTTTCGTTGTTAACATTCCTTTTGCTATAAAAAACACAACCTATGTTGGAAAGGGACAATTTCAACTTATCATGTCAGAACCGAGTTTAAAGAGATATGATTGGAAAATACGACCTAAGCGTCTTGTTACAGTTCCATTTTGGTATTTTTTATTCGGTATGTATGGAAAAGGAACATTAGCTATTGTAGGGTTTTCATGGTTTATTTTGTATTTAATTTTTCTTTATCGTTTCTATTCGACAAGTGATGAAAATTGGTTGTTTCTTTCTCGTCTATTGATTATTTTGGGGTTGCTTTGTTTGATTTTAGATTTTCTGATAGCCACTAAGTTTTGGGAAGCAGGAATCCCCATAGAGAACTTACCGAAGCCTTAAATGTGGGGAGGTGTTTTGGATGAGACAACAACGATGGAGGCGAGTTAAGTTAAGTGCGACACTTTTGAGCATACTTGTTGCTTTAGGCATTTTTCTCTTTGCCCAAAAGCAACCTCCTTCTGAAGATGGCTATGGTCGGACAGGGTAAGTCCCTTGCGTTTGCGTCCGACCTCCAACCCCTCCTGCACCTAATTGGATCAAAGCCACGGAAGTTAGATACCTTCGGAGATTCATATGGAAATAGAATGGAAACCTGCCCCACTTGTTCCCATCCCTTCCACCAACTTTCTTGCCCCGCACTATGTAACCGCTGGTGATATTTTTAAAGCCCAAACCCAACGGTGGAGGGGTAAAGGAAACCGTTTTCATCAACCTTCATTCTCCAATTCACTGGAATGTTGAAGGCTGTAACAGCAAAGACTGTCCTTGCTTTGAAATATCCCCAGTAGTTTCTGCCAACAGTTGCTGATGGAGAAGCGAGCGCCAAATAATTTGTTCGGCCAAATTGGAAAAGGCAGACTCCTGCCTGACCAAAATTCGGCACGAGAGGTGTGTCCCCCCAAAAGCAAAACCTTTAGGAGGTGAGGCTCCTACCAAGTTGAAACGAGCGCAATGTGAGGTGCAAAAAGTGCAGAGTTTTTCGCAGTTCATTGAATGAGTTGGTTGAGATTAAAACATCCATACTTTCACATCCAAACGCTTGTGCAGAATCAGCAAACTCATAGCACTCAACGCAGAACAAGCAACAAGATTTTCGGCTTACCAAAGGCTCGCACTGCGATGGGATTTCCAAAGAGCCAAATTGCCCCAAGTTATCACATCTGCTCCGTTTCGCCCTAAACTTTCACTGGTAAATTCACAGCGTAACGGAGCGTGATGGAGGATGCGATGGACGACAGTAGTGATCGTCGGGGTTGCGATGAGCGCCACTTTGGGGGTGAGTTTCGTGAGGGCACAAAAGCCAGTAACGATCACCTTTTATGTCGCACCGAACGGGAACGATACATGGAGTGGACGGATGGCTTCACCGAACAAAGCGAAAACCGATGGACCGTTCGCTACACTTCAACGAGCCTTAGAAGCAGTCAAGGCTCTCAAACATCAGCAAGGTGGAACCCTAAAACAACCTGTCACCATTTACCTTCGCGGTGGCATTTATTTCTTGAAAGAACCAATCACCATCACCCCAGAACACTCCGGCACGGAAAAAAGCCCTGTGACAATTGCTGCTTACCGCAACGAGAAACCTATCATCAGTGGCGGGCAACCGATTTCAGGGTGGAAGCAAACAATTGTCAATGGGCGAAAAGTTTGGGCAGCGGAAATTCCCGAAGTGCGTGAAGGCAAATGGTTTTTCCGCCAACTTTGGGTCAACGGGCAAAGAGCAGTTCGCGCTCGCCATCCCAATAAAGGCTACTTGCAAGTTGCCGAAGTTTTGGATGTCACGCCCCAAACTCAATGGCATGAAGGGCAAAGGCGTTTCCGCTTCAATGAAGGTGACCTGAAAGCATGGACTACAG
>Ga0209289_100810_pt1 | contig 14416 bp, 8 predicted proteins | sample GXS110809BmetaG_FD_184121 | JGI IMG/M metagenome (GOLD analysis project Ga0209289, IMG submission 184121) | Hot spring microbial communities from Gongxiaoshe hot spring, China to study Microbial Dark Matter (Phase II) - GXS 110809B (SPAdes)... ...
TCGCCCAATCTCCCCGTTACTTTGGCAGTTGGCAGGCAGCGATAGAAGCGGCAGGCTTGGATTACGAACTCATCAAACGCCAACGAGGACGGCGCCGTCGGGAACCCCTTCGGGTTAAGGTGACGGCAGAGTAGGGGAGGTTTCGGGTTTTGGAGGAAAAAATCGGTTCGGCAGGAGCCTCACCCTCCCCAAAAACGGGACAAGGGACGGGGGGCGCAAAAAGGGTTACAGCAAACGCGCTCCCTGACAACCTCAAAGCCTTTGTGCAGCAGGTCTTGGATACACCGACGAAGCAGGAACTCCTCGCTTTCTTGGCGACTAACCGAGCCGTAGACACCCTTCGGGGGTTGTCCGTTTGGTTGGGGCGTCCGGAAGGGGAGTTGCGAATAGCCGCCGATGCCTTGGTGCAAGTGGGTTTGCTCCATCGCAGTGGAGAAGGCGAAGAAGCCCTTTACTCCTATCGCCCAAGACCCGAAGTGAGCGGGTTGGTGGACTCCTTCCTTGCTCTTTACCAATCGGCGCGTTCCCAACTGATACGGGAATTGGAGCAACTACGCCAACAAGCCCAATCCGCTCAAGAGCAATTGCGCGCCCTTCAATGGGAGCAAAGCCGATTTCGGTTAGTCCTTGCCAGCATGGCTGACGGCATCCTTGTCCTTTTGCCCGATGGGACGATTTCCTACCTGAACGAGGGAGCGGCTTCCTTGCTGGGCTTTCGTCCCTCGGAAGTGCTGGGACGGAAGGTCAATGAGGTCGCTTCGCCTTTAGCCCTTCTTGTGAGCAAGGAGTTAGGGTTAATCGCTCATCCTCCGCACCCTGCTTTAACGAAAGAGTGGTCACTTCCCGACGGGAAAATCCTTCGGGCAACCTTGATGCCTGTGTTCAACGAGCAGCATCAGTTCATCGGGATGGTGGCGACCCTTTCGGACATCACGGAAATGCGCCGACGGGAGCGGGAGCGGCAAGAGATGTTGGCGCTCCTTGCCCATGACATCAAGTCGCCTCTGACCGCCATCCGAGGTTTCGCCCTTTCGGGGCTGAAGGGACTTTTGGGGGAAATTTCGCCGACCAGTCAGCGAGCCTTTCAAATCATCGCCGAGCAAGCCGACCGCGTGTTGAGCATGATTCAGCAAATGGTGCAGGTGATGGTTGACCTGCGGGACGGGATGACCCTTCGTCCCGTTCGGTTTGACCTGCGGGAGGCGATCCAATCTGTCGCCAACGCTCACGAAGGGGAATGCGCCGAACGGCGGTTGACCCTTTCCGTAGAAGTCCCTGACCATCCCCTTTGGGTTCACGGCGACCGCGATTTGATAGAGCGCGCCATCGCCAACCTCCTCAGCAACGCCATCAAATACAACCGAGAAGGCGGAAAGGTTTGGGTGCGGGGGAAAGGGAGCAAGCAGGAAGCCGTCGTGGAAGTGGAAGACACAGGCATCGGCATCCCGCCAGCGGAACTGCCCCTGATTTTCCAGCGGGCGTATCGGGCATCCAATGCCGTCGGGGAAGGGGCGGGACTTGGGTTAGCCTTTGTCCGTCAAGTGGCGGAAGCCCATGGCGGTCGGGTGGAGGTGACTAGTTCTGTCGGGCAAGGCAGTCAATTCCGTCTCTTTTTGCCCTTAGCCGCCCCTCCTGCTATCGCTTCCTCCTTCAGCGGCTCAACGGGCGCCTCAGCCACCTGCCTTTGAACCGTTGCTTTTCTGCCCGTCGGTCGGCTTGGGTTCTTCTTTGGGCTTTTCTTCCTTCGGTGCTTCCTTCTTTGGCGCTTCCTCTTTCGGCTTCTCTTCCTCCTCGGTGACGATCAACTCAGCGTAGACGGGCGGGTCAAAGTGAGCCTCATCGGTTTGGAGGTTGATGACGGCACGGGGGCATTGAACTCGGTGTCCCTTTCGCACATCGTCCACGACGATGTTGCCCTCCAAAATCAGCACCTCGTCGCGGGTCAAGTAGGTGAGTTTGTCGGCACGCCCTTTGTAACGCCCTGGTTGCTCAAACTGGACATTGCCAGTGGCGACGACACGGCGCTCTCGGTAGTCGTATTCTGCTCGCTCGCTGATTAACTTGCCGCCCCGCTGCCGAACCCGTTCCCGAAAACTTTCCCGCTTTTGAGGGGTGGCTTGTTCGGCAGGTTTTTCGGCAGGGTTCGTCGGTGATGGTTCTGACCCTTTTTCGGGCGATGTCTTAGCGGAGCCTGCCTCTTTGGTCGGCGTTGGCGGGGTTTTCGCCTGCCCTTTCGCCTCTTGCCCTTCTCGGCGCTCCGCTTTCGGCTTGAGGGTCACTTCCACGGGACCGAAGAAAGTAGCGATGCGTCGGCGGGCATCAATCTGGGCTTTAGGGGCGGTCGCAATTGTTTCGGGGTCTTCAAAGCGGACGCCACCATCCACTTGCACTTGCTCCGTTTGGCGGTTGTAAATGGCGCGTTGGGCGGTGACGGTGTAATCTTCGCCTTCCTCGGTGATGACGACTTCTTGGGCGATGAGGTCGTCGTCTTTGAGGTTAACAGGTTTGTCGCTTTTCAGGCGAATCTTTCGCGGCTTGGTTTTCTCTTCGGGTTTGGCTTTTTCAGTCGGTTTGGCTTTCCCTTCGGTTGACGGCGGAGGGGAAGGCTGCCCCGCTGTCAAGGAGAAAGGCAGCGGGTTTTGCGCCCCGACCCACAGCACAACTTGCACGGGCGGTTGGGCTTGATAAGTGCGTTGTGCCAAATTTGCCCGCACCGACGGACAAGTGAGTTGGAGGTTCGGTCGCAAAAGGACGACACTGCCGCTGCCTTCTAACGCTTTTTGGTTGGGGGCGTAGCGAACTTTTTGAACGAAGCAGCGGGTATCCTGAGTTTGCCCTTGAACGGCGAAGGCTTCCAAAATTTGCTCCCTCTCCCGCCAAATCGCCCGTTCTGCCGTCGCAATCCATTCGCCTCTTGCCGCCGCCTTTTGTCCCCCGTCCTGTTGAGAAAGTTGAGCGTGCACGGTCAAATTGCCTTCCACTGTAACAGTGCCCGCGTTGGCGTCGTAACGAAGGGTTTGAGCCGAAAGCCAAAAGAGGGGGCGACCTTCTGCGTCGTAGTAAATCGCTTTGCGGATGCCCTGAGCCGTCGCTTGAGTTTGGGCTTTGTCAAGGGTGATGGTGTCGGCGAACAGTTCCCAAACTTTCCGACCGTCCTGATGGAGCGTTAAGCCTTCCACGCCCTCAATGGTGAAGGCGGCTGTCGGTGAAGTCGGGCTACCCTTCGCCTCCGACGGTTTGGGCGGTGGAGAAAGAGGGCGGCGAACCCTGAGCCCCCACACCCCGATGACAATTGCCAGAGCAACAAAAGCGCTGACCCAGACAGAAAAGCGACGCATCCCTTTTCGCCCCTTTCGGGCATCAGAAAGGCGGCGGCGGTGGAGTGTCTGCTCCAACGCCTCCGCCCACCGAGGGAGTGAGGTTTAGGGTGATGGTGACTGTCGTTTCCGCCCCTGGCTTGACGAGGACAGGAGGAGCGGAAGCGGATTGGTTGTCTTTCTGAGCGGTCACGGTCAATACCGTTTGGCTCGTCAAAGAAAAGGACAGGACGAAACTGCCATCTGCCCCGCTGGTCGTCCTGACAATTTGGTTGTTGACGAAAGTGCTCACTTGTGCCCCTGCGACAGGGTTGCCGTTAGCATCCCGCACAAAGCCCCGAATGACGGCTTGCGCCCCGCTGAGAGGGCTGATGCCACCGCCGCCACCGCCGATGCAACCGACCAATGGGACGGAAAGGAGAAGCAACAAAACGGTGCACCGCATCGTCGGTCAACCTCCTTGCCGTGAAAATTGTGCCGCACGGCGCATCTTTGCCGATTGACGCGGCAAGGTGAAATTCACATCCCGAACCGCCACGCCCGGCAAAAGCCGCACGGTCTGCGTGACGGTTTGAAAGCCGTCGCGACTTGCCCGCAGCGTGTAAGTGCCCGGCGGCAGCCACATTTGATAGCGCCCATCCACATCGGTGATAGCAGCGTCCACGACGGCGTCATCCCGAAAGGCTTCCACCCGCACCCCACTGTGATTGCTCTCGCCCTCCAAAGTCACCTTGCCTGCGACGGTGTAAGGGAAGGGAGGCAACTGGCTTCCCGCCGTCCCTAAAAAGAGCAGCAAAGGTTCGCCGTTGATGGTTAAGTTTTCCGTCAGTGGCTGCAAAGTGGTGTCAGGCGGCTCCACCCGCACGGGCACTTGTAAGCCTGTCGGAGCATCTGAGATGACGAAATTGCCGTTCACATCCGTCGTCCCTCGTTTATCCCCGACCCACACCGTTGCGTTGGCGACGGGCTCTAAGGTTTCGCCTTTGAAGACGCTGCCTGTTAATTTCGTCGGTGTGCCCAAAGGAAACAACTCCACGACGACGCTATTTGTCCGCTCATCACCCGAACGCAAATTCACGGTCATCGCCAACTCGCCCGTTTGAGGGTTGAGGACGGCAAGGTAATCGGGATGGCGCGCCCGCAAACCAAATTCGCCTTCGGGCGGTGTGATGCCGCTGAGCAGGAAACTGCCATCCGCCGCTGTGATAGTGCGGCGGCTCGCCCCACCACTGACAAGCAATTGCACCTCTGCCGCTGGGATGGGACGACCCGACCCTTTTTCCACGACCCGTCCGCTTAAACTGCTGCTGTCAGAGACGGGCACAAGGTAAATGTTGCCCACATCACCTCCCGATGAAGAGACGGAGGCTTCGCTAATGTAAGTGCTGTAGCCATGTTTTGCGACGGTCACGATGACCCGAAGGGAAGCACCGCTGGCAGTCGGCACGGGCACATCGGCGAGGAAGCGACCGTCTGAGTCAGTGAGGACAGGAGCACTCCCATTGATGACCACCCGCGCACCCGAAAGAGGCTTGTCTTCCAGCAAACCGCTTTCCAAAATTCGCCCGCTAACAGGCACTGTCGGCACGACAGGACCGGCAGGCAGTTTCAATCCGCTACAGCCCGCCAAACAAACAAGCAGCGAACCAGCAAGGCAGAGGGATAGGGCGGCGGGAAGGAAAGAAGACAGGCAGGCGATTAAAGGAAGGCACATGTCTCTTAGCCGCTCGTTGCTGCCTTGCCGATTTGCCCACCTGCCCAACTGCCTGCCGTTTCTCATCGGAGCATCACCGCCCGAAGGGCTTGCTGTTGATGCCCCTCCTCGTCTCGTGCGGTCACGGCGAGCAGGTAAGGACCTGTCGGCACTAACTTGCCGCTTGCGTCCCGACCGTCCCAGACGAAAGAGACACGCCCGACAGCGCTCACGCCAAATTCGCGGATGATTCGCCCCGTCAAAGTGCGAATTTGCACCTGCAGCGACATCGGAGTTGTCACTACCGCCTGCACCATCACGCCCCGCCCCCGCAAAGGTTGCACCGAGACGATGCGCATCATCGGTTCACCACTGCGGTTGAACACGCTCACGAGGAATTGTCGCTTTTCACCCGGCTGCGCCGTGAAGGTGTAACGGCTGCGTTGGCGCAAGGAAAAAGATTCCCCCGTCGCTGTGTCCGTCAGCCAAACCCGCACCGAGGGAGGCACGGAGGCTAAACCGTCCCATGCCAATGCGATGGGCAAGGACGCGTTCGTGCCATTGACGACGAGGAAACGCCAGCGTTGTGTGGGACGGTCAGGGCGAAACTCATGCGCCAACCCTTCCCCGTCGTCGCCTAAAAATGCTGCCCAAATCGTGTCGGGCACAGGCGGTGGCTTGGCAAGGCGCATCGTCATGGCATCCGACCGAATCACTCCGAAGCGGTTTTCTGTGTCCGCCATCCCTTCCGCCACGACGGCGAATTGAACGCTCCAAAGAGGCGAGGGTTGGGTGACGGGTGACGGGACGAGGACACGAGAGATTTTTCCGCCTCCGACTTGCTGATTTGCCTCCCTGCCTCTGCGTTGTCGGGCACCCCCGAAGACCAACCGAACGCCGGGACGCAAGGCTCTGAGCCAGAACCCTTGCCATTGACGAACGGTTTGGGCGATTTGGTAGCGCCGTTGCTGCGGGTCCCAAACCCACACGGTCGCATCCAGCCACTGTTGTTGCTGAGCCGTCGCAAGGTCAACAGGCTGTTGCGCTCCTAAGGCGGCTCTGATTTCGCTGACGGGCAAATCGCGGGCGTAAGGGTTGCCGACTTGATTCCAACCGCCTGCTAAAGGCACTTGATACAGGTCGCCTTCCTGCAACGGTGTCCCTTGCACCTGCAAGGTCACATCCTGCATCACTTTGAGCCAATAGCCGACGCCGGGCATCATCGGCGTCGTGATGCGAGGGTAGAGTTCGTATTTGAAGTCGCCAGGGCGGGTCGGATTCCAGTGGGCTAACAGAAGTTGGTCAGGTGGGATGCCCAACGCTTGCGCTTCGTCACTGGCGACAGGGAAAAGCGGGACGGCAAAGAGATGGATGCCCGCTGGTAGGTTCGTTTGAAGGGTGACAACCGATGGGCGAGACCGCACGAGCAGGCAAAGAAAATCAAAAGCGCCATTGCGCCATTCCGTGTTTTCTGCCGTCCCTTCCGCCCGATGGGTAATGCGCAAGCGATAGAGGCTGCCCAAATCCACACCTTGCTTGATGGCGAAAACGCCTCGGGTGACGGAAACGGGCGAAAGGTCTGTCAACTCGTTGAAGCGGATGGCGACCGTGCCTTCCAATGCGCCCAGCACGCCACCCCAAATCGGGTTTTCGTTGGGCTCTTCGCCCCGAACCATGTAAGGGAACGGAACGGTCATGGCAAGGTTGTTGGCAAAGATGTCCACGAAAATCAGGTTGGCGCCGCCGATGTTGAAAAACTGCGGTGCGATGAACCCTTCGCCATCCACGATGTCCGCTTCGTTGCCCTCTTCAGCGAACAAGTCATCGCTCTCGTCGTTGCGATAGCGCAACTGCGCCACGACGCCCGTAAAGGGTTGCTCATCCACGACCAACCCTGACGGCGTGGCGATTTGGACGGTGCGGTAATGGTTGAGGATGAGCAAGATGCCCATGTTCAAAGGGACGGCGAAGGTGTAAAGTTTCGGTCCGATGGTGACGCCCGTGTCCAACACATATTGGCGGCGATACCAGTCACGAAAATCTTGCCCTTCCACGGTTGGGACGATGCCCCTCATCAGTTCCACAAGGGCAACAGTGTCGCCCCGCACCGTGAAAGGGTCGGGTTGGGCAAGCAAAGCGGTGTTGAACTGCTGAAAGCATCGGGCATTTTCGGCGGCAACTTTTAGCCACGCCGCTGCGCTCATCCCCATCCGCCAAAACGCCATCGGTTGAAAACCTGACGGTCCGAGAAAAGTCGGGTTGCCCAGCGGCGGCTGATTGAGCAAATCGTAAAGCGGCAGCACCCACAATGGGTCACCATTGATAGGGTCTTTGGGGTCAAAATTTGCCAGTTCCGCTGCGCCTTGATCCCGCAAGCGTTTTGCCGCTATGAGCGCCGCCGCCCGCGCCATCCCTTCCTCCCAAGCAGGAAAACTCAGCAACAGCGGTCCGCGAAAGGCATGCAAAACTTGATGCAACAAATTGAACCAATCAAAACCCCTTGTCGGGACGAATTCGGGCAAGCGGATGGTGTCAGTGGCAGCGTCGTAAACGCCTCCATCCAACGCCTGCAAACTCTCGTCCAACACGACCGTCACCGTGCGGGTGCTTCCTGGCGGGCTCGTGATGGGCGGACCGTAAAGGTCAGTGAGCAAAGGCATAGCCGTTTGAAGGAAGGAACGCAAACGGGCTTCAATGGCGGCAGGAAAGTTTTGGAACTGAAAGGTGAGGCTGCCAGCGCCGATGGCTTGGCGGGAACGGGATGGCGCATCTTTGGGAGCGATGAGGGCGTCTATGCCCAGCCGTTGATGAGGTCGCCATCGTCCGTATCGGATGAGCCAATCAATCACCTTCGGACGGGTCGCTTGCAACTCGGCATCCAAGTCAAGGGCGAGATTTCGGGCAAGGGTGCGGATTTGTTCGGGCGACACTCCCCGTGTCGGCACGCCCAATGCCCCAACAACGCCTTGCGCTTTCCCCGCAAAAGGACGAGTGTCTAACAGTTGCCCTGCAAGACGGGACGAAAGGTGGGCGTTGAGGGACGAAGACATCGGTTGCGAAATGAGAACACCACCCACCATCAGCAAAACGACAGCGAACAAAAAAGAGCGAGTGGCAAAGAGCGAAGATGTTCGGAAAATCACGCCTTGAATAACCGTCGTCCGTTGCAGCGGACATTGCCATCGTCGCATCGCCATTGTCGCGGCTAATAGCCGCTCCAACAGAGGGTCGGACGAAGGCGTCGGCTTTTCAACGAGGGCGAAGGGAGCGTCGGGTTGCTTTCGCTTGTTGGAGTGGCTATTAGCCACGACCGAGTGGCTATCAGTCACGACCAAAATGGCTCTCAGCCGCGATGCACAAAACCTATCCCGTGACTTTCCGAACACACTCGCAAAGAGCGAAAGGAAAGGCTTGCTACCCTGCACTCTCGCCCGCTGGCTTACTCTGTCAATCACCAGCGATCACCACCTGCCGAACCTCGCTGACGGTGAAGGCGTTGGCGTTTTGCCACTCGCGAGCGTCCAAGCCGATAACGACCCAGAAATAGGTCTTGCCGTTGAGCAACCGCTGCCCACTGTAAGTCACTTCATTGACGCCGACGAGGACATCGCTGTCCCAAACAGGGTCACCAGAAAGGAGCGCTTCAGCGTCGCTGTAAACTTGCACGACGAAGAAAGGCACGCTGCCCCCGATAGGTTGCCATCGGAAAACAAGCCCCGATTGAGGGACGGCGGCGCCGTTATCGGGCGAGAGCAACCGCAACGGCGGCAACACTGTCGTCTCCGCCGGCTCACTCTTCGCCGTCTCCTGTCCCCTCAAGGTCACAGCGCTGACAGCGTAGCGGTAAGTTTGACCGACCGTCAAGTCATAACCGATGTCGGCGACGACCGTTTGTTCGGGTTCGTCCACGACCATCCGCAATTGCCAACCCGATGCCGTCGGGATGCTCCGATAAATGCGATAGCCCAACAACAGTTCCGATGGGCGCGCAGAAGGAGGTTGCCAACCGATTTCCACTTGCCCGACGAAACCTTCGGGGAAGAAACGGCTGGGAAGTGAATGAGACCGCCTGCCACTTTGAAGCAGACGACCTGCTAAAGGATGCCCGTGCCGTCGCAATTGGCGGAGCAAAAACTGACGGTAACTACCGACCCGCCTGCCGCTTTCGTTGGTCGGCAGCGTTTCGGCGATGGCAAAGACTTTCGTCGGAGGGTTGACAGAGGGGACGCTCTCCGTCAAAGGCGAAAGGGTGATGGTTGTGGACACCCGTTCCCCTCGTTTGGGCGTCACCTGCGTTTGCACCGATTGATAGCCGACCTTTCGGGCAATCAGCACCTGCTGGGCAGCGGGCAACCCGACAAACAAAAATCGCCCTTGACCATCCGTTTTTGCCCGTCGGCTCGTCAAGACGAAATCCAACCCAGCGGCGTAGTAAAGGACGGCGACTTGGGCATCAGGGACAGGACGACCGTCGGGCGTTTGAACGACCCCTTCCACATCCCCCAAAAGGTCGGCAGGGAAGAGGACAAGGGTTGCGTGGGTTCTTTGACCTGCGGAGACGGTCAAAGGGTCGGAGTAAGCGACTTCCCGAACCCCTTCCACCGTCATTTCCGCCGTCACTTGGTAAGTGCCAGGGACAAGACGGGTGAACTGAAAAGCGCCGAAGGCAGTCGTGTGGGTCGTCGCCACCACATTGCCCTGACTATCCCGCAGTTGCACGGTCGCCCCGACAGGTCCGTTGCCAAATCGGTCGTAAATCGTCCCCGTCAGGATGCCTTGGTCTTGACGGGTCAAAGGCAGGTGGAGGGAAACGCTCCCGCCTGCAGGGATGTCCACGATGTCGTAGGCAGTCAAATAACCGTCCAAAGTCAATGCGATGGCGTGGCGGGAAGGTGGCAGGGAGAGGGTAGCGGGTGTTGTTTTGCCCGTGTCCTCACCGTCCACCAACAAACGGGCGTTGGGTGGGTCGGAAGTGACCGTTAAAGTGCCCGGCGGTTGGTCGGCGACGGTCATGACGGCTTTCACGATGACCGAGCCATCTCCCGTCCACTCAACCCACTGATGCCAGTCATGATAGCCTGATGCCTTCAAAGCCACCAAATGCACCCCGACGGAAGGCGTCGGCAAAGGCGAAGGGTCGCCGCCGAGGAGGGTCGTCCGCCAACCTGTTGAACGACCGTTCAACCAAATTTCTGCCCCCGGCGGCGTGGATTGGACGGCAAAAAGGAAACTGGGTAGGTTGGGAGGTGACGGGATGGGCGCTGATCGCCCTCCGCCTCCACATCCCACTGTCCCCCAAAGCAGCACCATCAGCAAGCCCGCCCATTTGCCCATCCCAACCTGCCGATTTGCCCATCTGCCGACTTGCCGAAAAATTTGCCGACGCATTGGTTTCCCCATTTGCTGACTTGCCTTTCCCTTGTCAGGTTTCATGGTCGCATCGCCGCAGCGGGAAGCCGCCCCGACTTTGTTGCTTGGTTTGCCCGATGCCCCTTGCAAGGGTTGGCGCAAAAAAATTACCCCCATCTGCGCCCAGCCTAACCCCTTTGGGTGGGACGAAGGGCACAAAGAGGGATGGCGAAGCGACCTGCCTCAAAATCGGGCGTTCAAGGCGGCTCGGAACAAACTGGCGCGGTAGTCTTGTTCGGGTCGGTCGCCGTTGCGGCGGGTGTGCGTCCAGATGAGGGAGAAGTCAAGGTAGCGGTTGAGGCGGTAACTCACATCGGCTTCCATCTCCAAGTTGCGGAAGCGTCCACCGTAAAGCCCTGGTGGGCTCTTGTGTTGCATCCATGCCGCCCGAAAGGAAGTTGTCCAGCGATGGGCGATGGGCACTTGAACCGCCAAAGTGAGCGCCGAATAGTTGGTCTCGTCCAGTTGAGGAAGCCGCCCGACCAACCTTAGGTTTTGGATGCGCAACTTCTGGAAGGTCAAGGTCACCTGCAACCCGTCGTAGCGCCCCCAAGTCAGCCCGACCAACCCTGAAAGGGTGAGGGATTCGTTGAGTTGGGTTAGGTCGCTGGTTCGGTCGCGACCGAATTGAGCCAAAAGGTTCAATCGGTCACTCAGTTGCCAAGTCCCGCTCAGGTTGAGTAAGCGTTGCCGGAGGCTGCCGACTTCCGCCGACCCTTTGTCGGCATTGGTCGTCCAGTCCAGCGACAAGGAGAGGCGTTGCAGAGGTGTCCAAGCGATAGCGAGGGAAGTGACCGAACTGGCACCGCCAAGGCGTTGGGAAGGCGCCACTGGGAGAGGGCTTGGGACAAATTGGCGGGAACGAGAGGGCGTCGGTGTTCCCCAACTGTTGGGAATGTTGCTCCCACCCCAAGTCGGAGAAGTGCCCAAAGTTGACCAACCGCTTCCACTCCCAAAGGGCGAAGGTGTGCTTTGCCAAGTCCCAATGCCAAAAGTGCCATAGCCACCAAAGCCCGTCGCTCCGTAAGAACCGCCAAAGGAACCGATGGCGCCGCCGACTCCAAGCCCCGACAACCCGCTTCCCGCCACACCCGTCAAGTAACTTCCGCCCAACAAGGCGCTGACGCTGCTGGCGCCGCTGAGTTGCTGATGAGAGAGGCTGATTTGCAAACTTTGCCAAGGGGTGTAGGAAAGGGAGAAGACCCGTTGCGTCGCTTTGGAGCGGAATTGTTGTTGCGGGCTATCGGAGGCATTTTGTGTCCAATCAAAGAGGGCGGTGACTTTGCTGCCTGGGCGATAAGCGAGGCTGAACCGCTTTCGGGTCGTCGTCGCCAAGTTCACCAAAGGGTTGGCAGGATCGTTGGCGGAAGGCGATTGGCTGCGGTCACGGGAATGCTCAAAAGCGCCTTCCAAACTCAGTTGACCCATCTGGTGGCTCAAGTAAGCCGTCGTAAGGGTTTTAGCGCTCTCCGTCCCTGAAAAGCGGGTGGAAAGGCGCTGATGGCTCAGTTGCATGCGAGGCACTTTGGGACGGTCAAGGGAGAGTTGGAGGCTGAAATTGCGGTTGCTGCTTTCGTTGTCTGCTGCTGCCCCGCTGTCGGAAGTTGGCGTTAAGCCGAAAAACAATTGCCCTTTGCTGGTGCTGTTTTGCCATTGGCTGGTCAGCGACAAGCCGGGCAACAATTCATAGCGGACATCGGCAAAAAGCCCCGACTCGCTGCGGAAGAAGTCGGTGTTGTCAATGCGGGTGAAGTTGGGCGAGATGCGCCGCCAACGCAGGTTGTAAGCGAAACGCTGCCGCTCATCGCCCAACGCCACCTCCGCCGCCATCCCGCTCCTTGCCGCCCCCGCACTTTGCCCCAACTGCACGCTCAACCGACCCAGCGATTTCAAGCGAGCGCCAAAGTCCAACCCCAACAATCGCAAAGCGCCCACCTGCGTGATTCGCCCTAAGGCTTGGTCATACTCCACGACGACCAGTGCCCCGACAGGGACAGGTTGAAGGAAGGTGACCAAACCTGTCTGGTAGTCAATGCGATAGTGAGTGTCGCGGGATTGAAGGACACCATTGACGAACACTTGCTCGCTGCCCGTGACGATAGGGCGAGTTTGCAGCAGGAACGGTCCCACTGTCCCGTTCCCTTGAAACTCCTCCCGCCGATGGCGGCGCTCGCTGCTGGTGATGGAGAAAGGCACTTGCTGTGTCAAAAAGGTGACGCCCAACAAACTCCCTTCGCCTGTCCTCAAGTTGGTGCGCAAACCGACAAATCGCCCTACGCCCCCTGACCCCACCGTCTCGTAACTGACGGCAATGGTGGAAGTCGGCGGGATGGGCGTGGCGAACATGAGTTGCCCGTAGTTGTAGTCAATCTGGTAGTCAACCCCTCGCCGTAATGGTCGCTCGTCCACCCGCACTTGTTCGCTGCCTTCAATGATAGGGCTGCTGCGCAAAAAGTAGGGACCAGGCGAATTTTTGCCGGCGAAAGTTTCGGTGACCACCCGTGACGGCGTCTCAAAAGTCACCAGCGTTAAGTCGCCCACCTTGCCCAATTGCTGCTTGATTTGCAGCCCCTGAGCGTAACGGGAGAAGGAAACGAACTGGTTGCCTTGCAAATTCATGGAAAGGTTGCCGAAGGTGAACTTGGTGCTGCCCGCATTGTATTCGGCGAGGAAGCGGCGGGCTGTGGGCGAGTAGGAAAAAGGCGTCCAGTCGCCTTGCAAACGCAGGTTGCCGATTTGCCAATCCCAATTCAGGGAGCCGTAGGGGCTGAAAGTTTTCGTCATGCCGAAATACTCATTGGCGAAAGTTTGACGCCCTTGGGGAGTGCCTTGAACGGTGCTGCCGACTTGGTAGACGAGACTAAGAGCCCCCCGCGCCTCCAACTTCAGGGAGAAGGGTCGCTTTCTCTTTTTGCCCACTCGCTCAGCGGGCGAGGGCGTCCCTTCATTGCCTTCCCTTTTTTGCCCTGCACCCGCCACCTCGCTTTCCCTTGACCGCTCTAAAGGTTGAACGGGGACATCCACATTGCCGCCATTGATTGCCCTTTCATCCTCGTGGCTCGCAACCCCTTGTGGGGGCGGGGGCTGAGCCCAACTGGGTTTCGCAAAAACCAAAGCGACGAGCGACACCGACAGGCAGAAAAACAACCGAGCGAGCAAAAGGGCAAGGAAGTGAGAAGGCAGTCGGCGTAAGGCATGGGCACGCCAACGGGCGCGGCAGTCCTTGAGAGCCAGTCGGCAAAAAGGCAGGGAGACAGGTTCGCCGTGACGGTCAGCCCCACCTGCCCCCTTGCCCCCTTGCCTTTCTGCCCATTTGTCCCTTTTTGTCCGATGGGTCATTGCCTTTCACCGTTCCTTGCCTGTCGCCTTTTACCCGACGGCAAAAGGTCGCGAACCCACCGCAAAGCCCCTTGCCGCCACGCCACGCGATGGGTGACACCTTCCCGATGGTTGAGCCGCTCTTTGTTTGCCCGATACCAATCGTAAGTGCGGCAGAGGGCTTCCGCGTTGCTATAGCGAGGTTGCCAACCCAAACGCTCCTTGGCTCGTTCAATCGCCACGAAGGAATCTTTGTCCGCTGTCCCGTAAACCCACTTGTAAAGAGGCGAAAGACGCAAAACCTCCAGCACCCGCAGGACGGCTTTGACCAACGAAGCAGGCGTAGGGACGACATAAGCGCCTGTGTCGGCATGGTCGCAAAGAGCCTGCACATCTTCCCGCACCGTCCCGAAGCGCTCGGCGCCGATGTTGAAAGTGGCATTGACTTGTTCGGAGGGCAAAGTCAGCAAGCGCAAGAGGGCGTCCACCAAATCGTCCACATCCAGCAACTGATAGCGGTTCGTCCCATCGCCAATGACTGGGATGGGCTTACCTCGCTCAATCCAGTCAAAGAGGATTTGGAAAACGCCCAAGCGACCAGGACCGACGAAAGTTTTTGGGCGGACAATTGGCACGACCATCCCTCGCTGCCGCGCTGAAAGGCACAACCGCTCCGCCC
>Ga0209289_100811_pt1 | contig 14376 bp, 16 predicted proteins | sample GXS110809BmetaG_FD_184121 | JGI IMG/M metagenome (GOLD analysis project Ga0209289, IMG submission 184121) | Hot spring microbial communities from Gongxiaoshe hot spring, China to study Microbial Dark Matter (Phase II) - GXS 110809B (SPAdes)... ...
CCGCACGAAAGGCGTAACGACTTCGGCGCTGTCTCGGCGGGGGGCCCGGTGAAACTGTGGTGTCCGTGAAGACGCGGACTACCCGCGGCGGGACGGAAAGACCCCGTGGAGCTTTACTGCAGCCTGGTCTTGGGCTTTGGGGCGGGATGCAGAGGATAGGTGGGAGCCTGTGAAGCCTGCCCTCCGGGGTGGGTGGAGGCGCCCGTGGAATACCACCCTTCCCGCTCTTGGGTCCTAACTTGGTCCCGTGAATCCGGGCTAAGGACAGGGTCAGGTGGGCAGTTTGGCTGGGGCGGCGGCCTCCTAAAAGGTAACGGAGGCGTCCAAAGGTCCCCTCAGGCGGGATGGAAATCCGCCGTGGAGTGCAAAGGCATAAGGGGGCCTGACTGCGAGGCATACAAGCCGAGCAGCCGCGAAAGCGGGGCTTAGTGACCCGGCGGTTGGAAGTGGGACTGCCGCCGATCAACGGATAAAAGCTACCCCGGGGATAACAAGAAGTTGTCCCGCTGCTTGGGTAACCAAGCAGCAAGAACGCGGCTTATAACGGGGAAGCCCTCTAATAAAAGGGGTAGCCGCAGGTCTAAAAACCACCTGCGTTGAGGGTAACCCCGTGGGAAGTCAGGAGGGGCACCACAAATGGTCACCAAAAGGCAAAGGGAAATCATCATCGGAACCATACTCGGTGACGGTTACTTGCAGAAAACTGGAAAACGAAATGCCCGCCTGAAATTGGAACACTCAGAACGGCAACGCGACTATCTCTGGTGGAAATACGAGCAGTTGAAGAACCTGATGCAGGATGAACCTAAGCGCATAGAACGCTACAATCCCGTCTGGAAGAGAACTTACATCTACTACCGATGTCAAACTCACTCCATGCCACTGCTGGGTCGCTACAAGCGTCATTTCTACGACGAGCAAGGGCATAAGCGAATCCCTGAAAATATCGTTCAACTGCTGAAATCGCCTCTATCCCTTGCTGTCTGGTTTCTGGACGACGGGCACTACTATCAGCGAGATGGTTCTGCTCACATCTACTTGCCTCGCTACTCTGCCGAAGAACTTAAACGATTGGTGTCCGCGCTTGGGAAAAATTTTGGGTTGCATCCAAAGGTTGCTTGGAAGAAAGGCTATCCATGCCTTTACTTCCCTCGCGATGAAACGAAGCGTTTGATGTCGCTCATCAAACCATGGGTTCCATCCTGCATGAAATATAAAACCCTTCCTGACCCCGTAACGACTGAGGGCGCGATGCCCGAGGGTTTCGCCAATCATGCCGATTAGGCATAAAATCTACGGCGAAGCCAAAACGCCGCGCTCCTCGTATGGCAATTGCCAGACGGGGATGAAGATATAGTCTACCCCTTCGGGAAAAACCGAAGGAAGGTGAACAGGCTAATGGCGCCCGAGCGTCCCCAGCGACGGCGCCGTTTGGCACCTCGATGTCGGCTCATCGCATCCTGGGGCTGAAGCCGGTCCCAAGGGTTGGGCTGTTCGCCCATAAAAAGCGGTACGTGAGCTGGGTTCAGACCGTCGTGAGACAGGTCGGTCCCTATCCGCCGCGGGCGCAGGAGGCTTGAGGGGGGTTCGCGGTTGTACGAGAGGACCCCACGGAACCAGCCTCTGGTGTCCCGGCTGTCGCGCCAGCGGCACGCGCCGGGTAGCCATGCTGGGTCGGGATAACCGCTGAAAGCATCTAAGCGGGAAGCCCACCCCAAGATAAAGCCTCCCACGGGGACAACCCGGTAAGGGCACGGGAAGAACACCCGTTTGATAGGCCGGAGGTGGAAGCCCAGCAATGGGTGAGGCTGACCGGTCCTAATAGCCCGAGGGCTTGACTGTGCGTTTGTTATCATCTTCTTCGGTTCACCAAGATGCCTCGGCTCCTTTGGCTCCCTATGTTCGTTTAACATGTAAGGTAGCCAAGAGAAGGAATTTCTAAGCGAGAATGAAAGTTAGAGAGGTTATTGAACTTTTGAAACAAGATGGTTGGAAACAAGTTCGCATGAAGGGTAGTCATCGTCAATTTAAGCACCCTCGCAAAAGAGGTATTGTGACCATCGCGGGAAATTTGAACGACGAACTTGCCCCAGGAACTTTGAGCAGTATTTTGAGGCAAGCTCAAATTGAGATACCAAGACCGAAAAAGAAAGGTGCATAGATGATGCACCGTTTCCTTGTGATTATTGAAAAAACAAGGCGCAACTATTCCGCTTATTGTCCTGATTTGCCTGGATGTGTGGCAACAGGACGCACAATTGAAGAAGTGCGTCAACGCATAATTGAGGCTATTCACCTTCATTTGCAGGCGTTAGAGGCAGAGGGCAAGAAAGTCCCTAAATCTCAGTTTTTCGTAGCTGAGAGTGTCGTTTTACCTTGACAATTAAAGGCAAGTCTGGTGCCCATAGCGGCGGGGAAACACCCGTTCCCATTCCGAACACGGAAGTTAAGCCCGCCAGCGCCAATGATACTGGCTGCGCGAGCGGCCGGGAAAGTAGGTCGGTGCCAGGCTTGCCTTCATTTTTTCACTCATGGGACGACCTTCAACACTTGTTGAACAGGTTTACCGTCCCAATCAGGAGGGATAGGCAAATCCAATGCCTCTAAGGCAGTTGCCGAAGTGTCGTAAACTCGGATGGTTTGCTGTGTCCGCAATTCGCTATTTCTTCTCGCTAAACCTCCAGCAGCAATCCAAGGTATCGTCACTTCTTCGGTGGTTTTTCCACCATGATTTTTGTCAATGCCCCCATGATCGGAAGTGATAATCAGCAGCGTTTGCGACCACAAATTAAGTTGCTTCAAGGCTTCCACCAATTTGCCAATCCGATAGTCAATGTTTCTCAGAGCCTGCAAATACTCAGGCGAAGGTGGAATGCCTTTTCCATCGTTGCCCCAACCATGCTTGTGTCCTGCGTGGTCGGTCTCCGTCATGTGCAAAAACAAAAGGTGAGGTCGCTTTTGCTCATCGCTGAGCAACCCAATGGCAAGTTGCAACCTTTGGTCATCACTGGGCAGATATTCGGCTACATCCATCGTGTTGGGCTTTTCCACATACTTGATTCGCTTCCCTGCACCTGCTATTAACGCTGTCCGCAAACCTGCTCTCTTTGCAACTTCAAAAACTGTCGTGACAGTAACTGGGCTATGGCGCTGCTCATCAAAAGGTTCATTCCGTTTCACTATGGCTTCGTCTTCAGGAAAGCGTTTGGGATAGTCAATGCCTGTGAGCATGGAAACATGGGCTGGTGCTGTGCTGCTTGGGGTAACTGTCTGTGCTGCTAAAGTGTAACTTCCTTCGTTCATCAACCGCCGAAGGTTGGGCAATTTTCCTTCTGAGAGCAAACTTTTTATCGCCGAGGGTTTGCCACCGTCAATGCTGACGATGATGACAAACCTTTGCTTGCGGTCTCCCTCAATTTCTGAAAACAATCCCATCATCATACCTTGAAGCCATTGACGACGGGTCATCTTTTTCACCAACCTCTACAGTTTTTAGATCAGACGGTAAGTGCCGAAATTACTTCAATCGTCACGAAACCAACCAGCAGGATTGGGCGATAAACTGCGACGATAAACGATGTTGGCGGTGCTTCTGGTCGGGATGATGTTTGCGTAATTTGGACCTGTTCTTGTGAAACTGGGCATGACGGATTTGAACCATTTGGCGTGCCCGTCACAAAGAATATGATTTGCTCCATCGTTGTGGCGGAAGCGACCATAGACATAGTTGTAACTGCAATCTCGGTAGGACGAATGAGGATAAGGCGGACCTGTATCGTCACCTGGAGACCAAACGCAAGTGCCTAATCCCTCACCTGCCAAAAGGGTTTGGGCAGGAGTTTGAATTTGAGCTAAGGAAACAGGGGAACGACGCAAAGCAGGAGCCAAAAGTCGGTCAAAAGAACCCATGACCCAATAGTTGCTGCAGTAACTACTGGACGGTCGTGTCACCATCCATTGTGGCCATGTTGAGATGTCAGCACCTAAAGTGCCCAAACTCCTGTCCCAACTGGGGCAAACAAAGATGCTGATGCGTCGATTTTGTGAAGCGCCGACATTGCCAGGGAAGTTGCCCTTGATGTAAGGCTCAACAAACTGTTGCCAAACCCAATTAGACAACGAAGGGTTCGGGGCATAATTGCTTGGAGGAAGCATCTCGTCGTAATCTTGAGCATAAGCCATGAAAGCCAAGCCAATTTGCTTTTGGTTGGACAGGCAAGTTGTTTGCCGTGCTTTCTCCCTAACTTGACTGAACACGGGAAACAGCATCGCTGCCAGAATGGCGATAATCGCAATGACGACCAGCAACTCAATGAGAGTGAATCCGAAATGCCGTCGCACAGTTGATCCCTCCTTTAGTTTCTTTGGGAACGCGCCATTGCATAATTTAACGAAGGGCAACAAAACAGCAAGATGGTATCGGCGGTTTGGGGACAATTTGACAGCAAAGCGTCATTTTGGCAGGCACTAAATCACGGTCAGAAATTGGGTAGTCGTTCGTTCTGAAAGCCAGCCATTATGCTTAAGGTTAGCAAAGGCGGAACTTTCAAAAACGAAGATGCGTTTACTTTATTTGACAGGCAGTGCTTAGAACAACTGGGAATTGCCAAAGGTTCAAAAAGCGTTTGCTGGGATGTGGTTCGTAACATCGCTTTGGCTTGGTTCATAACTCTGCCATCATGCTCTGCTTTGTCAGCAGTAATTTCATTCGCCTTGCTGAGGCTCTAAGTTTTCAGGAGGTGAAAAATCATGGTTGAACTCATTAAGCCGAAAGACTTAAAGTCACAAAAGCCAGTCCGTGTCATCTTCACAGGTGGTTTCTTGGGTGCAGGAAAAACTACGGCTTTAGGTGCTATCGCCCGAAAATTGCTTCAATATGGCTTAACAATTGGCTTGGTCACTAACGACCAAGCATCAAATCTGGTAGATACTGCTATCGTCAAAGAGTTAGGTGTGCCTGTTTCGGAAGTTGCTGGTGGCTGTTTTTGCTGTAGGTTTAGCGATTTGGTTGATGCAACGGAGCAAATTTTGGCAAAAGACCCTGATGTCCTTTTGGGAGAACCCGTTGGAAGTTGCACCGATTTGGCAGCGACTGTTGTCAATCCACTCAAACTTTTTTACGGTGACATCTTTCGCATCGCTCCTTTTTCTGTCCTCGTTGACCCTCAACGGGTAAGGGAGTTGGTGTTAAAGGAAACACCTTCGCGCTTTCCTGAAGAAGTTGCCTACATCTTCCGCAAGCAACTTGAAGAAGCCGACATCATCGTGCTCAACAAAGTTGACACCATAACCGAGGACGAAGCCAACCGAATGGTAAGTTCACTTAAGGAGTTGCAGCCTGAAAAACCTGTGTTGAAAGTTTCAGCATTGAGAGGCGACGGCGTTGACGAGTGGCTTCAAATGCTGATGAGTGATGCTCCTTCAGGTTCGCACATTTTGCGAAATATTGACTACGACACTTATGCGAAAGGTGAAGCCGTTTTGGGTTGGCTCAACGCTACTATTAGGCTCGTCGGTTCGCCACATTTTGATGCTGGCCAATTCGCCGAAACGCTGATGAGGGAACTTCAAACTTCAATCAACAATCGCAACGCTGAAGTGGCTCACTTGAAGTTTTTGCTCACAAGCGGAACGAAAATGTTGCGTGGACATCTGACCAAAGCCGATGCCGAACCGAATTTCCTCGGTGAATTGGGTGAAGTCAGTGAAGCAACTTTGGTGCTAAATGCTCGCGTGGCGCTGCCACCTGAGGCATTAGGCGGTTTAGTAACTCAAGCAATTTTGAAAGCAGCAAAGGAAGTTAACGCTAATGTAGAAATCTTAAGCCTTCAATCTTTCAGCCCGCCATATCCGCGCCCACCTTATCGGTTGAGCGAACCTGTAAAAGATTAAGAGCGCTTGAATGCAGCAAAATTTTTGAACAGCGTGGCATTGAATTGTGGGCAATAAAAGGGGCGATTGAAATGTGCCCACGAGAAGTGACGGAACAATGGGAACTTCAATGGCTTTCACCACACGCAGCCAAAAGCGCCTTGAGCAAAGGGCGAAAAGTTCCTGAACCGAAATGTCCAATCCGAACGGATTTTCAACGGGACCGAGACCGAATTTTGCACAGCAAAGCCTTTCGCAGATTGATGCACAAGACGCAGGTTTTCATCGCACCGCGAGGCGACCATTACCGAACTCGGTTGACCCATACCCTTGAAGTCGCCCAAATTGCCCGAACCATATGCCGAGCACTCAGGCTCAATGAAGATTTGGCGGAAGCAATCGCACTCGGTCACGATTTGGGACATCCACCTTTCGGACACGAAGGTGAAGAAGCGTTGGACAAAGCCTACCAAAAATATGACCCCGATGCTCGCTTCCATCACTACGAGCAAAGTTTGAGAGTTGTGGAAGTTTTGGAAAACGAAGGGCGCGGGTTGAATTTGACCTACGAAGTCCTTGACGGCATCGGCTACCACTCAAAAGGGAAAAAAGATTTAGCACTGGAATTGAGCGAAGGTGACGACGAACACCTGCCTTCAACCCTTGAAGGTCAAGTCGTCCGCATCGCTGACAGGATAGCCTATGTCAATCATGACTTGGACGATGCAATCCGCGCCGGCATTTTGACTTTGGATGATGTGCCACAGCAAATCTTGGATGTTCTGGGACGAAATCACTCGCAACGCATTACAACCCTCGTTTGGGACATCATTGAACAAGGCATTGACGACGAGAAATTGAAGATGAGCCAGAAAGTTCTCAAGGCTCTCAACGACTTGAAGGACTTTTTGTTTGAGCGGGTTTACTTGAATGCAAAACAAGTCAAAGCGGAAGCCAGCAAGTGCTGGGTCGTCATTGAACGGCTTTTTGATTACTACATGCAGCACCCCGATGAACTCCCCATCGGTCCGCCAGACAAAAAGTCGCTAAGCCAAAAAGAGTTGGCTCGCATCGTTTGCGACTACATCGCAGGCATGACCGACAGGTATGCCATTGACCTTTTCTCCCGCCTGTTCGTCCCGCAAGGTTGGCAAGTGGCATAAGGGTAACCGAGGTGTTTTGAACAGGCTTGGTTTTGGGGGACTTTTCGGAGAAACAAAATTGATGACCAGAAAGGCTCAAATGTCGGGTTTTTGCCTGACAAAATATCGGAGAGAAATCGTTCAAAATCAAAGTGAGGTGAGAGCAGATGGTCGGTCGGTTTTGGCAGTGGAGTGCGGCGGCTTTGGGCATCACTTTTTTGGTGCTGGCATTCACTACTTTGCCTTTCGGGCAGGAGCAAAAGGAAAAAATCCCTCGCGTCAGAGGTCGTTGCCAAGTCTGTCACAGGGACGAGGCTATTGAATGGGCTAAATCCGGGCATGCAAAAGCGTGGACAAGCGAAGCCTTTGCATTGACGACGAACAATCGTTCCCAAAAGGAATGCCTCAGTTGCCATGCCCCTGACAAGGTGTTGGTAACCGGGTTTGATAAAGAACCCAAGTTGCGAAGCGAAATGGTTGAACTTGGGGTTGATTGTGTTGCTTGCCATCAAGATGCCAATGACGCTCAACATGGTCGGGTCGGTCGTGTTACCGATGCTCACCCAACTGTCAAGAACGAGAAATTCGCGACCGTTGAAATGTGCGCTACTTGCCATGCCAAATTTGGGACAATTGACGAATGGAAGCAGACGAAATGGGCAAGTAACCCCTACTCATGCGTTGACTGCCATATGCCCAAAGTCACCCGCAAAATTGCTATAACTTCGGCGAAAGATGAGGAAACGCGAGTCCACACCTTTTTCGGTGCTGACCCTGAAATGTTCAAAAAAGGCATAAAGGTTGAAGCCTCTTCAAACGGTGACAAGATAATTGTCAAGTTGACGAGCGTTGAGGTTGGTCACAATTTCCCAACGGGCATTGACCAAATTGTCGCCATCGTTGATGTCAAGGTTGTCAGCGACGGGCAAGAAGTCCTCAAGCACCAAACCCTCCTTGCCGATGACCGAGCGCGGGGCGGTTCAAACACGAGGCTAAAGCCCGGCGAGACAAGGGAGATAACTGTCCCGCTGCAAGGGAAGAAGGGCGAAGCCGTTATCCGCATCTTGCACAAATCCGCTCGCGATTTGCCCGACGAAAAGGCGATAGTGCTATACGAGGCTAAAGTCGCCATACCTTAGATGGTTGTGCGGTTGTCGTGAAGGTAAGACTCAGGAAAAGGAGGCGTTAAAGATGCGGTGGTGGCAAAGTAGTGCATTGATTTTGGCTTTAGTTTGGGCATGGGCAATTGGGTTTGGGGAAGAACGGGAGAAAAGATTGCCGCCGTTTCCGCTGAGCCTTTTTGCCCAAGCAACTGCTGAATCGTATTTGGGTGAAAAGGAGTGTGCTCAATGCCACAAAGTCCAAGCCCAAACTTTCAACGCCTCCCCGCATGCCCTCTATGTCCGAAACCCCAAATTGGCTGTTGACAAAAGAGGATGCGAAGCCTGTCATGGTCCGGGCGAGATTCACCTTGAAGATGTCAAGGACAAAACGAAGGTCATCGCATTCTCTCGTGCCAAACCAAAAGAAGTTGCTTTGGTTTGCCTTCGCTGCCACGCTGATACGATGCGCCTTTCTCAATGGCATAGAACCGCTCACGCTCAAGCGGATGTCGCTTGCACAAGTTGCCATAAAATTCATCGGGACGAGGGACGAGGGACGCGGGACGAAGTTAAAGGCAACGGCTTAAAGTTGGCACAAAAAATTTTTATGACTGCGCCTGAACCGAAGGCTTTATTGAAGTCCGATGAAGCTACTTTGTGCGGTCAATGTCACCAACGCGAAATTAACGAATTCCGCCTCAACTTCCACCATCCCCTTCCTGAAGGTCGCATGGTTTGCAGCGATTGCCATGACATTCACCCGAGCAAGGCTTCCAAGAAGCGAGTTGTCGCTGTTAAGGAAATGTGCGTAACTTGCCATGCAGAAAAGTCTGGACCTTTCGCCTTTGAACATGACCCCGTTGCTGGTTGGATGGGGGATGGTTGCATTGAGTGTCACCGTCCCCACGGTTCCCATAACCCTCGCTTGCTGAAAGCCTTTTCGCGCGGTTTGTGCAATCAATGTCACACCGACAAAGGCAACAACCATTATCCCGGTCAAAGTTGCTGGAATGTGGGCTGCCATGTAGCAATTCACGGGTCAAACACCGATGTTTGGCTGAGGCAACCTTGAAATTCACGGTGAAATGCCTAACGATTGCAGGACGGTGGGAAGGTCATGGTCAACGAGTTGGCGAAGCAAAGTTGGGTTAGGACGAAAACCTTCGTAACGGGCACGACGGCTAAAGACATCCAAACGGTAGTAAATCGTCCAAAGGTGTGGAAACAGTTGGCGAACATAGCGCCGTCGTTCTATATGACTTTGACTGTGCAATTGCTGTCCCGCCAATGCTGCTTCTATGGCATGAAGAGCAGCGTAGAAGGCTACTGTTATCGCCCAGTCAGGGTAGGGAGTTGTCGGGTTGTAAAAATCCCGCAGGAACGCCAAGTTGTGATGGACTTGAGCCAAATGTTCGTTCTCGGACGGCATCCCTACTCACCTCTTAAAGAGTATGCGGGTTTGAGGCGAAAGGATGCGATCAAGCGAGCGCCTTTGGAGAAAGACAACATCAGACAGAAAAGGCAATTCTCCATGTTGGTCAATAAAAGTGCCTTCCAATTCAGCAATAGCGTCCACGACTGCCAAGTCAGGTTCACTAATAACGACCTTCACCTCCCAACCTTCGTCTCCTTGCACCAACAAAACTGCTTCAACTTGCGGAATTTGGGTTACTCGTTCAACGAACTGTTGCAGGGTTTCTTTAACGCCTTTCTTTCTCAGCGACGAAGGCGTTCTCATAGCGCTCACCTCGCAACAAATTTTACCGCTTTAGGTCTCGGAGGTGAAAAGTGATGAGGGCGTTTGGGGCAATTCTGGGGTTGACGGTTTTGGTAGCGACCTTAGTAGCGACCTTCGGTGTTGCGCAGCAGGTGGAAATTGAGGTTGGGTTCAGCAATTGGGGACTTGACGGAAACCAAAACAAGTTCCGCCAATATGCAACCCCAGCGAAAAGCCTGTTCCTTCGTTCTATTCGCTACACGCCTACCTTTAGGTTCCCAAGCAGCGATGCTGGTCAACTTACCCTAAAGGGATTGGGCGAAGATGATTACAGGATTGAGGGTTCCCTTGACACCCTGTTTGGTCGCGCCCGTCTTGAGTTCAGCATGAACAGGAACCGGTTCTATGATGCAACTCAATTTTTGGTCGGCGAGAGCAAACGAGAGATTGACGAGGAAGCGTTCAAATACTTATTGACAAACGACTTTGCCCTTTCAGTTCGCTATCGCATGGACCGCCAAGACCGAATTTTTGAAAGCCCCAAATTGCCTTATTACCAGCGAACCCGCTACTGGGACGCAGTCGCAGAGGGTAAACTCGGTGACTCTCAGTTGAGTTTGGGTTACGCTGATTGGCGCTATTTTGACCGAACAGATATTCGCCCTGACATAAGTGTCAAGAGATGGAATTTCCGATACATGTGGGAACCAAACCTGAATTTCGGGCTTGAGGGTGGAGTTGCACGGTTTTCGGTTAAGCAGCCCAGTCGTCCTGATTCGGATGTTGATTCTTTGACTTTGAACGCCGATTGGGCGCTTTCTCCGTTCACAGACCTTTCACTACACCTGCGCCGCGACAAACTGGACTTGCCTGCCGTGCAAAACGCTTGGGTGAGGGAACGAAGAATAGGAGTTGCCAATTTGACTCATCGTTGGCGTGGCTGGACTTTTAATTTTGGGTTTAGGCAACAAGAGGCAGAGCGAATTAGGAAAGACCAGAGTTTTGTTGACACCCCAAGATGGCGAACTTTTGAGGTTCGTTTGTCAGGACGAGTTGCACCTCAATGGCGTTTGACATTGAGGGGCAGCACACAACATCTGACACACCCGCCAACAATGGTCACAACCGACCCAAGACAACTCTTCTGGGATGACCGAAGGTTCGCTCAACTGAAGTTAGAGGGTGGTTCAACAGTTCTCAACGGCTACCTTACTTTGACACACCGCCATTGGGAAAACGATGTGAGGGCAATTGAACTGACAACTAACTCCGTCACTGTTGGTGGTTCGTGGCAGGCAAGCAATAGGTTGAACTTCTTTGCGGAGTATGCTTACGAGGCTTGGAAGGCAAAAAGCGAAATGACCGAATTCCCCACCCTTGACAATTTTGTCCCCAACAGCCGAGTGACGACCATCGGTTTGAATTGGACAGTTGACAAACGCACTTTCCTTTCCGCTGCTTTCACCGAGTTCGTGACCAACAACGACAATCCGTTGCTTTTGCGTGATGGCAACTACCGAGGTCGCTTCCTCACAGCAAGTTTGAGATACCGTTTCCCTGCGGGCTACGAAATTGCCTTGACAGTTGCCCCTTGGCGTTACCGCGACCGAGTTGTTGACTTGATGGATTACGATGCGACCATCGTGATGGTTTCAGGGAGCGCAAGGTTCTGATGTGGGGAGTTATTGAATGCGAGGCTAATGAGGGGAGACTGAAAAATGCTTTATGCTGTCGGTAGTGACAAAATCACCGAACTGTCAAGGAAGCGAATAGTGAGGTTTGCTCTAAGGGATTGGAGTAAAAGCGTGCCGATGAGCGGTGTTCCCGTTTCGGTTACGAGGCAAACAGTCTGTTTTTCCACTGTTCCAATAACCGCAGTGATTGCGAAAGTGAAAAAATGTTGCAACCGACCATCAGCCAGTTCCATCGGGGTGAAATCAACAAGTTCCAACCCTAAAGGAACAGCAATAGAAACTGGAAGCAATAAAGGGTGGGTAAAGCCTGTGTCCAAAAGTGCTTCTATTTGCGTTTCACCTCGCATACCACGAACAGTCAGTGTCAGCCAAATTTGTCCATTCTCGTCTATTCGTCCTTGTAGTTCCATGTGCTTCACCTCACAATTTCCCCGCTGCTCTATAGCCAACTCGCATCAAGTAAAAAACTTTGCTGGGGTGGCGCTTCCGCAATGCTTGATTGGCTTCTGTCGGGTCTCTACCCAGTGCATAATCTCCCGTTTCAGGGTCAATAGCGATGAACCAGCCTTTGTATTGCGGCAGAAGTTGCTCTTTGAGTCGTTCGTAAACTGCCCGCCCCTTTTCGGCGAATTCGTTCCAATCAACCTGCGGGATGTTCAACCTTTGCACTTCTTTCCCCATCTCAATCTCACCTCCAAGCCAAAGTTTAGCGCAGGCAGGGTTTGCAGCCAAAAGGCTTTGAATACAAAGGTCAACAAACTTACAAGGAGGCGATGAGAAATGGGGCGCATGAAGTGGCTCATTGGGGTCTGTTTCGTCACTCTTCTAGGTCTCTGGCTTCTCGTGCTTTACGGCTGTGGTGGAGGTGGTGGTCCGCTGCGCCCTCCAGAGCAACTTCCGCCCCGTGAGGCAACTTATGTCGGTTCGGAGAAATGTGAGCGCTGCCATGGAACTCAACATGGCATCTGGGAGCAAACCTTCCACGCCCGCATGATTCGCCCTGTGAACGAACCCGGCGCATTGATGGGTGTCCCACCACCGGCAGGTATCAATGTCATCTTCACCTTAGGTTCCCACTTTCGCCAGCGTTTCATCTTTCTGGAAGGCGGCGAATATTGGGTGGCGAAAGGGCAGTATGTCAAAGCGACAAACGATGCTTCCTCGCTGCAACCCGCAAAAGACAGAAAGTGGGAATCGTGCATGACCTGCCACACCACAGGTTATGACCCGACCCGCACCCCGCCCAACAAATTCACGGAAATCTCCATCGGCTGTGAAGCCTGTCACGGTCCTGCGTCTGTGCATGTGGCGTCACCATCCCGCGCTAACATCGTTAATCCTGCCAGATTGTCGCCGAGGCGAGCAGCAGATGTCTGTGGGAAGTGCCATAACCGCTACACCACAGTCGCTGGCGTGGAGGGGCTTAAGTTCTTCCTGCCCGGCATGGACTTGCAGCAGCAAATGCAAGCGGAAGGCGTGCAGATGCAACCGTCCCTATGGACGGATATTGAAGGGACGGCATTGCCAGTTTCTCAAAAGCACCGACAACAATTCTTTGACTGGCAGCGGAGCCGCCACGCCGCCGGTGTGGGGTGCTTGCAATGTCACCGTGTTCACAAAGCCCCCGATGATGGTGACCCCAGACCGATCTATGAGCGGCGGGAAGGGTTATGTATAACCTGCCATAACCAGTTCATTGACTTGGCAAGGCGTCGCGCCCACACAAACCACCCCGCCCCGACGGAGGAACCGGGCGCGCCGACTTGTGCCCATTGCCACATGCCCGCTGTCGCTTCATCTGCCACTAAGTTGGACTATGCTAAGGGCACCGATTGGGACATCCACTCCCACACCTTTGAGTTCATCCCGCCGTCCATGACCCTGCGGACTTTTAAGACAGGGGCGAAAGAGGGTGATGTTGTGCCCAACTCCTGCATGGCAGGCGGTTGCCATAGCCCGACAGCGCCTTACCAGCCGAATTGGGCAATGAACAACCCTGACCACCTTCAAGCCGCCCAAACTCAAGTGGAGCAGTGGTATCCTGGCGCTCAGAAAGCGAAAGGCTTGGCGTTCCGCAAAGCGCTGCGTTTGTTTGCTCCGCCTCTCGCTACTTCACCCGATTAGCCAAGAATCATCTTGTGATAAAACGCTGCTAAGGAAGGTGAGATGTGATGAGGCGCATTTGGTTGTCTACTCTGATGGGTGGTATGGTTGTGCAGTCCGTTGCTTTTCTCGTGCTTTACGGTTGCGGTGGAGGTGGCGGTCCGTTGCGCCCAGCGCCACAACCACCGGGCTTACCGTCCCCGTCGGCTGAGTTCCAAGCACTGCTCCCTGAAGGGCAAAGGGGAGCGACTTTTGTCGGTTCTGAGCGCTGTGCCGATTGTCATGGCGGTAGGCAAGCGCAAGTTGAACCTATCTATGTCTCGTGGAGCCAAACAAGGCACGCTAAAGCGAGTGTAGGTTGTGAGCACTGCCACGGTCCGGGAAGCAAGCACGCTGAAGCCCCAAGTAAGGACAACCTCCTGACCTATCCTAACATTACACGCTCCGTCGTTTGCGGTCAATGTCACGGACCATCATACAACGACCACAAACTTTCTAAGCATGCGGAAATGGTTGAAGAACTCGTAGACCTCAACTTCGTCGGCAGTAACCCTCGCACCTATGTCGCTGTTTGCTACCGCTGCCATAGTTCCGCTTTTAGGGTTGAGCAAGTTGATTTCAAATTGGCAGTGGGTAAAACTCGCGACGAAATTGACACTGCAATCAATGCCTTGACCAATGAACAACTGATGGCTTATGTGCCTGTCAGCCACGAAACAGCAAGTTGCGTCACTTGCCATGACCCT
>Ga0209289_100813_pt1 | contig 14359 bp, 10 predicted proteins | sample GXS110809BmetaG_FD_184121 | JGI IMG/M metagenome (GOLD analysis project Ga0209289, IMG submission 184121) | Hot spring microbial communities from Gongxiaoshe hot spring, China to study Microbial Dark Matter (Phase II) - GXS 110809B (SPAdes)... ...
CATGTCTACCAATCTTGCGTGATGGGACGATGATAGTGGGGGTCACTTTCAGGCAAGAAACGAACCCAGTTGTGGTAGAAAATATTGCCTAAAGCCATCCACTTGGTATGCCCGTCGGCAAAGCAGATGCTAATTCCACTTCTATGCCAATCCGTTGGCTTGGACAAATCTCCTTGATAGTAACCACGACCTATCCTATCCCAAATGTAACTGGAACATCCACCCGTGCAACCTTGACAATGAGCGTAACAATCCTGCCAAGGGTTGTAAGAATCGCAGAACACGACCAAATCAGATGGTCTGTCAATAGCACTTTCGTGAACCTCCATTACTTGATAGTTGGAAGCGTAACTGCCTTGTCTTGGGCGATGGGTGTCCAGTCGAGGGTTCGTCGTGCTGAAATCCCAACCCAGCCGGGTCGGGCAAATAAACAACTGCTCAGTTCGCAAATAAGGCAGCAAAACCCAAAGAGGAGTGTAACGCTTTCCGTCACCAGGTCCTGCAAAACGGGCATAAGCACCGCCAGGCGTCCATCCGTCGTAATCTTGAGCATACATCAACCATGCCTTGCCCAATTGCTTCAAGTTGGCGATACAAGCAGCCTTTCGCGCCGATTCTCGGACATTGAAGTAAACAGGCAGCAACAAAGCGACTAAAACCGAAACGACCGCGATAACGACCAAAATCTCTATCAGCGTAAATGCTCGTTTTGTAATAATCACTTTCTCGTCCCTCCTGTCGATGGCGTGATCACTTGTCCCCATTTAAACCGCAGCGATGCCTTTTGCGCTCTCTCCAAAACTTCCGAAGGATACCTGTGCGGGAAGAAAGCGTGCAACCGTTCAAAGGCTCTTCTTTGACATCGCCAGACAAATTCTGGCGTCACTTTCTTCTGGTCAAAAGGAGGGTTGGGCAAGACACCTGCCAAGAAGGCTGCTTCCGATAGTGTCAAATCTTTGGGATGCTTTCCAAAATAATTACGGGCGGCAGCCAAAATCCCATCTTGCCCCATTCCAAAGCGGGCGGTGTTGAGATAAAGTTCCAAAATGCATTCTTTGGACAGGTATCGCTCCATTTTCAGCGCCAAGATGATTTCAGCGATTTTTCGAGAGAGGGTGCGTTCCCGCGACAAGAAAAGACAACGAGCCACCTGCATTGTAATGGTGCTGCCACCTTGAACGAAACGCATCGCCCGAAGGTTCTTGCGCAAGGCTCTATGAAGTGCCAGCCAGTCAACGCCGTGATGGGAGTAAAAGAAGCCATCCTCTGAAGCAATGACAGCGTAGACCATATCTTCAGCGATGTCTTTAAGGTGGACAAAAGAAGAGTTTTTAGGGTAATGCTTAGCGAGGCGTTGAACCTGCGGAAGGGATCCTTGCGCCCATTTAATCCCAGCATCTAAAAGCCAAAGCAAATAGACGACGAAAGGAAAGAGAACGATGAACCCAACTGCTACGATTCGCCGGAACCCTCGCTTTCTCCTTTGAAGTTCAAATTCATCAGGGATTGGAGTGGGATTTGCTTGGTTGACCAAAGAACACAATATGCCCAAAAGGCAAGCGACGGTAAACGACGACGCTGGGCGAGTAAAGTGCAAGATAGGTGTATCAAAAAAGCCAGCAACAAATACACCCAAGAGACCGGCATGAATTCCGACGGCGATGGCATAGGTGTCTTCGGAAAGTGGAAGGGTGCGGATGGCGAAGCGGTAAAGCTGCACATATCGCCAGATGAAGAGGAGAAAAATTCCCAAGCCTATTAGCCCAAATTCTGCTGTGATGTGAAGGTAGAGATTTTTGGGCTCCATATTTATCGGATTGAAGCGCCGCAAATTGGGAGTCATATGTTCCCGTTGCTTTTGAAAATAGGTGTTTGAGCCGTTGCCCAAAATAGGATGGTCAGCAATTACCTGTAGAGCAGTTCTCCAAATGGCGATACGTCCCCAAAAGGACCGATCATCAGGGTTACCAATGACCTTACCCTTTGTTCGGACGAAAATCGCTCCCATCAATAATGCTAAAGCGAGTCCTACCAATACCCATCGCGTAATCTTCTGGTTTGATAAAGGTGAATAGGTTGAGAGGGCAAGATAGCCGAGTGAAACACCGCAAGCAATCCATCCAGCGCGAGTATAAGTCAACACGAGCGCTAACAGCATCATCGTCCCAATTCCTCTCCAAATCCATTTCCAACTGAATGCAACTTCTACCTCTGCAAGAACTAAACTCACTGGTGCGCCTACAAGGCAGAGAGGATATAGATAACTTGGGTTATCAAAAGTGCCCACAGCCCGAGGTCCAAATCCAGGGGAGTGAAATTGCCTAAATCCAAGTGCATAATAAATGATTGCGTAAACGCATTGCTGCGCAACGATAAGCATCAACAATTGTGTCAATCGGAGGGCTTGCTCTTTTGGGCGCAATAGGACACAAAAGTAAAAGGATACAAATGTTACGAACACCCAACGCGATTGAGCAAAGAGAAAGCTTTCGGTGGTAGAAAGGAAAAAGTCCAACAAGTAAAGCCCACTGAAGATAGTGATTAAGTCGGTCAAGTGAAGGGCAAGCGTTGGTCGTGCCCAATAGGTGAAACGAACATAGACATACACGGCGAGAAGGAAAAGCATAAACCCATAACCCACGAAATAGGCGAAAGTTGCTGCGTCATTAACACTCATATCCGAAAAATTAGGCAAGATAATCTTAACCAATCCCCTCAAGCAATCACTGAAGATTGTATTGGGCAAAACATACCAGACCATTATGCCTATTAATACTGCCTGTCCAATGATAGGAAAACCAACGGAAAGTGCCCGCATTACAGTTGCCCGCCTTTTGCTACCAGAATGAAGCCACAAGTCAGTCACCTTCCAAGACTGTGTAGCGAGAACCTCAGATAGATGGGCTGTAGATGAATTTTATCGTTTCCCCGAACCTTCACCCATACCACCAGCAGGTGTTGCCACGGTTCTAAACCTGCTGTTTCCACCCTGATGGAGACCGTATGCCAACTGAAGGGATCCAACCTCAAATCTGACAAGTTGGCGCCCTCTTCTGCCACCACCGTGCATCCACAACCTGTTTCAAATTGCAAATGAATTGGATAAGTGTGAGGGTTGAAAAAATGCACTCGGTGTTCTATGATTTTGCCTTGTGAGACCTTGCCAAAATCATAATCACTACCTAAAATCCAAACCACACCTGGCGCTATTGTCCACTGAAATACAAGAGTGCTCAACCAGATAAGACCCGTTACAATTAGCACAAGAGGAAACAAATATTTCCTTCGTTCACTCACAACAGTCACACACATTCCTAACTTATAACTCCATTTCCCCCATAAAATGGAATCGCATCTACCGTTTGCCCCTCATTCGCAAATACCAAATGACTCCGACGACGATCAGGAAGATCGGTGGTAACCAACGAGTGGCAGCGCTTCTTGCTTTCAAATACCGTCTTTCTTTTTCCTGTTCCTGCCACATCTTTTCCAGTTCCTCTAAGGTTGGTAGCCGTCCGCGAAACTGGTAATTAACTTGCCTGTCTCTGCCCAGTCTTAAATCGTTGACGACAATATTTTTAGGCAATTGAGCGATGACTCTAATTGGGTCTTTCATCTTTTCAACCGAGATCAAACGATATGTTACTTTGTATTGTCTTGCAATATCAAAAACAATTGTGGGGAGCCAAACATCATCCACCTTACGGAAATTTCGCCCCTCTAAGCGCCTGATGACTATCTGACCATGCCTGCTCAAGACACTTATCGGAGCGCCTTCATACTTTCTACTAATCCTCACTTCAAAGATATGGCGGTATTCTGGTGACACTTTTTCTTGCCCTTGTTCCGTGAGCGTTAGTGTAACTATATCCGCATTTGGTTCAATTGATTGAACGCGGAAGTTACCCCACTTGACGATGTTACCGCCGAAGAAAAACCATCGGGTTAAAAGGTTGGAAAGGACGGGTTCAGTCTCGCCCATTGGTTTGACCGATGCATAAGGTTTTACCGCACCTTGACCATATCCGTAGTCCAAGAAGCAGTGACTTTGTGGGAAGAAGAATGTTTGAGTGACGAAGAAAGGCTTGCGCTGAGTGGCTTTTGCTAAAACTAAACTACCGCCCCCCTCAAAAGTTACGACCCTTTGTGTTTTGAACCCTTCACCAAGTTGACGGAACACCTCTTGGTATGCCTTCCTGTTTTGCTCTATAGCCTCACGAGGTAAATTGCGCCATCCAGGTATTTGCCTAACGCGTTTTTCTGCTTCTTCCCGCCAATGCTCCTTGAAGTAGGGATCAGGGAGAAATTCTTGCACTTCTTCCCATTCACATCTAAGAGTTACTATCTTTTGGAGACGCCGCTCCATCAAGGCGAGGATTTTTCCCAATTCACCTTCGTCAACCATCCGTTGCTGCGCAAGACCTGCGGCTGTGAAGACCAATATGCACCATAGAGTCACTAATTTGCCACGCATGTGTTACACCCCCTATTTACACGAGCAAACAACCGCTCGCACTTACAACATTTAGACACCGAACAATGAAGTTACCGCAACCAACAGCGTTATGCTCTTTCCCATCCCGAACATCTCCATACTGCGATTTTTCACTGCCATTATATAATATGCACCGAGCCGCCCATTTTATAACCTGCCTGCCGATGACCCGCCTGTCTTGAGGGCTTTCAAAGCAACCCTTACAGCACCCCCTTCAGCCTCTGAAGGGCTTTCCTCTTAATCTTGCTGACCGCTGGCTGATGCCCAGTTCATGGGCAATTTCTCCTTCTGTCTTGCCTTCCCAATACAGCCCCACAATCACCTGCCGCTCCCTCTCCCCAATCGCCCCAACCCCCAGCAAATCAGGTAACATCGTCATTCCCGCCCTATGCCCTCTCTGCTTACTTCCTCGCAAACGCCCTCCCCTTTGTCACCCTCTCCTGCCTCCCCTCATCGGCAACCTTCGGAAAGTACCCGCAGTGAACGGCGAAGTAAGCCCATTCTTGCCAATGGAACTCCCGAAGGGCTGTCAGGACTTGTCGGAAGAGGAAAGTCTCTAAGGGGACACCTCGTCGCTCGTCAAAGGAGCAGAAAACCTCAAAGGTGATGGCTTGAGCGATGGTGTTAAGTTCTTTGTGCCACTCGCGGCGATCCCAATGAGGCGAGCGACGCCATTGCCTTGCTTTTTGCAAGGCGGCTTGGAGGGCTTTTGAGGCTTTGGGAGGCAACTCCTTCATGCCCGCCCACTCCCTGTTGGTCGGGATGGTTGCCACCATTGTAGCAAAAAAGTTGCCGTCAAGGGGGAGGGGATGACAGGGAAGTTGGGCGTTAGGTGGAGGCTCGGTTTTTGCCGAAGTAGGGCGCAGTTTGACACTGCGCCGACCGATTTTTGTCGGCACGGAATAAATCCGTGCCCTACTGTTGGCGCAGGATGATCCCGTGCCGACGCAACATGTAGGGCGCAATTTGATATTGCGCCGACCAATTTGTCGGCACGGTTGAAAACCGTGCCCGACAATTGGCATGGAATAAACCCGCGCCATACGGTTGGCATGGGATGAAATCGTGACCGACCGTCGGCGCGGTTTTAAACTGTGCCCTATCTTTCGGCATCAACTGATGGCTTAAGCCAGCGGCATGGTTCAAAATAAAGAGCGAGCAAAAATTTCGGGCGAATTAAATCCGCTCAGTGAGGGGTGGCGAAAGATGGAGCGATGCCGGGCTGAGGGCATCTCTTTAGCGTTTGTGCTCACCCTCGTTAGCGGGGTGATGGTGATGGGGCAGGTTGTTGCGGAGTTTGACCCGAATGAGAAAGTGGGGCAGCGACCATATGAGATGGAATGGGCGAACCGAAAAGAGCCACGACCGCCGACAATCACCTTTGACAGTTTGCGAGGTTGGCGGATGGAAGTTTCGGGTGACGCAATCGCAACCTTCAGACCGAGCCGAGAGCAAAATGTTTGGAACCGACCCGTCGGCAAACTCACTTACCGAGGCAACGGCGACCCAAATTCCTGCCCAACGATTTTGCTCTACCCGCCAAAGCCGATTCCAATTCCCGACGGCAGCGATTGCGTTGATGCTTGGATTTACGGCAACCGATGGGGATGGGAAAATCCGCCCGACACTCCGCCCGTCCAAATTTTCCTGCACCTTCGCGACGACAAAGGGCAAACGCAAAGGGTGCATTTGACGACGGTGAACTGGAAGGAATGGTGGCTCGCTCACCGAAGGTTGTTCCCAATGCCTCAAGGTGGCAGCACGAAGGGATGGCATTTCGTCGCCCTTGAAATCGCTGGAGGTTGGCAACCGCAAGACCGAACTATCTACCTTGACAGTTTGACCTTTTATGCCGAACCGCTCCCACCTCTCAAATTCCCGCCACGACCGAAACGCAACTTGACACTTTTTGAGGGTCAATCTCCGGGCTTGAACACGGGGCGAGGCAAGTTGGAGTTTCCGACGAGGGAGGAGACGATTTTGCCTGTCAACTTGACGAAGCAATTTAGCACGGAAGTGAAGCGGGAAGGCGAAGTTTTCGTTTTCCGCTACCTCGGTAGCGATTGCACCCTCACTTACCGATTTGACCCAACGAAAGGTCTGTCGGGGATAACGGCGGTGATGGAACACGGGACACGGGGCAAGGGACAAGGGACAAGTGATAGAGCGAACTGGTTCATTCAACCGCTTGCGGGTGCGGGCGTTAAGTTTGCCGACGGGAGCGATGAAGGCAAACTGGTTCGCGCCGAGTTGAGAAACGGCGTCGTGACCGCTCGTTACGAAAGCGGCGTGACTTACCGCTTGCGGGTTTGGCAAAAGTCGTTGGTGGTTGATGCTATTTGCCGCAACGAAGGGCGCTCTCAAAACAACGAAGCCGTTGCCCTTGACTTCGGCGAAATTCGCCTGCTTGACCATCGCACCCCGCAATTGGCGCTCAACGCAATCTATGTGCCTTTCATCACTTACGGCGGGAACAGCAATCCTGTGGTAGCGATGGGACGCGGGACGGGGGACGAGGGACGCGTTGTGTTTGTGAGTGTTTGGCTTGATTGGTATCGGAGCAACGGGAGCGAACCTTACGCTTTCCCCGAAGGGCAACAGACGCCTACAGGTTTGCGCATCAATGGTGGCGTCCGATATCATCCCAAAACCGACGGCAAACGCAATGACCTTTTTGAGCGCGTTTTTGTCACCATCTCGCCGAACTTTGAAGAAGTCCTGCCAGTCATCCCGAACCCGAAAGGGCTTCACGCTCACCTCGCCGTTGACCGTTTGTGGCAGGAAACTTGGGGACCGGCGAACTACGAGCAAGAAATGCAACGGAGCCGAAAGTTGCGTGCCTACGGGATTGTCAAGTTGATTCAATGCAACCACGAAATCACATGGCGTGACGGTGGCGAAAGTTTCACATTGCGGACGAAAGCGGCGCCCGGCAAAGGTGGTGACGAAGCGCTCAAACGCTACTTGCAGCACCAAAAATCCCTCGGTTGGTTTGCTGGGCTTTACACCAACTATTGCGATTTCGCACCCGTCAACGAGTTTTGGAATCCAGATTTCGTCCAACGAACTTCCAACGGCGAATGGCGACCAGCGTGGCCGCGATGCTATGCCCTTAAGCCTGCAGCGGCAGTGATGTTCCATGAAAAACTTGCGCCCATCATCAAGGAAAAGTTTCACGGGACATGGGGCAAGGGGCAGGGAACGGAGTTTGCTCAAATTTCCGCCTACACCGATGTCCACACTGCCGTTGCGCCTTGGGGCTATTGCGATTACGACGCCCGCGTTCCCGGTGCGGGAACTTTCGCACAGACCTTTTATTGCTACGGCGAACTTTTGCGCAACGACAGCCGAATTTACGGCGGACCGATTTTCTCCGAAGGAACTTTCCAATGGCTTTACGCTGGCTTGGCTGATGGTAATTACGCGCTCACCTACAACGGTCGCCCAATTGCAAAAGAAGCGTTGTTGCCAGTTTTTTACCTGCGGGAAATTCACACGAAGGAATGCGGCATCGGCATGGCTTGGACAGACTGGTTCTTGCAGGGCATCCCCGACTGGCAAAAGGATGTTGACAGAGCCATTGACAGGTTTTTGCTTCACACCATCGCTTACGGAACAATCGGCTGGCTCGTTGAAGAGCGTTTCGGGATGGAGCGGGTTTGCCGAAGTTACTACATGCTCCAGCGATTGCAAACTCGCTACGGGCTGTTGCCTCCGAAGCAAATCGCATACCGGGATGGCAAGCGATTGGTCAGCGTCTCAGAAGCCCTTGCCCTCAATTTGCCGAAAGAACGCCGACAACTTTTCATCGCCTACCCGAACGGGTTAAAAATTTGGCTGAACGACTGGGACGCGGGGCGCGGGACGGGGGACGAGGAGATTTGGCGGGTTGAGGTTGACGGCAAAGTTTACGAAATTCCGCCTGCGGGTTGGTTGGCAGTTCAGGGGCGGGAGTTTTTGACTTTTTCCGCTTTGGTTGATGGTCGCAAAGTTGACTACATGCGCGATGCGAAAGGTTACGGCGATGAGCCACTTTTGCTTTACGCCGACGGGCGCGGCGAGTTGACGAGGTTTGACGAAGTTGCAACCAAAGGCGCAATTGCGGTCAGACGGCTTAATCAGCGACAACTTGAGGTCATTGACATTTCGCTAGCGGGCGAGTTTGGTTTGCGCAACCCGCTGGGCATCAAAGGCGTTCCCGTCAAGTGCGAAGTTTTTGACATTGACGGCAAATCGTTGGGCGAAGCGGAAATCCGCCTGACGCCAGACTTCGCTTGGATTATCGGCAAACCTGAAGGACACAAGTATGTCGTGAGTTACGGGCTCAACCATGATTAGCGCATCCTTGTGCCAAACTCTCCTGCGGAGGTGTTAGGCGATGGCTTGGGGGCTTTTGTGGACGATGTTGGCGATTTGCGCGGTTGTAGCGGTTGCTGGGGCTATTGACTTGGTGAGGGATGGCAAACCGAAGGCAACCATCGTCGCCCCAACTGAAGGACCTCCCTCTTACGCCGCTGAAGTTTTGCAGCGTTACATTGAGCAGGTGAGCGGAGCGAAATTGCCAATAGCAACTGACGGACGAAAGGTTAAGGGCACGAGAGTTCTTATTCGTGTCCGTGAAGGTGCGGCGAAACTTGACGGATTCCGCATCAGAACTGGCAAAAGCGAAGTCGTGATTGAAGCGGCTGAGCCGCGAGGATGCGTCTACGGCGCTTACGCTTTGCTTGAAGAATTGGGTTGCCGCTTTTACGGTCCTGAACCTTTGGGCGTCGTCATCCCGAAAAAGAAAACGATTTCTGTCCGCGACGGGTTGAACATTTTGCGCGAGCCATCCTTTGAAAATCGCCTGCCATCTTATGGTGGTCCGGAACTCAACGCGTGTTGGGGCTTCAACTTTACGGGCTACACAAAAGACCCCAAACGCAAGGAACTCATCAACCGAATTGGGCTCAAGACATGGCGATGGGGACACATATGGCCGCAACTGATTGAGTATCAGTTTTTCGCTGACGGGCGACCGCCAGTGAAGATGGATTACTCCGACAAGCAAGATTGGCTGCCCGCCGATGAAAAAGGAGTTCGCCGTCCGAACCCGTCGTGGGATGCTCCCGCTGGTCAATCTCTTTGCTTCTCCAACCCCGATGCTTTCAAATGGTTCGTTGAAAACGCTGTCAACTGGGTGCTTTACAATTGTCCCGACGCCGACTACATCAGCATGTGGTCAGCGGACACAGCGGACTTGTCCCTTTGCCAATGCGAAAAGTGCAAGGCAAAAGGGTGGACGCCGACTGACTGGTATATCCACATCCACAACGAAATTTGGCGGGCGCTCAAGGCGAAAGGGTTTAAAGGCGTTTTCGGCTGGATCGCTTATCACGGCAGCGAGCAACCGCCACAGCAAGTCAAGTTGCTTGAGAACGGCAGAGACATGGACTTGCTTTACGCCCCACGCCCAAGAGGCGCATCAATGCACGGACCGATAACGAACGACCACTCCGTCAATGTCGCCTACCGCGAGAACATTCAAAAGTGGCGCAAATACCTTGCCAACTTCAAAGGCACTCGGACGGTCTTTGAATACTACTTTGACCTTGTGCTGCTCGGTCACCTCCCTGCGGGCAGAGCATTCCTCATCCCGAAACCTGAGGACATGCAGGAGGAGATGAAGTTCTACCTCGCTCAGGGCTTTAACGGCTTCTTTGATTGCGACCCGCCTTCAAGTGCTTTCTTCCCCGACCCGTTGCGCAAGTGGATTTACCGCAAACTTTTGTGGGATGTGAACTTGGACATTGAAGCGGCAAAGCGCGATTTCTTCCAAAACTACTACGGACCTGCAGCGAAAATCGTGCGGGAAGTTCGCGAGGAAGCCGAAAAGTTGATGTTTGAGGACATCAAGTGGCCGATGTGGTCACCCGCCCATTACGCCGACCGACCCATAAAAAGGCTGAGGGAACTTGAAACAAGGTTGGATGAGGCTATAGCGAAAGTCGGCAACGATGAGGTTTTGAAACAGCGGATTGAGGTCATGAAGATATGGCTTCGCTATTGTGCGCTGGCGAAGGAGAGCGAGTATCACATCAAAATCACCCGTGACAAGCAAAAGGGGCGCGAGGTTGAGTTGGCTATCCGCAAACTTTTTGAGGAGAACAAGGACTTCCTCGTCAAGACTGGGCTTTTGGACGAAGGTGCTGTCAACTTCCTCGCCGAAACCGTCACAAACTACAACCTGAGGGTATATTTCGGTGAGAAGTGAAGGTCAAGGGACAAGCAGAGGGAAAGGAGGTGAGCGAATGAGCAAGATGACGAGGCGTGAGTTTCTCGTTGTGGGCTTGGTCGGCGCAAGCGGGTTATCAGGCGGGGCTCAAAAACTGTGCCGTTATGGAGGTTGGGAGAAGATGCGCTTCAAAGTGACGGGCTTTTTCCGAACGGAGCAAGTTAGCGGCGTTTGGTGGCTCGTTGACCCAGAGGGACATCCCTTCATCTCCAAAGGCGTCAACCATGTCAGTTTTCATGGCGACCACTGTCCTGCCCTCGGCTACTCACCTTACCATCGGAATGTGTCGGCGAAGTATGGCAGCGAAGAGAAGTGGGCGGAAGCGACGGCAAAGCGATTGCGCCAGTGGGGCTTCAATACCGTCGGAGCGTGGTCGTCGGCATCGCTATTTCCCTTGATGCCTTACACGCTCATCTTGAACATGGGCGCAAGGGCGGGAGCAAATTGGCTTAAGGGCACTTTCCCCGATGTCTTTTCGCCACAGTTTCGGCAAGTCTTGGATGACATCGCCGCCAAAGAATGCGCGCCGCGCAAAAACGACCCGTTGCTCATCGGCTACTTCACCGACAACGAGTTGCGCTGGGGACCGGATTGGCGTTCGCCCCGCCATTTGCTGGACGACTACTTGCTTTCGCTGCCTCCTGATGCGCCGGGCAAGAAGGCGCTCGTGGACTTTTTCCGCAAGCGCTACTTGCGTATTGAAGGCTTCAACAAGGCGTGGCGCTTGAACTTGCCCGATTGGGATGCCCTGACCAAGTTGACGGATTTACCACCTGCGCCGACGGAAGCGTCGGAAAAGCAGCGCCTCGCTGACCGATTGGACTTTTTGCGCCTCATCGCCCGCGAATATTTCCGCGCCTGCCACGACGCCATCCGAAGGCACGACCCCAATCACCTGATTTTGGGCGTTCGGTTCGCAGGTTACGCTCCCCGTCCTGTCGTGGAAGCCAGCGGTGATTTTGTGGATGTCGTTTCCTTCAACACCTACGCCTTTGAGCCACCTGTCAAAGTGTTGGACGAATTGCACCAACTCACTCGTAAGCCCGTGATGATCACCGAGTTTTCCTTCAAGGCAATGGACAGCGGTTTGCCCAACACAAAGGGCGCAGGTCAACCTGTCCCGACGCAAAAAGACCGCGCCGACCACTTTGAGCGGTTCGTGCGGGCATTAATGGGATTGCCCTATTGCGTCGGCTACCATTGGTTTCAATGGAGCGACCAACCCGCCCAAGGACGCTTTGACGGCGAAAACAGCAACTTTGGTTTGGTCAAAGAGAGCGACGAACCTTGGGAGTTGCTGACGCAGAGGATGAGCCAAGTAAACGCCCGCGTGGATGAGTGGCACGCTTCAGCCGCCAAAGGGTAACTGCGCCAAGGGCGTGTAGGTGGGACCTTCGCGGGAAAGGTCGCTGCGAAAGAGCGTCAGGTGGCGAACGGTCACGACGCCGAAAAAAACATCAGCGTGCTCCCGCAAGGAAGCGAGGACGGGCGCCATTCCTTGCATCGCTTTGACGCGCCCGATGGTGATGTGCGGATGATAGGAGCGACTTTCGGGGGCAAAACCCAGACGCTCCATCCCTTGCTCAATTTGGCGCTGCAAGGTGAGTAACTCTTGGGGCGCTTCCACGCCGACCCACAAAACGCGGGGACGGCGCAAATCGGGAAACCCGCCGACCCCTTTCACGGCGAAAGTGAAAGGGGGTGTCGCTTGGGCGATGGCGCTCAAAGTTTCGGTGATAGCGGCGATTTGCCCTTCCGCCACCTCGCCCAAAAACTTCAGCGTCAGGTGCAAGTTCTCGGGCTCCACCCACTTGACGGGCGCAGGCGTTCGCTGTAACGCCCTCAGCAACTTTGTCAAATTCGTTCGCACCTCGGCGCTGAGTTCTAATGCGACGAAACTGCGGATAGGCATGGTGCACTCACCCTCACCGAGAAATTTGGGCACGCCGCTCGGCTTAAACTCTGTCGCGGCTGATAGCCCCTCAACAGGGAAGCGCCGGCATGCAGGCACGCTTTGATGTGGCAAAGTTTTTGTCGGCACTCAAAGGAGGTCGCCACCATGCTCAAGACCCATTGCTGCGGTGAATTGCGCCCATCCCACATCGGTGCGACGGTGACTTTGTGCGGTTGGGTCCATCGCGTCCGCGACCATGGCGGTGTCGTTTTTATTGACTTGCGTGACCGCAGTGGCGTCGTCCAATGTGTCTTTGACCCGCAAGATTGCCCGAAAGAAGTTGTGGCGGCGGCGCAGGAAGTGGGCAATGAGTGGGTGTTAAAAATTGTGGGCATTGTCGCCCGCCGTCCCGCTGGCACGGAAAATCCCAAATTGCCGACGGGCGAAATTGAGGTGCGAGGGCGCGCTTTGGAAGTCCTTAATCCCGCCAAACCGTTGCCCTTTTCGGTGACCGCCGATGACTTGAATGTGGACGAATGGGTGCGCCTCAAGTATCGCTACTTGGATTTGCGCCGCAAACGGATGCGGGACATCTTGGAGTTGCGCCACCGCTTCGTTAAAGCCGTCCGAGACTTTATGGACGAAAACGGCTTTTGGGAAATTGAAACGCCCCTCCTTTGGAAGCACACGCCCGAAGGCGCCCGAGAATTTTTGGTGCCATCACGATTGCATGCGGGCAAGTTTTTCGTTTTGCCCCAGTCGCCTCAAATCGCCAAGCAACTCTTGATGGTGGCGGGCATAGAGCGTTACTTCCAAATCGCCCGCTGCCTTCGCGACGAAGACCCTCGCGCCGACCGCCAACCCGAATTCACCCAGATTGACTTGGAAATGAGTTTCGTCACTGCCGACGACATTTACGACTTGGTGGAACGGATGCTGCAGTATGCATTGGAGAAGGCAGCGGGCATCAAAATCGCCATCCCCTTTCCGCGCCTCTCTTACGCCGAGGCGATGGCACGCTTTGGCAGTGACAAGCCTGACTTGCGGTTCGGCATGGAGTTGGTGGACATCACCGACATCGTGGCGCAAAGCAATTTCCGCGCCTTCGCTGAGGCGGTTGCAAAGGGCGGTCAAGTGAAGGCACTGCGTGTGCCCAACATGGCGACAGCATCCCGCAAGGACATCGCCGACTTGACGGAATTTGCCAAGCGCTACGGAGCAAAGGGTTTGGCGACCTTTGCATTGGGCGACGGTGAAGTCCGTTCACAAGTCGCCAAGTTCTTGAGCGATGGAGAATTGCGCGCCATCTTTGACCGATGCGGAGCGCAGCAGGGTGACTTGGTGTTGGTCGTCGCCGACCAACCGGAGGTTGTCGCCGAAGTGTTGGGCAATTTGCGGTTGAAGTTGGGACGGCAATTGGGCTTGGTGGCGGACGAGCAAAGTGAGTGGCGCTTTTTGTGGGTGACCGATTTCCCCTTGTTGCAATGGGATGACGACGAAAGGCGCTACACGCCGTCGCACCATCCCTTCACCTCGCCTTACCCCGATGACTTGCCGTTGTTGGAGGAAGGCGTGCAAGCCCTTGACAATCCCAACTACCCCATTCCCAAAGGGCATCGTGACCATCCCCTCAGCAAGGTGCGGGCTTACGCCTACGATATCGTCCTCAACGGTTACGAAATTGGAGGTGGCAGCA